>LSQX01205005.1_pt2 | contig 41986 bp, 36 predicted proteins | sample 654561 | NCBI WGS metagenome assembly LSQX01 (sample SAMN04489861, study PRJNA283612) | anaerobic digester metagenome | isolation source: 4 biogas reactors fed with cattle manure at either 37C or 55C with and... | place: Denmark: Kongens Lyngby | collected 2014 | reverse complement strand
AGTGTGCACCCGGGAGGGTTTTTAGCGACGGTAAATTTGCCCTGGTACGCACCCGAGGCGACAAGATCCTCGGCTATGTACTGGCGGGCGGAACGCTGCTGAAGTTCGAGGGGCAGGAGCTCGCCAGCAGCAACGCTGGGCCAGTGTTTCTGGTTAACGATGGCCAGCGAGTGGAACTCAATGGTCCGCAAGGAGCCAGGGTGAAGGCGGAAGCCCTGGGCGCTGCCACACAGATACTGTGTAATCACCAGCCGCTAAAGACACAGATACAAGGTCGGGCACTGCAGATCGCGATTCCGGTGCTACCCAAGACCTGGAAGATCAGCTTCTCGCAGGACGATACCGTCTGCACGGTGACCGGCGACGGGCCGCAGCCCCTGAAGATCCGCGCTCCGAAGGTCATCAACTGCATCGTGAACGGAGTGAGCAGATACTTCAGTCGAGCTCCGGGCGGCTATATCTACCCGAAGCTGGACGTGACTGTCCCTGCCTGGGGATCAGACCCGCCCGAGTAGTGAGGCGCCAAGGCGAGCCAGCCCCTTACTTCTGCTGCTCCGGAAGCTCGTTCATCATCTTGACGTCCTTGTGAGGATCAATGCCCAGCGACATCAGGTATTGGTCAATGGCGCGGTGCTTGGCGACCGCGCAGGCCATGCTGATCAACTCCGCGGGGTCCACCTCCTGCAAATTGACCGCGCCCAACTCGGCCAGTTCCTGCATCGCTGCATGGAAATCCACGGTCAGAACCTCGGTTGTACCGCGTACACTGTCGCTAATCTCAACGTCCACCTGCTCGGGCAGGTTGATAGAGGTAAGGATTTTGGCTGTAAGAGACATGGAGACTCCTTTGGCGGGGACCGGAAGTTGGCGCCGGAGTTGGTGACCCCGGCCTTGGGACCCGGCTCGGTTCCGCGTTCTGAAAGGGATTTAGCCGTCCAGCGCCTAATTATATCACGCCTGTCTGCACAGGCCAACTTGCTGCGGCAGCTATGAGGAGAGTGTATGCAATGAGCACCCAGAGGACTCCCCATGAACGATTGTTGATGGATCCCGGCTGGAGGTTCCATCGCGGCGATATTGTCCCGGCGGCAGGGAAGACCCAGAGCGATGCTTATTCCAGCGTCAAGACGGGACACGCAAGCGGGCCCGCGGGCATGAACTGGGATGACTATGACTGGCGCGTGGTGGACCTGCCGCATGACTTCGTGGTGGAAGGCGTCTTCACGCCCGAGGAGGAGGTCAGCCACGGCTTCCTACCCACCGGCGTGGGTTGGTACCGCAAGAGCTTCGTGCTCCCCGCCACCGACCGCGGCCGACGGCTGTGGCTGGAGTTTGACGGCGTTTTCCGGGACGCCACCATATGGCTTAACGGCCACCGGCTGGGACGGCACTCCAGCGGGTACATCGGCTGCCGCTACGAGATCACCGACCAGGCCAACTACGGCGGGGAGAACGTGCTCGCGGTGCGGGTGGACGCCACCGGCCTGGAGGGCTGGTGGTATGAGGGCGGCGGAATCTATCGGCACGTCTGGCTGGTCAAGACGGATACGGTAGCGGTGGCCCCCTGGGGGGTCTTCGTGCATGCCGAGGTCAGCGAGGACCTTGGGACCGCAGAGGTACAGATACAGACGGAGCTTCAGAACGAACGGGAAACCATGGCGGAAGCGGAGGTGGCCTCGACAGTGGTGGATGCTGAGGGCGAGGAGGTAGCGGGCGTGATCTCGGTGGTGACGGTGCCGCCCGGGGAGAGCCTGACCCTCACGCAGGAGGCGACCTTGGAGCAGGTGGAGCTGTGGTCGGTGGACCGGCCGTACCTGTACCGGCTGGTCACCACGGTGACGGTGGCGGGAGAGCTGGTGGACCAGCAGGAGACCACCTTTGGGGCGCGGCACTTCCGCTTTGATCCGGAGCAGGGGTTCTTCCTGAACGGGCAGCCCTTGAAACTGAAGGGGACGTGCAATCATCAGGATCACGCCGGAGTGGGGGTGGCGGTGCCGGATGCGGTACAGGCCTTCCGCATCCAGCGCCTGAAGGAGATGGGCTGCAACGCCTACCGCTGCGCGCATAACCCCCCGGCGCCGGAGTTGCTGGACGCCTGCGATCGGCTGGGGATGGTCGTGATGGACGAGAACCGCTACCTGGATGCCACCCCCGAGCGTCTGGGAGACCTGGCAGACATGATCCGCCGCGACCGCAACCATCCCAGCGTGATCATATGGTCCATGTGCAACGAAGAGCCGCTGCAAGGGACGGAGACAGGGGCACGGATTCTGAAGCGAATGGTGCGACTGGTCAAGCAGCTGGATCCCACCCGCCCCACCATCTGCGCGATCAGTGGAAATTGGCAGGGCGGGGGATTCTCCACCGTGACCGACTTGATGGGGTGCAATTACTCCATCCCGCTGTACGATGCCTACCACACCGCGTTCCCGGAGCACCCCATGCTGGGCAGCGAGACGTGCAGCACGGTGACCACGCGGGGGATCTACGAGAAGGACGAGGCGAGCGGCTACCTGCCAGCCTATGACATAACTCAGCCCGGTTGGGGCTCCCCGGCGGAGCCGGGGTGGAAGGCGGTTGTCCAGCGGCCCTTCATGGCCGGCACCTTTGTCTGGACTGGCTTTGATTATCGCGGGGAACCGACGCCGTACTCGTGGCCCTGCATCAACTCACACTTCGGGATCATGGATACGTGCGGTTTCCCCAAGGACAACTTTTTCTATTACCAGTCCTGGTGGACGGAAGAACCCGTCTTGCATATCCTCCCGCATTGGAACTGGCCGGGGCGCGAGGGGGAGGAGATTGACGTCTGGGTGCACTCGAACTGCGAGCGCGTGGAGCTATTCCTGAATGATGAGAGCCTGGGCGCGCAGGAAATGGAACGCAACGGACACCTGGCATGGAAGGTCAAGTACACGCCAGGGACGCTGCTCGCGCGCGGCTATAAGGGGGCGGAACAGGTAACCACGGCACGAGTGGACACCACCGGACCGGCCGCGGGCCTGTTGCTAGCGCCGGATCGGCACGAATACCGCGCCGATGGAGAGGACGTGGCCGTGGTCACGGTGGGGATTCTGGACGCGGAGGGGCGCCTGGTGCCAGTGGCGGACAATGAGGTGCGCTTCACGGTCAATGGCGGCGCGAGAATACTGGGAGTGGGCAACGGCAATCCCTCCAGCCACGAGCCGGACCAGGCGGATCGGCGTCGGGCTTTCAATGGTCTGTGCCAGGTACTGATTGGCATGGGACGCGAGCCGGGAGAGGTGGTCCTGACGGCCCATTCCCCTGGGCTGCGGACGGAGAGAGTAACCCTGACTGCGGAGCCGTGCCAGCCACGCCCCTATGTCCCGGTCCTCCATCAAGCTCAGGCGGTGACCTCCTGGCGGCGGTCGCCGTTGTTTGAGGAGGAGCCGGCGGGAACCGCCGCGCCGCCGGACTGGGACCAGAATGCCTGGCAGCTGATCTCGCTGGGCAGCGGCGCGCAGGGGGAGGCCGGAACAGGCTGGGTAGTGTTCCGCGCAATGACGCGCACTCCAGCCCACCACCCGCAACAGGAAGCGGTGGCGCTACGGCTGGAAGGGATCTGCGCGCCGCTGAAGGCCTATGTCAACGGCAACCCCGCCGGGGAGGCAGCAGCCGGAGAGCTCACGATTCCGTTGGCGACCGCACCGAAGTCACCGCTGATCGTGACGCTGGTGACCCGGCAGGAAGGGCAATTCGCGGAGCCGATCAACGCGGCGGTGTTTGAACGAGAAGCGAAGGGATAGGGCACGCGGAAGGCGAAGGCAGGTAGGTGGGGCGGAACTGAGGCCCCGCCTCTGGAGGGAGGCTAGCATGGCGTCCAAGTATGCTCTCGGGCTGGATTTTGGCACCAACTCGGTCCGCGCTTTGATCGTGGACGTGCGCACGGGTGAGGAGGTCGCCACCTACGTTCATGACTACCAGCGGGGCGATCAGGGCATCCTCACCGACCCCGGTAACCCCCATGTCGCCCGCCAGAGTCCCCATGACTACCTGGAGGGATTGGCGGAGTCCGTCACCGCGGCGCTTACCGCGGCAGCGAACATCGAGGGCTTCAGACCGGAGGACGTCATAGGCATCGGGGTGGATACGACGGGCTCGACGCCAATTCCCGTGGACGCCCAGGGCACCCCACTGGCCTTCCAGCCCGAGTTTGAGGACAACCTCAACGCCCAGGCCTGGTTGTGGAAAGACCACTCCGGCCTGGCCGAGGCGGAAAAGATCACGGACCTGGCGGCCGAGCACCGACCGCAGTACCTGTCCAAGATCGGCGGCACCTACTCCTCGGAGTGGTTCTTCTCCAAAGTCTGGCACTGCCTGAACGTAGATCCCCGGGTTTTTGAGGCCGCGTCTAGCTGGGTGGAACTCTGTGACTATATCCCCGGAGTGCTGGTAGGAGATACCAAGCCGGAGCACCTCAAGCGTGGAGTCTGTGCGGCCGGACATAAGGCCCTGTACTGCGAGGAGTGGGGTGGGCTGCCGGATGAGGAGTTTTTGTCCCTCCTGGACCCCCAACTGGGGAAGCTGCGGGCGCGGCTATATGAAAAGGCCTATCCCTCCAGCGAGCAGGCAGGGTTGCTGTGTCAGGAAGGGGCCGATAAGACTGGACTGCCAGCCGGCATTCCAGTCGCGGTCGGGGCCTTCGATGCGCACCACGGCGCGGTCGGGGCCGGGGTCACCGTCGGGACCTTAATCAAGATTATCGGCACTTCGAGCTGCGACATCACCGTGGCCCAAAAGGAGACCGGCGCCTCCGAGGTACCAGGAGTCTGCGGAATTGTTGAGGGCTCGGTGTTGCCGGACTGCTATGGCATCGAGGCCGGACAATCGGCGGTCGGGGATATCCTCAACTGGTTCGTGACCTATGTCTGCGGCGGGGACGCTCAGCTGCACGAGGAGCTAACCGCGAAGGCGGCCACGTTGAGACCGGGGCAGAGCGGACTGCTGGCGCTGGACTGGAATAACGGGAACCGGACGGTCCTGGTGGACGCACGGCTCACCGGGCTGCTCCTGGGACAGACTTTGCACACCACTCGCGCCGAGATCTATCGAGCGCTGATCGAGGCTACGGCCTTCGGCGCGCTGACGATTCAGAATCGCCTGCAGGAGTACGGCGTGCCCACCGAGCGGATTATCGCTTGTGGAGGCATCGCCGAGAAGAATACAATGTTTATGCAGATCTATGCGGACGTCCTCGGCACGACCATCGAGGTCTCGCGGTCCAGCCAAACCTGCGCGCTGGGGGCGGCGATCTTCGGCGCGGTGGCGGCCGGGAAGGCTGCGGGGGGCTACGATACGGTCGAAGAGGCGCAAGCGGCCATGACCGGGGTCAAGGGTCTGAGGTACGTGCCTGACCAGGAGGCCCACGCCGTCTACCACCGCCTGTACCTGCTCTACAAGCAACTGCATGACAGCTTCGGGGTGCAGGGGCACCAAGAAGAGCTGTATGGGGTCATGAAGACCCTGTTGGACCTTAAGGCCGAGGCAAGTAGTTAGAAGAAAGAAGTGTCAGTTAGGAGTCGGAGCCAAGTGTTGGAAGAACTGAAGCGGCAAGTCTACGAGGCTAACCTGGCCCTGGAACGCGCCGGGCTGGTAATACTGACCTGGGGCAATGTCTCCGGCTTCGATGCCGACTCCGGGCTGGTCGCCATCAAGCCCAGCGGCGTAGGTTACGAGGACCTGCGCCCTGAGCAGATGGTCATCGTGGACCTGGAAGGCAAACTGGTCGAGGGAAACCTGCGGCCCTCCTCGGATACGCCGACGCACCTGGAGCTGTACCGCAGCTTCGCGGGGATCGGCGGCGTCGCGCATACCCACTCCACCTATGCCACCGCCTGGGCGCAGGCGCGACGGGCGCTGCCCTGCTTCGGCACTACCCACGCCGACTACTTCCGGGGCGAGGTGCCGGTTACCGAGGAGATGACACCTGAGGAGATCGGCGGGGAGTATGAGCTGGAGACCGGGAAGGTGATCGTGCGGGCCTTCATGGTAGGACAGGCGTCTCGCCTGTCAGGGACAGACGGGCGAGACGCCCGTCCTGCCGATTATCATCAGGTTCCGGCGGTTCTGGTGGCCAGCCACGGTCCCTTCACCTGGGGGCCCACACCAGAGAAGGCCGTGGAGAACAGCATCGTGCTAGAGCATTCCGCCATGCTGGGGGCGATCGCGGAGGGCCTCTCCCCCGGCCTGCCGTGCATAAGCTGCCACCTGCAGGACAAGCACTTCCTGCGCAAGCACGGGAAAGATGCGTATTACGGACAGAAGTAGGGCGGGCGCGCTGCCCGTCCTTCAGAGGTGATAGGCAAACGTCTGTGCTCTTGCCGACAGACGACACGCCTGTCCTACCCTTCAGGGAGGAATGAAAAATGGCTAAGGAAATGACTTTGGGAGTTCTGGTGGGCAATCGGGGATTCTTCCCCAATCATCTGGTCGAGGAAGGCCGCAAGGAGGTGCTGGCCGTCCTGGCCCAGGAGGGGTTCAAGACCGTGGCCCTGGGGCCGGAGGATACGCCCTTCGGGTCGGTGGAGAGCCGCGCGGACATTCATAAGTGCGCCGACCTGTTCAAGGCTAACGCGGACAAGATTGACGGGATCATCGTCACTCTGCCTAACTTCGGCGACGAGCGCGGCATCGCGGAGAGCCTGCGTGAGGCGGACCTGGGCCTGCCAATACTGATTCATGCTTTCCCCGATGAGGTGGGTAAGCTCTCGCTGCAGGACCGCCGCGACAGCTTCTGCGGTAAGATCTCCGCCTGCAACAACCTCCGGCAGATGGGGCTCCCCTACTCACTGACGACCAATCACACGCTGGCGCCCTCGAGCGCTGAATTCCGCGAGGAGCTACACTGGTTCGCGGGGGTCTGTCGGGTCGTCAACGGCCTCAATGGAGCACGGATCGGGGCCATCGGCGCCCGGCCCGCAGCCTTCCGCACGGTGCGCTATAGCGAGAAGATACTGCAAGTCAACGGCATCTCGGTGGAGGTCATTGACCTGTCGGAGATCTTCGGACAGGCCGAGCGGCTGGACGACAACGCGGCCTTAGTGAAGGAGAAATTGGAGGCAGTCAAGGGCTACGTACCGGTGGAAGGCGTGCCAGAGGGCTCGCTGCTCAAGATGGCCAAGTTCGCGGCGGTGGTGGAGAACTGGATGACAGAGAATGAACTTGACGCCAGCGCGATCCAGTGCTGGACCGCGATGGAGGAGTACTTCGGGATCGTGCCTTGCGCCGTGATGAGCATGATGAGCAATCAACTCCTGCCCAGTGCGTGTGAGGTGGATGTTACGGGCGCGGTGGGGATGTATGCGCTGGCGCTCGCCTCGGAGCGACCGGCGGCGCTGCTGGACTGGAATAACAACTACGGGGAGGACCCCGACAAGTGCGTGCTTTTCCACTGTTCAAACCTGCCCAAGAGCCTGTTCCAGGACGTGAAGATGGGCTGTCAGGACATCATCGGCCAGAGCGTAGGAACTGAGAACGCCTACGGCACCTGTGTCGGGCGGATAGCGCCGGGTCCCTTCACCTTCGCGCGCGTCTCCACTGACGATGAGACGGGGGAGATCAAGGCCTATGTCGGAGAGGGGGAGTTCACCAAGGATCCGCTGGACACCTTCGGCGGGGCGGGTGTGGCCTATGTGGAGGACCTCCAGGACCTGCTGGCTTATATCTGCACGCAGGGCTTTGAGCACCACGTAGCGGTGACCCCGGCGGAAGTGGCCCCGGTGCTGGAGGAAGCGCTGGGGAACTACCTCGACTGGGACGTGTACTATCACGCAGGAGAGTAGTCCTGTTCTGACTGCATGGGCGGAGATTGGCCGCCCCGATGGCCAATCTCCGCCCACATGGCAAGGCCACCCCAACAACCACCGCCGAAGGCCCTGAGTCTCACCCCTGCACCAGGAATCACAAAGACTCCAAAGGCTCACCGATGAAGACACTTTCTGAACCACTGGCCCCGTATGCCGAGACGCTCAGCTTCCTCCACGACCTCTGGCTGAGTGAGCGGGCACCGGAGCGGCCGGCGCTGGTTTTCGTAGAGACCACACCAGCTCCTCCACCACCCGACGATCCCGATCCGCTCCGCGCCCGGGCCCTGGCCGCACAACACGCGGCCCTGCATGGACGGGTTTGCGAGGGCACCGATTACGTCCCTCTGCTCTCCACCAATAACGGCACTGAGGCCATGGCCAGCGCCTTCGGGGCAGTTTTGCAGGAACATGACGGCCGGTACTGGGCGGAGCGGCTATTCCACGATCTCCACGAAGCGGACGGGTTGGAGGTGCCTCCGGTCGAGGGGGCACTGGTAGGCGAGGCGCTGGAGCACACGCGCTTGCTGCGTCAGCACACCGAGCTGCCCATCATGTCGCTGGACCTGCAAAGCCCGCTGACTGTAGCCACCCAGCTGCTAGGCGTGAGCGAGCTATTTATGGCCATGTACGACGACCCGCGGCGGGTACATGCGCTGCTGGAGGTGATCACCGAGTTCTTCATTCGCGTGGTGGAGACACAACAAGCTAGCGCGGGAGAGTTCTGGGCACCCGTATTCTGGCCGGGGATCTGGTCGCCACCGGAGGTGGGATTGGAGCTCGCAGATGACTACATGCTCGCGCTTTCCCCAGAGCTCTTTGATGAGTTCTCCCTCCCCTATCTGAGTCGCCTCGCCGAGCATTTCGGAGGGCTGTTCCTGCACTCGTGCTCCATCTACAGCCGGAACTTGCCCTCGCTGAAGAAAGTACCTAACCTGCGGGGAATAAACTCAGACCTGAGCATGTCATGCCCGGTGCGGGAGATACTGGACGCGCTGCCAGGCGTGGTAGTGACTCCGCACATCTACATGAACAAGGAGATTACGCACCCCACACAACAGGTCTGGCTCCGGGAGACGCTGGAGGCCTGGCGTCCCGGCGATCGCTTGTTTCCATACGTGCTGGCGGTGATGTATGACCCTCCAGCCAAGGCGGAGGTGGCGACAGACTTTGCTGAGGTGCGAAAGGTGATTCCCGCGAGCGTGAGGCGGACGTAAGGAGACCCTCGCATGAAACAGTTGAATGTCCTCGTAATCGAGACCGATCAACAGCGATACGACTGCCTAGGCTCCTCGGGCAATCCTTTCATTCGCACGCCGCACCTGGACGCTCTAGCCGCGGAGGGGACCGTTTTCACTCGCCATATCTCCGCGAATCCGGTCTGCCAGCCATCACGCTGCAGTTTGCACACAGGCCTGTACACACCTGCGCATGGCGTTTACACCAATGGGATCGCGCTTAACCGCCGGGAGTACGTCAACTCCCACGACATTACGATCGAGGAACCGCTGACGCTCGCCGATCGATTTGCCGCAGCCGGTTATGACACCGCGGCCTTCGGCAAGCTCCATCTGACCCCCAACATCGAGAACGACGCGCGCGAGCATCAGTGCCCGACCTACCCCGAGAGCTACGCCGTGATGGCCGCGCCGGCCTTCCGCGACTGGCATGGGCCCTACTATGGCTTCCGGCATGTCGAGTTCACCGGGGGGCATGGCGAGATTCCGGTCACCACCGGCCACTACGCCCAGTGGCTGCACGATACTGCCCCCGACGTATACGCCGAGGTCCTCCCCCATGCCAATCCGTACTTCTCCGGCGGAGCTGAAAATCGTCTAAAACTCCCAGTAGCCGGGCAGCAAGACCTCTATCCCTCCAAGATTCCAGGCGCGCTGCACAACACCACCTGGCTGGCCGAGCGCTTCATCGAGTATCTCCAGCGTGGACGCCGCAGCGACCGCCCCTTCTTTGCGTACGTGGGTTTCCCGGATCCGCACCATCCCTTCACGCCCTCCTTTGACATTGCGGCGCAGTTCGAGGGCATCCCCGTCAAGCCACCGGTCGATCCCACGGGCGAGCAGATCCAGGGTTCGATCCTGCTGGAGACGGTGAAGCGCCCACCCCGCGTATGGAGCGAGGAGGTGCTGCGCTATACCTACGCGATGCTTTATCAGGTGGACCTCGCGGCCGGGCAGATGATGGAAGCTCTGCGACAGGCTGGTCTGTGGGAAGACACCCTCGTTGTTTTCACCAGTGACCACGGAGATTTTCTCGGCGATCACGGGCTGCTCTACAAGAGTGAGGTGGGATCAGAGGCCCTCCTGCACGTGCCGTATATTATGCGGGTTCCAGGCAGGTCCCTGCCCTCGCAAGTGGATATACCGATGAGCAACGTGGACGTCCTGCCCACCTTGCTGGCCTGCGCCGGGGTAGGTTCTGCGTGTGACACGCATGGCGAGGATATCACCGCGCACCTCACAGACGACTCCCGGCGGGTATATGCGCACTGCAACAATAATACCGGCCCCCGGCAGATCAACTACACGCTGTACGACCACGAGCACCGCTACACCTGGTATCCTTTCGCGGAGCGCGACGAGCTTTTTGACTATAGAGCAGACCCGGGTGAAATCCGCAACCTCGCGTCCAACCCAGCCCACGCCGCGCTGATTGCGGACTACCGCCGTCAGCTGGCGGATAGTCTTGTGCGACATTACAACCCAATCATGGGCCGCATCGGGATCTTCTAAACGACCCTAACAGCTTCCGAGGTGACAACATGCGTAACCTACTGACCCTGCTGGTGCTTCTAAGTCTGGCTGGCGCCGCTCACGCCGCCGACTTCGCGTGGTGGAAGGACGAGCTTCCCTACCGCGTCCCGGTGGTCGTCAAGACCGCAGGCGTGGAGGAGAGTGATGCGCCGGCGCAGGTGCGCTTCAACTTCAGCGCCTTTCTCCCCGGTGGGGAGCAACTCGACCTGCACAGCGTGCGAGTGGTGGAACAGGACGCGGAGAGCGGCGCCTTTCTGCGGGAGTACCCGGCGCTCGTGCAGCCGGTGGACAACTACTTCAGCGGCCTGGCCCCGCTCAACTTCCAGAAGCCATACGACCCCGCAAAGCCCCCCTGGATTAGGGCCAGCAGCGAGAATCCGGCGAACCCGGCGCTGAACCTGGTCCAGCAATCCGGCCTGTGGGAGGCCGGGACACCGACACCGCCGTGGACGCTGGCGATTGATCTGGGTGAGGCGAAGCTCATCAATACGGCGCTGGTGCTGCTCGGCTATGACGGGGGGGGACGCGTCCTCGCCAAGGCCCGCTTGGAGACGGCAACCGAGTCCGCTGACGGACTGACCGACGGCAACTGGGAGCTGGTGGGCGACTGGGACCAGACCAGCATGTTTGAGAACGGTTCCTGGCGGCCCTTCTGCTTCGCGCCTCGGGAAGCCCGGTACGTGCGGCTGGTAATGGAGAAGATGACCGGCGGAGTTCAACCGAAGGTGCGAGCTTTTCAGATCTTCCGCCCGCTCTACGACCCCGACAATCGGCAGGAGGCACGGATAAGCTGGTATCTCCCCGGCACGTGGAACGGGGAACGGAGCTTCTTCCTCTATTTCGATGCGCTCCGGGGTCAGGGGCAGCCGGCGCCACCGGTGCCGGAGCAAGTCGCCATCTTGCGCGAGGCCGAGGAAACGCTGCCGGTGAGGAGCCCAGCAGGTGTGGGCTTTAGTCCCACCTATGACAAGACCGCCTCGGGACCGACCGATCCGAACCTGCTGAGCTACCAATACAAAGACGATGCCTTCATCGTTCCTACGGCCTGGGCGGTGACGTTGCCCCGGGAGGGCCTCTATACGCTTGCCATGCGGATCCGAGGCAACCCGGGAGACCACCAGATTGCGGTGCTGTGGGACCGGAAGATTCTGTTCCAAGGAGTCTTTGGCCTGGAGGGCGAGGACTGGAACATGATCGCCCTGCAGCCGCAAACCCTCACTGCGGGCGTACACACCTTGGAGCTGATGATCAAGAAAGGCAACGGGCCGCGACCCGTGGACCTGGACCTGATCATGCTCACCACGGCGCCGGAGTTCCTGCCCAACCAGGTGCTGCTTGCGTATCCGGGGGCGGGGGAGGTGCGAAGATGACTCGCTCCTGGCCCTGGCTGCTGGTGCTGACAGCTCTCCTCACCGCCACCCCCCTGGCGGCGGAGGGAGCGGAGAAGTGGCAGGCTTTCCTGCGGGTGAGAACCCTCTACCCTACCGGGCAACTCAAGGTCTGGGTCAGTGACGAGGGGCAGACCTGGCGCTACGTCACCAGCTCAGCGCCCTTCATGGCCGAGGAAGCAAAGGGGAAGGCGCACGGCGACTACCTCTTCGCGCTCGAGTACCTGCCAGCGTATCTACGCTTCGGGGCGCAAGGCGCCTACCTGGGGCGGCTGAGCGTAGACTACGCGGAAGCTCTTGTGGGCACTGAAGCCCGGAAGCCGCTGGAGGTAAAACCACTGGGCCCGGTGCTGAATCCCGGAAACCTCCAGGTGGCGGATGGCCAGCCCGCGATCATCTTCCACCGCGGACAGACCGAACAGGTCAACGGTTTTGTGATGCGCTTTCAGCCCACGCCCCGGCCACCCGACCGGGCGGCCCAGCGCCTCTACTGGGGGAACTATGTCGGCCCGCGAGACGCCAGCGACGAACTGGCCCAGGCTATCGCCTGGTGGGATTTCACCATTTTTCAGCAGGGAGATAAGCTGGAGGAGTGCGTGCGCAAGGTCAAGGCGCTCAATCCGCAGCACCGGGTAGTCTTACGCCTCTGGCTGCCCGGGCAGTCACCACTGCTGTATGCCTATGATGAGGAGTCCCGGCGGGTGGCGCGGGAAACAGTCCTGTCACAGTTCAGCAGCTTCGCCGACCTGGTGGATACCGTGACCCTCAGCGAGGAGGAGCCAGGGAATACTCTGCGCGGGTGGGTATTCGGGGAGCTGGCACCGGCGGGCATTTATCTGTACAAGCATGAATTCGAGCGAGAGACCGGCCAGGAGTTTGTCTGGAAAAGCCCGGCGGCCAGGGAATGGCTGGGTGAGAAGTTCCATGACATGCTCAACGATTTGTATGACGTGATCAAGCAGCGTTACCCGCAGATCAAAGTCTACCAGTGGGTAGAGCTGCGGGGCTATGGTAACGTCTCGGGCTTTCCCGAGTTTGTACGTGGTGAGGACCTTAAGATGGACGGCTACGTGCTGGAATGGATCGGGAGTATGAAAGAAACCCTGGTGGAAACTTCGCTCGGGAAGGCCGCGATTCGCCAGAGCTTCTTCGAGCGCTACTTGCGGGAGCTGATGACACGGAATCACCTCCAGCCGGAACAGATCCTGGGACAGGTGTGGCCCTACACCGGAGATGAAGAGCGGTTCTGGGAAGGAGTGGAAGGTATCCGGACCACGGGCGTGCCTTACCTCTACAATTTCTGGCCCTGGGCAGGCATGCCGGAACTGCCGGAGACCTTCGGGTCGCCAGACGAGAAAACGCCGGCGGTACTGGAGATCTGGAAGGACCTCAAGCCCTACATTGAGGCTGGAAGAAGATGATCCACACGGGGACGCTTTTTCAGACCCCCGCACCCCGAAGCACGGAGGTCACGTCATGAGACTACTGGGCATATTGCTGATGGCTGGGCTACTTCTGGCGGCAACGGGAGTGCAGGCCGACCAGGTCACTCTGGTGGATAAGGGGCAGCCGACCGCTGCGATCGTCATTGCCCAGGAGCCGACTCGCGCGGCGCAGCTCGCCGCTGCGGAGCTGCAATGGCATATCGAGCAGATCACGGGTATTACCATGCCCGTCGTGAAGGACAACCGCGTGGTCCGGGGGACGCAAATTCTGGTGGGCGAGAGCGCGGCGACGGTAGCCCTGGGCCTGCACAGCGCTGACTTCAAGCCGCAGGAGTACCTGGTGCGAGTGCGCCCCGACGTGATTGTGCTTATGGGGCGCGACAAGGATGATCGCCAGCCCTTTGACTACGCCAATCACACAACCTGGCCCGGATGGTACGACGAGCAGGCCACGACCTACGCGGCATATGACTTCCTGGAGAAACTCTGTGACGTGAGATGGTACTTGCCCACGGAGCTGGGAATCTGCCTGCCACGCCGACCCAACCTTGCCGTCTCTGAAATCGAAATACGCCGCGTGCCCGCCATGACGACCCGCGACACCTGGCGGGGCGGGAATTTCCCCGCTGACTTGTGTGGAGACAGTGTCACGGGGGGCCACCCCATACCTCCGCTGGAGCCCCGGGAGATGAAGTTGTGGTGGCATCGGCTCCGCGTGGTCGGGGGGGAGGCCCGCAGCGCCAATCACTCCCTGTACCACTATTATGAGCTCTATTGGGAACCGAGTACGAATCCCCGACTGGCACAGTTGTTCCGAGGTAAGAAACCTGAGTGGTTCGCCCAAGGCTATGAGGGCAAGCCCCCGCAGATGTGCTATACGAACCAGGAGCTTATCCAGCAGGTGATACAGGAGGCGCGGGATTACTTCGACAGGGGCGGGTATCCCCCCGAAATCAGGCAGCTCTGCAACGCTCCCCAGGGCGCCAAATGGGGCGAGAACTACTTCGCCGTGGTGCCCATGGATAACAGCTCCTACTGCAAGTGCCCCCAATGCCAGGCACTGCTCGATGCACAGGCGGACAAGCAGCAGTTCAGCAGTGGCCATTGGAGCGACTACATGTTCACCTTCGTCAATGAGATCGCGCGAGGGATAGCAGAGACGCATCCGGACAAGCAGATCTCGGCGATCGCCTATGCCAGCTATGCCTGGCCTCCCCGGCACGTCAAAGTGGAGCCCAACGTCGCCGTCTCCATGTGCCTGCACACGCGGAATGTGTACGGGCTCTCGCTCCAGGACAACGATCATGCGCTGCTGGATGCCTGGTTTCAGGAGTCGCCCACCCGGCCCAAGGGCGTCTACATGTACTTCTGCTTCCCAGCGCTGAATGCCCGGCAGCAGGGGTTCCGCTGCTTCCCGGGCTTCTTCGCCCATAGTCTGGTGAAGGAGATGCAGCGTTATCACCAGGCAGGCGTCACTGCGATAACCTATGAGCCTTCCTACCTGGCCAACGGCCAGCGTAGCGCGCTTATGGACCAGCTCGAGATGCTAATCGCGGCGAAGATGGCTGACGACCCCACAATGGACGGCAACGCCTATATTGATGAGTTCTTCACGCGGTATTACGGCCGCGCGGCGAGGCCCATGGAGCAGATGTATGAGATGATCGAGAACATCTACGGCGACCCGGACAATTATCCGCCGAACCCGGGACACCAGACGGAAGAGATGGCCTGGAAATACCTCGGCACCCCGGAGCGCATGGAGGCGCTGGGCCGGTTAATGACCCAGGCCAAGGCCGAGGCGCGGGAGAGTCTCGAGGTCCGACGTGTCGCCCTGTTCGAGAAGGGCCTCTGGCAGTATATGCTCAAGGGCCGCACTGGTTATCTGGTCCGACAGTGGTGGAAGCAGCCAGACCCCCAGCTCCAGAGGAGTCTGGCCATCCCCCGCATCGAGCCGGCGGAGGGCGACCCCTCCCAGGCTGACTTCACCGAGGCCGCGACGATCAAGGCCTGGCTCACGGAGACCGGTGAACCCTCCGAGCGAAAACTGGAGGCACGACTGGTTCACGACGGGAAGTACCTGTATGCCCGGCTCCAGGACGCCTCCCCTCGGACCTCCCCGGATGACACGTGGGACCTGGTGTGTACCTTCCGACCCGACCTGCCTGCCTGCCGTTACCGCTTCTGGCCCGATGGACATGTGACTGCCTCCTATGGCAGCACAGCTAATTGGAAGAGCGGTGCAGTGACGAAGATCGAGTCGGCCCCGGAGGGGGTGTCGGTGCTGCGGGTAGCGCTGCCCTTGCGGACCCTGACGGGGCGCGGTGTGGAGGCCGGCTGGCAATTCCGCGCTACCCTCTCCCGCATCGCTGCTGACGGCCGCCACGCCGTATGGCTGCCGGCCGTCGCCGGCTCCGAGCTTCCCGAATGGCTGGGGACCTTCTCCCTGCTTTCGCCCCTGCCCGGAGATGCCGCAACTACGCCGAGCCAAAACCTCCCCCCGGAGCAGACCCTCGCCCCTGGCGTCAATATGCGTGTGCTGGACCCCCACGACCTGACGATGGCGACGGACGACCTGCTGCAAGGCAAGCCGTTCACCACCTCCCCCCAAGAGACCAGCTGGTACGGAGGCGGGCGGGGGTCACGGGAGCCCTGCCCGATACTCAGTGACGCTGCCACGCCACGTGCGCCCTTGAGCGACGCGATAATTCAGGGCGCCCAGGAGATTGCCTTGGACTGGGAGCTCGGGGAGACTTTGCCCGCCGAACAGGTGCTCCAGACCATCCGGCTGACCTGGTCGCGCGCGGATATGGCGCGCAGCGGATTCCGCGTCAAGTTCGCCGTGCGCGACGCCCGGACCCAGGCCTGGAGCGATCTAACCGAGTTCCTGGAACGGCCCAACTCCGCCACGCAGTACAACACCTACGGGGTGCTGGAGGTGGACCTCTCTGACCGAAAGATCACGGGCTTCGATGCTTTCCGCATGATCGACGGCCGCGGGAAGTACAACACCCGGTTTGTTGAGGTGGACGCCATCGCAGGCCCCAGGGACTAGATGCCCGGAGGAACATCCTCCTCATCCCCCAGCCGCACCAGCGCTCCCAGATGCCAGGTGGGGGCGGTGCGGGTGAGGGTCAGGGCGTAGACTCGCTGTGCTCCGGCCCGGTTGAGAGTGCGGGCGGCCTCCTGGAGCGTCGCGCCAGTGGTGTAGACATCGTCCACGAGCAAGAAATCCCCTCCCCGAATCCGGTCCTGGTGGGGACGCCACACCGCGAAGGCATGACGCACGTTCTGGCGCCGCTGCTCTGAGCTGAGGCCGATCTGCTGGGGAGTGTTCTTGACGCGCACCAGCACGTTCTCCCAGAGCGACAAGCCTGCAGCACGGCTGAGGACGCGGCTGAGCAGCACTGCCTGATCGAAGCCCCGCCAGGCCCGACGCCGGGGATGCAGCGGAACGGGGAGGATCGCCGTGACATGGTCCAGCGGCACTGGATGCGGATAGCTGGCCTCCAGGCGCACACGTTCGGCGAGGAGTTGCCCCAGGGGCCGTATCAGCTCGCGGCGTCGGTCAAACTTCATACGCAGCACCGCCTGGCGAAGCACGCCGCTGTGCAACCCCACCGAACGCGCACCCGCGGTTTCCGGAGGCGTGAGCCGGCACTCACCACAGAGCACCTCCGCGCCAGCGCTAGGCATCAGCGCGCGCCCGCAGGATACGCAATAGGGCGGCGTCAGCAGCTCGACCGCAGCCCGACAGGCCGGACAGAACGCTTCTTCGCCTAGCAAGTCACAGACACCGCAACGCGGCGGGAAAAACAGCTCCAGGATTTCTTCCCACAGGCGAGACACATCCACGGGGTCTAAGCCTCATCAAGGCGATACTGCAGCCACAGGCGCAGCACCTCAGCCACACTCCAGGCCTGCGCAAAGCTGCCACGCGGGGCGTGGGGCGGATCGCCATCAAAGATCTCCGGCAGCGTACCCACGCCGCCGTCCAACAGGTAGTCCACTAACGGCTGAAGGAAGGCCCGTACTTGGCGCCGGCTGTCAGCGGTTACCTCTTCCACCCGCAGATAGACCTTGCAGTAAGGCCCCAGGAGCCAGGGCCAGACCGTACCGTTATGATAAGCGCTGTCGCGGGACCACTGATCGCCGGTATACTGCCCGCGGTAGCCGGGTTCGTCAGGAGCGAGGGTGCGCAGGCCAAAGGGAGTGAGGAGGTGCGCGGTGACGGCCTGCAGGGCGCGACGCATCTGCTCGGCTGTGCCCAGGGCGTACGGCAGGGAGAGGGCCAGGACTTGGTTGGGGCGCAAAGAGGCGTCCGGACCGCCGGGGCCGAGACAATCGTAGAAGTAGCCCCGCTCCTCACACCAGAAGGCCGACTCGAAGGCAGCGCGCACCCGGGCAGCAAGCCCCCGGTGGGTCAGGCGTCCCGCCTGACCCTCTGACGGCCCGGACGTCCGTCCGACTCGTTCCTCCAGATAGTCGGCCGTGCGGAGCGCGGAATACCACAGGCCGTTGATTTCCACGGGCTTGCCGTCACGCGGGGTAAAGACGGCCTCGCCGACCTTGGCGTCCATCCAGGTAAGCTGGGTCTCAGACGAACCGGCGTGGAGCAGGCCGTCCTTGTCCATGCCGATGCCATAATCGGTCCCCTCACGGTAGGCGGTGAGAATCTGCTCGACTGCGTGCTGCAGGGGACGCAGAGTCTGGGGCTGGCGGACACGCTCGGCGTAGTGGCGAACAACCTGGATGAACCAGAGGGAGGCGTCCACGGTGTTATAGGCCGCGCCCCTGCCATCGTCGCCAAAGGTGTTGGGCAAGAGACCGTGCCGGAGGTGACCGGCGAAGGCCTGCAGCACCTGCCCCGCCTCCTCCACGCGACCCGGAGCCAGCAGGAGACCGGGCAGGGCGATCATCGCGTCGCGGCCCCAGTCAGTGAACCAGGGATAGCCGGCAATGATGCTCAGCAACCTCTTTCCTCGCACCTGGCGCCGGACCAGGAACTGATCTGCGGCGAGAAGCAGTTGGCGGGAGACGGGGTCCTGACGCCCTTCAGTGAGCCCGGCCCGACGGGTGCGCTCCTCCTGGGCCCAGGCCTCCGGCTCGGGGCGCAGGTCGGGGTCGCTGCAGGCCACTACCGAGACGGTCTCACCTGGATTGAGCAGGAAGCGAATCTCCCCCGGGCTATAGAGGTCCTCCTGAAAGTCCAGACCGCGTTCCTGCTCCCGAAGGTAGAGGAAGTTGTAGTACCACAATCCGTCGCGCCAGAACTCACCGCCCGGATAGTGTAGCGTGACCTGTGAGGCAGGGTCGTAGGGCGTAACGGTGAAGCGTTCCTGCCCCTCGGTCAGGGCGCTGTCGAAGGCCGTGGAGCTCTGAGAGAGATGGTGGTAGTCGCGGCAGGCCAGGAGGGGCCGCAGCAGTAGCCACAGGGGAGCCGGAGCGGAAGACAAATGGTACTGGATCACCGTCGCCGGAAGCCCATGGGGCATGAATACGGACTTCTCCAGCTCCATCTCCTCCGCGCGGAAGGTCATGACCGGCCAGGGGTCGAGGCGGAAGCCCTGGGCATACCGATATCCCTTCGGGAAGACAGCGTTGGGGTAGAGATTGGTGCCGAGCGCCACAGACTGCTCACCGTACTGGAGCGTCTCTTCCAGCTTGCTGAGCAGGACGCGGCGGCCCACCGGCGGATGCGTGGCGGCAACCAGCAGCCCATGATAACGACGGGTATGAGCGCCAAGGACCGTGGCACAGGCAAATCCACCCAGGCCATCCGTCTCCAGCCACTCATACTGGAGCGCCTGCTGCAGATCAGCACACAGTTCCCGCTCTAGCTTGACCATCATCTCCACTCTCTTCTCAACGCCGCCCCCGTTGGGCCGTCGCCAGCAATCCGGCCACGCTCTTGGCGTCCTGTATCTTCCCCTCCTGACACAGAGACACAGCCTCTCCCAAGGGCATGATTACAGTCTCCAGGTCCTCGTCCTCATCCGGCTCAAGACTCTCCGGGAGGAGTTCCTCCGCGAGATAGATATGGATGATCTCCTCCGAATACCCCGGTGCCAGATATAGGGAAAACAACTTTTGCAGGGCCTGTGGGCGATAGCCGACCTCCTCGGCAAGCTCACGGCAGACGCACTCCTCCGGCGTCTCATCGGGGTGCATTACCCCGGCCGGGATCTCCAGCAGCGCCTGGCGCGCCGGGTGGCGCCACTGCTGGACGAGGACCACCCGACCCCCGGGCAACAGCGGCACGGCGGCAACCGCTGGCGCATGCTCCACTATCTCCCGGGTGGCCTCGCGCCCCTGGGGCAACCGTACACGATCCACGCGCACCGCTAGCAGCTTCCCCTCAAAAAGACGTTCACTAGACAGAGTTTCCTCAAACATGGGAATAGCACACCTCAGACTGGAGATGGATTAAAGCCTCCCAATGGCGACCAGGTGGGGCCGGCGGCAGTATGCCTGGCCTTGTACGAACACTGGATTATCGCCGGCGCAACTTCTTGCGGAACCAGGACCAGACCTGCCCGACCTCCTCCAGGCGAAGCAGGGCTGCCATGGAGAGATATACCACAGCACCGACGCCGCCCACCAAAGCTACGAGGGCCAGTAACTGCACGACTTTACCGCCCACGGGGGGCTGCCACGCCTGCAACACTGGTTCGGCCATGCCGTTCAACCACCAGACGGTGAGGCCCATCACCGCGGCAGCGGCCAGCAGCCGGCCTGCGAACAGTCCGACCTCGCGGACGGGTACTGGCGCCAAGCGGCGGCGCAGCTTCCAGTACAGAGTCAGGACCTTGCCTCCCTTGCTAAGCGGGAGGGCCAGCGCCACGGCGACGAGACCCAGTTGCGTATAGAGCCCGCCGACAACCGAAAAGGTTAAATGGCCCAGGGCCCAGAGTACGCCCACCCAGTTCGGGGTCCAGGTGTCCTTGAGGGCGAAATACCACTTGTTCAGACTGCCCTCCACGGAGTAGATGAAGAGACCGGAGGCGTAGCAGATGAGGGCTATCGTCACCTTCCGCACGTCCGCCTCCTGGAACTCCTGGTAGTTATAGACCAGGTCCACCAGTGAACGGGCCATGAGGATCATGCCCAGAGAAAGGGGGACGAAGAGAAAGGCCAGGGCGCGGGTCATGCTCACGAGCGAATCGGTGAGACGCTGGCGGTTGCCCTCCGCGGCCCACTCCGAGACGTAGGGGTACACCACCAGGCTGACCGCCAGAGGCAGGATCATGATGCCGGCATCGCTCAGCTTGCGGCCAAAGTCCAGGGCGGCATACATTCCGGGGCCCAGAGCGGTGCAGACACTGGAGTCCACGATGGGGCGGGCCATGCTGACCGTGAGACCCATCACGATAGGCGGCATGAGCCGCAGCATGCTTAGCACTCCCGGGGTCCGCCGTATGGCCAGCGAGGGGCGAAGCAGATGCAGCTTGTGCCACAGTCCGGGGATCTGCACCCCGAGGCGAAGCAGGCCTCCGGCGATGACTCCCAGGGCAGCAGCGATGATGCCCCGGGGGTGACCGGGATGCCAGATCAGCTCCACACCCACAAACAGCACGACCATGATCATTAGGTTGTAGGTGGCCTCGGCAATGGCCGGCAGGGTGAAGCGCTTGTAGGCGTGCAGCGTCAACTCGGGCATGAGCGAGAGACTGAAGATGATCAACGCCGGTGACATGAGCCACAGCATGAGTACCGCCAGCTCGTAGGCCTCGGGATTGGCGGCCAGCGCGGGCCAGACGGCGCGGATCAGAGGCCGGGCGAAGATCATGAGCAGAGCGGCTACTATCGTCAGCAGCACAACCTCCAGCGTGGCCACGGTCCCCGTCAGGCGCCAGGCCTGGCGCTCGTCGGTCTCCTTTTGGCGGATGAACTCGGGGAGGTAGGTGGGACGCAGGAGTTGCTCCGCATCCGAATACAGATTATAGACAATGCTGTTATAGATGATCTTGTAGGCGTCCGTGGCCGGACCCGCACCGAAGAAGCGGGCGAGCAGGTGCTCCTTGATCAAGCCCGCAAATTTGCGGAAGAACAGGAACACGGAAACCACCAGGGCGAATACTGTTATCTGCGTGCCGCTGGTATCCGGCGGCGACGCCGAATCAGCAGCCAGGTTTTCGAAATCGTCGCTCACAGCGCACTCCTCAGAAGCTCGGCCATGTGCGCCACAGAGCGCTCCAGCCGGAAATGCTGCACTACTCGCTCTCGCCCCAGGCGCGAGACGGTGGCGCGTAGCTCGTCGTCGAACAGCATCCGCTCCAACTGCTCGGCGAAATCCTCCGGGTCACCGGGCTTGGCCAGCAGCCCCGTCTCCTCCGGCTCGATCAACTCCGGAATCGCCGAGACCCGCGTCGCTACCGCCGGGACCCCACAGGCCAAGGCCTCGAGGAGGACATTCGGCAAACCATCCCGGTCCTGATCGGAGGCCACTACCGAGGCCAGCACAAAGACCTCTGCCTCCGCATAAGCCTGGCGCACCTGCTCGCCGGTCTGCGCGCCACGGAACTCGGTCACCTCGGCCACACCCAGTCCCGTGGCCAAGCGCTGGAGGTCCGCACGCTCTGGCCCTTCACCGATGATGACCAGACGGAACTCGATTCCCCGCGCGCGCAGAATCCCCGCCGCGCGCAGAAGAATCGGGAAGCCCTTCTTCTCCACCAGCCGCCCGACGGACAGAATGACCGGGAGCGCAGAGCGCGAAGGAGAGACCGGGCTGTAGTGGCTGACGTCAACCCCGTGGTAGACCAGGTGCACCTTACCGCCACTGGCGAGGGGATGCCGTCGCAACAGCGTATCCCGCCCATAGGCGGTACAGACTGTGACGAACTCGGCCTCCGGCAGCTTGAGGTCCAGGAAATGAGCCTCCTCGGTGAACAGGTCACGGGCATGTGCGGAGAAGGAGAATCCGGTGCCCCGGATCTCAGCGAGCAATAACCCCACGGTACTCGGCATGGAGGCGAAATTGGCGTGGACGTGGCGCAGGCTGCGCGGCAAGCGCAAGGCAAAGTACCCTGCGGAGAGCAAGGCCGAGACTAGCTCTCGCAAGAGCGCCGGGCGGCGGAAGCCTTGCCGCACGACGATCCCCAGCGCCGAAAGATACCCTCCGGGCCAGCGGAGAGCGACGAGGGCGGGAAGTAACCACAACCCCCAGAGCCGGGAGGGACGGAACACGCCTTCTTCCACCATCTCCACCGCCGCTGGAGAATAAGCCTCGCGGTGGCGGCCACGCCGCAAGGCCACCGGAGCCAGCCGCAGCTCGTGGCGTTCGCGCAGACCCTGCATCTCCCGCAGAATGAAGAGCTCACTGAGGGAAGGAAACTCGTCCAGTACGTAGGCAATTTGTGGCGACGGGCGCCTAATTCGATCGCTCATCCAACGCCTCCTGGTAGACCTGCAAGAGCCCTCTGGCGTGAGCGGCCCAGGTGTAGCGAGCCACATGCCGCCGGCCGCGCTCGGCCAGCTCCCGGCGGCGGGACTCCACAGCCAGAAGCTCCTCGAGGGCCTGCACGGCGGCCGGCTCGTCCTCCGGATCCACAACCAGCGCACCCGGGCCAGAGATCTCCGGCAAGGCGCCGCGATTGGAGACCACTACGGGCGTGCCGCAGGCCATGGCCTCCAGCGGGGGCAGGCCAAAGCCCTCATGCCAGGACAGATGCAGGAACAACGCCGCGCCACTGTAGAGGGCCGGCAGGTCCTCGCGCGGCACGTACCCCAGGAGGTTCACACGCGCCGGGGGTAATTCCTCCACCGTCCGACGCCAGGCGTGCGAATCGCCCCACCCCTCACGCCCCGCGAGCACCAGACTGTGAGGGAAGTTCTTGGCCAGACGTGCAAACAGGCGGATCATGCCGGGCACATTCTTCTTCGGCTCCAGATTGCCCACCAGGAGAACATAGCGCTCGGGGAGGCCCCGGCGTTGGCGCAGCCTGGCCAAGTCCTCGGGGGACGCCGGCTGGAAGCATTCCTCTACACCCAGAGGCAACTCACGTAGCTTGGCGGGATCGGTATCCGTATGCGCAAGTATCTCCTCGGCCGCGGAATGTGAGGGGACCACAATGCGCTCCGCCCGCCGCAGGGTGCGAGGCAGCGTGAGGCGGAAGTGCGCCACATTCCCCCGCCGGCACCATTCCGGATGGGTCAGCGTAAGCAGATCGTAGACTGTAACCACTGCGGGCCCGCGCCAGCGGAGCGGCATGACATAGGCGGGAGCATGGAGCAAATCGGCATGTTGTGCGCGTGCGGCGCGGGGGAGTTGGAGCTGCTCCCAGGCGATCCGCGCCACCCGACTGCGCCCGCTGATAGGCGCATGGAGCACGGTGGCCTCCCCGCACGGAAGACGATAGCTGCGGGGGACGACGACCGTCAGGTCCTCTCCCAGCTCGCGGGCCAGGGCCCGGGCGGCGCCCTCGACGGCGATCTGCACGCCCGAGTACGGGGGGACCAGGGTTGTGGCATCGTACGCTATTCGCATTTGTCGGCAGCTTTGGCAGAGAGTAGGTACTGGTAGAAGGCCGCGGTGCGATCGGCGGTGCGGTCGGCGCTGAAGAACTCCCGCGCACGGACCTGCGCGGCCTGTGCCAGACGCTGGCGCAGGGGCGGATCCTCGAGCAGGCGCTCGACTCCAGCCGCTAGAGTCTCAGCGTTCCCCGGCTCGACCAGCCAGCCGCTGACCTCATGCTCCAACAGCTCGGGAACCCCGCCAGCCCGGGCAGCTACACAGGCCGTGCCCAGAGCCATCGCCTCCAACACCACGCGCCCAAAGGCCTCGGCAGTGGCGGGATGCGCTAACACGTCCGCGGCCCGCACCAGGTCAGCAGCATCCGGACGGTAACCGGTGAAGACGACGTTGGGCGGTGCGGAGCTACGTAGCTTTTCGGCATACGCCGCGTCCTCGGGGAACAAGGCCTCGCCCACGATCCCCCAGCGCAGCTCAGGATGCCGCGGGCGCAGCAGTTCTGCCGCCTCCAGGGCCAGCTCCACGCGCTTCCAAGAGGTCAGCTGCCCCACGGTGACCACCAGAGGCGCGGCAGTCTCGATACCCAACTCCTGACGCACCGCCTGCGGATCCCGGGATAAGCGCAGGTCCTCAGGCTGCAGACCGTTGTGAATGACCGCCGTCCGGGCACGAGAGGGTGCCGCCTGCCCCAGCATGTGTTCCACCACGTGCGAGATGGCGATGATCCCGGCGCAGCGGGGAGCAAGCCAGCGGACGGCTACCGGCGGCGCCAAGAGGTCGCGGCAATGCCAGATCAGCGGCGGCAAGGCCGGACCACGCTGGGCGAGCGCAACCGCCACGGCCAAGCTGTTGGCATGAACCAAGTCGGCTTGCGTTTCCTGACACAGGGCCAGAGCGCGGTGACGGACTTCTCGCAGCCAACGGTACTGGCTGGCCAGACTGAAGGGATTTGCAGTGCGACGCAGGCGACGCTCAGGAAGTAGACTGACAGGCAGATCCAGCGCGCGCAGACGTTCTGCCAAGTCTCCCTCGGGGACCAGTGCGTGTACTTCCACCCCCCGTTCGCGCAGAGCGCGCAGCAGGCTCAGGAGGCTGAGCTCCGCGCCGCTGCAGCGGGCCACATGGTTGACGTACACCACACGCAAGGGCCGCTTCTCAACCATGACCACTCCGCGGCCCATCCGCCCACTCGCCCAGCCAGTGCAGGGTCCGGTCGATCACCTCACGCTCCCAGGCCAAGGAGTAGAAAGCATGGTTGGCGCCCTCGACCAGGTGCACTTCCCAGGGCCTCCCGGCCTGCTGGCTAAGGTACTCATAATGCTCCAGGCAGGCGGGCGTGGCGGGATCATTGCTCCCGTAGATGAACAGAATATGGCCGGGGAAGTCCAGGAAGCGACGGCGCCAGTCAATCTCGCGGTCGCTGTCCTGCCCCAACTCGCCCGCCCCCAGCCCGCCGGAGCGGAGGGCCTTGCCCACCATGTCCAGGCGCAGCTCACGTTGCAGCAGCCGGCGCCAGGTCTGCGGTTGCAGAGCCTTGCGCAGGTATTGCATCAGGACATTCCGTCGCTTGGCCTGGTGCATCTGCTGGCGCTCAGCGCCCACCGGCGGCGCCGACCAGAGCACCAGCCGCTCACAGCCCGGCATCAGTGGACCCGCACCCAGTGCGACCTCGCTGCCGCTGCAATCCCCCACCAACGCCAAAGGTAGCGCCCCGCAGCGTTCAGCGAGGACCTCGGCGGCGTGCAGGGCATCGGAGATCATGGTGGAGAGGCTGGCCGCAGCCGGATCGCCCTCGCTGTCACCGCGGCCACGGAAGTCGAAACGGAGGCAGGTCAGACCTGCCGCCGCTGCCCGGCGGGCGAGCTTGATGAACATCTGATGCGGCCCCGCGCGATAGCCCGCCCAGCCGTGCAGGAGAATCACACCGGCCCGCGGCGGTGAGGAGGGGCGATGCAACATGCCCACTAGCCGGCAGTCCTCGTGAGAAAAGAAGAAACGTTCCTCGGCGCGCAAGGTCTCAGCGCTAACCATAGTCTGCCTCAAGCGATGCAAGCCACTGTACGGTGGCGGTGATAAGCGGCGAGGTATTCACCAGCCCGACGCGTTGCCAGAAAGGTTCTAGGACTAGCGCCTGGGCCTGAGCCTGCGGGGCCTCGGCGACCAGAGCCTGGGCGCGAGTAGTGACCTGCCCGCGGCCATTGCACTCTAATATCAGCGCAGGCAGGTCAGGAAGTGCCGCCAAACGCAGCGCCCCGAGCTGTTCCAGCAGCGCGGGGGTCAAAAGGTAGCCGCCCAGGTCCATCCCTTCCTGGTCGCTGCGCTCCGAACCGGCGACCCGCGACTCGCCGGAGGAGGCGATCTCGCGAGGGCTCCCCGTGAGCATCCCCTTGATGGCGGTACGCTGGTTGAGCTCGCGAACGTAGCGGCGCCCCTCGAACAGCGGCTCCCAGAGGACCAAACAGCAGGCGCCCACTACCGGCGCGATTTCCGCGGCCAGCGTCGCGCCCAGTCGCAGGCCGACCAGCCCGACGCGCTCCAGACCCGAGAGCGCACGGAGCTGCTCGATGACCGCGCGCAGATCGTCTCGCCATTCCTCCAGGGCGAACTGCTCGAAGTCTCCGCCGCTATCGCCGGTGCCGCGGTAGTCATAATGCCAGGCCGAGAAGCCCCCCGCCGCCAGCGCGCGACCCAGGGCCGCCAGGGTGTTCTCGGAGCTCTTCTTCTCCTCGGCGAAGGGGTCGCACAGCACAAGCCCAGTCCGCGCCGGACTGGGCGGCTGATAGCTGATCCCGCGCACCGGCACTCCGCCGATCTCCAGGCTTACCGGCTCCTGCGTCAGATCCAAGCCTAGCCCCCCTGCTTGTGCTCGACCAGCGCGGCAATGCCCTCCACGGTGGAGAACGCCTCCACGGAGAAGTCCTCCTCGGCCAGGGAGATGCCGAACTCATCCTCGAGGCCGACCACGATCTCGAAGAGGTTCACCGAGTCTATCCCGTAGGCTTCCATCAAGTTGGCATCGTCGGGAATCGAGGCCGGGTCCACCTTGAGAAACAGTCGCTCCACTATCATGTTCTTAAGTTGTTGTTTGAGTTCCTCGGAAGCCACAAGACTCACCTCTTCTGGAAATCGCTTCTCTCCCACCTGGGTTAGACTGTTAGACAATCGGCGGGGTCTCTACGTCCTCGATCCCGCGCACCGTCAGCTCGCGCCAGCGGCAATCGTCGTCCGCTGGTCCCTGCTCCTGACTAAAACGACGCTGCCAGCGCCGCTTGAATTCCAGTCCGTTGCGAATCGTGACGTAGCGGAAATTGAGATCCGGCGATCCCGCCGTGGTCACGTTCTCGAAATGGTACATCTCGGCGGCAGGCTCGTACCAGATCTCCCAGCCCGCTTCCCGCGCCCGGTAGCAGAAGTCGAAATCCTCATACTGCGCCGGATTGAAGACCTCATCCAGCGGGCCAATCTGCTCATAGACCTGGCGCTTCATCAGCCAGCAGGCGCTGATCAGGCACTGCACCGGCCCAGCCTGCGACCAGGCCTCGTGGGGTTCCCCGCGGCCGCGATACTGCACGCGCCCGGAGGGCGAGATACCCACTCCCGCGCACTCAAGCTCATAGGGCGGCCAGGGGAAGACCAGCTTGGGGCCAGCGAGGCCGATCTCCGGGGCAGTCTCCAGACGCTCCGCCAGCAGGCGTAACCACGCCGCCGATCGCACCGCAAGATCGTTGTCCATGAAGGCCAGGTAACGCCCACCGGCTAACTCCAGAGCCTGATTGCGCGCAGTGCAGGCTCCCCGGTTCTCCTCGTTGAGGATTAACGCGTAGTCAATCCGGTGGGTTCGCGCTGGTCCGCAGTAGCTGGCGAGATAGGTCTGCGTCTCGCGGTCCGAGCCATTGTCCGCCACGATAATCTGTGCAGGCAGAGGGTCGCAGCGCAGCAGGCTCTCCAGACACAACCGTGTGTAAGGAAGCTTGTTGTAGGAGACGATGATTACAGATGCATCCAGGTGATTCATAACCGCCTCACACTCGCGGCTCAGTAATTTGCGCCGGAGGAGCGGGATGTGGAATTATCCGACCAGGGCCACCACCGCTTCCGCGATCTCCTGCGCGGAGGGAAGGGCTGCGCGCTCGAGGGCCGGCGCGGCAGGCACCGGAGCGTCCGCCGCAGCGACCCGAACCGGAGGAGCGTCGAGGTAGTCGAAGCAGGTCTCGGTGATCCGCGCCACCACCTCGGCCCCCACCCCACCCGTGCGGCTGCCCTCCTCCACCACTACCACGCGACCGGTCCTGGTCACCGAGGCAGCGAGAGTCTGCACGTCGAGCGGCGCCAGACTGCGCAGGTCCACTACCTCGCACTCCACGCCGCGCTCGGCCAGGGCCTCTGCGGCGCGCAGCGCTTCCTGGGTCATGCGCGAATAAGCGACGAGCGTCACGTGGCGGCCCTCACGCAAGAGGCGCGCCTGGTCCAGCGGTAGAATGTACTCCTCGTCGGGTACCTCCCCCCGCATTCCGTACAGCACCTTGCTCTCCACGAAGCATACCGGTTCGTCACAGCGAATGGCGGCTCGCAGCAGGCCCTTGGCCTCGGCAGGGTCGCTGGGCGCGACCACGCGCAGGCCGGGCGTGTTGTACAGATAGCGCTCCATGGACTGGCTGTGGGTGGGGCCATAGCCACGTCCGGCGCCACTGGGTAGCCGTACCACCAGCGGCACCTGTACCTGCCCGTTGTACATCCAGGCGAACTTGGCGGCGTGATTGACGAGCTGGTCCAATGCGAGCGTGACGAAGTCCGCGAACATGATCTCCACGACCGGGCGCAGACCGGTGAGGGCTGCGCCGATGGCCACCCCCATGAATCCACCTTCGGAGATGGGGGTGTTGCGCACCCGCTCCTTGCCGAAGCGCTGGGCGAAACCCTGGGTGATCTTGAAGGCGCCGCCATACTCGGCGATATCCTCGCCGATCAGGATGACGGAGGGATCGCGTTCCATCTCCTCAGCAAGCGCGTCACGAATTGCGTGAGAGAAATAGGTTTCCATGATGCAAACCGGTTGGCGCGAGCGAAAGTCCGGCGTCCCTGCCGAGTTTCCGCCCGCCAGCAGCTCTTACGACTCCACGAACCTCTTGTTAACCTTTTTCAGCCACTCCGGGTTCTCTTTCCAGAGAGGTTGTTCGGGGCCGCAGTAGGTCGTGGGCATGAAGCCCCAGTAGCCGTGCTCCATCGCCAAGTCGCACAGGTACTCGAAATACAGCCGTCCCGCCGCCGACTCCTCAAACCGCGAGCCCAGCGGCGGGTAGAAATATCCGCCCTCGTCTACCACCTGCGGCAGACCGCCACGACGGCGGGCCTCCGCCGCATCCGCCGCGAAAAGCTCCGCGGCTCGCGCCCGCAGCTGCGGCTCCCACTCCCCGAAGTGCCGATACCACCAGTAATCGTGGCGGTCATTGTCCAGGTTGTCGTAGAGCCAGTGCCGCGCGCGCCATGCCGGGCGTACATTCTCAGCCTGGGTCATATACTCGTCCCACGGCGTGAACTCGTCTCTCAACAACCAGTCTACCAGCGGCAGACGGCGCGGGTGCTGGGGATCGAACTCGGGATGGTCCACGGTCTGGCGGTAGAACTCGAAAGCCAGGCCAGCCCCTGCGTACATGTGCTGGTCGTAGAGCTGCGTGTTCTCCGGCACGATCGCGGGATCATGGCTGGAGAAGTCACCGGTGATCAAGAGGTCGGGATGGCGCTCGCGCAGGAAAGCGAGGGCTTCCCTGTGCTGTCGGGCGCCTTCCGGACCCTGGGGAAAATCGCTGTATTCCGGCTCGTTGTGGACCTCGGCGAACGCGATACGGTCCTCCAGGCCCTCCTGCTTGATGAGGGTAAGCAGCCGATCATGCTGCCGGGCCATGTGCATGAAGCGGTCGTTGAGCGAATACTCCATCACCTCCCGGCGAATTGCAGGGTCAGCCACGAGCCAAGTGGAGTCCTGGTACTCCCAACTGGTGGAAATGACGTAGAAGTCGTACTTACGCGCCAGCTCCAGCAGGCGCAGCACTCGCTCCAGCACCTTGTGCCGCCCGCCGCCTTCGGAGTTGACGGTGCGCAGGTTCTGGCCATGGCCGCGAATCCAGGGGCCAAACTCCATTTCTCCGCGCGGCTTGCCGTCGAGGGTGAAACACCAGTTCAGGCCCACGTCGGCGCGGACACAGTTGAAGCCGCGCGGGCCTAGGCCTGCACAGGCCGTTTCCAGGTCCCCATAAGGCTCCCCGGGGGTGGCCGAGGTAATCCAGGACCAGATGTAGCAGCAGATAGACAGGCGACGAGGCAGGTGCTCGGGGACCACCTGAGGCGTCATGTGGAGGTCATTCCTTTTCGTCGGGCGGCGGTGGCGCAGGCAAGTCACGGTTGAGAAAGGCAATACGTCGCTTCATGCGCCAATAGCCGCGTATCCCCACCACCATGGTCACGGCCCCCAGCGGCATCAAGATCCAACCGATGACGGTAGTGGTCGCGTCCTTGAAAAAGTGAATGAGGGTCAGACCGCTAACCACCAGCGCCAGGGCGGTGCGCACGTAGGCGAGAAAGGTACGTTCGTTGGCCAAGACTGTACGGTCAGCGGCCAGGTGATCCCGGAGGATCAGTTGCTCGGTCGCCACGCTGCAATAGGGCTCTTCCTCATGGGTCATGCTGCAGATGCCTCCGGTACGGGCTCCGGTACGGGCTCCGGGCTGGCCTCGGCGAACTCCACTGCAGCAATGACTTCTTCCTTGGACAGACGCTCCGCAATCCCCAGCTCAGACTCAGTCGCCCCGCGCTCCAGAAGCGCCTGACGCATACGGGGCAAAGGGTCCCGGGCCAGCCACTCGGCCTCCTCGTGGCGCGAGCGGTACTCGCATTGATCGCCACGGGAATGCCCACACTGACGCCAGGTCAGGGCCTCGATGAACACCGGCCCCTTCCCGCTACGGGCCGCAGCCGCTGCCGCCTCGCTGGCCTCCCGGACCGCGAAATAATCATTCCCGTCAATCTGCACCGCCGGAATACCGTATGCCCCCACCCGTTCGGCCACCGACTGCACCCGGAAATTCTCCTTCACTGATGTGCTCATGGCGTAGCCGTTGTTCTCGCAGAAGTACACAATCGGCAGCTCCCAGATGGCGCCCAGGTTCAGTCCCTCATGGAAAGCTCCAGTGGCGGTGGCGCCGTCGCCGAAAAAGCAGAGAACGATCTGGCCCGTGCCTCTCAGTTTCTGGCTCAGAGCGGCGCCCGTCGCCACGGGAATCATGCCGCCAGTGAGGCCATTGGCGCCGAGGAAACCGATTTCGGGGCAGGACATGTGCTGAGAACCCGAACGCCCCCCGCAGTAGCCGGTGGCCTTACCCATGATCTCAGCCAGCACATAGCGGGGGTCCGCCCCCCGGGCCAGGAAATGGCCGTGCCCGCGATGGTTGGAGGTGACCAGGTCCCCCGGACTCAGCGTCGTCACTGCCCCCACCGCGCAGGCCTCCTGGCCAATACAGAAGTGAGCAGTGCCAGGTACCCGACCCTGGGAGAAGAGCTCGCCAAGGCGGACCTCCAAGTGCCGGATCAATACCAGCCGACCATAGTCTTCAAGCAGTTTTTCATGCACCATACCGGATCTAGAGAGCGGGCTCCTCCGGGCCCTGCACGCCATCGGGCTGAGTTCTCGGGCTGAGCGCATCCCGCAGTTCCAGAACTCGTAGGTCGTCCAGAAGCTGATTCCAGGTCATCTGGTTCTCCCGCCAGCGAGTGGCCATGTCGTCGTGGCTTGGCAGCGCCAGCGCCAACCGTCCGCACAGATACACAAACGAGCCCCCGGCGGCGCGAGCCCACAGGTGGCCCAGCAGATTGTAGTTGCGCGTGTGCATCGCGATCTGGGGCGTCACGCGCACCAGCAAGGCCAGACCTTCTGCCAGGTCCGCCAGGGTCTCGGGTTCATCCGGAAGCCGCACCTCTTGTGCTACTGCCACCAGGCGATCCTCGATCTGATGTCCCGGCAGGCCAAAATAGGGATCCAGATAGGCCGAGATGAACTGCGTGGCCCGTTTGAGGCGTCCGCGCTGAGCTTCCACAAGCTCTGGAGTCTTGTCCTTGGCGGATTCCTCCAGTTTCGCTTGAAGCTCCTCGATCACACCATGCGCTTCCGCCAACCGCTGATTCGCGGAATTGAGCACCAGAAGACTAGTCGCCACCGCCAGCAGAAGCAGTACCATAGCACCGACAAAGATCAGCGGTGAAACCATGGAAGCACCTCCCTAACTGAAAACCGATGGAATGACTAACCTCGAGTTCACACCCCCCTTAACTCTATCTTCGCCGTTCGGCGGCCTTCGTCCTCCCGCAATTCCATGGCTTCCGAGGGACCGGCCTGCGCCAGAGCCTTGACGACCAGACCCAGACGCAGCGCCAGATGCGCACCGAACGCAAACCTGCCGCCCAGCTCTGTCGAGGAAGGGGGAGGGTAGTCAGCAGACTCCCGGTTACCGGCGAGAATGACTTTTTCCACCTCCGCTTTCGGCTGAGAGCCGCGCCGCTGTGCGACAGAGGCTCGCTCCAGAAGGAAGAAGGCGGCGGCTTCCATGGGGACTCCCTTCCGGGCCAGCTCCGGCTCCACCACCATCGCCCGCAACAGCGGCTCGCTCAGCGCCTCCACCCCGCCCACCAGCGCCAGGTCCATCCTCCTCCGACGCAGCAAGTCCTCGGCCCACAACAAGGCGGAGGCAAAGGAGACCGCCCCATCCGTGAAGGTCGCCGCTGGCCCGCGCAGACCCCACTCGATGGAGATCAGACTGGCCGGAGCGTTGATGAAGCTGTGCATGAACAGCAGCGGAGAAGCCAGCCGGGCACCCTTGGTCTGCACCCGCTGAGTGTTGGCGTTCATGGTGTCGAGGCAGCCGTAGGCCGTGCCCAGGCTTAGACCAAAGCGGTCCGGGTCGAAAGGCCTCCCGTCCGAACAGGCCAGCAAGTACCCCTGGTCCAGCAGTCCCGCCTCCTGTAGAGCCAGGGAGGCAGCGAGGAGGGCCAGCTCCGAACAACGATCCAGATAGGTCTTCTCGGAGGGCAAGTGCGCCTTCAGATCCACCTCGGGGCATCTGGCGGGATCAGGCAGCGGCCTGTCGTCGGCCACGCCCTCGCTCAGGGCCTCGACGCCCAGGCCCCAAGGGGTCACCACTCCCAGGGCAGTGATGAGTACCGGTTCCGCTTCCTTCACACTCACTGGATGACTCTCCTTCACAACGAGCCTCAGGCGGCGCCCGCCTCCGAAGGGACCTGTCCGAGGACCACCACCGCATTGCTGCCGCCAATCCCCGCGGAGATGCTAACAGCGTACGTGATGTCCTGCCGGCGCGAGACGTCGGGCACGTAGTCCAGATCGCAGGCCGGGTCCGGCTCGTCCAGGTTCATCGTTGGCGGCAGCATCCCATCTCGCAGTGCCAGGACCGTTGCCACCACCTCAATCGCCCCGGCTGCGCCCATTAAGTGCCCGATGGCGCCCTTGATGCTGCTGACGCCAATCTCGTGGGCGTGGCTCCCCAGCACCGCCTTGATGGCTTCCGTCTCCGCGGGGTCGTGGTGCTCGGTACCCGTGCCGTGGGCGTTAATATAGTCCACCTCGCTCGGCGGCAGGCCAGCTTCTTCCAGCGCGCGAGTCAGGCACCGGGCCATGCCAGCACCCCCCTCATCGGGCGCGGTGATGTGAAAGGCGTTGTTGTTCTGCCAGGAACCGAGCACCTCAGCCAGCGGCTCCGCCCCTCGGGCGCGAGCATGCTCCAGTTCCTCGACCAGCACCATGGCCGCGCCCTCCCCAAAGAGCGTGCCCGAGCGATTCTTGCTGAAGGGGCGAATGTCCTCACTGGTGATGGTGTGCAGCACGGATAGACCGGCGAGGTGCGAAGGCGCGAGGCAGTCATGCCCCCCGGCCAGCATGGACTCCGCCGCCCCCGACCGCACCAGGTCGGCGGCAATGCCAATGGCCGCGCTGCCGGAAGCGCAAGCGACGGACAGCGTCATGACGGGTCCGCTGAGGGAGACGACCTGGCCCAGGTAGTGAGCGGCCGCGGCGAAATCGAACTCGGTAAGCATCTCCGCCTCGACCGGCGGCTCGCGCAGCGAATGGGCGAACTCCTCCCAGGCTTCCGCGCCGCCAAAGTTGCTGGAGAGAATGGCTCCCCTCGTAGCCTCGACGGTGTCCGGCCCCTCCTGATCGGCTGCGCGCAGGGCTTCCCGACTCGCGTGCAGAAGGAACTGAGTGGCACGATCCGGCTCATGCGAAAGCCCAAACTCAACCGGATCGAACCTCCAGCCGGAGACTTCGCCGACCAGGTCGTTGCGCAGGCCTGTGGGGTCAAACAACGTGAGTGGCCGCAGACCCCGCTCGCCGGCCGTCAGCCGCTGCCAGAATTCCTCCACGCCGATCCCCAAAGGTGTGACTGCCCCCATTCCGGTTATCACTGCGCGTCGCATCCCAGGCCTCCCTCGAAGAACACTATACACTCAGACGCTTGAACAGGGAAACGGTATCCCCTCGTAACAGAATCTGGCCTCGGCTGCCGGGAGAATCGCGCTCGCAACCATCCGAGGGCGTGAAGGGCACATGATCGGGAACTCCTGGGCACGCGGTTTGTTCTTGACATTGAGAGGTCGGTCTGCTACTATAGTCAGTAGTAAATGGGCGCGCCCGGCGTTGCCCACCAGAAGGTGGTTCATTATGGCCCGCAAAAAATCGCCACGTATGGTGTTCCGTCCCCAGGAACCCGGGTTGGAGAAGATGCTCGGTGCCCTGGAGTCGCAGGTCATGCAGGTGATGTGGGACGCAGACGGTGCGCGCACAGTCCAGGAGGTCCGTGACGAACTCGCGGCCCGCGGCAAGGACGCCGCCTATACCACCATCATGACCACGCTCGGGCGCCTGCACGCCAAGGGCCTGCTACGGCGCGAGACCCGTGGTAAAGCCTATCACTATGTCCCGCAGGTCAGCCGCCGCGAATTGACCGACAACATGGCGCGTCAGGTAGTCTCCGGACTGGTGGGTTCGCTTGCCGAGCCGGCCATTGCATATTTTGTGGAGGCGCTGGAGAAAGAGGCGCCCGAGAAACTGGATACCCTGGCGGAGCTGCTGGAACGGAAGCGGGCGGAGCGCAAGGAGTCCTAGCTGATGACCGCAGCGGCCACAGCCGCAACGCTGCTGGTGATCTACGCCTCCGCTGCCAGCCTGTTGGTCTTCCTCCCCTACTGGCTCGCTGTCCAGGCTCATCCCCGCGCCGCGGCCGGCTGCCGGGCTGACCTCTGGCGCGATGCGCTGATGCTCCCCCTTGCGGTAGCCGTAGCCGGGGCAGCTTACGGCCTCCTACGGCAGTGGCACCTTCCTCTCTTCTCTCCTCACGCTGAGTACGTCCGCCCACACCTGTGCCTGCGGCCGCTCCTGGAGGCTCCCGATGCCCACTGGCGGGCCGCCGTGTTCTCCGGCCTATGTCTGTTTCTCGTCCTGGCCGCGGTGGTCTCGCTTGTTGTGCGGTTGTGGCGCGGCAGCCGGGAGAGCGCCCGGCTGCGGCGTGCAGGCACCCCGCTGGAAACCCCTGCACAGAATCCGGGAGTCCTGAATCTGGAAACCGACGCGGTGGCGCTGGCCTCCCATCGCGGGCCCGGACCGCTGGTGGTGGTCAGTCCCCGCCTGGGTCAGCTCTTCCCTCCCCGGCAGGCCGAGGCCATTCTGGCACACGAGATCTGCCATGCCCGCCGCCGCGACGGTCTCTGGCAGACACTGGCTCAGTCAGCAGTGCTGATCGCCGGCCTCTCTCCGCTCAGCTACCTTGCCTATCGAGAATGGAAGCATGAAAGGGAACTGGCCTGCGACCTGGAGGCGACACAGGCGACCTCCCTCCCGGACACGGAGGCCGCTTTGGCGCGGGCGCGGGAGCTGGCCGGAGTTCTGGAGGAGGTCAGCCCCCTCTCCCCGCCGCCGCTGGATGAAATGCGTGAGCTGACCGGTCGCCGCGAGCGCCTCCACCAGGCTGCAGCAGCCAGCCTGGCCCCGGCGAAGGGCTATGCCGTAGCGGGCCTGACGCTGCTCCTGCTCGGGTTAGCCCTGGGCGTGGTATTCCGTCGCCCGCTCGCCGACACGCTACAGTGCATGGCCGAAAGCTTCCTGCGGGCGTTGGGCTAGGACACGACTCCTCCGGGATGCGGGGAATCAGGCCCCTCGTCGTCTACCCTCTCCTCAGACCTCCAATGGTGGCCGTCCCCTCACACGTCGCAGCTTCCCCGCGCCGGCTTCCGACGACGGCCTAGCGCCTTGAAGCGGCGCAGGATTCCTGTGCGGCTGTCCCCGTACCATAGCACCGGTGAGTAGAACACCAGGAACAACACCGCACGTACCACCGCATCTGGGCCACTACCTGGGACCGTGTGCAAGAGTAAACGGCTGAAGTATCCCGCCAGCCAGATGGCGCCCACCGCCCAGGGGATGGGCAGGTGCAGGATCAGGAGTTGGCGCACCAGGGCTGCTGGTCGGGGGTGGTAGTGGATGAACGCCGGTATGAGCTGTAGCAGGCTGGCCACCAGATACCCCACCGCCGTGATGATCGCCATGCGGTTCAGCACCGCGACCGCCGTCAGGTTGAGCCCGGACCGGTGGCGGAGCCAATACGCCCCCAGGCACACGACAGCGGCGCCCGCCAACTTGGCAACAGTCACCGTGCTCTCGCGATTCACCGCCACCAGCAGACCGTTGGCCGCGATCGGCAGCGCCAGGAAGGCCGCACCCAGCGCCATGACTTGCGCAGCGAAGGTCCCCTGCACGTACTGGGGGACCAGGAGCTGCAGCAGGTATGGGAGACTGACGAACAGCACCCCTCCCAGTCCCGGCATCAGGGTGGCCACCGCCAGCGTGGGAAGAAGAATCTGCCGCCGAATGGCCTCCATGCCATCGCGGGCATAACCCTCCCAGATGCGGGGCATCAACACCAGCCCCAGGGACTCCGGGATGCGGTTAATGATGCGGGATAGCTGAGAGGCTATGTAGTACAGTCCCACGTAGTAGACACCGAAGAAGCGGATGATGAGAATTCGGTCCACGGTGCGTAGAATCGCGGTATCCGCAAAGACGGTGATCCACAACGGAAGCCCGGACGTGATCAGGTAACGGGCTATGCCCCAGTTCCAGCGCAGACGCACGCGCAGGCCGGAGGCGGAATGGTAGTAGCCCAGCTGGGCCATCTGGGCCAGAAGCAGACCTATCATGGCGCCCACCACGCCAAATCTCCACGCCCCCGCGATCACGAGCACGAACTGAGTCGCGTTGAACACCACTGCGGCTAGAGCCACCACGGAGAAGGTCCCCCAGGCCCGCAGAATGGTCCGGTAGACCACGGCGGTCTGGCAGCAGATAACCACGCCGGCACCGCAAGCCAAGACCCCACGGGTGAGTAGCTGTGGCCGGGTGCCAAACAGGGCATAGCCCAGCATCCCCAGTCCGGCCAGTATCCCCAGCCCGGTAATGGTGATCGCTCCGATGTCCTCCATCTCCTCGGCGCGAGCCTCCTCATGCCGGGCCAGGGTCATGGGCAGCATTTTGCTCAGGCCGTGCAGAGAGCCGAGGTGGGAGTTGGAGAGCCACTGATTGAAGATATCAGGCAGCGTCATCAGGCCCCGGCCCGTCGGTCCGAGCAGTCGCGCCACCAATATCGCCTGAATGAGACTGGTGAAGATGTCAAAATACGACGAGGCCATTACCATCACGAAGCCCCCAAACATGCCTTGGGAGCGCCGCTGGCGAGCCGACGGATTAGGGGGAGGTGCTGGAGTAGGGCTCATGAGTGCAGCTTGGCCAGGACTCGGAACGGCCAGCGTGGTTGGCCGCCGGGGGAAGCAGTCATGGGCTCTCCTCTGGAATCAAGCGTGTGTGCGCAGTGACGCAGGAACTGCGGCCGAGGCCTAAGAAGGGCTCTCACATCCAGCCCGAAGGTCGGCGGCATCGGAGGCGAGCAACTGTCGACGGCTAACCCTCAACTGGGGCCTGGCTCCTGGTTAATCGGCGAACTGCTCCCGCAACTTCAGCCCGGCCGGGGTCTTTGCCCACCACTGCAGCATCTTGATGCGGTAAGCGGCATACGGGGCACTTCGATCCGGAATCTCCTTCAACGGGATGGCCGCCAGCTTGGCGGGGTCTTCCCCTTTGAATTGCTCCAGGAAGCCCTCCAGCGTTATCTTAGCGGCCTCGTCCAGCGAGTGCGCGGACCCCTTGGCGATGGCCAGGCACGCTTCGTCAAGATCCCCACAGCACAGCCAGCCTGCCCGATCCGCCGATAGGGTCGCGCGCTGCTGCCAGGCATGCGCAAGCTTCTGCAGGTGCTCGTGCTCCTCCTTCTTGAGGAAGCCCTCATGCGGATAGATGATCTCGTGCATGATGGCCCGCAGAATTTCGAAGCTCTCGTCGCCCAGCGCGCGCAGGGGGCGGTCAGCCACCGTATCCGCCACCAGGTACTCCGGCAGATACCCGGCCCGTATGTACTCCAGTGACCGGGCCAAATGGAACTGCAGCTCGGCTCCCCCCATGGCCTTGATCAGCATGGTGGGTATGATCAGGCGCGGCGGCGCGGGAGTGATCGGCACCGGGTGCAGCCCTCGTTCCACCACCATGCGCAGTTCACAATCATGCAGGCCCAGTTGGTGCAAACACTTATCCGTGGCGGCGGCAATCTCCGGATGCCGGTCTCGCTGCATACGCGCGGCGTGATCGTACGCCGGCATGAACTTTATCTCGTTGAGCCTCCAGACGTCGCGCAGGTCCTCAAGCATGCCCTGCACCTGGGGCTCGGCCAGCCAGCGCTGCAAGTACTGGCGATCCTGCTCAAACTCCCACGCCCCCGGCCCCAGTGCGCTTCCCGAGTTGTTGGAGCCCGGATTGGACGGCACGCCCCCCGCCGGCGGCGCCGGGGCCGTAGCCGGGGGGGTCGCTGGTGTGATCTCTGCGACCGCCTCGACCTCGACTTCGTGGTCCGAGTCCGCTTCCGGCTCGAGGTCCTCGTCGTCTTCGGCGGTTTCTTCCTCGTCGTCGGAGAAGTCCTCGAGAAGTTCCGCAGCCGCCTGGCCGGCTCCCGTGACCCCCGCCCAAGGCGAGCCCTCCTCGTATTCCTCCTCCGCCTCTTCCTCCTCGGAACCCAGATCCTCGAACTCGTCCTCCAACTCTGCGACCCGATGGCTCACGAAGGGATCCGGAGCCAGCTCACTCAAACGAGCCATACGGGCAGCGGAGATGGGGTCAACCTCTTTCAGCTTCTCCCAGGCTACGCTGTCCGTGCGATCCGTATAGATCGCGTCCTGAAGCTGGCGGCTCGCCAGATACGGCTCAGCTTGAGCTATATACAGGTCAGCCAACCAGATCCGGGCCTCGTTAAGCTGGCCATCGAACTCCAGGGCTTCCTTGGCGCACTCCTCAGCCCGCTCCAGATGCCCCTTGTCGAGCTCCTGCTTAGCAAGTTCCAGCCTGCTACGCGCTAAGGCCTCATCCTGAGTCTGCTCACCGGACTCCATGGTACACTCCCCCTGCGCGTCACCATTGATGGACTGCCGTCCTGCTCCGGCCACCCCTCGTTCAGTTGATGGTAGAAGTTTACCACTTTTGGGGGGGAGTGGGCAACTACCATTTCCTCTCGGTGGGCAGCACGCGAAGCAAGGGAGCTAAGGAGGCTGACGCTCCAGTAACTGGGTAGCCGGGAACGATCAGGCCGGTCCCTGCCGATATCACCTCGCAGAAAGCCATAAGATATCTGCACACTCACCTGAACTGAAAAAGCACCTATCGCATGACTTGACATAGACCATCAGCTATTGTACAGTTAAATTGCTTTACTGATTCAGTAAATTTCGTATCGCCCGCGGAGGCCAGTAGAGCGTGCTAAAAGATCCGGGCGCACCAACCAGAAGCCGAGTGACGCTCAAGGATGTCGCAGAGCGAACCGGTCTGGCCGTCTCCACTGTCTCCCTCTGCCTCAACGGACACCGCACCACCGGCCACATCAGCCGGACCACCCGTAGTCAGGTCATTGTCGCCGCGGATGCGCTAGGCTACCAACGCTCGCACTACGCCCGCCACCCTTGCCACCATCAGATCTGTGTCCTGGCCGACCCCAGCAACGGCGCTTGGCCCGCCGTGGGTGAGATCTGCCACGTCCTCAGCGACCGCGACTACCGGCCCCTCATGCAGGTCGCACGCTCCCACCTCCTCCCTCAGTTGGCACACGACCTCTATGAGCGTTTTGAGATTGACGGCGCCATCTTCGTTGGCGAGCCCTCCCACCCTGAACACCTCCCGCCTCCTGAAGTCCCGAGCGTGGTCCTCGGCGGCCTGCCAGAGGGCGTGGAGGGCAACCTGGTGGCGCTCGACGACGTCGCTGTCGGCCGTCTGGCGGCGGAGCATCTGTGGGAGTTGGGGCACCGCGCGGTGGGCGTGGTGCTCACCGGACAGTGTCATTACCCCCGGTTGCGCGAGGCCGGGCTGCGCCAGGTCTGGCGCGAACATGGTGCCCCTGAAGCCGCCGTGCGCACCCTGGTCGAATCGGGCTGGGTCGCAGATGCTGATCAGGTGGATCCGCACCACTTCACGCGCCTCATCGAGGGACTGTTCGACGACTCTGAGAGGGAAGCCCCCACGGCCCTGTTTTGTGTCACCGACCTCTGGGCCTTCTGGACCATCCAGGCGCTGCACCGACTAGGTGGGCGGGTGCCAGAGGACGTCTCCGTGGTCGGCGTGGATGATCTGCCGGGAGCCGCGAGCTACACCCCCGCGCTTACCACAGTACGGCAATGCTACAAGGCACTGGGTGCGGCGGCCGCCGAACTGCTGCTGGACCTGCTACAGGATGACGGTCAGCGAAAGGTGGTGAAGCAACTGCACGAGCCCCAATTGATCGTGCGGGAGTCTACGGCTCCCCCGGCATTTCGGTCCTCAGACCTGTAAGAAGACGACCACGGAAAACCCTTAGGTCTGTCTTGTCCCCGCCGTTCCCCTGCAGTCGAGGGAACGTGAGACAAGAGTCCTCACATAAACTTTTCGGCGCATTTTGGGCCCAGAGGAGGTCGAGAAAGTAATGCATCGCAAAGGTTTTACCCTCATTGAGCTGCTGGTGGTGATAGCCATCATCGCCATTCTGGCAGCCATGCTCTTCCCCGTCTTTGAGCGCGCCAAGAACAAGGCCCAACAGGCTTCGTGTCTTAGCAACCTCAAGCAAATTGCTCTCGCCAGTCTGATGTACGCCCACGACTGGGACAACATGTTGTGGAACTGGAGCAGCGGGAGCTACCCCGGCGAGACTCGCCACAGTCCCGCCTGGGGGGGGATGGACGGCTCCCTGTGGCCCTATCTGCAGAATGAAGACGTCTTCACCTGCCCTACGGTGGGCTGGACTATCATGGGCCGCAACCAGGACGGTGCAACCGCCAGCAAGGTCTACAGCTACCTGGCCAACGGGCTGTGGCAGAACGGGCACTACAACAGCAGGGTTATGGCAAGCGACTGGACCGGTGTGCCCCCCGACCCCAGTACGGGGCTCCCGTGGCCCCGGGGCGGACCCTATCCCGCCAAGTCCCTGGACTACTTCAACTACCCCCACCACTTCATCATGTTCTTCGACGGTGAGCCCGTCCCCAGCTACGGCTGGTACTATCACAATGAAACCAATCCCCGCAGCGACGGTAACCTCTACACCATCTACGATGCCGCCTTCACCTTCGGCTCCATCGAGCCGTCAACCGCCCACCCCAATGCTGCGCCCGGGATCTGGCATACCGCCACGGGCTTTGGCATCCGCGCCCGGCACAATGGGATGATCAACTGCGCCTTCTTGGACGGGCATGTGCAGGCGATGAGCGTCGGCATGCTCTACCAAGACCCGCTGGGACTGGGCCGGCGGCAAAACATCTGCGACTATTGGACGGATGCCTACGGCGGCCTTAACGGCGGGCAGAGCAAGCCTTGACGGCGAAAGAACGAGCACAGGAGGTGCTAAACCGTGAACCGCAAAGCCTTCACCTTGATTGAGCTGCTGGTGGTGATCGCGATCATTGCGATCCT
>LSQX01374433.1_pt2 | contig 42011 bp, 31 predicted proteins | sample 654561 | NCBI WGS metagenome assembly LSQX01 (sample SAMN04489861, study PRJNA283612) | anaerobic digester metagenome | isolation source: 4 biogas reactors fed with cattle manure at either 37C or 55C with and... | place: Denmark: Kongens Lyngby | collected 2014 | reverse complement strand
GATGGCGCAACAGGGTGGCCCGCCGAGGCAGCCCGCCGTGTTGGCCTGCTGAGCAGCCGCAGACATCCAGCCGCCCTTGGGTGTCGGTAGTGTAGACGACGCGCAGACTGGCGCCGAGGGGGGGCGCGTTGGCGCCTGAACTGGCGGCCAGCCAGACACACACCGCGAGCGGAACCAGCGCTCCCCCAAGCGCGGGCGCCGGCCCCAGCCTGGCGAGGGCTCTCCGACCCATGGCGCTCTCAGGGATCTGCCGGCCTGCTCTCACCGCTGCAGCCCACCCATCCGGTCCCAGAACCAGTTCGCCCCCCAGTACCACTCATCGACCTTGACGCAGCGCGTCAGGTCGGCGTCGGCGGGCTCCTCCAGCGGCGCCCAGACCTCGAGGGTCAGGTCCACCGAGACGTTCACCAGCGCCCTGCTGTCAGCCGGCATAGTCGCCGAGGGTTCCCGCTCTCTTAGCTCAGCCGCGACCCATTCCCGCTGCGCGGGATCGAGGGATGAGACCTCCACCAGCTCACCGACCTGGGGTGATCCAGCGTTGAACAAGGTCGTCCGCCAGCCATCGGTCAGGTCCAGTTGTGCCGCGAGGGGCGTCGGCAGGGCCCCTGGCCCCGGAAGCTCGAGAGTCAGGGCTCCCTCGCCCTCCCTCCAGCACATTCGCGTGCTGGCTGACAGGGCATCCAGCAGAACCGGGACGCTCCAGCCGCCAGGGCTGATAGCCATCTGGCGGTCAGCAAGCTCCGCCGGAACCTCGATCGGGACACCGGCCGCCTCGGAGAGCGCGTCGACCAGGGAGGCGACGGAGACGACCGCGTCGTTGAACCCTACGACGGCGTCAGGTCGGATCTCGAGTGGCGCGGCACCCTTGGCGGGGGTTTCGAGCGGCGTATGGCGCGCCAGATAGCCGTCATAGAGCCCAACCGCTCGCTCGAGGCCGGGCGGCGGGCCCACGGGCACCAGTTTCGCCTGCTGTCCGCCGAAGTAGTGCACCCGCGCAGAGTCCTTCCTCAGGGGCGCGCCCAGGGCGAAGACTGCCTCCCCCTTGCGGACCGGCTCAGTCTGCAGTATCACCGTCGGCTGCAGTTTCAGCATGAGTCGGGTTCCGGGATGGCTCAGCGCCGTCCGCACCACCGGGGCCGCGGGGTCCTTGTCGAACAGTCTGGCCACGGTCTCGTGCAGGGCCCCATCCATGTCGGAGGTCGGCATGCCCTCCGCGACGGCGACCAGAGCGCACTGCTGGTGATCGAGGCCGGCGATGAGGGCACGGAGCGCATCCCCGGTTCGCTCGCCGTCGGGGGACCAGCCGAACACCCATGGTGGGATCCACTCGGGCTCTAGAGGAAGCCAGACCGCAGCCAGGTAGTGGTCGTCCTCATCGCGCCACAGCTCGTAGGCCCTGGCTTCCTCATCCAGCCAGCGCATCAACTCGCCTATGGCGACCCCCTCGGGTTGCGCGGGCAGGGGGTGGTTGATGTCGGCTGGCGCCAGCGCCAGAAACGGAACGGGCGACTGCTCGGCAATGGCCGTGAGTAGCTCGGTGTACGTCTCACAGCCGTCGGCCGGCAGCTCCACCGCGGCCTCGAGAGGCGCGGGGACGGCCGACGCGAGCAACATGGCACCCATGAAATGCACGTGGACCGCGATCATACTGAGCACTCTTCGCCCTCCTTACTCGGCGCACAGGTCAGGCTGCGGGGACGGCAGTCACACCGGACTCTCCTGGTCGCTAACGTAGGCCTGTGCTCCCATGCTCTCCTGGCTGACGCACTGCCCTCCGATGGACTCATTGAGGTATACGCGACCGGTGATGCGATGCCCGGCCCACCTCAGAGCTTGGAGGCGACCGGAACCCCTAGCCGACGCCATTCTCTCTTCCATCCAAAGCGATCCCCACGCCTCAGGGCACGGGTAGAGCAACAAACCTACGCCAGGAGTCACTCACGCAGAAGAAGGGTCCTTCGACCTGCTCCCCCCACTGCTCGACCTCGGAGGCGGCCATGGCCGAGATGAGGTCGCTCGACTCGTAGCGGTCGAGCCGGCTGACATGGAGAGTGATGGACACTTCGCAGTGGAGGAGCATGCCATCGTGGAAGGGCGTGGGGTCGCTGTCGAACTCCAGTAGCGCTGCCGAGGTCTTGGCTGTGACGCGCTTCATCTCGTCGACGTCCTGCGGGCGGGGAGGAGGGAGCGGCGTTTCGAGGGGCACGACGGCTGGCAGCGAGTTCACGAACTGAACCAGCTCCGGCGTGGCGGGGCACTGGCCCGTCGCGGTGACGACCTCAGAGTCGCCGGGCGGTAGTGAGATGTCGGGATCGATCTCGCACTGCCGTACTATCATCTCCCTCACCACTGACATCAGACGCGACCAGCTCACGCTCCCGGAGGTGATGCCAAGCTCCGGTGGCGTCACTGGGTCGCTCATCTGGCTCAGGAACAGGACATCGCCCACGGTCCTCCAATCGAGGCCGGTGACCCACGCGAGCTGGTTGATAAGGGTGACCCAGTCCGGGCTCTCCGGCAGGACCAGCAGCCACTCACGAAGCGCCGCATCGACGGCCACGGCGCGGCCCAACTCGGCTCCGCCATCAGGGATGGCGACCAAATCCGAGAACCGCATGACTCGAGGGGCGCCGGGTCCGTGCCTCTCGGCCATCAGGGACGCTACCGCATCCACGGCGGCGGACGGGGCGTGGGGCCCGCCCGCCACCAGCTCCGGGGAGTGAAGCCGGCCCAGCACATCGGGGGCGGAGACATCGGGGAGGTACGCCGGATGGGCGCAGGCCGCAAGGGCGGGATCGGGCCCCAGGGGCAGGCGAACCAACCACTTGCTCACTCTCCGGCGGAAGAGAGGGTTCAGTAAGGCGCGTTTGATGGGTTGGCCGGGCTGCAGTGGATCCTCGAGGACGTACTCCGCCGACACGGACAGCGCCGCGTACAGAGTCTCCCGAGGCGCCTCCGGAGGCCCGGCCCACGGCGCCTTCGGAAGCCGCTTGAGGGCGGCGTCCCCCTCAGCCCCCATTGACGCCAGCGGCACCCAGGCTCCCTGGGCGGCCGCGATGCGCGCGGGGGCGGGCATGGAGTGGAGAACCGTCAAGGTATCCGCCAAGGGGCCGTGTGGCTCTCGGGTAAGAGGCGGCGCTTCGTGGATCGTCCGTACGCCCGGGTCCACGATGAAGCGCGCGTCTCCGTGGCTCTCGACGGCAAGGCCGGCGTCGGCGGCCGCTCGCTCCCATTCGCCCGGCTCTGCCAACGCCAGCTTCTCCGTCAGCGCGGCGGCGCTGTCGGGGGAGAGCACGGCGGCGAGGCCAGGGGGGACGCCCGAAGCCTCGAGGGCCGCCTCCAGGGCGGATGCGACCTCATCGGCACACAGGGCCGGCGCAGCGCAGATGGCGAGACACATCAGTAATGCGCCGAACGGCGTAGCACGTTCTCTCATGTCGCTGGCTCCTTCGCGGTCATGTGCTCGTCGTGCTCATGATCAGTCGCCACTCAGGACCGAGAGTGGCGCCTCACTCCAAAGACCGAGTGGTGTCACTTCCGAACCCAGGCTCGCGCAGGACACCCACCGCCCCGGCCCACGCCAAGAGGGCGACTCGAACCGAACCCACCGAGGTTCTGACATTGTGCCCACCTCAACCCATCGCTTGGACAAGGAACGGCACTGCTGATTCGTCGTTAGAGTACTACATCTTCACTATTACACTAGTCGGACGGGGCAACTCCTCTTTTGGTTGCATGGCGATTATGATCTCATTCGCCTGTCTTCGCGCCGGCGCCGGCCTTGGCGAAGCCGTCGATGTACCGCCGCAGCTCGGGCAGAGGCGCGCCACTGAGCGCCTCCGCCCGCTCCAGCCACGCCACCGCGGCGTCCGTCTCCCCTACCGATGCCTTCGCCTGGGCGATCCCGCAGGCGGCGAAGGCCTCGGCCGACGCGGGGACGGCGCGAACGGGCTCCAGCAGGTACGCCTCGGTAGGATCGGCCAGCAGGCCGTGCGCCTCGATGTAGCAGGCAGCGGCCCGCTCCAGGTCGGCCGTCTCTCCGGTGGCCCACAGGTTGCCCATGGCGATGAGCATGCTCACCTTGGCCATGCGGAGGCGGCGCTCCGCGTCCTCCAGCTCGGTCCGCAGGCCGCTCAGGGCGTTGATCGCCCCCAGCTGCCGGCCCAAGGCCGCCAGGCATTCGGAGTAGGCCCGGACCAGAGTGGGGGCGAGGGCCGCGCCGGGCTGGGATAGCGCCCTCTCGTACAGTGGCAGGCAGGCCGCCGCCACGGGCCTCGGGAGGGGAGCCTGAGCCTCCGTGAACACGCCGTCGGGCGAAGCCGGCGTGCAGGGACCGAAGACTATGGGCACGCTCGATTCCGGGAACGCGTACGGAGCGAGCACCAGATCCCCCTGGAGGGAGGAGTCCGTGAGGAGCACGCCGTCGCCGATGGCGTCGTAGGAGATCACCACCTCCGACGAGGTCGGGTCCCACTCGACGATCAGGGTCTCCACACGGTCGCGGGACCTGGGTCGCCCGATGTGGAGGACCACCTCGTCACGGCCGTCCAGGTCGGCATCCACCACGGAGCAGGGCTCGGCGGGCAGTATCTGCAGGCGCCGAAGCTCCTCGGGCAGCCGCGTGTCGGGCGTGGTCGCGCCGAGCGCCTGTTCGATCCGGCGGAGGGGGATCACCTGCCCATCGCGTTCCACCACCAGCTCGTAGTCGCGGGGAGGGCCTTGGCCGTTCGTCGAGAGGCGCCGCAGGGCGACCCTCTCATCCGTCCCATCGGCGTCCAGATCGGCGTAGACGGAGGCCTCGCCGAGGGCGGGCTCGGGTGTCGCGTCCGCCGGCGCCGAAGGGTCGGCCTGAGCCCATGCGAGGCTGACGGATAGGACGAGCCAGGCGGCAACACAGAGGCGCGGGGCATACGGCGAACACCACATGACGGGCTCCCTTCTTGCTAGTCGAACCTCCACTGGACGATGCCGTCGCCGGCCGCATCCACGTTCGTCTCGTCCCGGTCGCCGGTCTGGGAGCAGAGCGGACCTAGCCGCCCCGGGGCGGCGGCGCTCCCAAGTCGCTCATCGCCTGTGCCACGACCTTCTGTTCGAACTCGGACCGAGCCCCATCTTGCAGCGCCCTCAGAGCGTCCACTCCCACCGCCCGCCCCCACTCAACGAGGAATCGGCCCGCGGCGCCGTAGTCGTGGTGCACATCGAGCCGCCTGACGATCACTGCCGCGAGGGACGGATCGATCGCCTGGAGCCTCGCCCCGCTCGATGCGAGGGCCTCGGCCAGCCAGTGCACCATTCGCGAATCGGCCCCGGCCGGCCCTTGCATGAGCGCACGCAGTCCCTCGGCTGGTTCGGTCTCCGCCAGGACCTCGGCCGCAGGCACTGAGGCCTCCTCGAAGGCACCCGGAGTGCGGACCAGTCGCCAGAGGCGCTCCACGGCGGAGTCTGGCGTCTCGGAGCTAACCCACTCGCCGAACCGACTAGCCGCGTCACGGCCCTCGGCTATGGCGGGGGGCGACTCGTCATACCGCGCTGCCGGCGCCATCGGACCCACTTGGTCGACGAAGACGCCGTACGCGTACGTCATCAGCGCCGAGCCCCTCTTCAGTCGAATGCGGATCCTCAGAGGACCGGGGACAAGGATCGTGCGGTAGTACATCCCTCCCGCCGGCAGCGCGCCCGACTCGGCTAGTGGAGCCCCCGACTCGATCAGAGTGACCTCCATGGCGTACTCACCCGTGAGCACGGCCACCGTGTGGACGCCCGGCGGAACCTTGACATCTATCAGCAGGTCCGGGCCCGCGAGCGCGTCTCCGTAGATCTCGCCCCTGTCGTCCCAGTAGGAGTCTGACGCGCACAGACCAGGGGGATAAAACGGCGCGTCCGGTTGCTCGGCAGGGAATGCGGTGCACTGGGTACGAGCGGACGTGCCGGGGGTCGCCGTCCTGACTGCTACCGGCTGGTCGTCGGGCCGGTCGGCCAAGCACCCGTCTGCCCACACGCCCCCTTCGGGCCCGCAGAGCAGGGCGCCCGCCGACCCGAAACGGCCCGCCCAGCCTCCAACGCGGTGCGCAGGCAGACCCTCGATGACGGCAACGCTGACGCCTGCGGCGCCGGCGGCGACATCGCACTGCCAAGCTAGGTACGCCAGGCGGGCCATGTATCCTCCGCCCGATGCCACGCTGGCCCCCGTCTCCGCCCAGCCCTTGGCGGCAAGGGGGTCTCCCGCGGCGAGGGCAGCCTGCGCCAGCGTGACATAGACCAGCGCTGGGACGGGGCGTCCCTCGGGGTAGCTGCCCAACACGCGCTGGGCGTCGGCAAGTGCGAGACCGGGTCTCTCGGCGTCCAGGTTGAGGCGGGCGCGCGCCAACAGCAGGCGCCTGCTGCCGGCCAGGTCGGCCGTCGCCAACTCCTCAGTGATCGCCGTGAGCTCGCGATCATGGCGCGACTGCTCGGCCCGCTGCTGGGCCGTTCCCTGTAGCCAGATGATCTGATCGGAGCGGACGTCCGTCCCGCCGTAGGCGTCCACCAGGTCATATGATCGTTGGTGCAGCTCGGAGGGGTCCTGCGCTGACCAGAGGTCAGACAGGTAGGCCAGGAGGGCAGCCTCGCGCTTGTCTTCTACATGATCGAGTAGGGGGTGAGCGGCAGCCACTACTCTGCAGAAGGTCGCGCGGGCGCCGAACATCTCACTGACGGCCAGATCGAACTGCGGGGGGACTAGCCACCGCGAAGCAGATAGGAAAGACATAGCGACAGCCAAAGCGAGGCGGTCTGTGTCCACTGTCTCCGCTTCAGTCGGCGCCGCACTGAACGCCTTCTCGATCACCCCCACCATGCCGGACGCGGCGGGGGGCAGCACGGTGGTCCTCTGCCCTCCGTTGGTCGTCTCCAGGACGGTACCGCCCCTGGGATGGTACTCCGATGGGGTGACGCAGACGCCGGGGGTCAGCAGGTAGCGCGCCTCGCCGGGATCGCCGCCTGGAACGGGCATCAGGACGCTGCGTTCGGGCTGTGAGACGCGGACCCAGGCCTCGCAGAAGCCAGCCGAACCCGCGAGCCCGTCGCAGCGCAAGGCCAGCCGCCCGTACGCCGCGTCCTCGGGAGGATAGTCGCCCACCACCAGGTCTACCCAGTCCGAGGTACCCGTGATTCGGACGCCATCGTCGGTGTTGCATAGCCACCTGTGGTCGGCGGCGTGCCACGAGATGGCGACATGAGCCTCCCCAGCCAGATCGGTCGCACGTACGCGAGCGCCCGCCATGTACAGCGCTCCCCTTGCCGCCCAGAAGGGGGTGCTCAGGTAGCCGCACTCCGCGCCTGGCTCTGCGCCATCTATCCGAACGATCAGACCCTCGTCATCAAGGCCTGGCTCGGTACGGCGACCGCCGCCCCACGACTGCCAACCCGGATGAGCCTCGCCTACCATCGGCCATTGCCCCGAGCCGTTCGCGATAAGGCTGTCGTGCTCGAAACTCGTCTGTAGCAGTGCCATGACGCACAGTGCGAGGAGCGTCGTCATCGCGGCGGGTCACCGTCCCCAGCTCTCACGCGGGCTCGCCCCTTCCGTGGGCTCAGCCGGCATGATTGAAGCCCGGCCTTGTTCGAGGAGGAGAGGGCGGACGAGACAGAGGGCACGAACCAGGCCGACCGCCCCGACCCCGGCCCACACCCAGAGAGCGATTCGAGCCGAACCCACCGGGATTCCGACATCGTGCCCACCTCCGATTCGTCATTATCGTACTACTTCACGGGAGGGAGGGGGCAACTCCTCCTTCGGCCCCGAGACTATGGACCCTCACGCGCCTGGGCCCGTGTTGCCATGTTGCCGGTGTTGCCGCTGGAAACGATACCCCCCTATTGTTGTACATGCCGTCTCGGGGACGCACGGGGGGCGCCCTAACGTATGTATAGTACCTCGGAACAGTGGTAACATAGTACACACAGACCCTCCTGTGCAGCCTCTAAGCCTTGGGCCCCAACGGTTTACGGGATTCGAGGGATGTTGCCACCGAGCCTATTCCGGGCGGAACGCGGTGGCCACATGGGTAACGCGTCGGGCGCCTTCCGCGTGAGGGAGGGATGCGGTGGGGCATGGCTAACCTATGGGCTACCCCATCGAATGTGAGGAAGCCACCTCCATGCTCGCGACCCTGTTACTCACCGCGACGGCCACCGTGAGTCAGTACGGCAACCCCGTCTGCGTCTTCGATCCCCATGCCCTCAACTGGGAGGAGCGCACGACGGCGGAGTGCCTCCAGGGCCTCGTCAACCGCGATTCCGCGGCCCTGTTCCTGGGCCGCCCCGATGATGAGTGGCTGGAGATCTACGCCGCGGACTACGGCCTTCCCCAGCCCGTCGTGCTCGGCTCACTGCGTGAGGTGCTCGAGCGGTACGCCTCGGCGGCCAAGGGCTTGGTAGTCTACGACGCCGCGATGGATGGCACCCGTTACGTCGCCGTGACGATCGCGGGGATCGAGGACCTGCTGCCCGTGGCGGACCCGGAGATGGCGGAGGGGCTGGGCCTCCCGGTGATCCACGACCTGCGCGGCCGCTTCGAGAGCACCCTGGCGGCCTACGACTGGGCCCTGGACGAGGTCATGCCGCGCTGCAACCGCCGCCTGGCCCACGCCGTGGATGGCGTCTGCGATGGCGTGGTCACAGGGCTGTGCAGCATGACCGGCTTCGACTGGCAGGTCGCCAACCGTGGCTTCGTCTTCAACCTCACCCCCATGGCGGAGGTCAAGCCCTCCTACGGCGACGCCCCCGTGGGGGGCAGCCCCGAACATGCGGCCATGTACCGGCGGATCCTCGCCGCGCTCGAGGCGCCGGCGGAGATCAATGGTTACGGCGAGCCCGAGGACCTCTGGTGTAAGTTGATCTCGGAGCACGGCCACTTCTCCTTCCACTTCGGCTTCAACTGGACGTTCCACGCCAAGGCGCCCTACCGGGGCGGGGCCTTCCGGCAGCGGGGCGCCGTCACCGTGGAGACGGCCGAGATCGACCCTGAGAAGTACCAGGTCGTCTTCATGCTCAGCGAGGGCGACACGATGAAGGGCCCGCTGCCCTTCTTCATGGGCAGCTGGTTCGATCCCGACCGGGGCTCGATCCCCTTCAACTGGGGGATCAATCCCCTCATGGCTGAGCGCTTCCCGGCCATGCTCGACTACTACTACCGGACCGCCACGGACAACGACTGCTTCTTCGCCGGCTGCTCGGGCGCGGGCTACTGCTATCCCGATCACATGCCCAATGTGGCCCAGTTCGCCCGACTCACGGCCAAGCACTGCGAGCGCGCCGACGTCTCGACCATCGACCTCTGGGGCGCCCGCTCGGCCCAGGCCCGGATAGAGTATGGCGACGCGACACGGCCGCTGTCGCTGTCGAACAACGGCGGCACGGCGAACATGACCATGCCCAGCCCGCCGCTGCCCGTCATCGACCACGGGCTCCTGTACTGGCAGCACGCGTCCACCCCCGAGGGGCCGCACTACAACCGGGCCTTCCGCGATGACGCCAAGCGTGCCCAGGCCGTCGCTTGGGTGACGGAGCGGATCGAGCAGATCGCGAACGCCCACACGCCCCCCTTCGTGATCCTCGTCTACGCGGATCTGCACAGCTACGACCGGCACGTGATGGTCCACAGGGAGGTCGCCGAGAGCCTGGACCCCGAGCGTTTCGAGATCTGCCGCCTGGATACTGCCGTGGCTGGCTTCCGCCAGTGGGCCCAGGGCCGCCTGCTCTTCTCCGCGGGCGGCATCAACTCGCGGCTGGAGTGGGCCGGGCTGGAGGGCGTGCCGACCCGCATCGACGCCGAGCTCATCAACCCGAACGACCAGGCGATGGGCGCTGAGCTTACCTGGCAGGGGACTGGCGCGGTCTTCGCGGCCTCCATCGAGGTCCCCGCGCTGGGCCAGGAGACCATCCCCGACCTCATGCTGGCTCTGCCCCGGGGCGCGGGGATCGGTGACGGCGCCTTCACCGTGGCGACGGACGCTCGGACCACCGTGTACCCCGTGACGGTGTGCGCCGTGCCGTACCGAGGCGACGCGTCCGCGGTGCGACTCGCGGGCCTGTGGGGCATGTCGGGCCTGAGCCATGCCGTGGGCAAGCCGCTGGCGAGAGAGGATGCCCATGGCGGCACAGCGTGGCGGTCGCCCGACCCGGGCGAGACGGGCGGCCACATCGTGTGCGGGCCCTATGTGGAGATGCCGCCCGGCCGCTACCATGTGGCGTACCGGATGCGGCTCGCCGAGGAGCCGCCCGCCGGGGATCCGGTGGCCGTATCCTTGGATGTCAACACAGGCGGCTACGCGGGGCTCGGGGCGCCGATCGGCGACCGTCCCATCGCCACCTCCGCCCTATCGACGAAGGAGTGGCGATGGGTCAGTACCGAGGTGGACTGGCCGGGCTCGCCGAGCCTCATGGAGAGCCGCGTCTACTGGCCCAGCCATGTGCCGGTGATCGTCGACCGGGTAGCGGTCTTCCAGATCGAGAACGCTCCCACATCCGACCGCGCAGGGCGCCCCGAGTTCCTCAATGGGCCCATGCGCCGCTTCCGTTAGGAGGGCAGTGAAGATGCTCTACAAGCGTACAGCGACAGGCTCTATCGAGGAGACCGAGACCCGGCTGCGCGAGGCGGCCGCTCGTAATGGCTTCGGCGTGTTGGCGGTGCACGACCTGCGGGAGAAGCTCGCGGCGAAGGAGTTGGACCTGGGCCGCGAGTGCCGGGTGTTCGAGGTGTGCGACCCCTTCCAGGCCAAGAAGGTGCTCGATCGGGACGTGTCCATCGCCAACGCCCTTCCGTGCCGTATCGCTGTCTATGAGGAGGACGGCATCCCTCAGGTGACCATGCTGCGGCCGACCCTGCTCCTGGGCCTCTTCGGGCAGCCGGAGCTTGGGCCCATCGCCCAGGAGGTCGAGGATGCCATGGTGAGGATCATCGAGGCCGCGTGCGGGTAGGCGCTCGCCGCCCCGGCCTCACTCCGGCGGGAGGATCTCACCGATCAGCATGATGGCGCCGACCCGGAGCACGGTGCCATCGTAGCGTGCCGGGTCGAAGCCCGGCTCGTTGCGCGTCTGATCCGTGACGCTGCTGCGGTCGGGCTGTTCGGCGTCGAGGGTGACCTCGATGGTGTGCACCCCGTCGGGCAGGCCGCTGGCCAGTTCCAGGGTGTTCAGCCGGTGGTAGCTGCAGAAGCTGTCGAAGCGCGGGATGGGGCCACTCTCCTGCCCGTCGATCCGAGCCCACACCTGCCCGCCATCCGGCCCGACGATGTCATAGAGGCCCACCGTGGTCCCCTGGAAGCGGAAGGAGAGAGACTCACCGGGCGTGGCGGCCTCCCACATCTCGGGCATCTGCTTCACGAAGTGGGGGGCCACGTCGTCGCCCTCCCCCAGGCGCGTCCAGCCCGTGGAGAGCATCCAGGGCTCGATTGGCGCCAGCCGTGCGCCCTCCCAGTTATCCTCGACCATGGGCGGGGGCAGCTCCCGGGGACCCGGGGCGCCCACCCCCCTCAGGGCCGTCAGTGACCCCGCCACCGTGTCGGCATAGAGCCGGTGGCCCTCCATCGTGGGGTGGACACCGTCATCGGCGAACACCATGGCGTCCTCGGGCGCGTCCGCGGAGGGCGCGATGGCCAACTCGCCTCGCGCCTCGGCCTGGACGATGGGGAGGGCCACGTTGATGGAGGGGATCCCGTAGTGCGCGGCGAGGTACTCGTTGGCCGAGGCGGCCGAGGGGCAGAGGCCCTCACGCAGCGCCGGCGCGATGCTCGCGGTGATGGTGTATACGAAGCAGATGTCCATGGCCGGATCGGCGCGCCATGCCTGTCGGATGATGCCCTCCATCGCCCTCCAGATGACGAGGGGATCCTGGCCGCTGTCGTTCACGGCGAACTCCACGAATAGCAGGTCGGGCTCGTGCCGCAGGACATCCTGCTCGAGGCGGAAGACGCCGAGGGGTGAGCCCGTGCCTCCGATGGCCGCGTCGATCTCGACGATCCGGGCCTGGGGGTAGGACTCTTGAAGCCACTCGGTCGTCATGGGCCGCCAGCCGGAGGCTGCCGTGATGCTGCCGCCCAGGTAGGCGACCCGCACCTCCTCAGCGGCCTTGAGCTTGGCGAGGGCGTTGGGCAGCCCATCCCGGGGCTGAAGCACCCGCGCCTCCACCAGGGAAAAGTCCGGCGGTGCGGCCACAGCCTGGGGCAGAGTGAGCAAGGCGATCACAGCGGTCAGGGCTCCACGGGCCATCGGTACCGACCTCCCCAGGGCGAGCGCTAGAAGAGTGATATTCCGTGCACCTCAGGCTCGGCGCTCTCTACATCGACGACCCGATCGTAACCCAGGAGGTACAGGGCGGACGCGGTCTCGTCAGGGACCCTCGCGTGGGGCCCCAAGGCCTCGGCCCACGGGCTGTCCTCAGCGGTTCGCCAGCGCACCGTCTGACGCTCGGGGTAGAGTGCGCGGTGGACCCCCAGCACGGCAACGGCGGCGCGGCGACAGTCGATGGGGTCCAGGGGCAGCGGATCGTAGAGGACGCCCTCGCGGTAGCGCATGAGCAGCCGCTCGCCCTCATCGGCCTCCACGTGGAGCCACTCGGCGTCGGGGGGCGCCACCTGGTCCCGGTCGCACGGGAAGCGGCCCGTCGCCCATTGCTTCCAGCCCGCCAGACGCTCCTCGGGATCGACCTCGCGGTGGGGCGCGGTCCGTCGGCTGCCATAGTCAGCGGGCAACTCGATGACCGTGGATCGCCACAGGGGCGCGAACCCGCGGCGTTCGAGGATCGCCGCGACATACTCGCGCGAGTCGCCCCAGACGCGGGCGACCATTCCCCGTGAGTGGGCCTCGCGGTGGCGGTCTACGAGGGATTCGAGCATCCTCGGCCCCAGCCGCCGGCCGCGCATGCCAGGGGCCACGTGGAGGGCGCAGAGGACTCCGAAGGGCTGCCACGCGCCCTCGATGTGGAGGGGACGGACGGGGGCGCATGCCACGCCCGCCATCTCGCGTCCCAGGCTGCAGACGACCAGGTCATCGAACTCGACGAGGCCCTCGGCCAGCCAGCAGTCCATGCGGGCACCGAGGGGCGGATCGGTCATCGCGAGGAGGCGGGCGATCTCGGTCTGGTCCCCGCGGTAGGCAGGGCGTATCTCGGGGGCATCTTGGAGCATAGAGGGTGCGTCGGCCCCCCTTCTGAGGTAGCTCTCCCTTTCTCGGGCGTCGCCCGCAGTCCTGCCTCGCAGGGCTGTGGTAGACTGTGAGCGGAGTAGTGCACGGCCGTTGCTGGCCGCCGAGTTGACCGAAGGCGCGAGGTGGGACAGAGTGCCGACGTACGAGTACATCGCTGATGAGGGCGGGTGCGAGTACTGCTCGCAAGGCTTCGAGATCAGGCAGAACATACGCGAGCGGGCCCTCAAGGAGTGCCCGAAGTGCGGAGCGGCCATCCGCAAGGTGCTCTCCACCTGCAACCACTATTCGCCGAGCCCCAGCTTCAGCTACGACCGCGCGGCCGACGCGGGTTTCACCGCGTACGAGCGTAGCCCGAAGGGGCTCAAGAAGATCGCGGGGGACGGCCCGGCCGATCCCTCCACCTCGATCGAAGGCCTCCCCTAGCCCCCCTCGATGACCGTGTCCTCGTGCTCATAGGCCGGGGCGCAGAGGCAGAGGAACACGATCGGCTCCTCACCCGTGTTCCACGTCTGGTGCAGGGCTCCCGGTGGGAGCAGAACCGCGTCGCCCCTCACGATGTCGCGCACCTCATCGTCGACGCGCATCCGTCCGCGCCCCTGGATCACGTAGTAGATCTCCTCGGCCCTCGGGTGCCGATGGGCCTCGGTGTGCCGGCCCGGATAGAGGGTCGCCTCGGCCAGGCTCATGCGCTCGCAGGCGGAGTTACGGTAGGCCATGATCTCGCGGATCTCGGACGTGTCCTTGGTGATGAAGGGCGGACACTCCTCACGGTTGATGATCTCCACGGGTAGTCACCTCGCTGGGTCCTTCGACCGCGCGCCGTCCGGCCCCTCGGTGGCGTAGGACGCGGCTGTCATTGACACCGGTATCCGGGGGCTGGTATCGTGCAGTTGTCTTGCGGAGATGACTCCTCTACAGGTCGCCGATTTCCCCTTCTCCAGCGACACGGCTTGTCTGTGATCGTGTGAAACGGCGACCCCTCGTCACTCTGTGGGACTCAGCCGCGCGCGCGGCGACCGCATGGCGTTTCGGTGACCTGCCAGAGCAGGAGGGGGGGTACTGGTGGGTGTTGTGTTGTGTACGGTCCAAAGCCCTTGACGTCGCAAGAGCCCGCGATGACGGTAGAGGGGCCACCCCCCTCACCGGTGAAAACCCCCCACGCTTGCCAAACCTGGAGACGCCCATCACTGGGCCGTAAGGAGCGCTTCGAGTGGGTAACAGCAGCCGTCCCAACATTCTGTTCCTTGGTATCGACAGCCTACGGCGCGATCACATGTCGGGGTACGGGTATCCCCGCCTGACCTCGCCTCACCTGGACAAGCTCGCCGCCGGGGGCGTTCTGTTCGAGGATGCCTTCAGCCCGCACATCCCCACCACTCCTGGCTACGCGAACATGCTGACGGGGCTGGATGTGTTCGGCACTGACCGCGTCTCGCTCCGTGAGCCTGGGCCGATCATGGACGAGGTGGTAACCCTCCCGGAGATCCTCAAGGCGGCTGGCTACGTCTGCGAGGGCATCGGCCTGGACGACCGCCTGTGCAAGGGCTTCGACCAGTACCATGGCTTCGCCGGCGGATGGGGCGGATGGGACAGCCGGCCGCTCCGGAAGGCCGAGCAGCTCAACGCCGTGGCGCTGCCGATCCTCGAGCGCTTCGCAGCGGGCGACGAGCCCTGGATGCTCTTCCTGCGGCACATGGACCCCCATTCACCGTACCTCCCGCCCGAGCCCTTCGACCGCATGTTCTACCAGGGCGACGAGTGCGCCCCGGGCAACGACTCGATGCAGCCCGTGTGGGATTTCAAGCCCTTCGCCGAGTACTTCAAGTCGTGGATGCCACCCGGCATCACCGACAAGGACTGGGTCATCGCCCAGTACGACGGCGAGATCGCCTACATGGACGCGTGCATCGCCCAACTGCTGACCAAGCTCGAGCAGCTGGGCGTGGCGGAGGACACTCTGGTCGTGGTGACGGCCGATCACGGTGAGACCCTCTACGACCACGCGTGCTGGTTCGACCACCACAGCATGTACGATCCGACCCTCGTGGTGCCCCTCATCTGGAACTGGCCGGGGCATCTGCCCGAGGGCAAGCGGGTGCGCGGCATGTGCACGCTCTACGACATCGTCCCCTCGCTGCTGGATCTCATCGGGCTGGAGACACCCCACCGGTTCGACGGCAAGAACCTCTGGGAGCTCATGCGCCGCGAGCGCGTGGCCAACTACAATGAGATCTTCATCACCGAGTGCACGTGGATGCGCAAGCACGGCGTCCGCACCCAGGAGTGGAAGTACATCGAGGCTCTGGAGCCGGACTTCCACGGGTTCCCGCCGCGCGAGCTCTACAACCTGATCAAGGATCCGGAAGAGAACCGGAATGTGATCGATCGGGAGCCGGAGATCGCGGACGCGCTCCAGAAGCGGATGCAGGCGTACATCGCCAAGCGCGAGTCGGAGACGGGCCGGCCGCATCCCATCCTGCGGTGGGAGCTTGGCCTGGAGCTCTCCATCGGCGGCGTCGCTCAGGCCCAGAAGCTGCAGGCGAAGGACGAGAAGTAGCGGGTCGCCCTCCCCCTCCCCGCGTCGCCCATGGCGGACAACGGGAGGGGGAGGCCCCCCTCAGGCGCGGGCCGCGTCGGCGAGCACTCTCACCAGGTGCGCCGCAACCGGTTCCTCGACTTCCCGCACACTCGCGGTGACGCCGAGGGCGTGGAGGCTCGTGACCCGCTCCCCCCAGAGCCCACAGGGCACGAACTGCTCGTAGACCGCCAGATCAGGCGACACGTTCAGACAGAAGCCGTGCAGCGTCGCCCCCGCCTTCACCTGGATACCGATGGCGGCGACCTTGCCGTGATCGGTCCACACGCCGGTCATCCCGGAGCGCACATACCCCTCGACGCGGAACTCCGCCAGCGCATCGATGAGGGCCTCCTCCAACGCCTCCACGTACTGATGGGGCCCCATGCTGAGGCGCCGCAGGCTGACGATGGGGTACCCCACAAGCTGCCCGGGCCCATGGTAGGTCACCGATCCGCCGCGGGACACCCGGACCACCTCGAGGCCGCGAGCGCGGAGATCGCCTTCGGGCACAGGCAGGTCCTCGGGCCGGGTGGACCGACCCAGGGTGATGGTGGGGGGATGCTCGACGAGGAGGAGACGGCCCGTGCCGCCCGCGACCACGGCGGCGTGGGCGGCGGTCTGGATGTCCCAGGCCGCGGCCCAGGACATGGGGCCCAGGTGGAGGGTCTCGAAGGGGGGAGTCACGTCAGCGCTTCGGCGGGGGCGGCTAGCTCCGCCCGTAGGAGCGCCTCGACCAGTAGAGCAGCGCCAAGCCCATGATCACGATGGCGGCGGAGCCTAGCATCCAAGGCACCATCTCGAAGCCCGTGTAGGCCATCTCCGGTGATGCCGGCTTCTCGGGCACCGCGGGAGGAGCCGCCTCAGGCACCGCCGGCGCCGCGGCAGGGTCGGGGGCGATCGAGGCCTCGGGCGCCAGCTCGGGAAGAGGCTCCGTCGTGGAGGCCTCGGCGGGCTCGATGGTGCCCGGTCTCACAGGGCCGCCCACGGGCAGGTCGTCGTCAACGGACACGGATGGCGACTCCTGAGCGACGGCCAGGGCGGCTATCGCCAGGGCCAGGAGGATCACCATTGCCGACCTGAGGATGCTCATCGCCGACCTCCTACAGAACCGGGCGCCGAGCCCAGCTTGCGTTGCCCTGAGTATACGCCCGCAGGCCGTGGACCGGAAGGCCGCGGCGGATGTCGTGAGTCGAGTGAGCCAAAGCGAAAGCGCCCCGTGCGGGGCGCTCAGAGGTTGCAGGATGGTGCCGAAGAGAGGACTTGAACCTCCACGGGGTTGCCCCCACTGGAACCTGAATCCAGCGCGTCTGCCAATTCCGCCACTTCGGCATGTCGACGGACCGAGATCATAGTCGCTCAGAGCCGCGGTCGTCAAGAACCCAAGGCACCACGCGACCGATTCCCCCTCCACGTGGAGGGGGAATCGACATGCGCTCTGGGCTACATCGTGATCGTGTAGAGGTCCTCGGGGAAGGGGATCGTCTCGCCCGTCTCGATGGCCTGGTTGGCGAGGATGGCGTCCGCGGCGCTCTTGAGGCCTGTGAGGCCGTCGCAGCTCGGGAGCTTCATCTCGCGGCAGGAGATCACGAACTCCTCGAACTCGAGCTGGTAGGTCATCTTGGCGAGATGTCCCTCGCCGTCGATGAGGGTGCTGATGGGCTGACCCGCCAGGGGCGGACCCTCGGTCACCGTGGCGTCGAGGACGATCGCCTCGTGGCCGCCGACGTCGATCTTGTGAGCCATGTCCATCCAGATCTCTCGCTGGGTGCCCTCCTCGGGGAAGAACCAGCCGGCGCTATCCGTGGGCCCCGGGTTCAGGTGACACATGACCAAGGTGCCCTTGGTGCCCTTGATGACCTCGTGGCACTGGCTGCCGAAGATGGAGAAGGCGTTCGTGGTGCCCGAGATGTAGTCGAACTTGACGCCATCGGGGTAGGCGAAGGTCACGTGCACGTTGTCGGGCACGGTGCGGCCGTCATCGTAGTAGTCCACGCCACCCATGGCTTGGACGGCGAGGGGAGTCTTGCCGATCATCCACGTGACGACGTCGATCTGGTGGCTGGCTAGCTCGGTCATCAGGCCGCCCGAGTACTCTTTGTAGAGCCGCCAGTTGACGAGATGCTCGGCGTCGGGGTAGCCCCACTCGGTGTAGTCGCCCGCAACGTTCACTGGACGGCGCCACGAGTTGTTCCGGTTCCACTGGCCGTAGATGGACGTGATGTCACCGAGCAGGCCCGCGTCGATGAAGCCGCGCTTCGCGTGCCAGTAGAGGGGGTGGTACCGGAGGTGATGGCCCACCTGGAGGATCTTGTTCGCGGACATCTGGGCCCGGATCATGTCCTTGCACTCATCGACCGTGTACGCCATGCACTTCTCGCAGAAGACATGGAGGCCCGACTGGAAGGCGGCGATGGCGATGGGGGCATGCCAGTGGAGAGGGGTCGCGATGGCGACGGCATCCAGCTCCACGTTCGCCAGCACATCCTCGTAGCGCGTGAAGGCCTGGCAGCCCTCGCCGACCCGAGCCGCGGCGGCCTGGGCCGTCTCCTCCACGATGTCGCAGGTAGCGACCCATTCGATCTCTGGGACGCGCAGGGCGTTCGTGAGCAGGACCGTGCCCTGCCCGCCGCACCCGATGAGCGCCATCCGCATCCGCTCGCCATCCTGCGCCCGTGCTGACTGGGTGACGACATGGGCACCTACAGCGATGGTTGCGGCCGTCTTGAGGAACTGCCTGCGGTCCAGTCCCGTCTGGTTGGTCATGTCTACGACTCTCCTCCGTTTTCCATCCCGGCCTCGCGGGTCAGACGCATCGGCGCTCACCACCGGAGCGCGATCAGTCGATGCCGCCCGTTGACCGAGCCTGTTCCAGAATTGGCTGCCCGAACTGAAGCGTCTCGGGTTCGTTCTCCGCGTCCAAGCTCATCAGTAGAGCGCGTTCGCCGTATTTCGAGCAGAGGGACTCCGTATCCTCGGCTCCAAGCACCACGAAAGCCGTCGAGAGGGCGTCGGCACGCGTGGCCGATGCCGTCACCGAGCAGGCGGCGCGCACGCCCCGCGCCGGCCAACCCGTCCGGGGATCGATGATATGCCCATACCTTACCCCGCCCTCCACAAAGTGCTGCCGGAAGTCGCCCGAGGTCGATAGGGCGGCGTCCGCGAGGTGCAGGGAGCCGATCCGTTCCCCCTCGGCGCCGGCCGGTCGGACGCCCACATGCCACCCGCCATCGCTGATGGGCGGCACGCCCATCCCGTAGACGGTGCTCCCTCCGGACTCCACCAAGGCGCAGTGAGCCCCATAGCGCGCGAGATACTCCACGACCCGATCCACGACATAGCCCTTGCCGACGCCGCCGAGGTTCAGCTCGATCCCCTCGCGGTCGAAGGCCACGGTGCCCGTCTGGGCGTCGAGCACGACATGCTCCATGCCCACGCGCTCGCGAACCTCCGCTAGCTCCTCCGCCGGCGGCACTCGTCCTCCTTTGCGGTGGAAGCCCCAGCATCGCACGAGGGGGCCGATCGTCACGTCGAAGGCGCCGTGGGTCATCGACGTCAGCGCCGCGCACTCCCTGAGGAGGTCGAAGAGGCGGGGCTCGACCCGCACCGGCTCCCTGTGGGCGTTCTCGTTGATCCACGAGATCTCGCTCCCCGACCGGTAGTGGCTGAGCTGCATCTCCAGGGGCTCGACGACCTCGGCGAAGGCGGACTCGATCAGTGCCCGCAGCTCCACCTCGTCCCGGTCGCCGTCGAGGATGATCTCGAAGACCGAGCCCATGGCGACCTGGCGCCGCCGAAGCCGGTACTCTCCGAAGGCCAGCTCGATCCCGCCCGCTAGGTTGTCCACCGCCTGTGGGTTGACCATGACGGGTATATGACGACTGGCCTATGCGGGAGGTTCGCTGATGTCGCCCGACTTCACGCCGATGGCCCGGTCCGGATACTCCAGGAAGACCCCCGTGACGTAGACGGTGTTGTCGCCATCGGACACGGCCACGCCGTACCCGACGTCCGTCCACTTCGGGTCGAGGATGATCGCCCGGGTGTCGGGGCTATCCTGGGAGACGAGCTTGGCATGGATCGCGTCGAGGTCGGACATGGTGATCCCGTCGCGCGCCACCACGAACCCGATCACCTCGTCGACCCGGTCGAACTGGATGCCTTGCCGCTGGAGCCTTTCGGCCTCGTCGCGCCCCGCCAGGTCCTCGTGGTCGAAGAAACGGCCCTTGAGCATCGCGTCGGAGTGGGATCGGGCCACCTCGCACACATCGAACCGGATGGCCAGGGCCTTCAGCCCAGCCTCCTGCCGCGACTGGCGCACCAGGTCGTGCATGCGCTGTTCGAGCTGGAGCACGCGCGCGGTAGAGGGGCCGCCATCGCCCAGCTTCACGCCCTCCACGCCGCCGACGTCGATGTTGAAGGGGGCGGTGCACGACGTCCCGAGGACGATGGCCCCCACCAGGAGCACCATTGCAGTCCCATATCGAGCCATCCCAGAGCGGCCGCCGTTCACTCGCCGGTCACCTCCGTGAGCACCCCGCGCGCGGAGCTCACCTCATAGGTGACCGATCCGGGCGCGCCCAGCAGGTCGTAGATGAACCCCAGGTCCGTGTACACGAACTGAACAGCGAGGTACACCTGGTTGGTGATGGCGTAGACGTCACGCATCAACTCGAAGAAGTCCTCGGCAACGCCCGCGTCCTCGATGCCGCTCGTGAGGTCGAGGAGCAGGTCCGTGAGGTCGACGCCCAGGGAGTAGTCCAGGATCGCGAGGATGAGGCTGGAGAGCTGCATCTGCTCGAGGTTCGCCTTGAGGCCGCGCGGGTCGGCCTCCTCGCCGAGGGCCTCCAGGACGTCCTCCACTCGGCGGTTCCACTCCTCGATCTCGGGGTCGCTGTCCGGGAAGAAGCCCAGGGCGTCGGAGACCACCGTCGTCAGGTTGAGGGTGTTGACGAGGGAGGCCTTGCCCCACGGCGTCTCGGGGTAGGGCATGTCCGACTCCGGCACGCTCGCCCCCATGCCCTTGTAGAAGCTGATGGCGTAGCGGCCATCGGCCAAGGTGAGGGCCTCTCGGACCGGCTCGCTACGAACAAGGTACGGCCACCGAGGAACCGCGTCGAAGTAGTTCGCTCGCCCGTAGAGCACACCGTCCCGCAGGATCGCGCCACTCGCCCGCTGGATGCGGTAGCCGTAGGTCGTGAGCCTGGGGTTGACCAGGTTGAGGTCCTGGCCTGGCAGGTCCTCTATGCGGGGGACGAGTCCGGTCCCGATATCGGCCCGGGTGCGCGCCACCGCGCGGCTGGAGGCAACGGATAGCTCCGTGGCCTTCCGGAACCCGCCGGAGGCGACAACCGCCTCCAGGTAGCCCGTGGGCTGGGAGGCGAGGATCCGGTCGGTCTCCGCCACGAGGGGAGCCATCTCCGGGGACTCGCTCGCGGCGGCCAGGATGCTGCCGCGCTCGGATCCCGCGGCGAGGAGCACGGTGGGGCTGATGTAGACGCTGCCGAGGGTGATCTCCCGTGCGGAGAGGGTCCGCTCGGCGCCGTCGGTCGCGGGTGGGATGTAGGCGACGGCCACGGCCCTGGCGTCGGACCGGGTGACGAGGATGCCGAGGATGCCGCCGTCGGAGCCGGTCACGGGGATCGACACGGCCGGGCCGTTCGCCAGGCTCCGCCTACCCGTCACGGTCACCAGGTCGAGGGACTCCCGGGCGGCTTGGGGCAGGTCGATGGCGACGGTTACCGTGGGGGCGGGCTTGGCCCAGGGATCGGACCGGACATCGTACTGGGGCGAGGCCCCCTCGTCGGGTCCAAGGGGAGTGGTGGGAACGTCCCATGCGCTCGTGGGCGCGGCCCCGCCCGCGCAACCCGCCAGGATCGCGGCGGTTAGCAGCCCCATGATCAGAGCCAGAGCTAGCGCACCGTGCCTCGTGCCCGTTCGCGGTCCAGTCATCGGTAGCCCTCCCTGCGCCAAGGGGGAGGTCGAGAGGGACTAGGAGAGGCCGCCGCCCGCGCAACGTGCCCCCTCGTCAGCCCCAGGCGCGCGGACTTCACCGATTGTACGTTGTGCTCGGGGCCCTAGCAAGGCGGGCCGGCTGCCGACACCCAGCGCTAGGGGAGTCCGACCTGTGCTCGACTGACCACGACGCCGTTCTGAAACATGACGTGGCAGTTCCCTCCGTCGGGGTTCTCCCACTTGACCATCGTCGTATCGATGGGAGCGCGAACTCCGGGAACGGCCGCCGTGTGGAGCGCCGAGACCATCTCGCCGTGGCCGCCCATGATCCGCCTCACCTCGGCGAGGGTCATGCCCTCCCGGATGCGATCATAGCGTTCGCGGAGGTAGGGCTGATCGGGGCTCTTGGATTCCAGCATCGGCCCTGCTGGGTGGAGCGTGCGGCGGAGCTGAGCATACCCGCCGGCAGACAGCCATGCCGCAGCGCAGAGAAGGCCCAGAGCCACAAGCCCCCCGGTGCGTGCACGGCTGGGACGGTTCACCTCGCCGGCCGGCTGGGGACCCCTCATCGGTCTGCGCGGCATCTCCGAGCGTGCCTCCTCCCTCACCCCGTGGAGCCTCCCGATAGCAGAGGGCCCGACGCCCCTGGCCAAGGCCGGAGGCGCCGGACCCCGTTAGCTCCGCCCGAGGGTTCTCCGGCCCTCGGGCTCACGACTCGGCCCATCTGGGTCGAGCCCGCCGGCCTGATCGCGCCGGCGTCGCGTCGCGCCGTTTGGAGGGCGGGTGCTCCTCGCCCCGCCCTCCGGGCGTGCCCCTTCTCCAGGGGTGCAAACCGTTCGCTAATCGACGGGACCGGTCCCGTCGGGGCGCTGAACCATGGGGTTGTCCGGGCATGTGTGCATCCGTTTCCCCCACAGGAAGGCATTGGGGTTCAGGGTGCTATCGAGCCGGTACCACTTGGCATGCCCATCGCAGAGCACGTAGTTGGCGCCCGCGTTGTGCATCTCGGGGTTGATGTAGCAGATGTGGTGCTGGCCCATGGCCGAACTGGCGTAGGAGGCCGCAAAGGCGTTCGCGCACTCCGCCGGCGTCAGGGCGATGACGGGCGTGCCCGAGGCGTAGGACTCGCCATCGAAGACCGCGCCGTTCGCGCTCACCGCGTTGGTGGGGCGGTGGGACTTGATCGCGTCTCCGCCCGTGGGCGAGCTGTCGAGCAGTTGCTGGATGTTGTTCGTGTACTCGGCAAGGACGATGGTAGCAGCGGGCTGCTCGACGATGGAGTCGGGGATCACCCGGCAGGGGATTGCATCGAACTTCATCCGCGGCAGGACGGCCTCATTCGCGACGTAGCTCAGGCGGCGCACCTGCATGTCGTTGAGCTGCCGCAGGGGCGTCTGCCCCGGGGGCGGAGTGGGGATCCAGTCATAGGTGAAGCAGGTCGGGGCCCAGCCGCGGGCGGTGTGCTCGGGGCAGACGAAGAGCTGCTCGCTCTTCACATACGGCTGGATCATGCCACTCCACTGGACATAGCCGTTCGCGCTGGAGCCGGCGCCGCCGGGGACCTTGTTGACGTAGTAGTAGCTGGAGGGCCACATCTCATCATAGTCCTGGGTGTACTGCAGGAACGCGGTCGCGATCTGTCTCGTGTTGCTCAGGCACGAGGTCTGGCGCGCCTTCGCCCGGGCCTTCGCGAAGACGGGGAACAGGATGGCGGCCAGGATCGCAATGATAGCGATGACGACGAGCAGCTCGATCAGGGTGAAGCCAACGCGCTTCCTCATCAGATCTCTCCTCCATTTGGTCATGGTCACTGTGAACATGAGGCGATGATCACCTGGTGAGGTTATGGCGCGGTTATCGGTAGGTTAGCGGCTGGTTAGGGCTTAGGCGACCTGTGGGGGGAGACCTTAATGGTCTCTTAATGGAGGGTCACTATCTTCACGGTTGCGAAGCCGAGGCGATGTCGCCATCGGCGGAGGGAGCAGCTCGGTGCCTAACGAGATCCTCATCATCGAGGATGATCCGGACATCGCCGATGCCGTGGCGTACGCCCTGCGGCAGGAGGGTCTGCGGGCAACGGTGGCGCGGGACGGGCGCGCGGGGATCGAGCAGTTCGCCGCGATCCATCCAGACCTCGTGATCCTGGACCTCATGCTGCCCGGGCTCGATGGGTTCAGCGTGTTCCGCTCGATCCGGCGCAAGGCCGAGACGCCCGTGATCATGCTGACCGCGAAGGCCGCGGAGGCCGACCGAGTGGCGGGGCTCGAACTGGGCGCCGACGACTATGTCACCAAGCCCTTCTCGATGCGCGAACTGGTGGCGCGGGTGCGCGGCGTGCTTCGTCGGGTCACGGCACCTGGGCCCTCCGAGGAGGAGACCCTCTCCGCGGGTGACGTCGCGATCGATCGTGCACGGCGGCGCGTGACGGTCGGTGACCGCGAGGTGAAGCTGACGCTCCGGGAGTTCGCTCTGCTGGAGTGCCTCGTCCGCAACGCTGGCCGAGTCCTCACCCGGCAGGTGCTGCTGGAGCAGGCATGGGATGAAAGCGAGTACATCGACCACCGCACCGTCGATGTCCACGTCCGCTGGGTGCGCCAGAAGATCGAGGAGGATCCGAGCAACCCTCGCCGGCTCCTCACAGTACGTGGCGTGGGATACCGTTTCGTGGAGTAACCGATGCGTCTATCGCTCCGAGCCAGGCTCGCCGTCGCTCAGGTGGCGCTCATCGCCGCCCTCGGGCTGGCGGTAGCGATCCTGGCGAGCGGGGCTACCGAGGCCCATCTCGAGGATCAGGTGCGTGACCGGCTGGCGCGAGAGTGCGACCTTCTGCGGCTCGCTATCGAGGAGCTAGCTGGCCAGCCCCTCGCCGAGACGGTGGAGCGGTTCGCGGACGCGGCCCAGTTGCGCGTTACCGTCGTGGCGCCCGACGGTGGCGTGCTCGCCGAGTCCGACGCGGAGGCCAGCGCCATGGAGAGTCACGTCGGCCGCCCCGAGATCGTGGCGGCCCGAGCTCACGGCATCGGCTCCGCGGCGCGGAGAAGCCCCACAACGGGCATACGGACCATGTATGTGGCGACATCGGGCGGACCAGGGGAGCCGACCATCCGCCTGGCTCTCTCCCTCGCCGAGGTTCGGCGCGCGACTCGCTCGGTGCGTGGAGCCACCTTCCTCGGCGTCCTCCTCGCGACCCTCCTCGCCGCGGCGATCGCCGTATGGTCGGTCCGGGCGCTGACCGGCTCACTGGAGGACCTCGTGGAGGTGGCGAGGCGGCTGGGTAGAGGCGATCTCAGCGCCCGCGCCTGGGTGGGCAGTGCCGATGAGACACGGGAGCTGGGCGAGGCCCTGAACACCATGGCGGGTGAGCTCTCCGCGGCGATGGAGGAGCTCAGCAGCGCGGCGGCACGACTCGAAGCCGTGCTCAGCCAGATCGCCGACGGCGTGCTCGTCGTCGATCATGACGAGAGCATCGCCTTGATCAACCCTCGAGCGGGTGAGCTACTCGGGCTCGACTCCGCCGCCGCCCAGGGACGCCTGTTGTCCGAGGCGGTGCCTCGCCACGAGCTCGTCGATCTCGCGCGGCGAGCGGCGCGCCTCGGCACGGCGTTGAGCGAGGGGCCCAGCACCGTCGGAGTGTCCCAGCGATCCGTCGCGTCGGTGGCCACCCCCCTGATGGGACCGGACGGAACCGTGGACGGCGTAGTCATCACCCTGCGTGACCTAACGGAGGTGCAGCACTTGCTCGGCGTCCGCCAGGAGTTCGTGGCGAACGCGAGCCACGAGCTGCGCACCCCCGTTACAGCCATCCAGTCGCTTGCCGAGGTGCTCGAGGGCGGCGCTATCGAGGACCCGGAGGAGGGCCGGCGCTTCGTTGGCCGCGTCCTCGAGAACACGCGCCGCCTCACCTCGGTCCTGGACGACATGCTGACCCTCTCACAGCTCGATGAGATGCCTGGCGGCGCCGCGCCTCGCGGGTCGAGGCCGGTGAAGGACCTCATGTCGGCCGCGGCGGCACGGCTGGAGCCTCTGGCCGGGCGCAAGGGGATTCGCCTTTCGTGCGAGCCATCTGAAGGGTTGCACGCCCTCTGCTCGGAGCAGCAGATCCTCGCCGCCCTCGTGAACCTGGTCGACAATGCCGTGAAGTTCACGCCCGATGGCGGCAGCGTAACGCTGCAGGCCGCCCGCGAGGGGGACGGGTGGGTGCGCATCACCGTGACGGATACCGGCCCGGGCATCCCAGAGAGGGCTCGCGAGCGGATCTTCGAACGCTTCTATAGGCTCGACCGCGGACGCTCACGCGAGCTGGGCGGCACGGGCCTCGGGCTGAGCATCGTCAAGCACGCCGTTGAGCAGAGCGGGGGCCGAGTGTGGGTGGAGAGCGCGCCAGGTGGAGGCGCGCGCTTCGTGGTCCTTCTCCCCGAGGCGACGGGCTAGACGCCGCGAACGCTCCGTCCGCCGAGAGGGGACACCTACATGTCCGGCGCCATCCGCGAACTGACCACCGAGGGACGGCATCCGCGCGCCCAGGGGCTCGATGAACTGTCGCCGCTGGCCCTGGTGACGCTCATGAACGAGGTGGATGCCGAGGTGATCCCGGCGGTCCGGGCCGCGACGCCGGCCATCGCCGCGGCCATCGAGGCCATCGCCGAGAGGCTTCGGGCCGGCGGCCGGATGATCTACTTCGGCGCAGGGACGAGCGGCAGGCTTGGGATGCTCGATGCCGCCGAGTGTCAGCCGACCTTCGACGCCGACGAGTCGATGGTCCTGGCGCGCATGGCGGGTGGCACCGAGGCATTCCGGCGCGCCGCGGAGGGAGTGGAGGACTCCCCCGCGGCGGGCGCGACCGATGCGAGCACGCTCGGCGTCCGCCGCACGGACGCGGTCATTGGGCTCGCCGCCAGTGGGCGGACCCCCTACGTGCTCGGGGCCCTCGCTCATGCGCGCGAGGCCGGCGCGCTGACGGTGAGCGTCGCCTGTGTTCAGGGGAGCGAGACGGGGCGCGCGGCGGAGATCGCCATCGAGGTGGTGACCGGCCCGGAGATCCTCTCGGGCTCCACGCGCCTCAAGGCGGGGACGGCCCAGAAGATGGTGCTCAACATGTTGAGCACCGGCGTCATGACCCAACTCGGGAGGGTGCACGACCACCTGATGGTCGAGATGCGGGCGACCAACGCGAAGCTCCGGGCTCGCGCTCTGAGCATCGTTGCGGAGATCGCGGGCGTTCCCGATATGACAGCCCGTCGGGCGATTGAGGCGTGCCGCGGGGCGCTGAAGCCCGCCTGCCTAGTCGCCGCGAAGGGCCTCACGCCCGATGAGGCCGCAGCTCTGCTCGCGGAGTGCGGGGGGCGCTTGCGTACGGCGCTGGCGCGGGCTGAAGCGGGGCCGAAGCAAGCCTAGCAGGCCACCGCGCTCACGCCGTCGACCTCGAACAGAAGGTCGCCGCGGCAGACGTCCGCCTTCACCCATATTCCTTGCGCGGCGAGCGGGTCCCAGTTCTCGACGACGGCTCGAGCCCGTGCCGGGTCGCAGCCGGGCTTCACGAAAAGGGTGGAGGGGAGGAAGCTGGAACGCGACATCCCCTTGGACATGAGGAGCGCCTCCACGTTGGCCAGGGTGAACTCCGTCTGGGCCTCCAGGTCATCCAGGTAGACGGACTGCCCAGCGAGGTCGATAGACGCCGTTCCCGAGACGTACATCGTAGCTACGCCGCCGAACTCCAGCACGGATGCCCGGGAGAAGCAGGAGCCGTAGACTTCGGGTGAGCGCTGCGCGGGACTCTGGATCGCCTCGATAGTCGTCTCAGACCTGCCGGGTCCGGTGACGGCCAGGAGGTCCATGGCGCCCCAGGCGTCGCCTTGAGGCGACACCTCGATCCCCGTGCTCGCGGGCGGCCAGGGGTGATCGGCATGGGGCGGCACGAGGCCGCGGTAGAAGCGGGTGCGGCCCTCGTTGAACTCGTCGTACCAGGACAGAATGTCCCTCAGGTAGATCCAGGTGCGGACCACATCAGCATAGCCGGCGCCCAGGGCATCGAGGGCAGTCGAAGCCTCGTGGAACATCCCGTAGGTCGCCTCGGCAAGCCCCTCGCCAGCGTCCCGGATGGTCATGCCCGCCAGGTAGAGCAGGTCCATGCCCCCGATGGTGACCCGCACCCCCTCAATGCCCTCGGCCGTCTTGACGGGCCGCGTCGCCGCGTTCGCGACCGCCGTGATCTGCACCCCGGCCAAGCCCTCGCCGATCACGGGGCCGCCCTCGAGGTAGGTCACGGGCCAACTGCCCGCGCCGGGCAGGCAGCACTCGGACCGAGCGGCGGCGATGGCGTTCGCATGGGCGAGGGTGCAGAACACCCGCTCGGCAACGATGATCGCGCCGCGCTCGGACGCCCACCGCGTCAGGGCGAGGTAGGCTTGGCGCGCCTGCTCGACGGGCGACAGATCGAGCGTACTCGACGGCGCGGCGGTCGCGTGCAGCTCCGTCAGGCCCGGACGGCCTGTCTCCAGCCAGCTAACCCCCTCGGAGGCGCAGCGGGTGACGGTGGGCTCCTCGGTAACACGGGACATGGGGTATAGCCTCCAACAGGACGGTCGCTCCCGCGAGCGGAGCGACTCGGTTGTAGGTTCAGGCTATTGCGCCGGCGAGCCGGGGAAACCTCCCTTCCCGGTCGGCACGAGATGTCCTCAGGGACAAGGCTCGCGGCGGGTTTTGGCGAATGGGGTCCCTCACGGGAGGGGCGCGCCTCGTTCGTGTGGCGCTGCCCGCCCGGCCATCTCGGCGCCGAGCAGGAAGGCAGGCTTTTCGATGACCAGACGCTATGTGGTGTTCGCCGCGGCAGCGGCGGCAGCGCTATTCGTGACAACGCTCCTTCCGGGAGCAGCGCGTCCTGCTGTGGCGCGGGACCCGGGCGATGCGGGCTACGCGTCCCCCCTCTGTGTCGCGGTCTCGCCGGATGGCCAGACCCTCTACATCACCGAGAACACGGGCAATGGATTGGCGGTGGCTCGTCCGGGCCAGCCAGGCCCCGACCGCGTCATTCCGGTCAGCGGCGCTCCCGCGGGCGTCGCCGTGTCCCCCGACGGTTCGAGCCTCTATGTGGCCCAGTCCAAGGACAAGACCGTCACGGTTCTCAATGCCGCGACGTACCAGGAGAAGGCGCGCATCGACGTCGGGCTGAGGCCCTGGGGGATGACCCTCTCGTCCGACGGCTCCACCCTCTACGTCTGCAACCAGTTCAGCCACGACGTCTCCATCGTGGACACAGCCACTGCCCAGGAGATAGGCCGGGTCCCCGTGATCCGCGAGCCGAGCTTCTGCGCGCTCTCGGAGCCCACTTCCACTCTCGTGGTCGCCAATCGCTTCGTCCTTGGGTCGAACCACGACCCCTCGTTGGCGGCTGAGATCAGCTTCATCGACACGGAGGCGATGCAGTTGGCGGATACCTTCCGCCTTCCGTCCGGCTGCAACGCCATCGAGGGCGTCGCTGTCTCCCCCGACGGTCGCTGGGCCTATGCGGTGCACCTGTTGAGCCGCTTCCTCGTGCCCACGACCCAACTTGAGCGCGGCTGGATGAACACGAACGCGCTGTCCGTCATCGACCTGGAGAGCCGCACCCTCCTCGCCACGGTGCTTCTCGATGACCTCGACCGAGGCGCCGCCAACCCCTACGGCTGCGTGGTGAGCCCCGATGGCGAGACGCTCTACGTCAGCCTGCGCGGCACTCATCAGATCATTGTCATCGACGTCCCCGGCCTCCATCGGATCATCGAGGAGACGCCCGAAGAGGACCGCCCCGATCTCGCGAATGATCTGACCTTCCTCTACCGCAACGGCGTCAAGGAGCGGGTGCCCTGCGGGGGAGTCGGTCCCCGGGGCATGGCCCTCTCGCCCGATGGGGACACCCTCTATGTCGCCAACTGGTTCTCGGGCGATGTCAGCGCCATCCGCACCCGCGACTGCGAGGTCCGCAACGTCACGAGCCTGGGCGACCCGGAGATGGACCAACTGCGTCGCGGCGAGCTCAACTTCTTCGATGCCACCATGTGCTTCCAGCACTGGCAGTCTTGCGCGAGCTGCCATCCCGACACGCGTGCCGACGCCCTCATGTGGGACCTGCTGAACGACGGCATCGGCAACCCCAAGAACGCCAAGTCCCTGGTGGTCTCGCACCTCACGCCGCCCTGCATGTCATCAGGCATCCGGACCGACTGGCGAGTGGCGACCGAGGCGGGCTACAAGTTCATCCTCTTCCGCCAGCCCCAGGGAACAGAATCGAAGGATGTGGAGGAGTACATCGCCTCGGTGGAACCCGAGCCGGGGCCCATCCTGTTGCTCGACGACCCCTCTATCAATGAGAGCATCGAGCGCGGGCGGCGGATCTTCGAGGACCCGAACGTGGGCTGCGCGCAATGCCACCCTGCCCCCCTCTACACCGACCTGCGGATGCACGACGTCGGCACGCGATCCCAGTATGACCGGCGCGATGACTTTGATACCCCGACCCTCCTCGAACTCTGGCGCACGGGACCCTATCTGCACGATGGGACGGCGGTCTATCTCAGCGACGTTCTCACAGAGCGCAATGTGGATGACCAGCACGGCCGGACCTCCCATCTGAGCGACGAGGAGATCCGCGACCTGGCGACCTTCTTGGAGTCGCTGTAGGCCGAAGGGACAACTCGGCAATGGTACCCAGAGCGAGTAGCCTGGCCCTGGTTATTCTGTGCGTGTCAGCGGCTGGTGTCCTGGGCGCCCCCCGCGATCAGGTGCGACAGGACTGGCTGACCCAGAACGCCGTGCGCTGGAATGGCCCCGGGGGGTCTGTGGCGACGACGGTGGAGGACGCTCGAGGCGCTGTCGATGGCGTCATCGATGGAAGCTGGGGATTCCACACCGGCTTGCAGGAGTCTCCCTGGTGGCAGGTAGACCTCGAGGATACCCGCCGTCTCAGTCGGATCGCCATCTACAACCGTTGTGACGGCGCCGCCGACCGCGTTGCCGGTCTGTGCTTGCTCCTGTCCGAGGATGGGGAGTCCTGGCGAGAGGTCTTCGCCAACGATGGCGCCATCTTCTACGGCCATAGCGATGGCAAGCCGCTTCAAGTCGATCTCGACACGGTGGCTCGTTATGTGCGGCTCACCGTGCCTGGCGTCGGCTTTCTGCACCTGGATGAGGTGCAGGTCTACGGCCCCGACTCCGATGAGAACCTCGCGCTCCACCGGCCGGCCGATCAGAGCAGCGTGAGCCAGTGGTCGCGGGCGAAGCCACTGCCGGGGACGGACGGCATCCCACCGCGGGACGTGCTCCGCGTCGTCGAACGGGGCCTCGGGTTGGCCCGTGAGATCGCCGATCGCGATGCCGCTGCCCGGCTGACCAGCATCCGCGAGCGGGTCGAAGCGCTCGACGAGCCCGGCGCCGACGGTCTGGCCGGCCTACTCGTCGAGGCCCATGAGGTCATCCGACCGCTGATGCTAGGCCGGGCTGAGCTGGAGTTCGATAGCCTGCTCTTCATCAAGCGCGCGCCCGGTAGCTTCAGTCATATGTCAGACCAGAACTACGGCTGGTGGTCGCGGCCGGGCGGGGGCATCTTCATCCTCGAGGACTTCAAGAGCGAGGAGCCCCGCCTGCGATGCCTCACCGAGGCGTGGCCCGAGGGCAGCTTCCTCAGCCCCGACCTCTCCTACGATGGGCAGCGGATCCTTTTCGCCTACTGCCGTCACTACCCCGACCTCGCCGGCCAGCCCGACAAGATCGCGAAGCAGAACCTCCCCGAGGACGGCTTCTACCATCTCTTCGAGATGAACGTGGACGGTTCGGGCCTCCGGCAGCTCACCCGAGGTCACTACGATGACTTCGACGGCCGCTACCTGCCCAGCGGGGAGATCGCCTTCCTTTCGACACGCCGCGGCCAGTCCGTCCAGACGCAGTTCCCCCTAAGCCTGTCGGCGATGGAGCCCTGCCTACCCGATGGCTACGTCCGCTGCGGAGGAGACGCGTGGCGGCCCGTCGCTATCTACACGCTCCATGTGATCGCCCCCAGCGGAGCGATCAGGGCCATCTCTCCCTTCGAGAACTTCGAGTGGACCCCATCGGTGGCCGCCGATGGCCGGATCATCTACGCCCGCTGGGACTACGTGGACCGGGACAACATGCCGTACATGGGCCTCTGGTCCACGCTCCCCGATGGCACGAACGCGAGAGCCGTCTACGGGAACTTCACCCACGCCCCCCACTGTGTGTTCGAGGCGCGAGCGGTGCCCGGCTCAGACAAACTGCTCTTCACCGCTTCAGGCCATCACTCCATCACCGGCGGGAGCTTGGCGCTGCTCGATCCGCTCGTGGGCGTCGATGGGATGGAGCCCCTCACGCGGGTGACCCCGGAGGTCTGCTTCCCCGAGATCGAGGGATGGCCGAAGACCTACTACGCGAGTCCCTGGCCCCTCTCCGAGACCTGCTGGCTCACCGCGTGGAGCGATGTGCCGCTCGGCGCCCAGGGGGCTTTGAACCCCACAAACGCTATGGGCATCTACGTGGGGGATATTCACGGCAATCTCGAGCTGATCTACCGCGATCCCGAGTTGACGAGCATGTACCCCATCCCCCTGCGTCCGCGCCCCGTGCCCCCGGTCCACGCCTCATCCATCCAGCAGGAGGCGGCCGAGGTCGGGAGCTTCCTGCTCCTGGATGTCTACCAGGGACTGACGGGGGTGGAGCGCGGCTCGGTGAAAGCCCTGCGCGTGGTGGGGGTGCCGCCTAAGTCGCAGCCGTGGATGAACACGCCCCACATTGGGGTGACCGCTGACGACCCGGGCAAGTTCGTGGTCGGCACGACGCCCGTGCAGCCTGACGGCAGCGCCCACTTCACGGCGCCGGCCGGCGTCACCCTGTTCTTCCAGGCCTTGGACGACCGGGGCCGCGCGCTGCAGACGATGCGGTCCGCCACCTACCTCCAGCCCGGCCAGACCCTCTCCTGCATCGGATGCCATGAGGATCGGCGCGACGCGCCCTCCAACCTTGACGCTATCGCCGACTCCGAACCGCCGGCGCGCTTGGCGCCGCCGCCCGATGGCGCGTGGCCGCTCCGGTACGATCAACTCGTCCAGCCCGTCCTCGACGCCAGGTGCGTCAGCTGCCACTCGCCGGGATCCGAGGACCCCGGCCGCGCGCTCGACCTGACCGGCGCGTCCTCGTGGCAGGCCTTGCTGGACTACGGCTCCCCGAGCCTGTCGTCCCACGTGTTGAACGCCTACCGGGCCGGCAGCTCCCAGCCAGGCGCCGGCCCGGCCATCGAGAGCCCCGTGCTGCGCCTCCTCGAGGAAGGCCACTATAGCGTGGAGCTCTCTGCGGAGGAGTGGGAGCGGCTCGTCACGTGGATGGACACTTACGGCCAGTTCGCCGGCTCCTTCAGCCCCGAGCAGGAGGAGGAGCTCATCGCCCTCCGCGAGCGGCTGGCGGCCGACCTGCTCCGATAGCCCGCCGCCAGCCCTGCTCGCCTACCTCTGGAACCGGTCGAGGATCCCCGGCAGCTTGGGGAACGGCGCGTGCGGCGGCATCTGGTACCAGTACGCGACGGAGCTGATGTCGTCCGTCAGCGGCTGGAACTTGCCGCCCGGCCACCATCCCAGGGCCTGGATGGTCACCTTGAGGTCCTCGTCGAATCGCACCGGATCCATGATGTGCCACCGGTACAGGCCGTGCTTGGGAACTGCCCCCGGCGTGCGGTCCCACAGCGGGTAGCCACAGAAGGGCGCCGTGTAGGTGTCCCCAAAGCCCCAGGCGCCCAGGAAGTAGTCCTCCGTCCCTGTGGTGCAGACCGTGGGGTACTCCGTGTCGCCGTCCATGTAGAACTTCAGCTCGCCCTCGCCCCACCATCCGTCGGAACACTGGCACCACAGGAGGTACGTTCCCACATATTGCCCCCGACCTCGTATGCCATCGACGAGCACGTGCTCGGGGCACTCGCGGCTGGTGATGGAGCGCCGCCATTGGGCGTGGAAGTAGGCCGCTTCGGCCGGAATCGGGCCCAGGAAGTGGTTGATCTGGTAGAAGAAGCCGCCGATATCCTCCCAGCGCTGGTTCTCGACGGTGATCCTCGCCGACTGGCGGAATGGCATGGGCCAATAGGAGTTGAAGCCGCCGGACGGGTTCACGTTGATCGGCAGGGACACGACGTTCGTCCGCCGCGCGTTCCCGTTGCAGAAGAAGTCGCCAAGAGGGACCTCCACCGAGGGGTTCGGCGACCCGTCCCAGTACATCCGCAGCACGCAGTCGCGATAGGCCTTGGGTTCCACGGTGATCCAGATGTGCTGGATCATCCCGGGCCCTTGGATGTCGGCGAGGGTCGTCGTGCTGCCGGCGGGAAGGGTGATGCAGGGGCGGACCTTCCATCCCTTCCCGAGGTGCCCCGCCGGCCCTACGCCCGGCTCGGGCGCCTCCTTCGCGCCTCCCGCTCGGGCGCCATCGGGGTTCTCAGCGGAGATGGAGCGTGTCACGCCTTCGCGCAGCAGTGGCACGCTCGAGAGATCGAACATCGGTAGGCCGTCGGCCATGGCAATCACTCCTCACGAGGTGTCCGTTCGCGAGGGGGTTCGGCCCGAGCCTCCCGGCACCTGCGCGGTCAGAAGGGTCGGACCGAGGGGTGGACAGTGATGGCGAGGGCGACCAGGGCCGCCACCTGGGCCAAGACCGTCCAGCCGAGGAGGCCCTCCCGCTCCTTCGCCTCCGCCTCCGGCGCTCGCCGCGCCGCGATGCACGCCCCGGCCGCGATGACGGCCATGGGCGGCATGAAGAAGACCCAGATCCGGCCCACCTCGGCCCTCACCGTGCCCGACAGGTCCACCAGGAGCAGCACACCGAGCACCGCCGCGGCGTAGAGCAGCGCCAAGCCGCCCCTCCGGCGCGCGGCGGGCAGAGCGGTGAGCGCCAGGATCAGCACCGCGGGGCCTAGGAACGCCACGTACTCGACGAGGTTCATCCAGACCCAGGTGGAGTAGGCTCGCTCGAAGGTCTGCATCACGCCGTGGTGAGCCTCGCCCCCGCGCGCGGCCATGGCCATGGGGTCGAGGCCCAGGAGTAGGCAGATCGGCGCCCAGAACAGCAAGATCCCGGCAACCATGGCCGCCGGATGGATGAGCCAGCCTCGCTTGACGGCCGGTAGCCCCTCAGCGTGGCGCGCGCATCCCCCGCCGATCAGTATGATCGCGCAGATTGCAGCCGCCGCGAGCATCCCGAAGCTGATGAAAGCGCTTGCACCGAGCAGGAGTCCCGTTCCGATGGCGCCCAGCCATGCACGTTTGGCCAGAATCGAGCGCGTCGCGGCCCAGATGCAGGTCATCGCCGCGAGGGCCAGCACGGCATCCAAGCTCTGGAAGAAGAGGCTCAGCCCAGGCGCGGTGGCGGCGAGCACGCCGGCGGCGTAGGCGCCGCGCGGCCCCCAGAGCATCCGCCCGCAGGCCGCCGCGGGGAGCACGGAGAGCATCCCCAACAGGGCGAAGGTCAGGGCGACCAGGGTGGGCAGCGCCACCTGATCGCTGGGGATACGCCGCACGGTGGGCAGCCGCGCCGCCTGATCCATGATCGCGCCGGCCCGCTGGCCGTGGAGCCACTCGACCAGGCCCCGGGCCGAGACGGACAGCCCCGTGGCGCGGTAGAGCCGGATGAGGCCGTAGTAGGTCAACACCGCGCCGGGGGGGTGGGTGGCGATGTGGTGCGCCGAATCCCGCTGATGGCTGTCGTACTCGCGGCAGTAGCGGACGGGGTCGTGGATCCCGTACGCCTCGGTGAAGTACTCGTTCGAGACGTCGGCCAGGGTACCGCCCGTGAGCATGTGCCACCCGTTCGGGATGAGGCTGTAGAGGCCGACGGTCCACGTCAGCCCGCCCAGGACGAGCACCGCGCGCCAGCCCGCCTCATGCCAGGGCGCGGAGCCGCCGGCGGCGCTCAGGTCTCTGGCCCGCTCGGCGAGGGCGTAGGCGAGGAGGGTCGTCATCAGGATGGCCGTGACGACGGCCAGGAGCGGGAGGGGGGGGATGTCGTGATCGAAGACCATCCACTGCCACTGACCCTCTATGCCGATCGGCTGACCGAGGACCAGCACCCACAGCACCAGCACCGCGGTGGCGATGAGCTGGATGGGACCGATGAGCCTCAGCAGCTCGAGCCGAGGGACCGGACGTTCCGGCGTCCCAACGGCGGGGCCGGGATCTACTGGCGCGATGCTGTCCTCTGACACGTACACCCTCCTGTGGCGCGCACGCCGCGCCTCCCTTCGATCGCCCGGCACCGCGACCCTCTTCCGCCGCTATCGTCCGAGGGTGACCTCGCCCCAGGCGGAGGGTCCGTCGGTCAACCCATCGTCTTTGTGCCTCGGCCAGGCCCAGACGGAGCGCTCCTGGGCGCCGACCCCCTGCAGGCTCAGCCCCAGCCGCCAGGGGGAGCCGCCCGGGGCCCCTCCGAGTAGCGCCCAAGGCACCAGCGCCTCGATCACTAAGGCATCGCCCTCGCGTGCGGCCGCGCCCTGGATCCGGTCATCGTCGATGGCGCCCGCGCCGCCGATCCGGTCCCAGCGACCGGCGCGGAGCGTCCAGGCCCCATCGACCTCGACAGGGACCATCCAGACCTGCGCGCAGGCGGCGGTCCAGCTGCCCGTGCTACCCTCGGGATCGGCGAACACCTCAAGGGAGCTGCAGTCCCAGAAGGCGTCGGGGCGGCCTGGCACTGGCGCGACGACCCCTATGCGAGCCGCTACGGCGAGGCCGGCCTCCGTGGCGGCCAGCCAGACCTGAGCCTGTCGATCGGCGTTCGTGCCTGAGAGCATGTCCTCGGGTAGCCGGCACTCGGGCCCCCACTCGGTGAGCGAGCCGTCCAGGGCAGGCGCGGCGAGGGCCGCCACGTTGAGCACCGAGGGCCGCACTGGGACCTCTTGGGTGACGCCGTTGCTCAGCGTCACCCGCAGGGTGAGGGTGCCCTGGGCCGATGCGTCCGGGACAACGGCGACGCGCTGGGGCACGCCGCTGCGCATCGCGAAGCTGGATGGCGCCACCACGCCCGGTCCGCCCAGAAGCTCCACCGTTGCCTCCAGCGCATCCCCGTCGGAGGTCAGGGTCCACAGCTCCGGCTGCCCGGGCGCGTAGGGAGCGCCGCGCACGATCAGGGCGGGGCCGACGACGAGGGTGAGGGGCCAGTCGCGCTCCCAGCCGTCCCCGCGGGCAGCCAGGCGCATGTCACGCAGCCCCTCGGCCACGGTTGGCGCGAGGGCGAGGTCGCACGCGGCGCCCTCGGGGGTGGGTCGCCACGGGCCCGCCGTCACGCCCTCGGGAAGCTCGATCCAGGTGAGATCCGAGGCTTCGCCCTCCACGGCGACGGTCGCCGCCGAGCCTGGGCTCGCCATGACCCTCGTCGTGCTCGCCAACCGGACGCCGAGTTGGCCCTCCCACGCCTCCGGCAGCTCGGGGAGACGGAAGTAGGTGACGGCGGGGGTAATGGCGGCCGGCTCGACCGGGTTCCCGAACAGGTCCACGGCCGGGCCGTCGGAGAGCCCCGCGGGGAGGGGGTGCTCGTCCCGGATGGACCATGCCGCCAGGGTCCAGTTCCCCTCGGGCTGGCGCAGGGCGATGCAGCGGAGGTCGTCGTCCCCCAGGTCGATGGATCCGACCGCCTCGGCCCGGGCCGTCTGCTGCGAGAGGGTCGCCATGGCGACGCCGCTCGGGCGTATCGATCCATCCACCCGGATGAGCCCACAGGTGCTAAAGATGCCCGTTCCGCCGGGGATGTCGCGGTCGTAGAACCAGAACACCTTGTCCGTGCCCATGAGCCGCGCCATGAGGGTATTGCGAGGCAGGTAGATGGCCTGGTTCCACTCGCCGACGGCGGGTCCGTTGCTCACGTCCCAGCCCGTCTCGGTGAGCCAGGACTCCTTGCCCGCCTGATGGGCCAGTTGGCCGATGCGCCAGAGTTGGTCCAGGGCGGACAGCGGGGTCTGCCGGTCCGCTCCCCCGACGTTGGTGTCCGAGACACCCAGCTCCGGCGGGGCGGTTCCCACGTAGTAGTGGGAGTTGATGGCCGGGGCGACAGCAGAGGCCTCCGAGGCGAGCAACTCCTCGGCGAGGTCCTGGCGGATCCCCGCCGTGCCGTTGGGGATCACCCGGGCGTCGCCCGCCCGGGCCAGTCCCTCGGCCGCCGCCAGGAGGGCTCGCCGGTAGTTCACCGGGTCCAGGCCGCCGCGGTCACGGAGGTGGTACTCGAACTCGTTCTCGATCTCCCAGTAGGGGATGGACGGGAAGGCCCGACCTAGGCGCTCGAAGCCCGCGGCGATGGTTTCAGCGTCATCGAGGAAGCCCGACTCATCTTCGCGCCGAAAGGAGCCCATGGTGATGGGAAGCACGATGATCCCGTGGGCCTCGGCCTCGCGCAGCAGGGCAGCGTAGTCGCGCCCGTTGCCCGTGGGCGCCGTCTCACCTCGGCCGAGCCATCCCCAGGAGTAGTCGCGGGCCCAGTGGATGCCCATCGCCTCGAAGGCCGCCCAGGGAGCGCCGTAGTGGGTGTTCACGCCGATGGATGACCGCAACCGCTCGGCGTCGCTCAGCGGAGGCAGGGGCGGCGTCCACGCCAGCCCGGTCCGGAAGACCTGGGCCTCGCCCGCCCCCTCGCCCTCCAGGCTCACCGCGCACGGGAAGGCGCCGTAGCGGGGGAGCCGCACCGGCAAGGTCAGAGAGCCCTCTTGGGCCACGGTCAGCGTGCGGCGCTCCTCGGTCTCCGTATCGCCATCAGTCAACGCGACCCGGAGGTCGTAGCTCTGCGGCGCCGTCTCCCATCGCAGCACCCGCAGGGACAGCTCGCAGACCCCATCGGCGTCCGCGAGCCCGTGGGGGCGGGCGGTCGAGACCAGGAGCTGGGGCGGCAGCTCGCCCTCGATGAGCCGGTCGGAATCCTCGATGACGCCCTCCAACTGGGCGAGGGCCACCGTGGCCGGCCCGCCAGCCCCCGTCATGCCCCAACTGTGCCACGTGAGGCCCTTCAGGGTGATCGGCTGAGGGACCTCCGGTGGGATGGCGGCTTCGAGTCGCTGCCAGCCCACGAAGGTCAGGGAGCCGAGGCCCACCTTGCCATCGGCTCCAGAGCCATCGGTGAAGTGGAGTTCCATATGGTGGCCGTCACCGCCGCCACGCACCCAGAGACTCACCTCGGAGAGCCGGAAGGGGATAGCCCCCCGGCCCATGGCCTGGGTGAGGGAGAAGAAGCGGAACTCGTCATCCTGGGGCCATTGGATGGAGACCTCGACCGCCGCAGCGTTAGGAGCCTCCGGCGGGCCGTCCTGGACGACGCCCAGGCTTCCGGGAGCGGAGTTCCACTCGTACACCTGCCAAGCGCCTGGCAGGCCGAAGTCACCGAGGGTGACGGTGCGGGGTGCGCCGTGACTGGTCGCGGCGAGGCTGAGGGACAGAACGGCGAGGGCGAGGCGTCTCGACGACGGGGCCATGGGCAGTGTTCCTCTCGGGCGTCACGCGGCTTGGCAGATGGGACGGCCCACCTAGCCGGTGGTTGCTCGCAGGTATCCTACCATGTGGCCCGATGGCGCGATGGTCCGTTGCTGGGCGGTCCCGGGAGGCGGGACCGCCCAACAGCGGGACGCGCCTAGTTCAGCCTTCGCCTCAGCAGGAAGACGCCGAGGGCGGCGAAGCACAGCAGGACGACCCCACCGTACAGCGCCCACGGCGGGGAGGTGGTGGCGGGCTCGGCGGTCCGCCGGTGGAGCGGAGACCTCGCCCGATGCAGCGTCGACGGCCAGACTCACGGTCTGCGCCTCAGGCACAGGCGCGGGGGTCGCTGGCCGGGCCAGACCCTTGGTTGCGCCGATATCGATAAGCTCCCCGGTCACTGCATCCACGGACGGGCGGAACAGGCTCGGCTTGGGGGGAAGGCCACGCCCTCCGTCGGACTTGGCGAGGACTTCCATCTCCCAAGAGAGCTTCCCCTGCGCCTGGAACAGGTACGGCTCCGTCTTGAACTCGAGGTCGTCCTGGGTGCACTTCAGAGCCCTGCAAGCCGAGGCGATGGCCTCGTCGCGGGTGACCTTCGGCGCGATGGGCTCCTCCCTGTGGATGGGTAGCTGGGCGTAGTTCTGCAGGAGCCCATCCGCCTTGCGCACCTTCACCCGGACCGACAGTGACAGCCCGCGCCGTGGCGGGTCCCCTACACCGGGAGCGTGGCCCTCGAGGGAGTAGTGCTGCTCATCCTCGCGCACCACGCGCCACGTCATCTCGCTCGCGAGTTCGCCGGCGTAACGGCGAGCTGCCATGTCGGCGATGCGCATCGCCTCGGACTCGGGCACGGGCGTCGCGGGAACACCAGGGCGCACCAGCGCAATGTCTGGGTCGATGGGGCGAGAGCGCTCGCACCCAGTAACCCTGCCCTCGGTCGCGTCGACGGTGTAGGTAGTGCTCGTGCCGTCAGGCTCTGTGACCCGAACGAAGGCAAGGCGGCCATGGATCTTCACCGCGGCATCGGTGAGGTCGACGCCATCGGCGGCGCTCACAAGGGTCAGGGCAGTCAGTTCGTTCATCTCGGTATCCGCACCCATGCCCGCAATAAGTGCGGCTAACACGATAGCGAGAGTCTGCGTGATCATTCCGTGCCTCCTTACATAGCGCTACAAGCTGAATGCTGGCGAGATCCCGACGTCTGATTGGCTCGGTGTGACCTCGACGTCTTGCACCCACAGGGCCGACGGGTACACCCGCAGCGTTTCCGAACGGGCCCACCCGAGCGCCTCAGTGGCCCCCATCGGGGGGTAATGTACCTGGGACAGGGGCTCTACGAACGCGCCGGTCAGGCACTGCCATAGCACGGCATCGAAGTACACGCCTGACGCGCCGGCGGACGGGGTTCCGTCGTACCCTATGACCGCATCAGCGCCTTCTGCGGCGATGGTTGCGCAGACGGACACGTCAGGCCCGAGAGGATCCGTCATCCCGTAGCAGCACGCCACGTAGACAAGGCGTGACGGGCACCCGTCCACCTCGGTCGCGATGTCGCAACTCGTGACGCACTCGCCGCCGATTGACAGCGCGGCGTACTGGTTCCCGGACCCATCGTCGTAGTCGAAGATGCCCCCATGAGTGGCGATGTACACCACCGCATCGTGCTCAAGGGCATCGTACAGGTCCGAGGGCGTGCTCCCTTCGTCGACCGCACCGCCACGGTCTGGCGAGTCCTTGTCCGCATCGGCATAGAAGGTGCACCCGGACAGAGACAGGGCATTGCTCCACACCTGACCGAGGTACCCGTCCACCATCTCACCCAGTCCCGCCCACTCACAGTCACAGTAGCAGGTCGCCGCTGGAACTTGGAAGGTCGTGGATTTTGGGACACAGTACTCCTTGGCGCCGTCGTGCGGCCGGGCGTGGTCGTCCCGGAATGTGGCCGCGAGGATGTACGTCCCCGCCTCATCGAACTCCAGAGTCGGGCTCGTCAGCTCATAGGCCGCCATCGAGTCATCAGGATGGTCGCCGCCGCTCGTCACGTCGAGGTCGCCCGACGGCGTGCGCCAGGCCCACTCGCCGTCGGTTACCGCCGAGTTCGGGGGCACGTCGGTGGTGCGCGCGTTCACAAGCAGATAGCCCGTTCGCGCCTCGGTAAAGCCGAAGCCGGCCTTGGTCAAGAAGGATATGGTCAGAGGTGTCGCGTGGGTCGCCGCGCCATCGTTGCCAGGCTCGTACAGGGGTCGACGCTCCACGCCGGAGGCGGTCTTGTAGTACAGCCCCGGCACAACGTTGGTCATGGCCGCCACGATGGCCCCTGGAGCCACCCCCGTCGCGGACGCGCTCGACTGGGTGCCCAGACTGAGTGGCTGAAGCCCGTAGGTGATGTCAACCAGATTCGGATCGTTCCCCATCGGCAGGCCGATCTCGTACCCGTCCGTCCACGTCCCCTCCAAGTCGAGACCCTGGGCGGCGCCGGGGCGGACCGACACAAAGAAGCGGCTATCGAGCACACTGGAGGAGCCCGTCGCGGTAAGGCCCGTGACGTTGAGGCTCTTGATGTCGAAGGTTGTTGGACCCCAGAAGATCGGTCCTGAGTTCGTACTGGCCTGGGCGGTGACCTCCCACTCACCGTTGGGCCAGCCGAAGGTCCCGATAACCGGCGTGATCGCGTATACAGCGCCGCCCTGCATCGGCGTGCCAGAGGCATAGAGGCTGAGTTGGGTGTCATCGGACCGGACGATGGTGAACTGGGCCGACGAGGCGCCTGTGCCCGTGAGGTTCACCGCGAACTGGATGTGCCCACTCATGGGCGTCTGACTGGGGCC
>LSQX01087200.1_pt3 | contig 42011 bp, 33 predicted proteins | sample 654561 | NCBI WGS metagenome assembly LSQX01 (sample SAMN04489861, study PRJNA283612) | anaerobic digester metagenome | isolation source: 4 biogas reactors fed with cattle manure at either 37C or 55C with and... | place: Denmark: Kongens Lyngby | collected 2014 | reverse complement strand
CGTCGGTCACTTCGGCGACCTTGCCGCGGACGAAGTGCATGCCTTCCTCCAGGAGCCGCTGGTAGAATTCCTCGTATCCCTTCTGGTTCGTCCGCATGTCGATGTAGAACGAGTAGACGTCGGCCTTGGTCTTTTCGAGGACCAGGTGGCCGAATTTCAGGGCCGCCATGCAGCAGACCGCCGAGCAGTGCTCATTGTGGTTCACGTCGCGGCTGCCGACGCAGTGGATGATCGCCACCGACTTCGGCTCGGTCTTGCCGTCGCGGAGGACGATCTTGCCGCCGGTCGGCCCGGCCGCGTTGCAGAGCCGCTCGAATTCCATGTTCGTGTAGACGTTGGCCAGGCGGCCGAAGCCGTACTGGGGAACCTTCTTGCAGTCGAAAAGCTTCCAGCCGGTGGCCAAGATGATGTTGCCGACCTCGATCTCGACGATCTCGTCCTGCTGCTCGTAGTCGACCGCGTTGGTCGGGCAGACCTTGGAGCAGACTTTGCACTTGCCGCGCTGGAAGTACGTGCAATTCTCGGTGTCGATCACCGGCGTTCGCGGCACGGCCTGCGGGAAAGGCGTGTAGATCGCCTTGCGGTAGCCGAGGCCGGCTTCGAAATCGTCGTCGACAATCTTGCGCGGGCACTTCTCCATGCAGATCCCGCAGCCCGTGCAGTCCTTCTCGACCACGTAGCGGGCCTTCTTGCGGATTTTGACCTTGAACTTGCCCACCGAGCCGCTGACCTCCTCCAACTCCGAGTAGGTCAGCATCGTGATGTTCTCGTGCTGGCCGGCCTCCGACATCTTCGGCGTGAGGATGCACGCCGAGCAGTCGAGCGTGGGGAAGGTCTTGTCGAACTGGGCCATGTGGCCGCCGACCGAGGGGCTGCGCTCGACGAGATAGACCGGGTAACCCGCGTCAGCCAGCTCCAAGGCGGCCTGGAGGCCGGAGATGCCGCCGCCGATGACGAGCGTGGCCGGCGTCACATCGACGTAGCTCGGCTCGAGGGGCTGCTGGTACTTGACCCGTTCGGCCGAGCCGGCGATCAGCGCCTTGGCCTTCCGGGTGCCGGCTTCCTTGTCGTTGCAGACCCAGGAGACGTGCTCTCGCAGGTTCGTCATATCGAACAGGTAGGGGTTCAGCCCGGCGTTCTGGCACGCCCGGCGGAACGTCTTCTCGTGCAGGTGGGGCGAACAGGCGCCGACGACCACGCGCGAGAGCTTCTCCTTCTTGATGTCCTCCTCGATCATCGCCTGGCCGAGCGAGGAACACATGAACTTGTAGTCTTTCGAGACGACGACGTCCTTGATGTTCTCGCCTGCCCACTTGGCGACCTCCTCGACGTCGACCGTCCCGGCAATGTTGCTGCCGCAATGACAAATGTAAATGCCGACTCTCTCGGCCATGGTCGTCCTCCACAAGGATTCTCACAGGGTGTTCGCTTGGGGATCGCGGCGGCCGCGCCGAGGTCCGGCCGGCCGCCGCGGGGCTTCGTCAAGCAGACACGGCCTCCAATTTCTTATTAAGCACCGGCAACGCTGCCACCAATTCTTTCCCGAAGCCGACCTTCTTCGGCTCCAGCCCAAAGGCGATGCCCACAAGCTGCGTGAAATAGATGATCGGCATCCTGTAATTCGTGCCGAACATGCCGTTGACTCGCGACTGGTAGGCGTCGAGATTCAACTGGCACATCGGGCACATGCAGAGGATCATGTCGGCCTCGTACTCGACCGCGCTCTGGAGCAGACGGCGCTGCAATTCGAAGGCCTGCTCCTCGCTGATTTGCGGCATGTGTCCGCCACAGCAATGGGCCTTGACCGGATAGTCGACGACTTCCGCGCCGAGCCACTGGAAGAGCAGGTCCATCTGCATCGGATATTCGGTGCAGTCGCCGACCGAGATTGGCCGCACGGCCTGGCAGCCGTAGTAAGGGGCCACGCGCAGCCCGGTCAGCGGCCGGCGGACCTTCTCCTTGATCTTCTCCTCGCCGATGTCCGAGACGATCACGTCGAGCAGGTGGCGGATCCGAACGCTGCCGCCACGGTATTTCAGGTCGCCGGCGGCCAGGGCCTGATTGATCTTCTTGCCCATCTCCGCATTCTCGGACATCAGCTTGTCGACCTTGGCGAGATTGCAGTAACAGGCGGCGCACGAGGCGACCAACTGGCTGGCGTCCGTGCCGGCAATGGCCAGGTTGCGCGCGACCACGGAACATGCGGTCAGCTCATCCTGCGAGAAATACTCGGTGGCCCCGCAGCAATTCCAGTCGTCGATTTCGGCAAACTCGAGGTCGAGAACCTTGGCCACTTCGCGCATCGACATATCGTAGGCGGCCGCGTTGACTTCCATCGAGCAGCCAGGGTAGTATGCGTACTTCACGATTCTCTCCCAATCTCTCGGGCTTTCTTGATGATGGCTTGCAGTTGGTCGACACGTTTGATCTTCGTGGGGGTCAGCGCCATCCGGCCGCGCGCGAACATGCCCAGGCCCATCGGGCCCATCTTGAGCATGGCAAACGGCTTGTTGAGCAGGTAGAAGCGGCTCGCCAGGCCCAGCTCGAACGCCCGCCCGTACTTGTCCACGTAACCGGTGAACGTCTTGGCCAGCGCGGGAGCGTCGGTGTCCTTCGCCAGGTTCTCGGCGATCGCCATCCGCTTGAGCTGGTACATAATGTCGGTGATGGGAATGTCTTGCGGGCAGCGGGTGGTGCAGAGGTAGCACGAGACGCAGCACCACATCGTGTTCGACTTGAGCACCTCCTCGCGCTTGTTCGCGTTGATCAAGGCGAACAGCGTCCGCGGCGTGTACTGCATGTCGGCGCCGTTTGGGCAACTCCCACCGCAGCTACCGCACTGGAGACAGTGAACGATCCGCTCGCCACCGGGAGTCCCTGCAATTACGTCTTGCAGAAACTCAGAACCGAGTTTGTCGGCCTGTTGGACGATCATCAATTTCCTCCGGCTTCTAGCTTCATCCCCTCACGTGGGCTTATGGAAACGCGGAATGCTTCAGGGTCTGAGACGGCTTTTGGCTAGGAGCAATCCCCATGCCAGATCGGCCAGACTCCTGCCGCTTGAACGCAACAGCTTTGCCCAGCGCTGTTTACGGCTCGCGGGCATCTTGCGGAGAGGGGGAGCGGAAGGGCGCAGAGCGCAGAATTCCGCGAACCAGACGCCGGGAATCCGCGACCTTTGCCCCCGGCGGGGGGTGGAGCCTCCTGCCTGTGTGGCAGCGGACGATCCGCCCGCCCGGATTGCCCGTGACCCGGCGGCCCTTCGACCGCCGCGCCCCATGGAAACCCGACGCGTAAGCGAGGCCAGTCGCGGGTCAACCGGCCCCGCTTCTGCTTCGGGTCAGCAGTCGGCTCCTGAATCCGGGCTGGGCATCCGCGTAGGACAGGCTCAGGGCGCCAGCAGGCGAATGATGCTCTCGGCTGTCCCTTCCGGACCGAACCGCTCGACGTTCACGACCAGGTCGTAGACATGCGGATCGGTGGCGTCCTGATGAAAGAAATGGCGGACGAACTGCCGTCGCCCTCGGTCGATCTGCTGCATCATCTGCCGCGCCTTGGCGAGCGGAAGATTGTGGACGCGCATCAGGTTGTGGATGCGGTACTTGTCCGAGGCGATCAGCCGGACGGCGAATCCCCGGTCGCGAGGCAGGAGGAACTGGGCCCCCCGGCCGACGAGGACCACTTTCCCCCGCTTGGCGGCCTCCAGAAGGATCTTGCTCAGCCGGGTCAGGTATTTCTCGTGGGAGATGATTTCGCGATCGAGCCATGACCCGAAGATGTCGTAGGCCCAGCTGATCGTCGTTTCATCGACCGCCTCGAGCACGGGGCGCGACACGTGGTAGCGATCGGCGAGTTGGTCCAACAGGGTCTTGTCGAGCACCTCCCAGCCGAGTTGGCGTCCGAGGATTTCCGCCACGAGGCCTCCGCCGGCGCCTGCCTCCCGGGATAGGGCGATGTACCGGCCCACTTCGGCGTCCCTGCGCTGGGGCTGCTCCCTCTTCAAGGCCCGATCCGCGATCTGCTCGGAGAGTGCGAACTCCTGCATCTTCCGTTCAGCAGCCGCTGCCGTTTTCGGCTCCAACCAGGTCTGATCAATCATGACCCACCTCTCTTCGCGAGTCTGGGACGGGAGCGGCGGCGAGGTGGTTGTGCCCTTGGGCAGCACAGTCCGTCCAAGAACCTCTCCCCGCCCACGACGATCGCCTGTCCCCAGCGGAAAAACACGCGCTGCACCGCCGACGGTTCGGGGATCGGCTCGAAGAGAGAACCGCGCACTCAGGAACACCGGGATAGACGAGGCCCGGCATCGTCTCGGTCGCGTTTCACGAGGTCTGCGGCGACCGCGGCTCCTCGAAGCCGCCCCTTGTTGCGGAAAATCGCTCCATCGCATTTCAGTATAACGGAGCGACTCGCCTTTCGGAATAGATGCCCTTTCCATCACCACTAAAGGGGGGGGTGCGGCGATCGGGCGGCGTCCCGCCCCGGGGGGGACGACGCGAATCGTCATCCGCGCGGCGGCATCGCCGATCGGAAGGACTACGCGGAGCCATGCTGGCCGGCCGACGCACGTTTCACCAGCGTGACCTCATTGCCCCGCTCGTTGTAGCGGGCCTCGTCCATGAACGTCTGAATGAGGGAAAGGCCGCGGCGGCCAACCGGGTCGAGGGCCCCCGGCTTATTCAAATCGGGGATCGTGCTCAAGTCGAAGCCGTTGCCGCCATCGCGAATGACGAACCGAGCTTCGGTCTTCGCAACATCGGCGTCGATGAATACCTGGCGGTGGCAATACGGCTCCTGGGCCGCCCGCCGTTCCACCAGGCTCAGATCGCCCTCTTGAATCAACTCGTGCTCAACCTCTTGCACCTGTTCCTGGGTGATCTCCAGGTTGCCGTGGAAAATCGCATTCAGGACAGCCTCCTTGATCGCCACCCCGACCTGGAGTCGGCCCGTGAAATCCACCAGTCCCATGCCGCTGACCATCTGTTGGATCAGATCGACGAGCGGATCGACCAGGGCCGGATCGTTGTCGAGCGTGAACGTAAAATGCGCGCGATCCAGGCACCGGATCAGCTTGGCATGACAGCGGTCGGCCTGGGCCAGCGTGAGCACTTCCTTGACCGTGTCGGGCAGCTTGTCCGCCAGGCGGGATTTGGGTACGTAGCTCGCCGCGCCTTTCTCCAGCGCTTCAATCGAGAGGGCCTCGCTCCCGTAGGCAGTCATCAGAATGACCGGAACGCCTGGATAGTGCTCCCGCACCGAGGTGACCAATTCCAGACCGTTCATTTCCGGCATCGTCAAATCGGTGATCACCAGCTCAGGGGCAAGGGCCTGCATCCGAGCCATCGCCTCGAGCCCGTTGGCAGCGTAGTTCACCGCACACTGGAACTTCCGTTCGAGCAACTCGCCCACCAGGCGGCGATCGACGGCCGAATCGTCAACCACGAGAATCGAACTCATCGATGATCTCCCCTTGCCAAGCGCCGAATTGCCTTGTTGTCCAGAAATGACATATCCAGGCCATCGGCCCACAATTGTGCACCGACCGAAGTGTAGCGAATCCCCGCGAGCGGGGCCACCCCCCCCAAATGACCAGACGAATCGTCCAGACGCAATCTCGGTTTCTCACCCCTCGCCGTGGCCTGTCTTTACACGTCTCCGCAAATGCGATCCAGAATGTCCTGCACCCTCTGCCCATCCAACTGGTGCTTGAAGATACAGGCCAATGCCCCTTCGGCGCCCGCTTCCGCTGCCAATCCCGGCAGAACGGCCCCGGTCATCAACACCACGGGCACGGCGGGAGACCCTTTGCGCAGCCGTCGCAGCGTCTCCAGTCCCCAACTGTCCGGCAAGCTCAGATCCAGAAACACCAGGCTGAACGGTTCCCTCGCCAGGCGCTGGAGTGCCGGGGTGAGCAGCCGTTCGCAGGCCACGCTGATCGGCCGTTCGGATTGCTCAAGCAGTGAGCGAAGGACGGCCTCATCGTCCGGGTCGTCTTCAACCACCAGGATTCGCACGGTCATTGCTCGTCTCCGGGGAGCGGATACGCGACGGTCGCGTGATTTGCCCCAGGCCTATTTGAAGCATACAAGGCTTGATTTACAATACGTTTCCGGCTGCGTATCCTGCCGGAATCGTCCGGCGGTGCACCAAGGGGCCGGGGCCGTCGATTCTGTCGACGTGGGCCTGGCCGGTCCACCCTCTTGGAGAGAACTGCAAAATGTTGAAATCCGCCGCGGCGAGCCAACTCTGTTTCCGAGGGCGTCTCCCCAGAATGGGTGGAACGATCGGGGCCTTTCTGATGCTGGTCTGCCTGTTCTCGAGAGGGGTCTGCTCCGCGGACGAGTTGGCCATCTCGCCTTGGCCCCCGATTGCACTCCACCCGGACAATCCCCGCTACTTCCTCTGGCGCGACAAGCCGACGATCCTGGTCACCTCCGGGGAGCACTACGGAGCGCTGCTGAACCTCGATTTCGACTTCGTCCGTTACCTCGATGCACTGGCCTCCGATGGTCTGAATCACACGCGAACGTTCTCGGGCGTGTACCGCGAAGTCGCCACGTCGTTCGGCATTACGGACAATCCGTTAGCGCCGAAGCCGCTCCAATACATCTGCCCCTGGGCTCGCAGCAAGACGCCCGGTTACCGCGATGGGGGCAACAAGTTCGACCTGACGAAATGGGATCTCGCCTATTTCTCGCGGTTGCGGGATTTCATGGCGCACGCCCGGGAGCGGGGGATCGTCGTCGAGATGAATCTGTTCTGCGCGCTGTACAAGGACGAGCTCTGGGAGGTCTGCCCTCTGAACGCGGCGAACAACATCAACGGGATTGGGACATGCCCGCGAGAAGAGGTCTTCACGCTCAAGCACAAGGACCTGCTGGAGGTGCAATTGACGTTCGTGCGAGAGATCGTCGAGCAGTTGCGCGGATTTGACAATCTCTACTACGAGGTCTGCAACGAGCCCTACTTTCACGGGGTGGGCATGGACTGGCAGCATCGGATCGTCGACGAGATCGTCGCCGCGGAAAAGGATTTTCCGAAGAAGCACCTGATTTCGCTGAATGTGGCCAACGGCTCGGCCAAGATCGAGTCGCCCCACCCCGCCGTTTCGATCTTCAATTTCCACTATTGCGTTCCGCCCGAGGTGGTGGGGATGAACTACGGCCTGGAGCGCGTGATCGGCGAAAACGAGACCGGCTTCCGCGGCCGAGACGACCTGCTCTATCGCACCGAGGCGTGGGATTTCCTCCTGGCCGGCGGGGCCTTGTTCAACAACCTCGATTACTCCTTCACGCCGGCTCACCCTGGCGGGACGTTTCTCGACTACAAGTCGCCCGGCGGCGGAAGCGCCGACCTGCGCAAGCAACTCGGCATCCTCAAGCGATTCCTGGACAGTTTCGACTTCGTGCGGATGGCGCCGGATGCGGGCGCGGTCCTCGGCGTCCGTCCCGAGCTCGCGCACTACGCCTTGGTCGAGCCCGGCAAGGCCTACGCGGTCTATCTCCATGTGCCGCTGCCGAAGAAGCCCGAAAAAATCGACGCCCATCGCCGCGCGGATGTCTCCGCCACGATCCGGCTTGATTTGCCCCCGGGGACGTATCGCGTCCAGTGGGTCGACACGAAGACCGGCGTGCTCGACGCCGACGAGTCGTTTGAGCACGCTGGCGGCAACCGCTCGATCACCTCGCCGCTTTTCACGGACGACATCGCGCTGCGGATTGTGGCCGCGGGCTGATCGCCTCCGATCAGAGCGTCCAGCCCTCGCGGTACGGATCGTGCAGGAGCGCATCGGCGCTGGCGTTGGCGGAGAAGCGGTCCTTTCGGGCGTCCCACTCGAGGGCCTGGCCGGTTCGGATGGCGATGTTGCCCAGAAGAACGAACTCCGTGAGCCGTTCGGCCCATTCGAAGCGGCATCCGGCCGGCTCGCCGCCGCGGACCGCTTCGTACCACTCGCCCCAAGTGCCCGAGCGCCTCGGCAGGGTCTTGGGCACTCCGGCGAACTTCTTGGCGCGGCTTTCGGGATAGACCTTCGACCCGATCATAACGCCTTCCCGGCCAACGTACATCTCCCCGCTGTCGGCCAGGCCGGCGCCTTCGAGTTGCCTCGGGCGCGGCGGCTTGAGTCCTCCGTCGTACCAGACGACCCGCAGCGGCGGCCGCCCCTCGTGCTCCGGATAGTCGTACGTGACGATCGCGGCCAGCGGCGCTGTCTCGGGAAACACGATCGTCGCCGATGCCTGGATTGCGGTCGGGTGGGTCAGGTTCAGCGCGCGATAGGGCGTGTTGAGGTGATGGCAGCCCATGTCGCCCAAGGCGCCGGTGCCGAAATCCCACCAGCCGCGGAAATTCCAGGGGTGGTAGACGGCCGCCAGCCCGCGGCCCTTGCCTTGGCGGGCCTTGATCTGCTCCAGGGCGTAATGCCCCTCGGGCCACTTGTTCTTGAACGGCCGGTGCCTGGCCGGGCCGAGCCACAGGTCCCAATCGAGGGTTGCGGGTATCTCGTCCGCTCCCTCGGGCCGCTGCATGCCCTGCGGCCAGAGCGGCCGGTTGCTCCAGATGTGGACCTCGCGGACTTCTCCGATCGCGCCCGCCGCGATCCGTTCGCACGTCCGGCAGGCCTGCTCGCTCGTGTTGGGCGACGCGGTTACCTGCGTCGCCACGTTCTTCTCGCGTGCCTTGGCAACCACGGCGCGGACCTCCTTGATCGTCCGCGTCAGCGGCTTGACGCAGCAGACGTGCTTCCCCTTGGCGAGCGCCGCGAGGACGATCACGGCGTGGCTGTGGTCGGGGGTCGCGACGTAGACCGCATCGAGGTCTTTTTCCGCCTCGAGCATCTCGCGGTAATCGCGGTACCGCCGGGCGGCGGGCCAATTGTCAAAGGCCTTCTTCGCATAGACCTGGTCGACGTCGCAGAGGGCCGCGACCTGGAACCCGGCCGCGTCGCACGCCTTCATCTGGCCGAAGCCCACCCCCCCGACACCCACGCCGGCGAGCGTCGGCTTCTCGCTCGGCGGCGTCTGTCCCGCTCCGCCGAGCACGTGCCGGGGCACGATCGTCGCGGCGGCCACCGCGGCCGTTCCGGCGAGCATCTCGCGGCGCGTGACGGCGGCCCGACGTTGGCGATTTCCTCGATTCTGCATGACTGTCTCCCGGTCTTTCGACTCCGCGGAACGTTCGTCTCCTTGCCGGTCCCTCGATCGCCGCTGAGTCTAGAAAATGCCGCGCGGAATGTCAACGAAGACGCCGGTCGGCCATGCCTTTCCGCCTTGTTCCTCAGGTCGGCGTCAGGTCTCCCCTCCCCGGCGTGGCTCCTAGCGGCCCGCTGGTGTCAGCGGAGGAGGGGGGCTAAAATTGGCGGATCGGCGAGGCTTGACTGCTTCGGAAGGGCTCGTGGCGCCGATTTGGCGAACGGTCGTCTTGTCGACGATCGTGGAGGCTGCGTCGGGCGAAGGCGGTCTTCTGGCCACGACCCCGCCGATTGTGTTCTCATGACGGTTGGCCACCCGGTGAACGATCGGCAGTCAGCGTTCAGGCGGGGCAGACAAAGAAACGGGGCGGCGGCGATGCGCTGGAAAGGTCGTTTGCGGAGTGAGAATGTCGAGGATCGGCGGGCCGTGTCCGGCCGCGGGATGGCGATCGGCGGCGCTGGCGGACTGCTGCTGTTCCTCGTGGTGCTCGTCATGAGCGGAGACCCGATGAAGGCCCTCCAGCTTCTCCAGCCGAACGCTCCGCCGGGCCAGCAACAGCCGGTCCAGGGCCCGCTGCCCGATGACGAGGTCGCGGAGTTCGTCTCCGTCGTCCTCCGCGACACCGAGAACGTTTGGGGCGAGCTGTTCGGGCAAACCGGCCGGGACTACCGCGAGCCGAAGCTCGTGCTGTTTCGCGGTTCGGTGTCGTCGGCCTGCGGATTCCAGAGCGCTGCGGTGGGGCCTTTCTACTGCCCAGCCGACGAGACCGTGTACATCGACCTGAGTTTCTTCGAGGACCTCAAGAGCCGCTACGGCGCCCCGGGCGACTTCGCCCAGGCCTACGTAATCGCCCACGAAGTCGGGCACCACGTGCAGAAGCTGCTGGGGATCAGCGCTAAGGTCAACTCCGCGCGGGCCCGGGCGAGCCAAGAGCAGGCCAACGACTTGTCGGTCCGCGTGGAACTCCAGGCCGATTTCTTCGCCGGCGTCTGGGCCCATCACGCCGAGAGGAACTGGCAGATTCTCGAGGAAGGCGACATCGAGGAGGCCCTGAATGCCGCTGCGGCGATCGGCGACGACCGGCTCCAGAAAGAGTCGCAGGGTTTTGTCGTCCCCGAATCGTTCACGCACGGTTCCTCCGAGCAGCGCGCCCGCTGGTTCACGAAAGGGCTGAAGACCGGCGCCATCGACGCGGGCGATACATTTGCGGCGGAACGCCTTTGAGCCCGGGGCGCTCCGCTGCGGAAGGACGCCGCGGCCCCAAGCCCGAGCGGACCTCTCGGGTCAGGATGCTGCGAGTCCTCCGGTGCGGGTTGCCCTGCCGGCTCTCATCAGGCGGCAGGCAGGCTGGCCTCCGCGGCTGCCGGTGACCAGAAGGGCATGCGATCCGAGAAGCGTTCCGTTCTTGCCAACGGAGGGCCCGGGCGTACAGCGCCAACGAGTTTCACCGAAAGGGAAAAGGACAATGCCAGTCTCTTGTCAGTGGGCAGCGCACGCCTACAGGACCGCGACGACATACAGAATCGTCTGTTTCGGCATCGCGTCACCTACTTGCCGTGAGACCGTGTTGTTCGTACCAGGATCACCCGGTCCATCCATAGCCCGTTGCTGTCCGTCGAGCCCTCGACGTAGGCCGGTCCCTTGACCTTCAGGGAAATGTACGCTTCCCAGTCATTGACGGTCGGGTCTTGGGCCTCCGGCACAACCAGCCGGTCCACGTTCACGCCCCTGCGTCTGCTCGCGTGGGCCCAAGCGGTCGTCCGCTTCTTGCCCCTGGTCGGGCCGACCTTGAAGACATGACACTTCCCGTCCTGGGGGACCTCTTCCGGTGGGAGCGTGAACGTCGGCCCGCCCGTAATTCCGAACGTCAGCGGCTGCTTGTGGGCGTCATCGGCGGCGGCGACGAGGGCCGCGGCCATTCCTCCGGCGGCTTCCGCATCCGCGACGATGTTCTGACGCCCGGGGGTGTAGGGCGAGAACGTGAGCCAGTTGAAATCCGCCACGTCGCGGGTAGGGAGTCGGCGGAACGGCTCGGGCAGTTGCGGATCGCGCAGCAGCGCGGCCAATCCGGCAATCTTGGGCTCGTGGTCCTCCTCGGATTCGCAGAAGATCGTCTCCGCGTGCATATCCGCGAACAACTTCAGGTCTGGCCCGATGCACTGGATCATGCAATCGGGGGTGGGGAACCGGTACAAACCGTAGCTGATCCAGTAATCCCAGATTGCCAGGTGCGGGGCGATCTTGCCCCAGGCGAGGATCACCCACTCCTCTTTTTGCCCGATCACCTTCACCCGGGACAGCAGGCGCGTTGACGGGCGCGTCTGCCGGTGATCAGAATAGCGTTCGATCTGAAAAGCGTTCCGCCCGTGCCGGCGGAAAGCCCGGCCGGAAGACGCCAACGAGTCTCAGCGAAAAGGAAAACGACAATGCCAGTCTCTCGACGCGCGTTTCTCAAGCGGGCAGCCGCCACGGCGGCGGCAACTCCGCTGCTGCTGCCGTCGCACATCTGGGCGGCCGAAACCAAGCCGAACTCGCGGCTGACGATGGGCTTTGTGGGCATGGGGATGCAGAACCGGGGACTGTTGGGCGGGTTTCTCGGGCGCGACACGGAGGTCTTGGCGGTTTGCGACGTGGACACGACCCGCCGCGACGACGCCAAGCGGCGCGTCGTCGAGCACTACGCCAAGCAGCCGGGGCGCAGCGGCCAGTGCGCGGCGTACAACGACTTCCGCGAGATCACCGGCCGCGACGACATCGACGCCGTCTCGATCGCCACGCCCGACCACTGGCACACCGTGATTGCCGTGGCGGCCCTCCGCGGCGGGAAGGACGTGTATTGCGAGAAGCCGCTGACGCACAATATCCACGAGTCGCGCGTTCTCCTGCGGGAGGTCGACGCGAACGGGCGCGTGCTGCAAACGGGCTCGATGCAGCGATCGTCGAAGGAATTCCGCGTGGCGTGCGCGTTGGTGCGCAACGGGGCGATCGGCACGGTCGAGCGCGTGGAGTGCAGCTTCGGCGGTCCGCCGGTTCCTTGCGATCTGGCCGAGGAGCCGCTCGAACCGGGGCTCGACTGGAATCTCTGGCTGGGTCCCGCCGCGATGCGGCCCTACCACTCCGCGCTCAGCCCGCGCGGGATTCACAAGCATTATCCCGCCTGGCGGAGCTACCGGGAATTCGGCGGCGGGGGCGTTGCCGACTGGGGCGCCCACCACCTCGACATCGCCCAATGGGGATTGGGCATGGACGACGGCGGCCCGGTCGAGATTCTGCCCGCGGAGAAGCCGGGCGCGACGCAAGGAGTCAGGTTCGTCTATGCCAACGGCGTCGTCCTGGAGCACAAGAGCGGCTTTGGCGTGGATTTCTTCGGCACGGAGGGAGAGGTCCAGGTGAACCGCGGCCGCTTCACGTTCCGTCGCGGCACGGAGGTGATCGCTTCGTTCACCGGCCAGCGAGACACGTCCTGCGCCGCCCAGGTCCAGCGGGCCGAGCAGGAGTTTCTCAAGGATCCGAAGGTCCGGCTCTACGAGAGTAAGGACCACCTCAACGATTTCCTGGAGTGCGTGAAGACGCGCAACAAACCGATCACGAGCGAACAGGTCGGCGCGCGCTCGGCAATCTGCTGCCACCTGATGAATCAGGCCTATTTCCACGGCCGGAAGCTCAAGTGGGACCCGGTCAAGTTCGCCTTTGTCGACGGGACGGGCGATCCGGCATGGCTCACCCGCGACTACCGCAGTCCGTGGACGGTCTAGGCCCGGCGGGCGACCGGTCTGGATGCGCGTTCTGGTTCCCACCCGGGAGCTTGGGAACCAGGGGGGCAAGGGGCAGCTGCCAAGCAGGAGCTTGGGAACGAGATGGGATGGGAGGCGGATTACCCGTCCGCGTCGATCCGTTCGAACGTGAACCGTCCATGGGCCAGATCGATGCGGACCCGGGCCCCTTCGGCAAGTTCCTGCTTGAGCATTTCGACGGCCAGCGGGTTCTGAATGCCCTGCTGAATCACGCGCTTCAAGGGCCGGGCGCCGAAGGTTGGATCGTACCCCTGCTGGGCGATCCCGTCGATGGCCGCCTCGGTCACGTCGAGGCGAATTCCGTGTTCGGCGAGCTGACGCTGGAGCCGCCCAACCTGGAGCGTGACGATCTTGCGGAGCTCCGCCTGCGCGAGCGGATGGAAGAGGATCGTCTCATCGATTCGATTGAGAAACTCCGGCAAGAACCGGCTCTGGAGCGCGAGTTCGACCGCCTCGCGCATGTCCTCCACGGACCCGCCCTCGCGGGTGATCTCCTGGATCACCTGGCTGCCGATGTTCGATGTCATCACGACGATCGTGTTCGTAAAGTCGACGGTATGCCCCTGGTTGTCGCTCAGCCGGCCGTCGTCGAGGACCTGCAGGAGGATGTTGAAAACGTCGCGATGCGCTTTTTCGATCTCGTCGAGGAGGATCACGGCGTAGGGCCGGCGGCGGACCGCCTCGGTCAGCCGTCCCCCTTCCTCGTAGCCGACGTATCCCGGAGGCGCTCCGATCAGGCGGCTTACCGTGTGCCGTTCCATGAACTCGCTCATGTCGAGCCGGATCATGGCGTCTTCGGCGTCGAACATGACTTCGGCCAAGGCTTTGCAGAGCTCTGTCTTGCCGACGCCGGTCGGGCCCAGGAACAGAAACGATCCGATCGGCCGCTTGGGGTCGTGCAGGCCCGCGCGGTTGCGGCGGACGGCGTTGGAGACCGCCTCGACCGCCTCGTCCTGGCCGACGACGCGCTGGTGGATCCGCTCTTCGAGGACCAGCAGCTTGGCGCGCTCCGTCTCCATCATCCGCGCCACGGGAATTCCGGTCCAGGCGCTGACCACTTCGGCGATCTCCTCGGGGCCGACCTCCTGGCGCAGCAATCGCCGGACGCCGTTGGACGGCTCCTTCGGCTCCATCCGTTCGAGCTGTCCGGCGAGCGCCTTCTTCTCCATGTCGAGCTGCCGGAGGCGCTGGTAATCCTCCTCCGGCGGGCGTTCGCCGCGGGCGGTCTTCTCACGGATTCCCGCTTCCAGGAGCTTGTACTCGGGGTCGACCTCCGCGAGGCGTTTGCGGACCTGATGGACGTCGCCGAGGCCGCTCTTTTCCTTCTCCCACTGCGCCCTGAGGCCGTCGAGCCGGTTGCGGAGGTCCTGAATCTCCTTTTCGACCTCGGCCAGGTGTTCCCGAGCGTGCTCTTCGTTCTCCTCGGCCAGCTGCCGCTGCGCCAATTCCAACTGGACGAGCCGCCGCTGGACCGCGTCGATCTCCGTCGGGACACTCTCCAACTCCATCGCCAGCCGGCTCATCGCCTCGTCCATCAGGTCGATCGCCTTGTCGGGCAGGAATCGATCGGCGATGTAGCGGTGCGAGAGGTTCGCGGCGGCCACGAGGGCGGAATCCTTGATTTTGACCCCCTTGTGATGGGCTTCGTAGCGCGGCTTCAGGCCGCGGAGGATCGCGATCGTATCCTCCACGGTCGGCTCGCCGATCAGCACCGGTTGGAAACGGCGTTCCAGCGCGGCGTCCTTCTCGATGTACTTCCGGTATTCGTCGAGCGTCGTCGCGCCGACGCAGCGGAGTGTGCCCCGGGCAAGCGCTGGCTTGAGCAGGTTGGCCGCGTCGCTGCCCCCCTCGGCGCTGCCGGCGCCGATCACCGTGTGCAGCTCGTCGATGAACATGATCACGTTTCCGCGGGCGTCCTCCACCTCCCGGAGCACGGCCTTGAGGCGCTCTTCGAATTCGCCGCGATATTTCGTGCCGGCGATCAGGGCCCCGAGATCGAGGGAGATGACGCGCTTGTCCTTGAGGCTTTGCGGCACGTCGCCCTCGACGATCCGCAGGGCGAGCCCCTCGGCGATCGCCGTCTTGCCCACGCCGGGCTCGCCGATCAGCACGGGGTTGTTCTTCGTCCGCCGGGAGAGGACCTGGATCACGCGGCGGATTTCCTGGTCGCGCCCGATCACCGGATCGAGTTTGCCGCGGCGGGCCAGTTCCACCAGGTTGTTCCCGTACTTTTCCAGGGCCTGGAATTTCGCTTCCGGGTTCGGGTCGCTGACCCGCGCGCTGCCACGGATTCTCTGAAGCGCGGCCAAGAGCCGTTCTTCATCGATCGCCGCCAGTTCGAGCACCCGGCGGGCCTTCGAGTCGATCTTGGCCAGGGCCAGCAGGAGATGCTCGGTGGAGATGTACTCGTCCTTCATGGCATCGGCCTCGTTCTGGGCTTTCTCCAGAACGCGGCCGAGCGCCGCGCCGACCTGTGGCGGGGCGCCTCCGGAAGCCCGCGGAAGATGTCCCAATTCCGCAGCGACGATCTGCCGGAGTTGCGGCATGTCGACGCCGATCTGCTCAAGGATCGGGAGGATCACGCCCTCGGCCTCGGCGAGCAGCGTGGAAAGCAAGTGAAGCGGATCGATCTCGGGATGGCCCCGTTCGGCGGCGAGCGCCTGCGCCGAGGCGATGGCCTCCTGGGCTTTGATCGTCAGTTTGTCAAACCGGAATGCCATCGTCCGCCCGCGCCCCTTAATTGTCCTTGACTTCAAACTCCGCGTCGATCGCTTCGTCGTCACCCGGCGAAGCGCCGCCCGCCGCGGCCTGCGGGCCGGCCTCGCCGCCAGCCTCGCCGCCGGCGGCGCCGCGGGCGGCGGCCGACTCATAGAGCACCTTGCTGAACGCGTGGGAAGCCTGCTCCAATTCGTTCAGGGCCGCCTTGATCTTGTCGGCGTCGCCGCTGTCGATCGCCGCGCGGGCCTTCTCCAGGGCCGTCTTCATCGCCGCGCGGTCGCTATCCCGGAGCTTCGCATCGTGTTCCTTGATCAGTTTTTCGAGTTCGAAGCACATCGTGTCCGTGCGGTTGCGAAGCTCGGCCAATTCCCGCTTCTTCTTGTCCTCTTCGGCGTGCGCGGCGGCGTCTTTTTGCATCTTCTCGATTTCCTGCTCGGAGAGGCCCGCCGACTGCTCGATCCGCACCTTCTGCTCCTTCTGCGTTCCCAAGTCCTTGGCCGACACGTTGAGGATGCCGTTGGCGTCGATATCGAACGAGACCTCGATCTGGGGGACGCCGCGCGGCGCCGGCGGGATGCCTTCCAGGTTGAACTGGCCGAGCAGACGGTTGTCCGCGGCCATCTCGCGCTCGCCCTGGTAGACCTTGATCGTGACCGCCGTCTGGCTGTCGTCGGCCGTACTGAAGATCTGCTTCTTCTCGGTGGGGATCGTCGTGTTGCGCTCGACCAGCCGGGTCATGACGCCGCCGAGCGTCTCGATGCCCAGGGAAAGCGGGGTGACGTCGAGCAGGAGCACGTCATGGACCTCGCCGGCGAGCACGCCGCCCTGGATTGCCGCCCCGACGGCCACGACCTCGTCGGGATTGACGCCCTTGTGGGGCTCCTTTTCGAACATCGTCCTGACGAGTTCCTGCACCTTGGGCACGCGCGTCGAACCGCCGACGAGCACGACTTCGTCGATCTCCCGGGGAGACATCTTGGCGTCGGCAAGCGCCTGGGTCACCGGGCGGCGGCAGCGTTCGACCAGCGGATCGATGAGCTGCTCGAGTTTCGACCGGGTGATGTTCATTTGCAGGTGTTTCGGGCCGGAGGCGTCGGCCGTGATGAACGGCAGGTTCAAGTCGGTGGACTGGGCCGAACTGAGTTCCTTCTTGGCTTTTTCACATGCCTCCTGGAGCCGCTGGAGGGCCATCGTGTCTTTGCGAAGGTCGATCCCCTGCTCCTTCTTGAACTCGTCGGCCACGTAGTTGATCAGGGCCTGGTCGAAGTCGTCGCCGCCGAGGTGGGTGTCGCCGTTGGTGCTGATAACGCGGAAGACGCCGTCGGCCACTTCGAGAATCGAAATGTCGAACGTCCCCCCCCCGAGGTCGAAGACGGCGATCTTCTCGGAGGCTTTCCTGTCCAGCCCGTAAGCCAGCGAGGCGGCCGTCGGTTCGTTGATGATCCGCGCAACTTCCAGCCCGGCGATCTGGCCGGCGTCCTTGGTCGCCTGCCGCTGGGCATCGTTGAAATACGCCGGCACGGTGATCACGGCCTTGTTGACCTTGTGCCCGAGGTAGGCCTCGGCGGATTCCTTGAGCTTCCGCAGCGTTTTGGCGGAAATCTCCGGAGGGGTGAAGTCGTGATTGTCGACTCGGACCTTGACGTAGTCCTGCGGGCCGCCAATGATCTCGTAGGGGACGATCTTCTCCTCGGCAGCGACCTCGTCGTGCCGCCGGCCCATGAAACGCTTGATCGAGGAGATCGTGCGTTTGGGGTTGGTCACCGCCTGGCGTCGGGCAGGCTCGCCGACGAGCGTTTCCCCTTTGTCGTTGAATGCCACCACGCTGGGGGTCAGACGATTGCCTTCGGCGTTCGGGATGACCTTCGCCTCGCGCCCCTCCATGACCGCCACCACGGAGTTAGTTGTACCCAAATCGATCCCGATGATCTTCTCGCCTTTGGCCATCGTCTGCTCCTTTCACTGGCTATTGCGTGCCTCGCAAGCGCCGCCATCCGGCCCCGAAATTGGGGCGGCAATACTCTGTCTCACGGAATTCCAAGAAACGCAGGAGGAAATGTCCGCCCGAATCTGTACGGTCTCCGATCATTGTGCAAAGGTCGTGCCGACCGGCGGTGCGAGAATTTTCATTCGTCGCAACCGCTTTTGCAACAAGCTGTTAAGAGGACGGCCTGCTGGCTGGAGGCAGCCCTGCGGGATATCGGCGGACTGTTGACTGCCATTTTGGCATGGCGTACTCTCCGCCAACGGGACGACTGCATTTTTGACAGCCGGGCGGTTCTGGATCGTTTCCGTTGACACTATAAGTGATCGGGCGGTACAAGGGGAACAGTCGCGGTGGAGAATCGCGCGAGTCGGCCACTGAAATCCAACTCCTACGACGGGCTGAGAGTCTCTGCATGGCGAAAGCGAAACCAAAAAGACGGGTGGGACCGCGGGCGAGTCGAAGCGTCCAATCGGCCAGGCCGGTCGAGTCTCCCGAGCCGCCTCCGAGCCGCCTCGAGGATTTGCTGGAGGAACAGGCCCGGCTCGATCGGCAACTGGTTGAGATGTTGAACGCGCGTGCCAAGACGATGGTCCAGATTGTCCAGGCGCGCAGGCAGGCGGGGCAAGCGGCGTTTGTTTTTGCGGAGGAAGAGGAACAGATCGGACGGGCCGTGGCGGCCAACCCCGGCCCGCTCCCCAGCGAGGCGATCCGCGCCGCGTTGCGCGAGGCCGTCGGCGGATGCCGTGCGCTGGTGCGGGAGCTCCGCGTGGCGTTTCTCGGGCCGCTCTATACGTACAGCCACCTGGCGGCGATCGCCCACTTCGGCCAGTCGGTCGAGTTAGCGCCGGTTGGCAGCATCGCGGCCGTCTTCGAGGAGGTCAACCGCGGCCAGTCCGACTTCGGCCTGGTCCCGATCGAAAACTCAACCGATGGGCGAATCGCCGACACGCTGGACATGTTCACGCGGCTGCCCCTGAAGATCTGCGGGGAAGTCGAGCTGGAAATCCAGCATTTTCTTCTCGGCAAGTGTGCCCGCGACGAGGTCCACGAGGTCTACAGCAAACAGCAGCCGCTGAGCCAGTGCCGCAACTGGCTGGCGCGGCACCTGCCGGCTGCAAGGCCGATCGAAGTGACCAGCACGTCGACGGCCGCCCAGTTGGCCCTGGAAAAACCGGGAGCGGCGGCGATCGCCAGCCTTCAGGCCGGAATGCACTACGGTCTGGACGTGATTGCCGAGCGCATCGAGGACCACCCGAACAACACAACCCGGTTTGCCGTCATCGGCGACCATGTCTCCGGCCCGACCGGAAGCGATCGCACGGCGATCCTGTTCCAGACGGAGCACCGCTTCGGCGCTTTGGCGGACGTGCTCGGCATCTTCAAACGGAATGAACTGAACCTCACCTGGATCGAGTCGTTTCCCGTTCCCGATTGCGCCCGGACCTACCTGTTCTTCGTCGAGGTTGAGGGGCACCAGAGCGAACGGCCGATGCAGAGGTGCTTTCAATCGCTTCGATCCCGGACGCTCCGCCTGGAGATCCTCGGTTCGTTTCCGGTGGCCGCGCGAAGAGGGTAGGTTTTGGGTCAGCGAAATTCCCGCCGATTCCCGCCCGAAGGCGAAAATTGGGCTGGACCCGGGGCCGGAAATCGTGCATCATCCCGCGCGCCCTCGGATGGCTACCGGGGGGGTCGGTGAGTTTTTTCCTTCGCGCCGCCGCGCGGCGCTCTGTCCAGGGTATCCGTCATGTCTGGCCAACGGTGGAAAGGAGTCAAATCGATGATCCGGCTTCTTTTTGCCGTTGTTTTTGCCGCTGCCCTCGGCGGCTGCAAAGGCTCGGAGGCCAGGATCCCAATCGACCCGTTCTACGGACAAACGAAGATCCCCCCTCCGGGCACCGGCCAGATGTCGCGCCGGCCCGCTGTCGATCCCTACTACCCCCATCAGGCCGCCACGGCCGCCGAAGGCATCCCGCGGGCCTCGGCAGGGCTTGCCGCCACTCCGGAGGCCGCCAGCCAAGCGGCTTCTCCACCGCAGACTGCCGCAGCGGACACCGCTCCTGCGCCCGCCGAACAATTGGCCGCGCAGCCGAAGGGCGATCCGATCGAGATTCCCGTCTCCGCGCGGCGGAGCATCCCCCTCGGCAGCGAAGCGGTCGCTGCCAGCCCTTCGTCGCTGGCTGCAAATCCATCCTCGCGGCCGGCGGCCGCTGCATCCAGCGCCGCGGCGTCCCCCGGGCCGCCGAACGTTCCCGAGCGGATTGTTCAGACGATCGCCCCCCGCAGCGAGGATCTCGCTCGCCAGAGGCCAGCCGTCTACTCGCCGCCGAGCCCAACGCGCCCCGACGCGGCAGGTGCTGCCGGGACGGCGGTCGACATCATGGACCTGCCGCCGGTCGGCCGCGGCGCGGAAGTCCGCCGCGATGACCGAGTTGAACTCGCCTCTGCCGTCGCTCCCGTTTCGAAGCCCGAAGCCGCCGCGGCGGCCGTTGCGGAGGAACCGCTCGCCCGCAGCAAACGTCGGGATCCGCTCGGCGACTACGGCTACAGCACCGACTACCGCCGCCTGCGGGGGCGCCTGGAGTACCTCGAGAAGGAGCAGTGTTGGAAGCTGCGTTACATCCCGATCGACGGCGTCACCGACCAGTATGGCGGCAGCGTCGTGCTCGAGCAGTCGGCTGCGCTTGCCGGTTTCCGGCGCGGCGATCTGGTGGAAGTCCGCGGCGAGCTGGGCGATCCGGCGCCGGACGGCAAGGACTTCGCCCCGGCGTACCAGGTTGCCGAGATCCGCGCGTTGGGCAACTGATTGGGGCGCTGCCCAAGCCGGGTCATCTTGCTGGCCGCTCTTCGTGCGTCCCCAGCCACGGCTTGACCGCCGGCGCGTAGGGGCAGAGTTCAGCCTGGCTGAAAAAGATGTCCATCTCGCGAAGCGCCGATTCGGGGCTGTCGGAGGCATGGACGAGGTTCATCTGCTGGCTCGAGCTGAAGTCCCCCCGGATCGTCCCCGCCGCCGCTTCCAGGCCGTTGGTGACGCCCACCAGGTTGCGGACGACGGCGACCGCTTCCGGACCCTCGACGATCATGGCGACGATCGGGCTGCGGGTGATGAACGACTCGAGTCCGGGATAGAAGGGCTTGTTTAGATGCTCCGCGTAGTGGCGGCGGGCGAGTTCCGGGGTCACGCGGATCATCTTCATGGCGATGATATTCAGCCCTTTATCCTCCAGCCGAGCGATCACGCGGCCGACCAGGCGGCGCTCGATGCAGTCCGGTTTGAGGAGAACGAGCGTTCTTTCCGACATCGCGACCCTCCCTTGTCTTGGCAGTCCAGGGGGGAGATTCTAGAGAAATCTGGCGGCGCCCTCAAGCCGACAGGATGATCCGGACTCATCCGATTTGCCGTATTTGCCGATATTTCTGGTATTCGCGGCAAGTTGCGGCGGCCAGGAGCCTGTCCACGGAAGCGCGGAAACCGTCAAGTGCCAACTGCCGCCGGCATTTCCCGACTGCCGGCGGTGGCCCGACACCTGCGGCGTGCCGCATCGGCGGCGAAGATCGAGACCCACGTTTGCACGCCCGGGGGGCGAGATGACTACTCTCAGGATTCGGCGCGGGCCGGCTCGGCCCGCGCGCCTGCTCCGCAACGCGCATGTCTTGAGCCTGATCGTGTTCGGCGCTGTCGGCCTGCTAGCACCCGCACTGGCTCAGCAGCAGGCCGGGCAGGGTTCAGCCCTGCTACACGCGTCTGCTTGGGGGGGTGTGCCCCCCTCGCAGCATCCTGCCTTTCGTCCGGCTGGGTCCTCGCTGACAACCGCGCTGTTCGGCCAGCCGGCGACCGCCTCGTCCGCGTCCTCCGCCGCGCTGTTTTCCTCGCCGGAAGACTCGATCGACGTGCCGACCGGCCTCGGTCAGGACGGGCGAGTCTCGGCCCTGGAACCGCCAGCCGAACCGCACGACGTGTGGCTCTGGCAAGTGCTGCCCGACGGGCTGATCTACCGGTCGTATCTTGCCGGCGTGAAGGAATCGCGATTCGCCAGCCACTGGGTCCACGATGTGCGCCAAGGCTGGATGTGGGACGTGGCGCTCGGCGGCCGGGTGGGAATCTTGCGCTACGGAACGGCCGAGGCCGACCGACCGCAGGGCTGGCAACTCGACATCGAGGGGGCGGGAATGCCACGCCTGGACCTGGAGAGGGAACGCGACGTGGTCAGCGCCGACTTCCGCTTCGGCATTCCCTTGACCTACGGCCGGGGGCGTTACCAGGCGAAATTCGCCTACTACCATCTGAGTTCGCACCTGGGCGATGAATACATGGTCCGCAACAACACCCTGGAGCGGCTCAATTTCTCGCGCGACGTGCTGGTCTGGGGGCATTCGTTCTATTGGACCGAAGATTGGCGGCTCTACGCAGAAGCCGGTTGGGCTTTCGAGTGCGACGGAGGCTCGCGGCCCTGGGAATTCCAGTTCGGCGCCGACTACAGTCCCGCCGCGCCAAACGGGATGCGGGGGTCGCCTTTTTGGGCGATCAACGGCCACCTGCGGCAGGAATTCGATTTCGGCGGCCATCTTGCCGTGCAGACGGGATGGCAGTGGCGCGGCCCATCGGGGCATCTCTTCCGGATCGGCATGCACTATTTTCAGGGCATGAGCGACCAATGGGAATTCTTCAACAAGTTTGAAGACAAACTCGGCTTCGGCATCTGGTACGACCACTAACGGCCCGCCGCCCGCCGCCAACCCCATCCCAGGCAGTCGTCGGTCTTCAGCCTTCCCAGATCGGTTCCCATCCGGATCGAAAGACGCCGGCGAGGGCGGGACTCCGCAGGCGCGGATGGAGAATCATCGAGCCAGCGGTCGTCGACCAAAGAAACGTCACGCGCGGCCAATCGCGGCCGAAGACTCCCCGGCGCTGGCGTCCGTCTTTTCTGGTTTGCCTACCGGTTCAGCGCTACGCGTTGTCACGTTGCCGGCTGGTTTGCGCCGGGTTGTCTCCGCAACCGGCAAAGTCTCGCCCAACATGTAATTTTCGTTGATCGTCACGTTGCGAACTTCATGGATTTTCAGTCGCGGTTTGCTGTCGGATACCGATCACAAACCCTGTCCGTGATGCCGGCTGCCAGCGGGAGAGCGGCGGCCGAGTAACAGCAAGAATTGGGTTGGCCAGTTCAGAAATCACCTGGCGAAACACTTTCCTTTTGCATTGGGGGTTGCGATGCGATTAGTCCAATGGTTCTCCTTACCGGCAGCAATCCTGGCGTATTGCTGTACGGGGGCGTTCGGCGAAAGCGGCTCGTATCTGCCGATTTCGTACGCCGCGCCCGAGCCCGCCGCCGCTGCCAGCGGCCCGGCGGTCGACGATGAATGTTACCCGGCCAGGACGAAGAGCGCGACTTGCGACGCCGGTTGTTCGAGCTCGCGTGCCTGCTCGGATTGCGGCTCGGGTTGCGGCTCGGGATCCCTGTGTCTGTTCCCCTGCCGCTGCACGGGCGATCCGTGGACCCTCCAGAGCTACCTGAATGATGAAAGCTCCTGCTACCGCTACGGCGGCTGGGTCTCGGCGGGCGGCTACGTGAACGCCCACGGCGCGGACAACAACGGCCCGATCGGTTTCCGGGAAGTCGGCGACGAGTTCACGGTCGACCAGGTCTGGGGATTCTTCGAGAGACGGGCGAACACCGGCGGATACGGCTGGGACTGGGGATTCCGCAGCGACTTCGTGTTCGGCGTGGACGGCCCGGATACGCAGGCCTTCTTCAGCCATCCCAACGCCTATGACAATTCCTGGGATGCGTCGGGCTACTACGGATCGGCCCTGCCGCAGTTGTATGCCGAGCTGGCCGTCAACAACCTCTCCGTGAAGATGGGCCACTTCTTCACGATCTTGGGTTACGAGAGGGTTCCCGTAATCGACAATTTCTTCTACTCGCACAGCTATTGCCACGCCTTCGGTGAGCCGTACACCCACACCGGCGTGCTCGCCGAATATGCATGGAACGACCTGACGTTCTGGGGCGGTTGGACGCAGGGCTGGGACACCGGCTTCGACAACTACCTCGGGATGAACACGTTCCTCGGCGGCATCCGCGCTCCCCTGACGGACGCGATCACGCTGACGTGGGCGTTGAACGCCGGGGACTTTGGCGCCAGGGACGGCGACATCTACATGCAGAGCGTGATCGCCGACGTCCTGCTCACCAACAAGCTCACCTACGTGTTCCAGACCGACTGGGGCGGAAACTCCGGCGGCGCGGTCGTCAATCAGTGGTACGGAATCAACAACTACCTGCTCTACACGATCAATCCGTGCTGGGCGACCGGGTTGCGGTTCGAATGGTACCATGACGATGACGGCACGCACCTGTTGGAGGCCGGCGACTACTACGCCGTGACCTGCGGCGTCAACTGGAAGCCGCGCCCCAACGTCCGCTTCCGGCCGGAACTCCGCTACGACTGGTACAGGGGAGCAGGCGCGCTGCCCTTCGACGCCGGCCAGGAGGACGAGCAGCTCTCCGGTGGGTTCGATCTGATCGTGACCTTCTAACTCGCGGCGTTCCGCCAAATCACGATAGGTTCGCTGAGCCGAACCCCGCCAATGCCTTCGGGCGGTCGGCGGGGCTCGGCTCGCTTATTCTCGGGGGGGGGTGAACATCCAGTGACTCGTCCGGACGTCGTCATTACGGGAGTCGGAACCCTGTCTCCGCTGGGCATCGGCCGCGAGGCCTTCAGCGCCTCGCTCCGCGCGGGGCGGAGCGGGATCGGGCCGATCACGCTGTTCGACTCCAGCGGGCTGCCGGTTCGCATCGCCGGCGAGGTCAAGGACTTTGAACCCAAGGGCTACGTCACGCCGCGCAAGAGCCTGAAGCTGATGGCCCGCGACTGCCAGCTTGGAGTCGCGGCCTCGGTCCTGGCGTGCGCCGATGCCCGGGTCCGCCCCGGCAGTGTCGCTCCCGACCGGTTCGGGGTGGTGCTCGGGGCCGACTCGATCGGCAGCACGCTGGCGATCAGCGAAGAGCCCTACCGCCGCTGCCTGGTCGAGGGACAGTTCCGCTACGAGCGCTGGGCGGTCGAGGGCGCCGCCGTGTCGTTTCCGCTGAATTTCCTCAAAGTCCTCCCGAACATGATCGCCTCGCATATTTCCATCGCGCACGACGCCCGCGGGCCGAACAACACGATCCATCACGGCGATGTCTCCTCGCTGTTGGCGGTCTGCGAAGCGGCGCGGGCGATCCAGCGCGGCGCCGCCGACGTGATGCTCGCCGGGGGCGCAAGCTCGCAGATGAACCCCTTCGACTGGGTCCGCCATTGCCTGATCGGCCGCTTGTCGCCGAGCCGGGAAGACCCCCAGACGGTCCTCCGCCCCTTCGACCTGGCGCGCAGCGGCCAGGTCCACGGCGAGGGTTCGACGGTCTTCGTGCTGGAGCGCAGGGAACACGCCGAAGCCCGCGGCGCGGAGATCCAAGCCCGAATCGCCGGTTCAAGCAGCAGCTATGTTCCGGCGGGCGGCGCGGCGGGCCAACGCCGAAGCATCGCCCGAGCCTTGGCCGCCGCCCTGGCGGACGCCGGCCTGGCGCCTGGGGACATCGGGCACGTCAATGCGCATGGGCTGAGCACGGCGATCGACGACGCGATCGAAGCGGCGGCGATCGGCGAAGTCCTCGGCGCGGCCGCCGTGACGGCCCCGAAAAGCTACTTCGGCAATCTCGGCGCCGCGGCCGGGGCGACGGAAATGCTGGCCAGCCTGCTGGCAATTCAAGACGGGGCTGTCCCGCCGACGCTCAATTTCCGGACTCCGGACCCCCGCTGCGACGTCAACATCGTCCGCGAGGGCCCGCTCCCGCGGGCCGTCCCCACCGCACTGCTCCTGAACGCGACGTTCGCCGGTCAGGCCACCGCACTGGTCCTCTCGGCGCCAAATTGAGTCGCCATCGGCGCTGCACCGACCTTCGGCTTCGATTCGCCCCCATACCGCACCAGCCACTCGGCGGCCAGCAGCGATACGGCGATGACAACCCCAGCCAGCGAGATGCCCAGGACGACCTCGTAGAAATTCAACGTCTCGCGACCGAGCCACATGATCAAGGGGATCGCCGTGGCGATCAGCCAGAAGACGTTGATCAACAGCAGGAACAGGAAGCCCTGCCGGAGAAACACCATTGCATCGAGCGCCACAAGGAGCAGGATCGACACCCCGCAGAATCCCAGCACGGCGATGCCGGCGATCCCCCGGCCCTCGCCGGACGGGGCCTTTTCGCCCTTGTCCTTGACGGCCCTTTCCTTGGCCGCCTGCTTCCTGGCCGCTTTCTCTCGAGCGGCCTCTTCCTTGGCCGCCTGTTTTTTGGCCGCCTTGTCCTTGGCCGCCTGCTTCCGCCGGCTCTTCTTGGTGTCCTTGGACTCCGCCGGAGCTTCTGCCGACACCTCGCCCTCCTCGGCCGCCGCCTCCGCCGCGGGCAGATCGCCGAGCGGGACCGCTTCGTCGAAGCCGCCCGCTTCATCCAGATTGCCCAACGGATCCTGCGACTCGAGGTCTCCCCTGCCCTCCAGGGGGTCGCCACCGTCCGGCAGACTCCCGTTTTTCGGTTCCAGGTTGTTCCCGTCGGCATTCGACACGGCTGATTCTCCCGAGATGAGACAGGGAAACAAAGGGCACGGAGACGCTGCCAGACGCGCATCTCCCGCGAACGACGATTGCGGCCAGGTAGCCGCTGCGCCGAGCCGCTACTGCACAATTATAGTTGCTTAAATTCACAATTGCCACGAAGAACCGTTCCCGGAACGGATGCGCATGACGGATCGGTCTTGCGGGAAATGCGGGGCCGGGCGAGACATCCTTAAACAAGCGGCCAGCCCCCCCTGCGGGGCGGGCACGCAAGCCGCGCGAGGCCGCCGTGGGGGGGATGACGTTTTTTCCCGCCGCTGGCGCCGGTTGGCGTCTGCATTCCGCCCCCGAAGTCCATTTTGCACCACCCTACGGGGCGCGCGGCCCGGATCACCAATTCAGTTCCGTTGCCTCTTCCCAGTGCTCGTAGAGGGTGCCGAGCCTGTCGCGCTCGCCGGCGATCTGCGACATCGTTTGCCGCACCCGGTCTCCATCGCGGAGGGTGACCGGGTCGCTCAGCGCGGCCTGCAACTGTTCCAGACGGGATTCCCGCTCGAAGATCTCCGCCTCGATCTCCTCGACCTTGCGGTAGGGAAACCGCCGCTTCCGCCGTGTCGGCTCCCGCTGGTCGATCGCCTTTTTCTGATTGTCGCCCGATTGCCCCCGCGTTTCCGTGCGCGCCGCTTGCGCCGAGGGGTCGGCGAACCGGCGCTGGACGAGATTCTGATAGTCCGAATAATTGCCTTCGATGACTCGGAAACGATCGGGTTCGACGACGAGCAGATGGTCGGCAACCTGATCGATGAAGTAGCGGTCGTGGCTGACGAACAGCACCGTTCCGTTGAACTGGCGCAGGGATCGCTCCAGGCTGTCGCGCGCCCAGAGGTCCAGGTGGTTGGTCGGTTCGTCAAGGACGAGGACGTTCGCCTGTGCCGCCGCCAGCCGCGCCAGGGCCGCCCGGCAGCGTTCCCCTCCGCTGAGACTCTCGACCTTTTGCAGCGCGGTGTCGCCCGTCACCCCGAACCGCGCCAACAGGTTTCTGCGCTTGGGCTGGTCGAGTTCGATCCCCGCGGGGCGGATCGCGTCGACGGCCAGTTCGCCGGCTGGCAGTTGACTGAGGTGCTGGTCGAAATAGCCGGCGCTGGCGCCCTGTCCGACAACAACGCGTCCGGCGTCCGGGGCGATCTCTCCGAGCAGGCAGCGGAGCAGGGTGCTCTTGCCGGAACCGTTTGGTCCGAGGATTCCCCAGCGTTGGCCGCGGAGGATGTCGAATGTCAGATCGGTGAACAGGGGCCGATCATAGGCCTTGGCGAGCCCCTCGACGCGGTAGACGATGTCGCCGCTCCGCTCGGCCTTGGGAAATCCCATTGGGGGGGTGGCAATCTCGCGGGGCGGCGCCACGGTCTCGATCCGCTCGAGTTTCTTCCGGCGGTCCTCGGCCTGGGCGTGCTTCTGCCCGCAGGCGTTCCGCCGGATGAACTCCTTCATCTTCTCGATTTCCGCCCGCTGCTTTTCATAGGTCCTCCGTTGGACGAGCACCCGCTCGGCTTTCTGCCGCCAATAGGCGGAAAAATTTCCACTGTACGACTCCACGGTTCCGTGGAACAGCTCCAGCGTCCGCGTCGTCACCTTGTCGAGAAAATAGCGGTCATGACTGACCAGGAGCATCGCCGCGCCGCTGCCGGCCAGGTAGTCTTCGAGCCACCCGGTGGCATCGATGTCCAAGTGGTTCGAGGGCTCGTCGAGGAGCATCATGTCCGGATCGGAAAGCAGGAGCCTGGCCAGCATCAGACGGTTCTGCTCTCCGCCGCTGAGGGCTTCGACGGATTGGTGGAACCGCGCGGCGGGGAAGCCGAGCCCGTCGAGAACCCGTTCCACCTTATGGTCCAGGTTGTACGCGTCCTGCCGATGCAATTCCTGTTGGAGGTGGTCGTAGCGCGCGGCCAGCCGCCGATGCTCCGATTCGTCGGTGCACTCGGCGAGTTGGCGGGCGGCCTGTTCCGCGTCGTGCTGGAGCGCGAAGAGCGATTTCAGGGCGCTTTTGGCCTCTTCCCACAGCGTCCGGTTCGGATCGATGAGTGGATGCTGGCGGAGATACTCGGCCCGCGCGGCCGGATGCCACTGGACCGTGCCGCCATCCGCCTCCACCTCGCCCGCCAGAATCCGCAGGAGCGTCGTCTTGCCCGTCCCATTCGGCCCAACCAGTCCAATCCGGTCCCCCGGGCGGACGTCGAACGCGACTCCCGAAAGGACCTGCTCATCGCCGTAATGCTTGCGTATCCCCAGAACCGATAAAACGATCATCCGACTTCGATCCAGACCCGTTCCCTCGCAGACACCGCGTTCGAGGGGAAATAAACAACAAAGCCTAATCGATCAAGGCGGCTTTCGGCAAGTGGCTTGTCCATTCTGTGGTTCTCGTGAGTTGTTTCGCAGTCGCTCCGGCGGCCATGCCTGGTATATCTGGCTCGCCATGCCGCTGGTGGCGCCGATCCGCTGCGGTCGGTGCACGCGTCGCTTCTATCGGTTTCGGCCGCTCGCCCTGCTGCTGCCCAAACCCGCCCACCGCTGAGTCACCCGCCGCTCTGCTTTGGATCACCAGGCGGGGCCGGGCGATCCCTGGGGGAGAAGAACCGGGCGGCGCAGGCAAACGCGACCAGGACGACCCCGCCGACGAGGACCATCGGCAGCGCGTCGGGCAGCGCCAGCAGCAGGACGGAAGGCGGCCCAAAGAACGCTCCAGACACCGCGCCAACCGCAAGATCGAGTCTCTTTTTGCCGCCGAGCGCTCCCAGAACGGCCCCGCAAACGGTGCCGAACAGGAGGCCCACGACGAGCAGGACCCCAACGGATTCGCCCGGCGGCGGGTCGTCCATCGTGCGAATCGAGACGATCCCCGCCGCGTAGATCGCCACGACGGCCGTCAACAGCAAGATCGAGGCGACGGAAGTGCCGGCTCGGCGCGGTTTCATCAGGGGAACTTCCTTTCCGGCCGGCGGGGGCACCGGCGAGATGCCTGGCGATCGGCCACTACCCGCCGGTTCGCGTATCTGCTCTTCCCTCGTGGGGGGGGCGGGATCAGAACCGGTCGGATTTCAGCAGCTTGCCATCCTCGCGGTGGCCCAACTGCTGGTAAACGTCAAAGTCGATCCCTTCGGCCAAGGTCTTGACCGAACCGTCGCCGAAGAGGAAGTTCGCCACCGTGGGGTGGGCGGCGCTGAATCCGCCCACGTATTTCCGCGATTGCCTCTGCTTCTCGGTCAGCCGGATGGGGGCCTCGCTCTTCGCTGCTTCCTCGCTCTCCGGCGACTCCTTCTGCTCTTGATCGGCCTGGAAATAGCCGTCCCAGGCGGACTCCTCACCCGCCTCCGCCCAGAAATCGATGACTTCGTAGTCTTCCCAGCCTTCGCTCCCCGATGTCTTGTTGATCGGCGTGCCCGTGTTTCGCAGCGTGGTCCGCGTGCCCGACATCCAGCCGAGGTCCGACGCATCAATGAGTTTCTCGCCCAAAAAAAACGTGTGCGAGGCCCCGTCGGGGACCTCCCTTGTGCGGAGCGAGCTGTTCAAAAAGAACATCCCGTGATTGCCGGCGTCGATCGGCGCCTCAACCTCGTGGTGGCACCCGGCGTAGTTCACCGGCCCGTTTCCCCCGCCCGGATCCGACGGGCAGCGCAGCGACGAAATCTCGATCTCGGCCACGTTCCGATTCTTCTTGTCGTACGCACCGCGTGCGAAATCGATGTGTTTGAAGGCGACGCCTTGCTCGATGTGCGGCAGAATCTGCACGATCCAGCTCATGTGGTAACCCTCCGGGCCGTTGACAATCGGACCGGTTGAATCGACCACGCCGGGGGGCAGGACCTCGTGCGCCGCCTCGTAACTCTGTAGCGCCAGGCCCAGCTGAGCCAGGTTGTTGGCGCACTGCATCCGCCGGGCCGACTCGCGGGCAGCTTGGACCGCCGGCAGAAGAAGGGAAATCAGGATCCCGATGATCGCAATCACGACCAGCAGTTCAACCAGTGTAAATCCGGCTTTTCTCGTTCCCATCGCGATTCTCCTCAAACTCACCCTCGCGGCCGCACGCGGAATTCTTTGCTCTTCCGCGCGCGCTCGACCGCATCGACCGGATAGTCGGCAACCACGCGGACCTGAAAAACGTCGGGTTCGTCCGCGATCGGCTCGACGCGGATGCTCACGCGGCCGGCGTCGCTGCCGCCAAGATCGCCGGCCGGCAGCAGCCACTCTTCTCCCCGGTAGCCGGGATCGGCCGCCAGCCGGGCCGAGGCGCGATCCATTCCGGACTCGGCCAGCCACAGGGTCTGGGCCCGATACTGTTCCAGGTCCGCTTCCCGGCGGCTGAGCAACGCCTGTTTCACAATCGCCAACATCACCGCCGTCCCCACGGCGACACAGACAATCGTCACCAGCAGCACCATGCCGGCCCGGCACGCGCCGCCTCTGGCGGTTTGCACCGGCTGCGGGCGGTCCTGCCCGCCGGCCGCTGCCCGACAAATCCCCGAACGACCGATGATGGAAGTCATCTCGGATACTCCACGGTTACTCGCCCGGGCGACCATCCCGCAAGCGGGCCGCTTCCTCCGGAGCCGGCTCGCCAACCCGCCGGTCCAACCCGAGCACTGCATCAACAACGATCGGCCGCCACTTCAGCACAGGTTGCCGCCCCGCCGGTTCGATCCGCAGCGTGACGATCGAACCCGGCGACTCCGCTGGTTCGAGCGTCGCCGCGGTTCCCGCCGGCAGCCGGTGACTCTCGCGGAACGAGCTCGAACCGGCCGACTCGGTCGACTCGGTGCGTTCGACCGCAGTGGCCGAGAACCGGTATTCGACAACCGTCTCTGGCGGGATTGCCAACCGCCAAACCGCTTCGTCCGCGCCCCCTGCCTGGCCCGCTGGCCGCTCGATCTGGGCGGCGCGGTGCACGTCGTCGCGAAACACCTCGGCCAAGCGGCCCACCGTGCGGCCGGAGAGCGTGCGTTCAAAGGCGGCTACCTGGGCCTCCTTGAGCAGGTAGAGAACGCCAATCGTTACACCGAAGATCGCCGTGCCGACCGCCGCGACGACGAGGATTTCGACCAGCGTGTATCCGTCCGGCTTTCTCATGGCCTGGCCGCCTGGGGTTGCTCTTCGCGGGACGGCCTCGCCGCCTCTTCCGCTTGTCTCACGCGATACCGCCACCCGGTCAGGCGCACGACCCGCTCGGGCTCCTCGGCCCCCTCGCGCCAGGCGACCGCGACCCGCACGGTCCGCACGCCGCGCGGATCGCCAGCGTCTTCAAGGGCGATCTCCACCCGGGCATCGCGGAGCATCCCCGCGGCCGTGACCTCGGCTGCGATTTCGTCGGACTTGTCCGCCTCCGTTTGCCCCCGGGCTGCGGCGAAGCATCGCTCCATGGCGTTCTGTGCCATTTGGACCGCTGCGCGGCGGTTTCTGACCGCCTGTTGCTGGACCGTCATCACCGCAAGCATCTGGGCACAAGCGATCAGCAGCACGCCCAGCACGGCGACTGCCGCGAGAACCTCAAACAACGTCATTCCACCCCGGAGGCAGAGATGGTTCCTCCCGTCGGGGGCCCGACGCGACAGGGGCACGGGACGGCTTCTGTGCAGATCCAAGCGGTTGCCGATCATGTCAACACCGTAATCAGCTTGACGAGCGGCATGAAGTTGCCCACGAAAAGCAGAAAGACAAACAGCCCGTAGCAGAGCAGTATAGCGACAAACGCGGTTTGAATCATGGCAATCGCCCGGGTTGTGTGGCGCCGCCGGTTGCCTTCCGCCATTTCAGCCATCGCCCAGGGCAGGTTGCCGACGCGCTGGGCGGCCTCCAAGACTCCCCGGTCGAAATCGGAAATCAGTCTCCGCCGCGCCAGGCTGGCACACCAATCGGCGCCACCGGCCAGATCGCCAACCGCCCTTGCCAGACGCGTGCGGATCGAGGCGACCGGATACGATTGGGCCAGCGCGGCGATCCCCTCGGTGATTGGCCGGTCGGCCCGCGTGAAGGTTGCCAAGGTGTCGAGCAATGCGGCGGCGTGCAGGCGGCGGCGGAGCCAGGTGATCCCGGGTAGATCGCGCTGGACGACCCCCATGTAGCGGAGACTGGCGTGGCACGCCGCCAGCATCAAGGGCACCCAGAGGGCCAGCACAAGGAACCAGTAGGCCGCTGCAAAGTGAGCGACGTTCACCATCAGGATCGTCAGCCGGGGCAACTCCACGCCGAATTCCTCGAAGATTCTCTGCAATGCCGGGACAATCTTCAGCATCAGGAAGACGCTGATCATCAGGAGGAATTGCAGAACGATCAGCAGATAGGTCGCCTTGCCGGCGACCTGGGCGTCGATCGCGTCGCTGTTGTCGGCCCGGTCGACCAGCTCGCGGAGCACCTGGGCAAGGCGCCCCGAGCCGTGGCCCATGCGGATGGCAAGCCGGATGTCCGGCGGGAAGAGCCCGCCGGTCGCATCCACCGCATCCGGCAGGGCCCAGCCCGCCTGGAGTCGGGCCGCCAGGTCCATCGCCCGCCGCGAGACATAACCGCGCCGTTCCGAGGCGCAGGCCAGCAGGATCGGGATCACGCCGATGCGGCGTTCGAAGGCGACGACCAGCGCCGACAGCAGCGCGTAGCGCTGGGCCCGGCGGCGGCGATCAACGACCGCCGGCAGGACGACGGCGGCGACGACCGCGGGAATCCAGCCGGCAATCAGCAGCACGGCCGATCCACCGGCCAGGATCAGAATCCAGCCGGCCACGTGGAGCGCCTGCTGCACGGAATCGCGCTGCTCCCGCGCGCCGCCCGACAGAATCTGCACTGCCAGCAGGATCGCGCAGCCGAAGAGGATCGCGCCGAGGAATGCAACGAGATGGGCAGTGGCGGCAATCAACCCATAACCTCACGACAACAGGGAGACCAGTTTGGTCATCGGCAACAGGACCGCCACGATGAGGAACCCCAGGCTGGCGGCCACGAACAGCAGGATCAGCGGCGGCAGGATCGACTCCCAGAGCGTTACATCGACCCCGGCGCGCCGGCGATACATGTCGGCGGCGGCGGCGAACCCTTCCGCGGGGTCCTGGGCGGCCAGGCCGCTTTCGATCACCGGTCGGAGGCTGGCGGGAAACTCCTCGTATCGAGCCAGGCAGGTGGAAAAGCTCTCACCGGCCTCCACTTCGCCAGCGCAGGCGCGGCTCACCTCGGCCAGGTCCGACCAGCGCAGACCGTCGGCGGTCCAGCGGAGCGATTGGGCCATCGGCACCTGGCGCTCGAGGAACAACTGCATCAGGCGGGAAAAATCCACGAGGCTCTGCCAGTGCCAGAGCGGCCCCAGGATCGGCAGCCGGTAGCAGGCCCTCTGCACCGCCGCCGGCTTCGGTGCGGCCAGAAACACGACGCTCGCCGGCAGCACCACCAGCAGCAGGATCGCCAAGGTCCACAGCCCGCTGGCCTCCGTCCAAGACATCAAGGCGAGGAGCAGCCGCGTCGCCGCCGGCAGATCGAGGCCGAAATCGTTGAAGATCGCCACGAAGGGGCGCGCGATGTAGATTTGGGCCATGAGGAAACAGAAGCAGACGACGATCAGCAAAAACGCCGGATAAACCAGCGCGGCGATGATCCGCCGCCGCAATTCGAGCCGATCGCGATCGAGGGCGACCAGCTCTTCGAGCACGTGGGCGACCCGCCCGGTGCGGAGTCCGGCCAGGATCAGCCCGCGGAGGTGGGGAGGAATCGTGCCGCCGGCGTCCAGCGCTTCATGCAGCGGTTTTCCACGATCGAGGCCGTCGGCGACGCAGCGCATCGCCGCCGCGATCCGCCGGCGGGGAATCTCCTCGGCCGCGGCCCGCAGGCCAGCGCCTAGCGGCAGTTCCGATCCGGCCAGGTCGGCGACCGCTTCGACCAGTTCCACGGTCTCCCGCGAGGAGAGTTGCGGCGGACTTTTTTGACCCGCCTCGCCGGGCAAAGGGACAAGATTTTCCGCCTCTACAAGCAACCCTTCGGCCGCCAACCTGGCGAGTGCCTCGCCGATCGTCGCGGCGCGGACGCGCCCCGTGGCCGGCTGTCCGTCGCTGCGTTTCGCCTTGTATGCGAATTCGGCCATCAGCGTCTACCAGGAGACAACGGTTCTGAGCAGCGACATCCAGGTCCCGAATACCAGCAGCACGTACGCCGTGGTGGCCGAACCGCCGATCAGCAGCGTCGCCAGCGGCGCCAGGTAGAGCTGGGCGGAGCTGGAGAGGCGGACCGCCCGGCGATGATAGATTTCCGCGGCGTGCTGCAAGGCCGCCTGGAGCGTGCCGCGGTCGTGGCCGCTCCTGAGCAGCCACTGGAGGACGGGCGAGCAGTGCGGACTATGCCGGATCGTGCCCCCGAGTCTCTCGCCCCGCTCGATTGCGGCGGCAACCTGTTCCGCCCAGCGCCGCATCTTCGCGTTGCCGGTCGCCTCGGCCGCCAGCCGGATCGCCTCCGGCAGCGGCCAGTCGTGTTCGACCAGCAAGCCGAGCAGCTCCGCGAACGCCGCTTGGCGAAACGCGCGAACCATCGGCCCCAGCCAGGGCAGCCACCCGAGCAAGAGCCCGGCGGTGGCCGGCTCGGCGAGCGTTCCGCGGCTGGCCCGATGCCACCACCAGCCGAAGGCGAAGACCGCGGCGATCGGAACGGCCGGTCCCCAGTATGCGACGCTCGCGCGGAGGAAGACGAACGCCTCCAGCAGCCGCGCGGCCGGCACCGGGGCCCCTTCGAACACGGTCAACAGCGCGGCGGCGATCCTTGAGACAAACAGGACGAACAGGCCCCAGGCGAGCAGAAAAACAAACAGGGGATAGATCATCGAGGCGACGACCATCCGCCGCGCGTCGGCAAGCCGCCGGGTGCCGCCGGCCACCGTCTCCAGAGCGGCGGCGAGCCGGCCGGTCCGCGCCCCGGCCTCGACCACGGCACAGTAGAAGGGTGGAAATCCCGCGTCGCTCCCGCCGAGCGCTGCGGCCAGCGACTCGCCCCGGCCAAGTCCTTCACCAAGCCGCGCCGCCAGGCGGCCGAGCCGGCCGCCCAGGTCGCCGCCCAGCCGCCACAATCCCCGATCCAGCGGCACCCCGGCACGGACCAGGGCGGCGATTTCATCGTTCAGAGCGATTAGCTCGTCGAGCGAGATCGCCCCGGCGGCGGATGGCTGTGATTCGGCCATCGGTGTACTCCAGATCAAGCGCCAACCCACGAGTCGAGGACTGGCCGGCAGGCGCGTCCATCGTTCGTATACCGCCTTTCCGCGCCGGCTGCAACAACGACGATTGCGCCAGCCCCTGTCTAGCCCAATTCGCCATCGCTCTCGGGCCAATCATGATCTCTCTCCAGCGGCTCAACCACCGGCTCGCGCCAGGTCCGCCTGTTGCGTTCCTGGCCCGCGCGGCCGCGGTCCGCTCGATCGCGCGTTGAGCGGGAGTCGCGCGGCGCGCCGGCCGGCGGATTCTCCTGGAGATGCCCGTCAAGCTGCGGTAGCGGATCCTCCTCGCCGAGCATCTCGCGGAGCAGGCCCCGGTACCGCGCGCGGTAGTCGAAGGCCAGCCAGCCAAAATAGAGCATCCCGGTGCTGGAACCGGCGGCGACGAGCAGGGCGAGAATCAATGGAAAATACGGCTTGGGCGCCGCATCGTCGCGCGACCCGTCGGCCTTCAGGTCGAGCCGCGGCCACGGCTGCTGCTCGGGCGCGAGGGCCACGGCATGCTCCACCTTCTCCGATTTGGGGAGTTGCCGTGGGGCCTCCTCGGAGGGGGACAATGCCTGCGGAGCGAGAAACATGTCGCGGAGGCTCCCGCCCGGCGTCTTGGCCGGCGTCTTGGCNNCGGCGTCTCGGCCGGCGTCTCGGCCAGCGGCCTGGCAGCGAAAGATGGCGCGACCACCATCGGCTGCGCGCCGGTCACCGGCTGGTCGATGGTCACCGGCTGGTCGATGGCCGGCGGCTGGTCGATGGCCGGCGGCTGCGCGGTTGGCAGCGGCTGTTCCACCGTCGGCGGTGGAACCTGCTTGGAGGCGGGCTGTTCGGTGGAGTAGACGCGGAACGCCCTGACGCGCCCCGCGACTTCCGGCGGAATGTCGCTGCCGAATGCTTCGCCACGGCTGAGCAGATCGACCATGTGCGGTTCGATGCGAATCAGGTAGCGGATGCCACCCTCTTCCATGGGTTCGTACCCGTAGTCAATCGCCGCCACGAGCAGGATGGCGCTGAGTGCTGTGGGGCTCATGATCTCGCCTCCGATCGAAGAATTCCTTCCCGCTTGTCGCCGGGCGGCCACCTCGAGGCAACTCCGGAACTGTCCTGGTAGGCCTCAGGATAGGCTTTTTCGCCGAGGCTGTAAATCTACTTCAGCGCCGCCCGGAGCCGCCCGCAGCTCTCGACGGCGGGAAGACCGCCGAGTAGACCTTGCCGTGGGAATGGACGATTCAGGGTCTGCCCCTGGAGTCCGGCTGGCATCGTGATCGCCCAATGCCCCCGGGAGCGGGACCGGCCGCGGCATCCTCGCCCGAACATTCGGGAAAACCCGCGCGAGGATTGCAGCCGTTCCCGCCTGGCGGTTCCGGCGGCGGCGGGCGGGTCTTCTCTGGGGGACCGGAGGGTGGCCGGCCGATAGAATAGCAGGGATAATGTAGCTGGGCGGTGCGACTGCCCACGATGGGAGGGAACGGGCGGGGCAGCCCCGTGTCAATCCGGGGCGGCTGGCAATCGGGCCTGAACGGTCGTCTCGCGAAGGAACTAATGACAGGACCAGAGCACAGAGCTCCCGGCAAGGAACCTGGGGAACGGGCGCATCGACCCATGAGCAACGACGTGGCAGCTCACATTCTCGCGGCCTTGCAGCAGAAGTTCGGCGGCAATCCGACCCTCAACGACCCGGTGATCGAACTCGGGGTCGATTCCTTGGGAATCGCCGAACTCCTCTTCGAACTCGAATCGCGCTACGGCATCACCGTGGATGAGCATGTCCTCGCGGAAGCGACCGTGGGGGAACTGGCCGATTACGTGCGGGCGCGGATTCGCGCCAAAGTCGGCGCATAGCCCGACTCGCCCTCTGGCGGACCACTCGCGGCCACCGCGCGGGTCCACCGGCCGGGCAGGCAGGACGGCGTCGGAACAGTCCCTCAGCGGCGGCCGCGCCGGTGCGCTCACGGCGGCGATAGCTCCATGTGCAGGTCGCCGGAAGTGGCGAATCTCACCTCGATCCGGCGTTCGCCCAGCGTGATCCGGACACCCTCGCGGGCCGCGTCTGCGATCCGCTCCAGCTTGTCCATCGCAGCGAGCTTCTGGTCGCCGACCTGGATCACGTGGAGAAAGCAGTCCTCCTTCCGCTGGCTCCCGGGCGAGACCTCCACGCGCCACTGGCCGATCATCGCCAGATTCTCCGCGGTCAGCCCCCGGCGGTTCTCCAGGTCCCAGTTTCTGCCGGCCGCCCAGAATTCCTTCCCCGGTCCGCCCACTCTTTCGATCACCGCGTCGGCGGGCAGCAGCGTCCGGCAGAACATCCGCCCCTGCCCGTGGTCTGCGCGGAACGTATTGCCTTCAATCTCCGGCTCATGGGCCGTGTGCAAGAGCCACTGTTTCCGGTACGCCGGATCGGTGGTTGCCACCCGGTCGAAAACGACGAAATGGCTGGGCATCAAGAACACGATCTGCCGCGTCGCGAGCGTGCATTTCTCCGGCAGTCTTTCCCCCCCGGGCCGGCCGGCGGCGCCGCCGTGCCGGTAGCAGGCGGTGGCATCGCCCGCGACGTAGATATAGCGGTCGTTGGCAGTCAATTGCCTCAGTTCCGAGCCGAGTGGCCGGTGCTGTCCGCCGTGGTTTCCCTCGACCGTGCCGCCCCAGTATCTGGCCGGGGGCTCTCCCGGCTGATGGATCAGCAGGCAATTGTGGGCGACCGTCTGGGCGTAATAGTTGGCCAGGTGCTGGCCGTTGTCGAACTCCAGATAGCGCGTTCCCGAATCGAGCGCCAAATGCCCGCGATGATAGATCACGAAATTCAGCGCGTCGAAATGCTTGTGCTGGCTGAGAATCCCGCCGCAGGTGAACAGGCAATACGTATCCTCGGCACCGCTGCCCGACCGCATGAACACCTGCCCCATCGGTTCAAAATAACACGCATGGGGTAGCGATTCCGGCGCGGCCGGCGCGGGCGACTCTTCCAGCTCGGCAAGCAGGAAGGGATATATAAACCAGCTCATCGAGTACGATTTGTTGGGCAGCCGCTCCTGCACCCAGCGGGCGAGTGCCGCCGCCCTGGGCTCCGTCTTGCCATAGAGGTGGCGGATATTGGCCATGTGCGTGTAGAGTTGCCCGATCGGCAGGCGGTTGGTCGTGTGCGGGGTGTCGCCGTAGCCGAATTCCAGCGGCAGCGGCTCCGCTTCGATCCAGTTCCAGATCACGTAGTGGGCGAGCGATGCGCTGTGCGGCCACTTCGAGGCGATCTCTTCTCCGGTGCTCGAGAGCCACGTGTAGAAGAAGTTCTGCTCCGCCCAGGGATAGGCGCCGAAGATATAGCCGAGCGTCGGCGAGGCGCCGCCTCCCTGCTCGCCGCAGGCCTTTTCCCGGTGTGCGAGCATCTTGAGGTTCTCGTCGTGCCCCCAGACCAGCCACTCGTTGATCCGTTCGGTCTCGATTCCGCTGCCGAAGGCGGCGCAGCCGATGAACCACAAGCAGTTCCTCACGCCGTAAAAACCGGTGCTATAGCCCGACATGTTCTCCCGGTAGATCGCCGGCTTCGCCTTCAGCACCCGGTCGACGGCCGTCACGAGCCGCGACATCAGCGCGCCGCGTTCCGCTTCGTCCAGATCGTTGTAGAGCCAGTCCCAAGCCATCACGGCGTGCACCCGGCTGGTCGAATACCAGTTGACCGACTTTCGCTGTTCGTAGCAGTCGTCGTAGAACCGGAGGCTCGCGTCCAGGCACGTTCTGGCCAGTTCCAGGTAGCGGCGATCCCCGGTGACACGATAGACGAACGCCGCCCAGGCGGCCTCCGGTCCCAGCTCGCGCGGCTGCTCGGCGGCCAGGTCATTCGACAAGCGGTCCACCCGCGCCTTCACGGACCGGTACCAGGCAAGCTCGGCCCCCAGCGCCCGATCGCGAACCGCCGGCCAGGTGTCGGTGTTGAAGAACAGCCGCGGGTGGTCGCCGCGGATTTTCGCCGTCCAGGCGGGCAGGTCGGCCGCCGTCGCTGGCGCGGCCAGCCCAACGGCAAGAAACGCCGCCAGAATCAATCGATGTTGCCAGGTCATTCGTTCATCCTCCGCAGTCTCCTGAACCGTGTTCCGATGGCGACGCCGCGAGTCGCTCAAGGATGGATGCACACGCTCCTCGCCAGTCCGAGACCGTCGCCCCCTTTTGCGCGGCCTTCGCGCGACTCATGCCGCCCGGCGGCGAAGTTGGCCGCGGGAATCGCCGCGCGTGAGGGCGGACGACTGCCGCAAAGCCAGTCGCGATTGTCGGCGATCGGACGGCCGGCGGCAACTCCGCGGGCGCGATTTGAGAGGACCGCCCCCTTTCGAATCGGCCCAGTCGCTCCGGCTGGCGTCGCCGGCATCGCCACTCTATAACAGACGAAACCAGAACCAACCCGGCGCAAAGTGCGCACCTGGCCCATACACCTGGTTCCCAATCGCCCCTGGTTCCCAAGCTCCAGCTTGGGAACCCACCAACCGCACCGGCTCATCCAGCGCTGTCCTGTCAACCTCCACGCCCGCAAGCGGCAACCTCTCATGCCCCACGACCCGCATCTCGACGACGCCCGAAAACGCATCGAAGCCGCCTATTCGCCCGCACTGTTTCGCGACGCCGGCGAGCGGCTCGTCGCACAACTGGCGGACCATCTCCAGGCCGTGCAAGCCAGCGGGAAAGACGTTCTGCCGTGGCGCCCGCCGCAAGAGAACATCGCCCGGGCTCGCCAATCGCTTGACGAGGCCCTCTCGCCGGACTGTCCCCGGGACCAACTCGCGGCCCGTTTCGCCGAACTGGCCGAAACGATGCTCTCTCGCGGGCACAACCTCCACGACCCCCGCTACATCGGCCACCAAGTGCCGGCGTCGCTACCCGTCGGCGGGCTGTTCGACGCGATCGGCTCGGTGACCAACCAGGTGATGGCCGTCTACGACATGGGGCCCTGGGCGACGGCCGCCGAGTGGGCGATGGTCGAGCGGCTCGGCCAACGGATCGGCTGGCCGCTGGGCGCGTTCTCCGGGCTGGCGACCCACGGCGGCTCCCTGGCCAATCTCACGGCCCTCTTGACCGCCCGAAACGTCAGCCTGGAAGACTCCTGGGAAAAGGGCATTTCCCGCCGAGCGCCGGTGCTGGTCGTCCACAGCGACGCCCACTACTCGGTCGCGCGTTCGGCCGGCATCCTCGGCATCGGCTCGGAGAACGTGGTCCGCGTCGAGCTCGACCAGCGGCGGCGGATGGACCCGCAGCGGCTCGACGAGCGGCTCGGCCAGTTGCGCCGCCAGGGCCGCCCGATCGTCGCCGTCAGCGCCTGCGCCTGCGCCACGCCGACCGGGGCGTTTGACCCGCTGGCCGAGATTGCCGAAGTCTGCCGCCGCCATCAAGTCTGGCTGCACGTCGACGCGGCCCACGGCGGCGCGGCGCTGTTCAGCCCGCGGCATCGCCACCTGCTGGCCGGGCTGGACCGCGCGGAGAGCGTCGTCTGGGACGCGCACAAGATGCTCTTCGTGCCCGCACTCTGCGCATTCGTCCTTTATAGAGATCGGGCGCACCGGTTCGAGACGTTTCGCCAGGACGCCCCCTATCTTTTCGATCCGGCGGCGCCGGGCCTGGCCGAGTACGACAGCGGGCTGCGGACGATCGAATGCACCAAGCGGGCGGCGGCCTTTGGCTTCTGGGGCGTCTGGTCCCTGTTCGGCTCCCAGCTCTTCGCCGACCTGGTCGACGTGACTTTCGCGCTTGGGCAGACACTGTTCGAGAAGCTTTCCGCCGCGCCCGATTTCGAGCCGCTACACCAGCCGGAGTGCAACATCGTCGTTTTCCGCCACGTTCCCGACGCGCTTCGCGGCGCTCCGCCGGAACGGATCGGCCGCTTCCAACTGGAGCTCCGCCGCCGGCTGATCGAGTCGGGCGAGTTCTACATCGTGTCGACCAATCTCAACGGCGTCGGCGCCTTGCGCGTGACGATCATCAATCCGCTCACCCGCGCCGAGCACCTCGACGGGCTCCTGGACGCGCTCCGCCGCCACGCGCGTGGACTGGTCGAGTGAGAAGGAGCAATTCAACAGGGCACTGCGAAGCGGTACCTGGATTCAAGGGGGATAAACATGATATCAGCGATTGCAGCGACATTCGCTTACACGCTGGCGATCCCGCCAACGGCGCTATTGGCCGCCGCACAGAACCACGCGGTGGCGCTGGAGTGGGTTATTATCGCCGTTCCGAGCGATAAGCAGTCACCCGATTGGGACCGAGTCGTACAGGAGGCAAGGTTCGATTTTCGCGAGACGGAGGCCAATCCGCTATATTGCCTCTCCCAGTACGATGGGGACTGCAAGATACAAATTACCTATGACCCGACACGTAGGAGCAGATTAGAATTCAAGTTCCTTCGTGAAGCCAAGGAGATCCTTTTTCTGGAGGGCCATGCCCATTCGGTTTTTCGGAGCGAGGACAACGTGCTCTACTTCGCCCGTTATCACCCGTGGGGCAGCGGCGGTTCGGTCGCGGCGTACGACCTCAAAAC
>LSQX01299130.1_pt2 | contig 42046 bp, 32 predicted proteins | sample 654561 | NCBI WGS metagenome assembly LSQX01 (sample SAMN04489861, study PRJNA283612) | anaerobic digester metagenome | isolation source: 4 biogas reactors fed with cattle manure at either 37C or 55C with and... | place: Denmark: Kongens Lyngby | collected 2014 | reverse complement strand
AGGTTCGCTCGCGGGTTTCCCAGACTGGTTTACAGACGGTGTAGGTTCGCTCGCGGGTCTCCCAGACCGGCTTCGAGACCGTGTAGCAGATATCCTTCGTACAGGTCTCCCAGACCGGCTTGCAGACCGTGTACTGGACGGTTTTCTTGCAGGTTTCCCAAACCGGCTTCGAGACCGTGTACTCGACCTGGCGGTAACAGGTCTCGGCGACCATCTTCGTGTAGTTGATCGTCTTGGGCTCAACGATCCGCTCGTAGCACGTCTTGTAGCACGTATATTGCTGCTTCTCGTAGACGACCTCCCGGCACGTCTTCATGACGGTCGAGCACTGCTGCTTGCAGGACACATAGTCCTGGCAGCCGGTGGCTCTACACCGCCAATATCTCGCCGCGCCGCAATAACCGGCGTCGGCTGAGCTTGCCGTGATTGCCGCCAGGAGCAAGGCGACCACGGGCACCCCTAGGAATCTTCTCATCCCATGCCTCCTTCAAGGACACACAACTCATTCTGGGCCTGGTTGGGCGGATAGACCGCCTTTACAATATTCGGACACTCCAGTCGACGCACATTAACCACAACTCCGAAAACCCCCACTCTGCTCACGCATCGGGTGTGCCACAACTGGTTTAGACGGCACGGCACAAGCCTCACGGCCTGCGTATTGCCGTCAAATCGGGGCAAAAGCACAAAATTCTACCCCTGGAAAAACTGCGGCTGCGGAAGAAATCTTGGCAGCTTGGTTAAACATATCGTGTTGATTTGGCTGTAGCGGTACAAGAAATAGCTGCCCGAGGAGAAAACCGGCCAGCTCTGGCTGTCTTTGCCAGGTGTGACGTTTGCGCAACCGGCAGTTGGGGTCGGCTGGGTAGCCTCGGAGGTTGTTGCGGTTTGTGTGTTCTGCGCAATTCAAGATCGGCTTCAACCGAAGGTGCCGCGACACTCGGTGGTGGCTCCGCGAACCGTTTGAACGGCGACGGATTGGGACCTCGGCGAGTCGAGAGACGCGGGTGACGGCGATCCGTCGGGGTTGGATGTTCAACAGTCGCGTTGGACTCCCCCTTCTGGAAATCGACCGTCGGCGAAAACAGGAGCTGGACGGTCCACTTGCCGAAATTGGATCAACGCAATACAGTACAGAGGTTGTGCATGCTGGACTTGGCTCGACCGGTTCGGCGCGCCGGCGTTACCCGGTGGTGTAATTGGCAACACAAGGGATTTTGGTTCCCTCGTTCAAGGTTCGAGTCCTTGCCGGGTAGCTTTCCTAAGTCAACCGGAAAGCGGCACTTGCGACGATTGTGTAAGTGCCGCTTTTGCGTTCTTGGGAGACGGCGGGGTGAACGACCGCAAGGCATCCCCTGAAAGGACACAATTGACCACCCCCCGAGAACCTGTTAGCATGGACCACTTGTCGCGCTGAACGGTCCAGCGCGGCATCTGAACTTGATTACGGACCGAAACACAAGACGAACGCCGGACGCCCGCCTCGCAGGGGGCATGTCCCTCACTATTGGGGGGCAAGAGCCGGTGTGCCTTCTGAGGAGACTTGCCCCGTGTCAACCGTTCTGGTCAAGCAACTAATCGAGGCGGGCGTTCATTTCGGACACCGCGCGAGCCGCTGGAATCCGAAGATGCGACCTTATATCTATGGTCGCCGGAATCTGATCCACGTGATCGACGTTCGGGAGACGATCCGCGGGCTCTTGCGGGCGAAGAAATACATTCAAAGCCTGGTCGAGGCCGGCAGCCTGGTGCTGTTCGTGGGGACCAAGCGGCAAGCGTCGGAGACGATCGAGCAGCAGGCGCTGCGCTGCGGCATGCCGTTTGTCAGCGATCGCTGGCTTGGCGGCACCCTGACCAACTTCCGCACGATCCGCAGCCGACTTGGCCGCCTGGAGGAGTTGGAGGCCCTGCGCGCGGGCGACGAGCTGGCGACCTACTCGAAAAAGATGCAGTCCGCGTTGAACCGCGAATACCGCAAGATGTACCGCAACTTGAATGGCATCCGCAATCTGAACCGGTTGCCGGAATGCCTCGTTGTCATCGATCCGAAAAAGGAAAAGAACGCCATCCGCGAAGCGCAGAAGTTGGGCATCACGACGATCGCTCTGATCGACACCAACTGCGATCCGGATGAGGTGGACCTCCCCATTCCGGGCAACGACGACAGCATCCGCTCGATCGAGCTGATCGCGACTTTTCTGGCTGACGCCGTGGTGTCGGCCAAGGCGGCGGCCGGCCACTTGAAGCAGGAAGAGAACGAGGGTGCGAGCGAGCCCGCGGCGGTCTAGACAGCGCCAGCCGAAAACCACACGACACAACGAGACGAATTGAGGAGACTCACCGATGGCGGATATCAGTGCGGCGGCCGTCAAGTCGTTGCGCGAGCGTACCGGCTTGCCGATGATGGACTGCAAGAAGGCCCTCCAGGAGGCCAACGGCGACGAGCAGACGGCGATCGATCTGCTCCGCAAGGCGGGCAAGAAGACGATGGACAAGCGCGCGGACCGCGAGACCTCGACCGGCCGCCTGGCGATCTACACGGACATGGACGCGCCGGTGGGCGCGATGATCGAGCTGTTGTGCGAGTCGGCCCCGGTGGCGAACAACGAACAGTTCGTCGCCTTGGCGAACGATTTGGCGCGGCAACTGGCCACCGGCCCCGGCGCCGCCAGCGCCGATGCCCTGCTCGACCAGCGGTCGCCGTCGGACCCGTCGACCACCCTGCGGCAGGTATTCGACGACCTGAACAACCGGATTCGCGAGGTATTCCGCCTGAGACGGATGATCCGCATCGACGCCCCTTGCGGCGGCTATGTGCACCACAACGGCGGCGTCGGCGTTCTCCTGGAGGTCGAAGGAGACAACGCCGAGTTGGCCAAGGACATTTGCATGCACGTGGCAGCGATGCGACCGCTTGTCGTGTCGATCGAGGAACTCGACCCGGAACTGGTCAGCAAGGAGCGGGAGATTCTCGCCGAAGCGGCCCGCAAGGAGGGCAAGCCGGAGAAGATCATCGACAAGATGGTGGAGGGGCGGCTGCGGAACTTCTACGCGGAGCGCTGCCTGAACGAACAACCATTCGTTAAGGACGACAAGCAGACGGTTGGCAAGACCGCTGCGGCCGGCGGCCTGAAGGTCGTCCGCTTCGTTCACTGGGAAGTCGGCAGGGAGTAACGCGATGGCGGAGCAAGCCGTGCCGGGCGGCCGGCGCTACGACCGCGTTGTCTTGAAGATTTCCGGCGAGGGCTTCTGCCAGGCCGGAGAGCGGGGCATCTCGATGGCTGCCGTCGTGCACCTCGCCGAGCAGACCCGCCGGGCCGCCGAGCACGGCGCGCAGATCGCGATCGTGATGGGCGGCGGCAACATCCTCCGCGGCGCCCAGTTCACCTCCGGCAACGCGCACATCCACGAGGCCACGGCCCATTACATGGGGATGCTGGCCACGGTGATGAACGGGCTGGCGCTTCAGGACGGATTGGAGTCGCTCGGCTGCGACACCCGATTGATGACGGCGATTCGCATGGAGGGCGTTGCGGAGCCCTACATCCGGCGCCGCGCGCGGCGGCACCTGGAAAAGGGGCGGATCATCCTGCTGGCCGCAGGGACCGGCAGCCCGTTCGTGACGACGGACACCGCCGCCGCCCAGCGGGCACTGGAACTCGACGCCGACGTCCTGTTGAAGGCCACGCGCGTAGACGGCGTGTACAGCGACGATCCGGAGAAAAACCCCCACGCCGTGCTGTACGGCGAGCTGACGTACGAGGATGTACTGCGGCAGAATCTCCGCGTGATGGATCCCGAGGCGATCGCCAAGTGCATGCAGTACGCAATGCCGATCATGGTTTTCAACTTCAAGAAACAAGGCAACATCGAGAAGGCCGTTCGCGGGGAGCGCGTCGGCACGCTGGTCGCGCCGAACAGGCCCGAGGTCTGATGGAACCAATTTCGGGATTCGGCTCGGAGAACGAGGGCCCGCCAAATGAGCGAAGAAGACATCCTGCTGGACGTGGAAGAGCGTATGGAGAAGGCGGTCGCCAAGCTGAAGGCCGACCTGGCGGGGATTCGCACCGGCCGAGCCAACCCCGGCCTGGTCGATTCGCTCCGCGTGGAGGCCTACGGGTCTCCCTGCCCGCTGAAGCAGCTTGCCGCCGTGGCCTGCCCGGAGCCGAGCCAGATCGTGATCCGGCCCTTTGACCCGACGACCTTGAAGGATATCGAGAAGGCGATCCAGGCAAGCGACCTGGGTTTCAATCCCCAGAGCGACGGCAAGTTGATCCGCCTGAACGTGCCGCCCCTTTCGATGGAGGTCCGCCGCAAGATGGTCGCTCGCGTGAAGGACCTCTGCGAGGAAGCGAAGGTGGCGATCCGCAACATCCGCCGCGACGGGAACCGGTCCGCGGACAAGGCGGAAAAGGACAAGCAGCTCTCCGAGGACCAGCGCGACTCGGTGAAGGCGGAGATCCAGGAGCTGACGAAGAAGTACGAAGACCGCGCGACCGAGCTGGCCAAGGCCCGCGAGAAAGAAGTCCTCGAGAGCTGACCGGCTCGCGCCGTAGGGTGGTTTAGAGCGAGCCATCCCCTGGCGGTCGGCGCCCGCGATGTGGTTGCCGAAGCCGAACCGCTCCTGGCCGCCGCAACGCCAGCGCCGCCCCACCAGCGGCAGGCCTGGCGGGAGCAGGGGTCACTTCAGCTTTTCCGGCACATACTCGTGCCCCCGATCGCGGAGCACCTTCATCTCGATGATCTTCTCCGGTTCGCTGCCGCCGTCTTCCTCGGGATCGCGCCGCTGGATCTTGGCGAGTTGGTCGATGCCTTCGACCACCCGTCCGAAGACTGTGTGCCGCCCGTCGAGCGACTGCGTTGGCACGAAGGTCAGAAAGAACTGGGAGCCGCCGGTGTCCGGCCCGGCATGCGCCATGCTCAGCGAGCCGCGAAAGTGCTTGCGGTGGTCGTCGCGGACGCATTCGCAGGCGATCTTGTAGCCGGGGCCATCCGTGCCCGTGCCCTTGGGGCAGCCTCCCTGGGCCATGAATCCAGCCAACACTCGGTGGAATGTCAGTTCGTTGTAGAAGCCTTTCTTGACCAGCGAGATGAAGTTCGCCACCGTGTTGGGCGCTTCATTCTCGAAAAGCTCCAGGACGATGTCGCCGTGCCGGGTCCTCAAGAGCACGCGGGGCAGATCGTCGGCCTTGGCTTCCGCTTCGCGGATCTTCTGCTCCTTGGGCCACTCCACCTTGTAGTAGGGAATCTGCTCGAGGTTTTGCTTTGCCGTCTTCTCCAACTCGCCGACGGAGCTGGCCTCCTTCAGATACTTCTCCGCCGCGTCAAAATCGCCGACGGCGAACGCCGCCTTCCCGGCCAGTTCGAAAATCCCCTGGGCGGGGACCTTGTTCTCGATCAGCGGCCGGGCGATTTCCAGTGCCTGCTCATAGTCGTCCGTTTGGCACCCCCACGAGACGATTCCGACGAGAAACTGGGCAATTTGCAGATCGGCGTTGGGGGCCTCCTTGTAGGCCTCGATCGCCGCCGCGACGAGCTTGTCCTGCATGGCATTGCCCTCGGCAATCAGCTCGTCGTAGCGCCGGGAAATCTCCACGCGGCGGTCGACGCCCGCCGTCTTGTACTCCAATTGGAGGTCGCGCATCTCGCGGAGGATATTCTTCCAGGGTCCGAATAGTTCCTGGAAGGCCGCCGCCTTCGGACCGGGGGCCGCGGTCGCGGGGCTCGCCGAGCCGCCCGATTCCGACGCGCGGGCCGAGGCAGGAACACCAATTACCAGCACGGCAGCCACGATCGCCGGAAACATACGATTCATATGCCACTCCTTGAGTAATGAGTTGTCGCGATTGGATGCGAGGCGCAAGGGATAAACGCCCCCCCAACTCGTCTGGGGGAGTGAAAAGGCGCGCAATTCCTGTCCGAAAGTCCTCCAATAAAGTACCATACAGGTCGTCCTTTGTCGCGGGGGCGCGCCGATGCGGATTCTCCCAGACACCAATGCCCAAGGCGGCGCCTTGCTCTCGGCAAACGGCTGGGCAACCATGGTTGCCCAGCCATCGCCTCCGCCCGGAATCCACTGCAAGAACCACCCCGCCCCCGCACTCGCTGAAAGGCACAACGCATGGCCAAACGGCTCCGCCTGAAGGGAAACCGAACACGCCAGACGTCGCGAGGCGGCCGTGTTGCGCCGGTCGGGCTGCGAATTGTGGGCGGTCGCTATCGCGGGCGGAAGCTCTCCTACGGAGGGGATCTGCGGGTGCGGCCGATGAAGGATCGGACGCGGGAGGCCGTTTTCAACCTGCTTGGGCCGGCAATTCGCGGCATGCGCGTGTACGACCTCTTCGCCGGCACCGGTGCGATGGCTTTGGAGGCGCTCAGCCGCGGGGCGGCCAGCGCCGTGCTCGTCGAACGGCACATCCCCACCGCGAAGGTGATCCAAGAAAACATCGCGACGCTCGGCGCGGCGGACCTGTGTGACGTGATTACGGCGGATGTCTCTCGCCGGTTCGCCATCCCGCCAGACGCGGGCGAGCAGCCGTGGCTCGTGTTCTGCTGCCCGCCATATGACTTCTTCGTCGAGCGTCGCGACGCGACCCTGCAACTTGTCCGCGCTTTCTGGGATGCCGCGCCGGCGCGGAGCGCGATCGTCGTCGAATCGGACGACCGGTTCGACCACAACGACCTGCCCACAACGGGCGATCGGGACATGCGGCGGTACCCCCCCGCAGTTGTGGGTATTCTCTGGAAGCCCGGCCCCGAGACCTCGGCCGAGCGGTGTTCTTGAGCGGGCGATGTCGTTCCAGCCGAAAGAGCTAGGGCAATCGTGCGGTTTTTTCGGGGAATGACCCGGCCGAGTGATCGGGCGTTGCATTTTTGCCCTAGGATACGTGGCAAATAGTCCCCATGTTGCCAGAATACATGGTAGCCTTGCCATGGTGGGTCGGTGTGCGCCCATTGGTAACGCAGTCTTGCGACGGGGCCGGAGAGATCTCGATGAGGCGGTTTGCGCTGCACGAAAGATGGACCGCGCTGGGCCTTGCGGCCTGCGCGCTGGTTGTCTTCGGCTGTGCCAACTGCCGGTTTCCTCAGATTGACCCGTCGGGCGAGCGGCTTTTTGTGGATGGCCCAGCGGGGCCCGAGGCGGACTTTCGCTCAATGCCCGACCCAAACAAGGCACCGACCCGAGTGGGCCTGAGCCTTTGCCCCCGCGCATCGGTCGCGCCGATTGGCAGCGAGGTGGTCCTGATCGCCGGCGTCAAGGGACCCGACGAGTATCTGCGGACCAACGAGCGGATCGAATGGATGCTTGATCCAGCCAGCGTCGGCCAGTTCATCGATCTTGACCGGGGTTCGTGGACCGATCCGCTGGTCGGCGATTTCACCAGCGCCCGGAAGATCGACAACACCTACGCGGTCAACAGCACGTCGCGCCGGCTGTTGCGATTGACCCGGGGCACGACCGATCCGAGCGACGACATCCAGGTGCTCCGCGGGCAGGCCTGGATCACCGTCACCTCGGCCTCCGAAGGGACGAGCCACGTGACCGTACTGGCGCCGAACGTCTCTCCTTGGACCGCGCGGACGGCCACCGCGCAGATCCACTGGGTTGACGCCCAGTGGTGCTTTCCCTCCCCGTCGATCGCCAGTGCCGGCGGGCGGCGGACCCTCACGACGACCGTCACCCGGCAGTCCGACAAGTCGCCGCGGAGCGGTTGGATTGTCCGCTACGAGGTCTGCGACGGCCCGCCGGCCGGGTTCGCGCCGGACGGTGCTCGGGCGATCGAGGTCGCCACCGATCCGCAGGGCCAAGCCAGCGTGGAACTTGTCCAGCCGCAGGGCCAAGCGGGCACCAACAGGATCGCCATCCAGGTTGTCCGCCCGGCCGGGCTGGGTTGTCCAAACGAACGGCTCGTGGTCGGGTCGACATGCGTTTTGCAGACCTGGTCCTCGCCCGACTTGAGAGTCCGCGTGATCGGCCCCGCCTCGGGGAGCGTCGGAGCAGCGATGAGTTTCCGGATCGAGGTCAGCAACCCGGGCGATCTGGCGGCCGACGAGATTTCCCTCTCCGCGCAGGTGCCCGGCGGACTGGCTTTTGTCAACGCCAGCCCAGCCTCGGAGACGTCCGGACCGAGCCTGCGATGGGCAATCGGTCGCCTTGCGGCGGGCGAGGTCCGTTCGATTGCCGTCGATCTCCGCGCCGAGCAGGTCGGCCGGTATGAACTCTGCGCTGAGGCCGCCGGCGCGGGTGGGCTGACGGCCCGCGCTTGCGCAACCGCCTCGGTCGAGACGGCGGAGGTCGATCTGGAGGTGCTCGGCCCGACCGCGGCGATGGTCGGCGAGACGGTGGCGCACCAGATCGTGATCACCAACCGGAGCGGCGTCCCCGCGACCGGCCTGATCATCAAGGACCGTCGCGACCGGGGCCTGGAACACGAGGTCCAGCAGCTCGAGATCGAAAGGCTTCTGGGCGACTTGGGGGCTGGGCAGTCGAGAGCGGTGCGAATTGTCCTGCGGGTGGCCGAGGCCGGTTCGCTCTGCCACACGGTGGAAGTGACCGGTCCGGGCGGGATTCGCGCCAGCCGGAAGGTCTGCATCGAGGCGAGAGCGGCTCCCGCCGCGCAACCCCAAGCGCCGACCGTCCCCGAAACGCCTCCTCCGACCCAGCCGGAATGGATTCGCCCGGAGCAGCCCGCACCGCCGGTCGAGCCGGCTCCGGGGGTGGCGATTCCGGCCGGTCCCAAATTCGAAGTCACCGCCAAGGTCTGCGATCCCAACGAAGCGAGCATCTCCAGCGCTAAGGTGGGCGATAGCGTCCTGCTGATGGTCGACGTGGCAAGTCCCGACAGCCAGCAACTCAGCGACTTGAACGTCGTGGTTGAGATCGACGAGGCGTTCGCGCCGCAGAGCGCCACGGCGGATCACGCCCGCAAGGGGAACACGTTTTCGTGGAGCGGCCAGACGGTTCCCTCCCGGGTCATCGGGCGCTATGCGTTGCTGTGCGTCTGCAAGGTTGAATCCGCGTCGGCCTGTTTTTCCGCCACGGTGTCCGACAAGTCGGGCCGGCAAGTCGCGGACAAGGCCTGCATTCCGATCGAGACGGCGGCCAAGGAACCGGCCGCGGGGCTCGACGTGAAGATCGGCGCGATGAGCAGCCCGGCCACCCAAGGCGAAACCTTCTCGTACCGGGTGGTGGTCACAAACCTCGGCGACGCGGATGACCAATCGGTGCAACTGGCGGTCGCCTTCCCGCCACAATTGACGCCGCTGAAGTGGCGGACCCAGGGCCCGTCGCGGTTCACGATCCGCGACGGGGTCGTGCGATTCGAGCCGGTCGGCAAGCTGGCCGCCGGCGGCCAGCTCGAATACATGATCTATGTCCGCGCCGACGTCGCCGGTCCGGCAACCGTCCACGCCGAAGCCAACAGCGCAAGCCAACCCGCACCGATCGCGGCCGAAGTCACCACAACCGTCAACTCCGGGTTCTAACAGCCACCATGCCCGGCTTCGTTGTCCTCCAACACGACCATCCCCAGTCCCTGCACTGGGATTTCATGCTCGAGTTCGACAACCACCTGTTCACCTGGTCGCTGCCCCTGCCCCCCTGCTACAACCATCTTCTCCCCGCGACCGCGCTGCCCGGCCACCGCAAGGAATACCTCGATTACGAAGGGCCGGTCTCCAAAGGCCGCGGACGCGTGGCCCGCTGGGATCGAGGCAGATTCGAACTGCTGATCCGGGAAGAGAACCTGCTCGAGGTGAACCTCTGCGGTGAGAAACTCGCCGGACGGCTGCGGATTGAGCGGGCCACCGCCTCCGACGACCAATGGCGCTGGCTGCTCACGCCCCGATAAATGGGAGGGTCCGCCCAAAAGGGGCCACCCATAGAATTGGCACAGGGCGAGCTCGTCACAAGGTCGGCATGGTGTTGGCGCCGGCCGGATGGCGGCCCGCGTTGTCGCGTGTGCATCGTTTGCCCCCCCCCCCGCGTGCCTGGCCGTTCGTGCGATTCATGGGTGGCCCTTTCTTGCCCCAAAAGGGGCCACCCACAGAATCGGCACAGGGCGAGCTCGTCACAAGGTCGGCATGGTGTTGGCGCCGGCCGGATGGCGGCCCGCGTTGTCGCGTGGCATCGTTTGCCCCCCCCGCGTGCCTGGCCGTTCGTGCGATTCATGGGTGGCCCTTTCTTGGCGTTGGCCCTTTCTTGGCGATAGGTGGCCCTTTCTTGGCGGCTCGTGCGGATTTGTGGGTGGCCCCTGTTTGGATTGACATGGCCAGGGCCGCAACGTACGATCCTCCGTCGGATGGCCCCGACCTGCGCTCGTATTGCCCATCAGGTTTCCATCCCGAGGACTCGCCCGGGTGAAGAGGTTTCTGGTACTGTCGGTCGTCGCCCTTGGCTCCGTGCTGCTGCTGGCGGCGTTGACGCTGGTAGGAATCTGGCGGGCCTCACAGGTCGTTCCCGATTTCTATGCCGAGGCGCTCCGTTCCGCGCCCGAGGCACAGCAAATCGCCAGCGAGACGATGCTTCAGAAGACCGCCGCACTGGCCAGCGACGTTCGGAAGCAGGGACACTGGAAGGCCCTATTCACTGAAGAAGAGATCAACGGCTGGCTGGCCGTCGATCTCCGCGCGAACCACGCCGAGAGTCTCCCCCCCGGCGTGGTGGACCCGCGCGTGGTAATCTCGCCGGGCGGCCTCCAGATGGCCTGCCGGTCCAAACAAGCGGGCATCGAGACGGTCCTCTCGATGGCCCTCGACGTCTACCTGGCCGAACCGAACGTGCTCGGAATCCGCATCCGCGGTGTGCGAGCCGGAGCGATTCCCCTGCCGATGAAGGACGTGCTCGAGACGATCTCCGAGATCGGCCGCCAAATGTCGCTGAAAATCCAGTGGCAGCAAGCCGATGGCGAGCCGGTGGCGCTGATTCACTTGAGGCCAACCATCGGCGAGGGAAAGCCCGTGGTGATCGAGACGCTCGAACTGGGAGAGAGGGAAATCTACCTGGCGGGAACTACCAGCGAGGCGGAAAGCGCGTCCAGGCGGCGGGCAGCCGACCTGCCCGGCAGCCGGTAGCTCGCTCTGGCCGCGACTGCGGGCAAGCCTCGCGGAGAGAAACCGCCGCCGAGCGGAACGCGAACCTGTCCCGCAAGGTGCAGAGCGGATCAGCGGCCGCGTTTGCCAAAAATGCCCGTGGCGTACCAGATTCCGTTGTTGCCGCGACGCATGTCGTAGGCGAAGATAGGGTGAAATGCCCTGACCGAGCTCCAGTGCCCTGACGACCGCCTCCAGGAGTGCACGCAATCGATCGCGGCTTCGAGCAGACTCTGACCGGGCCAACTCTCGGCGCAGACCTCACTTGCCAGCAGGCCCCACGGCAGGCGGCGGTTGATCCGTTGAAATCGCGTTGCCCAGGCATGGTGGCCCTGGAGTCGGATGCGGGCCTGGAGTTGGGAGTGGCTCTCCGCCTCCGCCGCAAGGTAGGCGTCGAGTTTGCCCGAGGCGCTCTGGGGCCGTTCCGGGTGGGTCTTGATGGCGTAGATCAGGGTCCGCTGGGTGAGCTTTCCGGGTGGGAGATCGAGAATCACGTTCATTTGCTCGCGCGTGTAGGCGCGTCCGCGGAGAAAGGGGAACGTACTGACGACTTGGCCATGGTACGGGGCCTGCGGATCGCTGTAGTCGATGATCGCGATGCCGGGCAGTCCGACCATTTCGGCCAAGGACGGGTGCTTGAGCAGGACCGTATTGGCGCCGGCGAGGGAGACCTCCGCGGCGGTGGGCAATTTGAGGAGGACATACCGCTCCAGGCCGGCAGCGATCGCGGCGTCGGCCAGCGTCTCGGACTGGAACTGGCGGCAACCACCGCCGCCGTCTTCACGGTAGAAGTAGACCAACAGCATACGATTGTCCTGCTGGGCTGTCTCCACGGCCTTCCCATAGTCGGTCAACCAGCCAAGTCCGGCTCCGGGGCGACTGTCCCCAGGCTGCCGTGGCAAGAGCCCCAGGTCGTCGGCAGTGCACGTGCGGCCCGACGAGAAGTTCAGCGTCTTGACAACGCGGCCGCGGTTGGCTGGCTCGGGATCGGCAAAATCGAGGATCGCCAGCCCCGGCCCACCTTTGAGGGGAGTGAAGGCCGGATGGTCAATCAACCGGATCGGCTGGCCCCCGACAGAAATTTCGGCGTCCATCGGCAGGCGAACGCAGCACGTCGCCGTCAACCGCGCTGCGATCCCCATGTTGGACGAAGCCTCTTGCTCGAAACGGATGCACGGGTCGCTCCGGTCATCGAAGTAGACGACCATCATCCCCCGAGCGTTCTCCGCGTCCGCCATGACCGCCGCATAGTCGGTCCGCCATCGGATCGGCGGGACGTCGGCAATCGCCGAATCGAGGGAATCGAGGAGCATGGCCATGCCGAGCCACGCAACAGGCCGAACCCATCTCGCTAGATGCGCCACGGAATGCCTCCCGGGACAGTAGGTGTGTTTTCAAACCGAGGCCAGTCGGACGCCGTCCTTGCTGGGAAAGTCCATGGTTCTCGCGACGCGTCGCGGCGGACTCGCGCTTGTTGGCTGACCAGCGACAATCTGCGTCGAATCTCTCGATTATGCCGTCAAGACACCCTGCGGTAAACTGGCAGTCTGTGGAATATCTTCCAATTATTGTGATTGCGAAACTTCGGGCGATCGGTGAAAATGTGGACAATCCATGTCAATTTCCCGAGTGGAAACAAGGGGTGTGGTTGAGCGATACCCCACCTGTTGGGTTGGTTACACCACCCCTTGCAGACTTTGTCCGATTGTGGCAGCGAAGGAGAGACCCATGACGGGGTACAAACGATGGACCATGGCGCTGATTGCCGCTGCCTTGATGGCGGCCGAGGCAGACGCCGCCGCCCCCCCTAGTCTGGCTGATCAGGTGCGGGCCGAACGTGACGGCTTTCGACCGCTTTCCGCGGCGGATCTGGCCGCCGCGCGCGACGAACTGAATTCTGCCGTGGCGGCCGTCGAGGCGCGGTTCGCTACGGCGGGCGAGTCCGCCGAAGGCTGGCGCGCGTATCTCGATTGGGCCGAACTCCGCGAGGAGTTGGGCAAAGACACCGGTCCGGACTTGGCGAAGCTCGACAAGCTGTTCGCTCGGTTGTCGAGCGGCGACGAGGGGCTCGGGCTGGTCCCCTTCGCCAGTCTCCGCGAGGCCGTCCGTCGCTACGTGGGCATTGCCCGGGGAATCGGCAATGCCGAGGTCCAGGGACAGTTCGAGAGGCTGATCGAACTGCTCGCCGCGCGGATCGAATCGTACCAGAAGTCGCCCAATGGAGACGACGCGGCGTACATCTCCGCGTATCTGAAATGGCTCAGCGATGCCCGGCAGACGCCGCAACTGATTGAAGCGGTCCGCGCGGCGGCGCCGCAGCAGAACTTTCGCGCGATCGTTTCGGAGGAGTTGTTCCAGGCCGCCATGGCCCAGGACGTTGACGACGTGGGGCCGGTGACCGACCTGATCCTGGGCACTCGCATCTACGGAACCGGCCACACGACCGGGAAGGTGTCCGTCGAATTGTCCCCATCGGAGGGCCTCGCCACGGTCCTCGCGACGATCACCGGGGCCACGACCACCGACACGGTCGGCTACAACGGTCCGGTCGTTCTCTATTCAGACGGTCTGACGAGTTTCGTCGTCCGCAAGCAGATTCTCATCGACGGGGAGAAGCTCTGGACGCAGCCGGCCAAGACCAGCGCAACGACCCACGCCACGGTCCGCTCCCTCTGCACGAGGCGGGGAAGCCGGCTGATCGAGCGGATGGCGTGGAAGCGGGTGTGGAAGCAGAAGTGCCAGGCCGACTGGATCGCCTCGAGGCACGCCGAGCAGAAACTCAGCGCGCGGTTCGACCAAGAGGTCGGTTCCCTGATCGGTCCGGCCAACGAAGACATCCAAAACAAGCTCCGCCGACCGCTGCTGGAACGCGGCCTCTATCCGGAGAGCCTGGCCTGCGCGACCGACGCAGACCGGTTCAGCGTTTCGCTTCTCCAGGCCGGACGCTTCGACTTCGGCGCGGCGACGGCCCCGCCAGAACCGGCTGCCGGAGCGGACATTCACGTGGCTGTCCACGAATCGATGATCAACAACTTCACGGCCTCGGCCTTGGCGGGCATGATCCTCCGCGAGGAACGCGTCCGCGAGGCGGCGATCCGGTTGCTGGGCGAGGTGCCCGAAGGACTCAAGCCCGAGGCGGAGGCAGAGCCCTGGGGCATCAAGTTCCAGCCGCTGCGGCCCGCCTGGGTCGCCTTCGAGGATGGCCGGTTCACGATTTCGATCCGCGGCGGGACCTTCTACGAAGGGGAGAAGAAGCATCCGGGCATGGATGTCACCGCAACGTATCGAATTGTTGGAGAAGGAACGGCGCTGAAGGCGGTCCGCCAGGGCGACCTGGCGATTTTCCCGCCGGGCTTCGATCCCCAGGGAAGCAAGCAGCTATCGGCCGCGCAGACCGTCATCCGCCGGTTGCTTCAGCGCCGCCTGGCCAACGTCTTCAAGGACGAGATCGTGCCCGAGGAACTGGTGCTGCCCGACAAGTGGCGGCGAGCGGGCAAGCTCCAGCTGGTCCAGTGGGTCGCCGCGGATGGTTGGCTCAGCCTGGCCTGGCAACGGACCGGCGAAGAGTAGCCGTCAGCCGTCAGAGTCCCCTCGTTCCCAGGCTCCGGCTTGGGAACGCAGGTCGGGCTTACGCTTCAACAACCATCCACTGCCGCTCGGAAACCTGCCACCAGTAACCTCTGCCACCAACCTGCAAGGGATTCAGGAGCCATGACGCCGCGCGTGAGAATCGAGTTCGACTGCTTGCCGATGCGTTCGCTGGGCCGGTTGGACGTTCCGCTAGACGCCCCGCCCGAACTGGAGGCCAAGGCGGAGCGGGTCAAGGCCGCGCTGGTCAAGCATGGGCGGCACAATACGTTTTACCTGCACAACGCGTCCTGCACGTTCGGGCTGACCAACGACGACAATGTGGGGATGCTCGAGTTCCGCTTCGAGGGGACCGTGTTGACCGACGCGGAGGACCGGAAGGCCCAGGGATGCGATCTCCAGGTCGAACTGGTTCGGGAGACCTGCGATTGGCTGACCGCACCGGTCGTCGCCTGGTTCGCCAAGACGGTCAAGGAGGCGGTGCTGGTGGAATTCGACCGTTACATCGCCGCCGGCGATTTGCGGCGGACGGTCGCCCGGATGGAGCAGCTCGCGGCCGAGAGCGACGCCCGCGCGGGCTTTCTGGGGATGGGTCTTTAACACTGGCCGGTCAGATCACTCCATGCAGCGGCTTGCCCTTGGCGGCCAGTTCGTTGACCCGGCGAGTGACCTCGGGGTCTTCAACGAGCGGGGGGGCGTGGTGGATTTTCGCCCGGGCGTCGATCACCACCGAGCCGAGGCAGCCCCAGTGCTTGTTCTGGACGAAGGAGTCGATTCCGAAGATATCGGCGGCCGGATCGCTGCGCGTGAAAGTCGTCCAGAGGAAGTTGTTCAAGCTCCGCGCGGCGAAATCGCTGTTGTCGACGACGACGATCAAGGGGAAGCCGTTGATCGCGTCGGTGCGGTTGAAAGCCAGGCAGAATCTCTGCACGGCCGGATCGCGGCCGGCCTCGTCGGGTTTGGACCGCGGCCCTTCGACGGCGAGAATCCCGGGCAGGACAACGCGGGGGTTGCCGAAGCCGCCCTCGCCGGGCATCTTGATCCGCGAGTCGATTGCCACGGGGAGATTCCGCCGCACGGAGCCGGCGGCGGCGATCACCACCTTGGAACCCTGGTTGAGCCCCTCGCCGCTATAGTCGAGGGTGTCGATCGTGGTGCACGTCTGAAAGTGGAGATCCCGCCGCCAGTCGACCCTCTCGAGCAGATGGCGGAGGAAGTCGGGCAGGTGGCGGATGTCGAGCTCCGGGTTGTCTTCGCCCGCGACGATGAACAGGTACTTGGCCAGCGAGAGCTGGCCCTGGCCGAGCAATGCATTGGCCAGCGTGAGCAATTCGCGGACCCTCCGCGGCTCTTCATAGGGCACGTACCGCTCGCTGCCGATTGCCAACAGGAGCGGGTGGACGCCCGCCGCGTCCACCGCGTGGACCGCGCGGACGCCGGGGATCGTCTTGGGGATGATCGGGCCGACCATCTCGTGGATCAATTCGTTGAAGACGCTGTCCTCCTGGGGGGGGCGGCCGACGACGGTGAACGGCCAGATCGGGCGGTGCCGGTGGAAGACCCGTTCGACCCGCATCACCGGGAAATCGTGGGCCATGCTGTAATAGCCCAGATGGTCTCCAAACGGTCCTTCCGGCAGCAGCCTGTTCGGTTCGATGTGGCCGGTGATGCAGAAGTCGGCCTCGGCGTGGATCGGCAGTTGATGCGGCAGACAGACCATCGGCACCCGTCGCCGCCCGAGCAAACCGGCGAACGCCAACTCGCTGACCCCCTCGGGCAGCGGCATCACGGCGGCCACGGTCATCGCCGGCGGTCCGCCGACGAAGACATTCAGCGGTAGCCGCTCTCCGCGGCGGATTGCCGCCGCATGGTGCCCGCCGATTCCCCGGTGCAGTTGGTAATGGATGCCGGCCTGCTCGTTCCGCTCGTAGCGGCCGCCGGAAATCTGGATCCGGTACATGCCCAGGTTCGCACGGGCCAGGCCGGGAGCGTCCGGATCTTCCGTGTAGACCTGGGGCAGCGTGATGTAGGCGCCGCCGTCGTCCGGCCACGACCTCAACTGGGGCAACTGGTCGAGCGTTGTCTCGATGGCCAGAACGGGCCCGCGGCGGACCTTCCTCGGCCGGGCGAAGAGCGCGGCGGCCGGCGTCTTCAGGTTCAAGTACAACCGCGGCCGGCGGACGAGGTCGGTCGGGTCGACGGACAGCGAGACCAGCCGAGCGAGCATCTCCAGCGAATCGCGGAACAGGTAGCGGGCCCGCTGGATCGTGCCGAACAGATTGCTGACCATCGGGAAGCGGCATCCCCGGACGCTGGCGAAGTAGAGGGCGGGGCCGCCGGCGGCGAACACGCGGCGCTGGATCTCGGCAGCTTCCAGGTTTGGGTCAACCGGCTGCTCAATCCGCAGGAGCTGCCCCGTCCTTTCCAGGTCTTCCACGCACTCGCGAAGGGTTCGATATCCCATCAGGCTTCACCACCGGTGTCAATCAGGAGACTTGCCCTCAGACCCGCCCGCCTCACCTTCCGCCGCCTCCGCGCGGCTTTCTTGCCGACCTGGCCCGGATTCCCGCCCCGTCGGCCGGCGCGGACCGCTGCTGAAGTCGCCGCTTCTGGACCTGTCCGAACTTGCCAGCGGGCGCCCGCACGACACGCTTCGTCTTTCGGCCCTGTCCACCGCTTCTGGTCATTGGACGCCCTTCGGCAAGTGCGCGTTCGCCGGCGCGCGGCGATTGCCGCGGATTGGCGGCCGAACCACCATTTCGCCCCCATCCATCCGTCGGGTACCGGCTCCCCTCCGTTGCCAAGATACCCAGCGGCGGCCGATTTCACAAGTTCTTGCCGCTCCCGCGCGGCTCTGGTAGGCTGGTTTGTTTTGACAGATCGCGATCGAGCCGGCAGGGGAGATTATGAGCGAAAGCGTCTCGCAGACGACGGATAGTCGAGCCGCCGACGAGCAGATCCGCATCCGGGGGGCCAGGGTCCACAACCTGCGAGATCTGGATCTGGACATCCCCCGTAATCAGATGGTCGTGGTGACGGGCCCGAGTGGATCGGGGAAGAGTTCCCTGGCGTTCGACACGTTGTATGCCGAGGGGCAGCGCCAATACATCGAGAGCCTGTCGGTTTACGCCCGGCAGTTCCTCAATCAGATCGAGCGGCCCGACGTCGACCTGATCGAGGGGCTCCAGCCGACGATTTCGATCGACCAGCGGGCGGGGATCCGCAATCCGCGGAGCACGGTCGCCACGGTCACGGAAATCTACGATTACTTGCGGCTGCTCTTCGCCCGGCTCGGCGACCCGGTATGCCCCCAGTGCGGGCAGCCGATCTGCCAGCAGACCCCGGAACAGATTCGCGACGACCTGCTGAGCCTGGCCGATGGGACGCGGGTGATGCTGATGGCGCCCCTGGTCCGCGGCCGCAAGGGCCAGCACAAGGACGTGTTCGAGGCGATTCGCAAGGCTGGTTTTGTTCGGGCAAGGGTCGATGGCGAGGTGGTCGACGTCGAGAATCCGCCCGAACTGGTCCGCCAGCAGACCCACCACATCGAGGCGATTGTCGATCGGATCGTTGTCCGCCAGGGCGTTCGCAGCCGGCTGGCCGACTCGATCAAGCTGGCGGTCAAGTACGGCGACGGGCTTGTGATGGCCAGCCACGAGACGAAGGAGCACGGGGCGAGCGTTTGGCACGATCTGCTCTTCAGCACCCAGCACGCGTGCCCGAACTGCAAGATCGGCTACGACGAGCTGGAACCACGTTCGTTCAGCTTCAATAGCCCTTACGGGGCATGCCCGGCGTGCGAGGGCCTGGGAAGCCGCACGGAGTTCGACGCGGAGTTGGTCGTGCCCGACGCCAGCCTTTCCCTGTCGGCCGGCGCGGTCGTGCCGTGGCGCGAGTCGTCCCCGGCCGCCGTGCGGAGGCAGAAAAACGCCCTCCGCGGCTACTTGTCGGCGGCGGGGATTCGCTGGAACACGCCCTTCGACAAGATGACGCCAAAGGTCCGCGAACGCTTGTTGCACGGCGACGCCCTCGAATTCCCCGGCATTCTGGGCCTGCTGGAACGAGAATTCGAGACAACCAGCAGCGAATCGAACCGGCGTCGCCTGGATAGCTTTCGAGCCGAGGTGGTCTGCGCCGAATGCGCTGGCACGCGACTCCGCCCGGAGGCCAGGTCGGTCCGCGTTTGCGGCCGGACAATCTTTGAGATCACCGGGCTGACCGTCCGCAAAGCGCGGGAACTGTTCGAATCGCTCCGCTTCCCCGACGAGGAACAGCCGATCGCCGAGCCGATCGTCAGCGAAATCGCGGCGCGGCTGCGATTCCTCGACACCGTGGGGCTCGACTACCTGACGATGGACCGGCCGGCCGATACGCTCAGCGGCGGAGAGCTGCAGCGCGTCCGCCTGGCCACCGGTTTGGGTTCGGGACTCGTCGGCGTCTGCTACGTGCTCGACGAACCGTCGATCGGGCTCCACCCCCGCGACAACCACCGGCTCATCGAAGCCCTCCGCAACCTCCAGCGGCGCGGCAACACGGTCGTCGTGGTCGAACACGACGAGGCGATCATTCGCCACGCCGACTGGCTGATCGATCTCGGCCCCGGCGCCGGCTGCCACGGCGGGCAGATCGTCGCCGCGGGAACCCCCGCAGAGATCGCAGCCGATCCCGATTCGATCACGGGGGGCTATCTTGGCGGGCGGAAGCAGATCCCCACGCCGCGGAAGCGGCGGCGGCTGGCCAAGACCCGATCGATCACGATCGAAGGGGTGACGACGAACAACCTCAAGGATGTGACCGTGTGGTTCCCCCTCTCGGCCTTGGCCTGTGTGACGGGGGTCAGCGGCTCGGGCAAGAGCTCGCTGCTGAACGAGACCTTTGCCCGCGCACTGGTCCGCCGACTGGGCGGCATCGCCCCCAAACCGGGCCCCCATCGTGCACTCCGCGGCGGCAACTGCGTCGATAAGGTGATTCAAATCGACCAGACGCCCATCGGCCGCACCCCGCGGAGCAATCCAGCCACCTATTCGGGTGTGTTCGACGAAATCCGCAAGGTCTTCGCCAACACGCGAGCGGCCAAGCAGCGGGGCTACAAGGCGGGGCGGTTCAGCTTCAACGTCAAGGGGGGGCGCTGCGAGGAGTGCCAGGGCCAGGGGCAGCGGAAGATCGAGATGAACTTCCTCCCCGATCTGTATGTCACATGCCCAGTCTGCGTGGGGAAGCGTTTCAACCGGCAGACCCTCGAAATCCGCTACCGCGACCTGTCGATTGCCGACGTGCTGGACATGCGGGTCGATGAGTCCGTGGCCTTCTTCGAGAACTTTCCGCTGATTGCCCGGCTGCTCGGCTGCCTCCAGGAAGTCGGGTTGGGGTACCTGACGCTGGGCCAGCCTTCAACCACTCTCTCGGGCGGCGAGTCGCAACGGGTCAAGCTGGCCACGGAACTGGGCCGCTCGGACACCGGCAACACGGTCTACATCCTCGACGAACCGACCACCGGGTTGCACTTCGACGACGTGAAGAAGCTGCTCGAAGTGCTCTCGCGCCTGGTCGACCTGGGCAACACCGTGATCGTCATCGAGCACAACCTCCAGGTGATCAAGACGGCCGACTGGATCATCGACATGGGCCCCGAGGGGGGCGAGGGGGGCGGGCGGGTCGTCGCCACCGGCACGCCCGAAGAGATCGCCGCGGTCGAGGGAAATTACACCGGGATGTATCTGCGCGAGGCGCTCGACGGGAAGCGGCCGGTCTGACGCCAAATCAGGTGGCTACCTCGCTGGCGATCAAGTACGTACCCCAACTTCCCAAACGCGGCTACGACTCGGCGGCCAGAAACGACTGGCAACGGGCTCACAGAGTGACCTCCACCACTTCCTCTTGTTCGATCAGCACGCGGTATTTCACTACATCTTCTCCACAACGTCGATCCCCAGCAGCCCCAACCCCTTCTGAATCGTCCTGGCCGTCAGATCGCAGAGAACGAGTCGGCTCTGGCGCAGCTCCGGCGTCTCGGCCTTGAGCACCGGGCAATTCTCGAAAAAGGTCGAGTAACAGTTGGCCAGCTCGAACAGGTAGCTCGTCAATTGGTTCGGCCGGTAGTCCTTCAGGCAGTAATCGACCGCCTCGCCGAATCGCAGCAGTTCCAGGGCCAGGTCGCGCTCGGCCGGCGTGTTGAGGAAGATCGGCGGGCGGCTGGCGCGGAGCGCCTCGGCGTCGACGCCCCCCTTGGCGAAAATGCTTCGCACGCGAGCGTAAGCGTATTGCATGTAGGTGGCCGTGTTGCCATTCATCGCCAACATCTTGTCGTAGCTGAAGACGTAGTCGCTGTCGCGGTTCTGCGACAGGTCGGCGTACTTCAGGGCGGCGATGCCGACCGTCTCGGCGATCCGCGCCCGCTGGCTCGGCGACAGTTCGGCCCCGCCCGGCTTCGCGTCGTCGTTTTCCTCGACGATTTTTCTCGCCCGGGCAACCGCCTCATCGAGCAGGCTCTCCAGCCCCACGGCGTCGCCCTCGCGGGTTTTGAACGGCCTTCCATCCTCTCCCAGCACCGTGCCGAAGCTGACATGCTTCAGCTCCAATCGCTCGTACCCCATCCGCCTGGCCGCGGCGAAGAGATTCTCGAAGTGCAGGCTCTGGCGGAAGTCGACGACATACAGGATCGCGTCCGGTTGCCACGCCTCCACCCGGTAGCGAAGCGTGGCCAGGTCGGTCGTGGCGTAGAGAAAGGCGCCGTCCTTCTTGCGGATCAGCATCGGTGCATCCTGGCCCTCGAAGAAGATGCCAACGGCCCCGTCGCTTTCCCGCGCGATTCCCGCGGCGATCAGCTCCTCGACGATCGGCCTGAGCCGCTGGTGGTAAAAACTCTCCCCCAGCGTGTGGTCAAAGGCCACGCCGAGGCGCTTGTAGGTGGCGCCGAGCGCGGCCAGACAGGGGGGGAGGAATTCCCGCCACAGGCGGCGATTCTCCTCGTCGCCGGCGTGCAGCCTGGACGTCTCTCCAAGAACGGACTGCCCGATCCGCGGATGTTCGGCGGCGAGCTTCGATAGCTCGGGGTCCTGCTCGACGGCCTCGAGCTTCGCCCGCAACTCGCCGAGCTCTTCGCGCGCTTCGTCGATGTCCTTCTGCTGGCGATGGATCGCCTTTTTCACTCTCTTGTCGCCCGTCTTGCCTTCGGCCGCGGCTTCGGCGTGCATCTCGGCGAGGCGGCTCTCCAGGCCGGCCAACTTCTCCGCCAGCGGGGCAAGCCGGGTCTTGCCCGCGTGGTAGTCGATCAGCCGGCGGACGAGTTGGTAGAGCCGCGAGAGTTCGCCGACGGGATTCTGCCCGTACGCCTCCCCGTCACAGAAGTTCCGGTAGCCGTAAATGATCATGCCGAATTGGGTGCCCCAGTCGCCGATGTGGTTGTCGGTAACCACCCGATGGCCGGCGAATCTCAAGGTCCGGGCCAAGGCATCGCCGATCGAGGTCGAGCGGATATGGCCGACGTGCATCGGCTTGGCAACGTTGGGCGCCGAGAAGTCAACCACGTAGGTCTTCGGCTCGGCCGCGGCCGGCACGCCCAGCCGCTCGTCGCCGATCGCCGCGGTCAACTGGTCGACGATCCAGTCGTCGCGGACCCGGAGGTTGATGAAGCCGGGGCCGGCGACCTCGGGCGGCTGGCAAAACCCGTCGACCGAGAGCCGCCCAGCCACCTCGGCGGCAAGCTGGCGAGGGTCTCTGCCGAGCTTCTTGCCCAAGGCCATGGCAAAGTTCGCCTGGTAGTCGCCGAACTTCGGGTCCTGGCTGCGGCGAATCATCGCCAGGAGCGGATCGGGGTCTTCCTCAACAGGGGCCAGAGCGCGGCGGAATCGGCGCTCCAGTTCGGGGAGAATGCTCACGATTTGGTCTTTCCGTGTTTGGCTGAGCCTTGTGATGGGACAAAGAACTACCTTGACCGCTTCTCCTTACTCAGATACATTTGTAGTAAGGAGGAGCCGGCATGTCAATCATCCGAATTACCAGCAAACGGCAGGCGACTCTGCCGAAGGCCCTCTGCGACGACATGGGCGTCCAGCCGGGCGATTCCCTCCGCGTCGAACGCGTCCGTCTCGACGGCCGCGACACCTGGATCATTCGGCCGGCCCGGCCACCCTCGCGGTTTGCCTGGGTGGGCTCGCTGAAGCAATATGCCGCTGGCAAGCCGCACGACATGGCGTCGATTCGGCGAAGCATCGAGGAGGCGAAAGGCCGTGACGCGGAGTGAGCGTTTCGGGCTCGACACCTCGGTCGTGCTGCGGCTGATTGTCGGCGAGCCGGAGTCTCTGGCCCTCCGGGCGGCACAGTTTGTCGACGAAGCGGCGCGGACCGGCGCGCACCTTGTGGCGTCGAATCTGGTCGTTTGCGAGACGTATTTCGCGCTCCATGCTCACTATGGGGTCCCGAAGCGCAAGGCGCTGGCGGTTCTTGTCCAAATGCTGACGGACGGACCGGTTCGCGCGGAAGCGGGTTCCCCGATCGTGGAAGTGCTCCAGGCGGCGCTCGGCGGCGTGCAGAAGCCGGGCTTTGTCGACCGGTTGATCCACGCCGAATACCTGGCCGGCGATGCCGGCATGGTGAGCTTCGAACAGGCCGCCCGGCGGCTGCCGCGGACCCGCATCCTGTGATTCTCCCTTCAAGTCCGGACCTCTGCTGCCCCGCGATCGATCAATGGGTCTCGGAGCGGTTGGCGCTGGCCGGCTGAAAGGCAATCCGCTTCGCCTTGCCCCAAAGGTTTTCCAGGTCGTAGTATTGGCGCGTTTCCGGCTCGAACAGGTGGATCACCACGTCGCCGTAGTCGAGCAGGATCCAGCGGCTCTCGTCGTAGCCCTCGATCCCCATCCGGTGGTCGCCCATCCCCTCCTCCAGGGCATGATCGATCTCTTCACTGATCGCGTGAAGCTGCCGGCGGCTCGTACCGGAGACGATGACGAAGAAATCAAAGAATGTCGTCATCTCGCGCATATCGAGAATTGCGATGTCGCGGCCGCGGTGGTCGTCGGCCGTCTGCGCGGCAATCAGGGCGCGCTTCAGGCCCGGGTGATCCTGATCGTCCGGGAGGGTCGCCGCACGGGCGGGGCTATTGCTCACGATGGTCCTCTGACGGGGGGTGGTAAACGGAGGCCACACCGGTCTATTTTAGACTGGCTTGACCTGGCCGCAAAGGTGCGCCCCGTGGAGCGATTGGCGGCAAGCGTCAAAATCCAAGCTTTAAGGTCCAGCTCTGCTCAGCCCGGCGCTCCCAATCAAGGGCCCAGCCGTGCCCACTCTTTGGCAAGTGGGCCTTGCACCTCGCCCGATGGATTCCGTTTCATCCGAAGCGGTGCCGGTTCCGCGGCCCGAAGCCGCCGGCCGGCCTAGCCGTGGGACGGGCCGAGGCGTAAACTAGGGAAATTGGAGCCAGGCGGCCGCCGGCGACTGGTGCGGCCGGCTTGTGCTCTTGTTTTTCCCACGACCAGGTCAAGCGAGGAAATCCCGGCGATGCCGAGCGAAGTGGACCGATACGACGAGGCAATCCGGTTGCAGCAGGGCGGAGATCTCAAGGCGGCCGTCGCCAAGCTGGAAGAACTGGCGGCGGACGAGCCGGATTACGCCTTGGCGCACGCCGCCTTGAGCGTGTTCTACCAGCGACTCGAACGCGATGATGAGGCCGTCGAACACGCCCGGCGCGTCTGCCAGTTGGAGCCCGAGGACCCATTCAGCTTTATCGCCATGAGCACGATCTGCCAGAAGGTCGGCCGCATCGCCGAAGCGGAACAGGCGCTGATGCAGGCACGCCAGGCCCAGATGGCCGCCTACCGGGCCGACGAAGAATAGAGACCGGCCGCCTACCGCGCGAGCACCGCCCGCACCTGCTCGGCGGACACATCGCCGACCAGATCGACCTGCCCGAGGCCCGACGGCAGAACAAACCGCAGCTTCCCGTGCTGCACCTTCTTGTCGTGCATCATCGTTTTCAGGACCAGGTCCGGATCGACATCCGGCGCCTCGGTGGGGAGGTCCAGCGCGGCCAGGAGCCTCCGCTGCCGCTCGGTCAACCCCGCGTCGATCCGGCCCAACCGTTCCGCCAGCCGGCTGGCCAACAGCATCCCGATGGCGATCGCCTCGCCATGGAGCAATTCCCCGTAGCCGGCCAAGGCCTCGAAGGCGTGGCCGAAGGTGTGCCCGTAGTTGAGCACCGCGCGGAGCCCGCTGGTCTCCAACTCGTCCTGCTCCACGATCCGGGCCTTCAGCCGGCAACACTGGGCGACCACTTCGCGGAGCAGGCGGTGATCGGCGCGGCGGAGTCGATCGACCTCGGATTCGAGCCTCTCGAACAACTCGGGATCGAGGATCACGCCGTACTTGACGACTTCCCCCAGTCCCGCCCGATACTGCCGGCGGTCCAGCGTGTCGAGCGTGCTTGTATCAATCAGCACTCCGTCGGGCTGGAGAAAGGCCCCGACCATGTTCTTGGCCTTGGGGAGATTGATCCCGACTTTGCCCCCCACGGAACTGTCCACCTGGGCCAGCAGGCTGGTCGGAACCTGAAAGAAGCGAACCCCGCGCGCGAAGGTGGCGGCAACGAAACCGGCCAGGTCTCCGACAACGCCTCCGCCGACCGCCACGATCACGCTGCGCCGATCGGCGCCCAGGTCGAGGAGGCCCTCCCACACCCCGGCGGCCGATTCGATCGACTTGGTGGGCTCTCCCGGCTCGAGCACGATGATGGCGACACCGATGTCGGCACCCGAGAGGCTTTCGGCCACGGCCATCGCATGGGGCGTCTCGACGTTCGCGTCCGTGATGACCACCGCGTGGGTTGTGCGGCCCCGGCCCGCCAGCAGGCGCCCTGCCTGGCCGAGGTTTCCCGCCCCGATGTGGATCTCGTAGCTTCGCTCGGCCAGTTCGACTCGGACGATTTCCGTCTCGGTGGTCATTTGGGTGTCCTCGCGTGCGATGGGTCGGGCCAATCGGCGGCGGGCAGGCGCCTGCTGCTCCGCGGGGGGGCAGTCAACGCGCTTCGCGGAGCCGCCGGATATCGCCTTCCGTCACGGTGATTTGGCGGCAGAAGCCCGCATGGAGGCGAATGTACGCCAACTCCGCCGCCTTGGCGGCTTCCCGATGGAGGCGGTCTGCGATGCGGCCCTTTTCTTCCGCCGAGAGCTCGGAAAACTCGTCGGGCCAGAGGGTCTTCTCTTCAACCACCAAGGCGTCACGATACGGGTCGAACGGTTCACCCACGCGCTACTCCTTACGCTCGGTCGAAGGGAAACGCCACGACCTGGTCGATCCGCTGGGCGCCGGTCCGGAGCATCACCAGGCGGTCGAATCCCAGGGCGACGCCGGTGGCCTGCGGCAGGCCCGACTCCATCGCGTCGAGCAGCCGGCTGTCGACGGGGAGCGGGTGCTTGCCATCCGCCGCCCGAGCCGCGTTGTTCGCGGCATTTCGCCGCCGCAGCAGGTCCGGGTCGAGCAATTCATGATAGCCGTTGGCCAACTCGATCCCCTCGACGAACAGTTCAAAACGCTCGGCCACCGGGGGCGATTCGTCGCGCACCCGGGCCAGCGCCGCCTGCGAAGCGGGATAGTCGTAGAGGATCGCCGGCCGGGTCCGTCCCAAGTGAGGCTGGACCTGCTCGGTGAGGATCCAATCGAGCCAGAGGTCGCGGTCATCGGGCCGAAAGCTCGCCGGCGGCGCGGAGGTCCGCCGTGCGGCCGAGCGGAGCGCATCGAGCGGGGCCGTGAGCGGATCGAGCCCGGCATAGCGCTCGAACGCGCAGCGGTAACTGAGCTGCTGAGCGCTGCCGCGGCCCAACATCGCCTGGCACAACTGGTCCAGGAAGGCCATCCCCGCGGCCATCTCGTCGCCCGCCCGATACCACTCGACGAGGGTGAACTCAGGGTTGTGCAGCGGGCCGAGTTCTTCCTGGCGAAACGCCCGAGTGACCTGGTAGATCGCCTCGGCGCCGCCGGCCAGCAGCCGTTTCATGGCCAGTTCGGGCGAGGTTTGCAGCCAATACGTCCGCGCGCCGCCGGGTGTGTGGACCTCGATGGAGAACGGGTCCAGGTGCCGATCGACCACCGTGTCGGCCGACAGCAGCGGCGTCTCCACCTCGAGGAAGCCGCGCTGGTCGAAGAACAGCCGCAGGCGGCGCAGCAGCCCCGCGCGCTCGCGGAGAGCGGTCCAATCGGCGGTCGGGCGGAAGTCTTCACGGGGCAATCGGAACATGGTGCTCCAGGCCTGGCAAGCAGGCGGCGCGGCGGCTCATTCCTTCACCCGCTCGATGTATTCGCCGGTCCGCGTGTCGATCCGGATCATCTCGCCCGTCTCCACGAAATTGGGGACGATGATCTCGGCGCCGGTCTCCATCTTGGCGGGCTTGGTCACGTTGGTGGCCGTGTTGCCCCGCACGGCCGGCTCACAGTATTCCACGCGGAGCACGACGTGATTCGGCGGGGTCACGCCGATCGGGTTGTTGTTGTAGAGCAGCATGCTGCAAACCATGCTCTCCTTGAGGTACTTCCAGGCATCGTCGACCTGGTCGATCCCGAGTTCGTATTGCTCGTAGCTCTCGTTGTCCATGAAGACGAACAGGTCGCCCTGGCGGTAGAGGTACTGGGCCTGGATTTCATGGACGTCGGCGGCTTCCAGGGAATCGCCGCTCTTGAACGTCCGGTCGATGACCGTGTTGCGGATCAGGTGCCGAAACTTGCACTTGTAAAGGGCCTGGCCCTTGCCCGGCTTCACAAAATTGCACTCGATCATCAGGTAGGGATCGCCGTCCATCTCGACCTTGATCCCCTTGCGAAAGTCGCTCGTGTTGTAGCCTGCCACGTTTGGCTTCCTCAATTGTCTTGGAGTCGCGTGACTGCCAACCCCCGCGGTTGCCGACCCTCGTGCAATCCGCCCGGCTCACTTCTTGGGCCGGCGAGGTTGTGATACGATTGGATTGTGATCGGCAGCGGCAGGCCGTCCGGTCGGCCCGCGTTCGGTATTTCCCCTCGGCGGCGCGTGTTGCCGTGCCGGGGTGTTCAACCCGCCAATCCTCCGCCATGATCCGTTCCGACGCGGCAACTCGACCCTCGGCCTCCAGGCCCCCGGACTGGCAGACGGTGCTCGCCCGGTCGGTGACCGAGGCAGCCCAGCTCTGCCGCCTGCTGGGGCTCTCCGGCCAGTTGGCGGAAGCGGCCGGCGAGGCGGCCCGGCGATTCAAGCTCGTTGTGCCGCGACCGTTCCTGGCGCGGATCACGCCCGGCGACCCGGCCGATCCGCTCCTCCGGCAGATCCTGCCGACTGCCGAGGAGCTCCTCCCGGCGGCCGGCTTCTCCGAGGACCCGCTCGGCGAGGCGGCAGCCTCGCCGCTGCCCGGGCTGCTGACGAAGTACCAGGGTCGATCCCTCATCGTAGCAACGCGCCTGTGTGGCGTCCATTGCCGATTCTGTTTTCGGCGACATCAGACCGAGCAACCAGGGGAGGGCGAATCTCGTCATCTGGAGGACGCAATCGCCCGAGCGGCGGCCGACCCCAGGCTGGCCGAGGTGATTCTCAGCGGTGGCGATCCCCTGATGCTCGACGATCCTCGACTCGCCCGCATCGCCGGCCAGATCGCCGCGATTCCGCAGGTCCGCCGGCTGCGGGTGCACACCCGCCTGCCGGTGTTGATTCCCCAACGGGTAACGCCCAGTCTGGTCGCCGCGCTGCGCTCCACCCGGCTGACCGTCGTCCTCGTCCTGCACGTGAACCATGCGGCGGAGATCGACGAGCCGGCCGCGGCGGCGATCGCGCGGCTGGCCGACGCCGGCATCCCCCTGCTCAGCCAGAGCGTGCTGCTCCGCGGCGTCAACGACAACGTCGACGCGCTGGTGCAGCTCTTTGAGCGGCTTGTCGACAACCGCGTCATGCCCTATTACCTTCACCAACTGGACCGGGTCGCCGGCGCCGCCCATTTTGAAGTCCCCGAGGCCGTCGGCGCGCAGCTCATCCAAGCAGCGCGGACGCGCCTGCCCGGCTACGCCGTCCCCCGGTATGTCCGCGACATGCCGGGCAGTCCGAACAAGCGCCCGCTGATCTAGCTGCGACCGTGAACGGGGCCCTCCGCGCAAGGGACAAGGACCAATCTCTTCCTCGTTCCCGAGCTGGAGCTTGGGAACGCTGACTTTCACCTGCTCCCCCCCTCTCCTCTCCCCTCGTTCCCAAGCTCCAGCTTGGGAATCAAGAGACGTCCCGCCGCCACCGCGATTGACTTTAGAGAAACTACGCGGTTCTGGGCGCTGTAGCCGTCTGACAGCCTTACTTTTACTCTCGTTCGGCGCACGCACCCTCGCAGCGAATCGTCTCACGTGGCGAATGGCGATTTCCGATGTGAAAACAAGTCGATCGCGTAGGTTTTTGTGTCTGGAAAACACAGCGAACTTGCGGAGTTCAGGCGAATGCAGTCAATGTCCGTCTGGTGGCAGGCGGCGGGTTTCAACCATGTCGTAAGGCATTCGGCCAAGGAGGGTTACAGCAGACAGGCAATCTTTTTTCACGCGATGGGGCTCTCGTGGCCAAACCAACTGCGAATCATCTGCGTATATACCGTGAGGAATCCCTGCGTGCCGAACGAGCCGAGTCGATCGCGATCGGAAGCCTGCCGGAGATCCAGCGGGCGTTCGAGAAGCTCACCGGTTGGTCGATGCGGTACGTGGCGGATCCACAACCGACCATGCCGACCGGCCTGACGTGGTCCACCCCGGTCTCCCCGGGATGCGGAACACCTCCGGGACACCTCAGGTTCACCCCGGTCGGCTCTGGGCGGCCCGCGCCCGAGAGCTCCCCCTCGGATCAGGTCCGGGCGATGGCATCTGCCCTGGCGGGTATGTTGACCGAGTTGCTTGCGGCCCATCATGCGCTTTGGCAGCGAGAAGCGGAATTGGCGGCCGGCGTTCCGGTCGTCGCCCAATCCGCGGAGACCGGTCACCTCGCACTGCGGCTGCAATCCGTTCTCCAGGGGGGCGCTGCGGCGGTCGGCTGCCAGGCCGCCGGCTTGTACCTGCTCGACGATGCCACCTCCAGCCTGAAACTTCGAGCGAGTTGGGGCATGCCTCGCCAGAAGCTCTCGGAGCCAGCTCGGCCGCTCCAGGGGGCGCTGGCCGATCTGGAGGGGATGCTCGGCCACGCCGTGGTGCTCGACGATCTCGATCTGAAGACCCGCTGGAACCCGCCGGAAAACTTTCCGGCAGCCGTCTGCGTGCCGGTCTGCACGCCGACGATGATCCTGGGCACCCTTTGGATGTTCTCCAGCCAGTCACGCAGTTTCAGCGACCGCGAGACGAACCTGATCGAGATCATCGCCGGGCGGCTGGCGGCCGATCTCGAACGGGAGATGTTGTTGCGCGAAGGCAGCGAGGGAGCGAAGCTGAAGCGCGAGCTCTCCGTGGTCGAGCGGATGCAGCGAAACCAGTTGCCCGCGATTGCCCCGCTGATCGACGGCTGGGACCTGGCCGGCTGGACGGCCCAGGCGGGGCCGATCGGCGGCGATTTCTTCGACTGGTTTGCGCTGCCCGACGGGCTGCTGGCGGTGGCACTGGCCGACGTGATGGAACAGAGCCTGCCCGCCGCGTTTGTCGCCAACAGTGTCAAAGCGGCGGCCCGGGCCCACGGGCAGTACCATCGCCACGCCGCGGCCCTGCTCGGAGCGGTCAACACGACCCTTTGGACCGGCTCTTCCGGCGACCAGTTTGCCGAGATGTTCTACGGGTTGGTGGAGACTTCCGGCGGCCGGATTCGTTATTCCGTCGCGGGGCGCCCCTCGGTGCTGCGAATCTCGGACCAAGGGTGGGAGCCGCTTTCGAAGAGTGCCACCCGGCTTGGCGAGAGTCCCGAGACAGCCTATTTTGAAGACAGTTGCCTCTTGGCGCCCGGCGAGTCGCTCGCCGTGTTCAGCGATGGTTTTCGGGACGCCAGAGACGCTTCGGGCAGGAGATTGGGCGAATCCGGCTTGGGCGAGCCGTTGTTCCAGCATCGCGCGGCGCCAGCGGGGAAGTTGAGGCAGATCGCCCGGGAGGTGCTCCAGCGGCACCAGGCGCCGGAGGGAATCGACGATCGATCGATCCTGATAATCAAGCGAAACGGTTGACTCCGGCCGGAAAAAGGATAAATTGAATCGCTGCGGCAGGGTCGCCGGGAGCCGCTCCAAGTTCGGGCGGACCGCGGTCAGATTCCCGGTATAGAACACCTGGGACGGCTTTGCCGAACGATTTTTCGCGGGAATGGCGGAATTGGCAGACGCGCTAGGTTGAGGGCCTAGTGACCGATAAGGTCGTGCAGGTTCAAGTCCTGTTTCCCGCACTCTGCAAAGGGCCTCTAATCAAGGACTTGCGAAATTTGTCGCAAGTCCTTTCTTTTTTTCCTCCCCAAGGTACCGACGTGTACCGCCAACGATTCGGGTGCCTGTCCGCCGACCAGTGAGCGTTAAGACGCCATCTGAATCCGGCAGCTCCGCAATGACTGCTGGAGATTCGGCACGGATTCAGTTCTTGGTTCTGCAAAGAATACCCAGACGGGGGTGTCCGAGCAACTTGGCGAGAGGCCGTTCTTGGCCTCGATGACGAGGAGCGATTGCGGCTGGGGACACCACCGCCGGGGCCAAAGAACCTGGCCGGATCCCGCCCAGGGAGTATCTTACCTATAGGCATCAGCGGCTTGCTGCCACCCCCATGCAGGGGGCGCTGAAGGCGGTTGTGGTACTGCGGGCCGCCAGCTTCAAACGGCGATTCTATGCGCGATACGGATAATCCAACCGAATCTGAGGAATTGTCACGAAGAACTCGGGTCCAGGCCGCATCTGAAGTTGTGGGAGGCGTGACCGGAGACGAGATTCCGCGGATCGTTCCCCTTTGCCGAACGGGCGACCACCGTGCCCAGCGACAGCTTTGCGAGACATTCTGTCGGCCAATCTATCGGTTGATGGTCCGCATGGTCAACGTGGACGCGGCCGCGGACCTGACGCAACAGGTCTTCCTGCAAGCGTTTCGCAAGATGGATCAGGATGTGGGCAAAGGTACGTGCTGAACATGTCGTGCTGCACTTGCGTGCAGGCAATCTGCCGGGGCGACGACGGTCGGGTGTTCGCCATTTTCGAGCACTGCGCAGGTCAGGCCGTCTGCTGCGACGGCAGGCCGGCCAATCGTGTCGAGTGCAGCGGAAGGAAGAGGAACTGGTAAATGAACGGCCTGCTCGAATCCATTGGTGCTCCGAACTTCGTGGCAAGGCACTGGGGTAAGCTGCTGCTAGGCCAGGCAACCGCGCTCATCGGTCTGGGATTCGTCCTGGCGTCCCTGATGGGAGGCAGCGACAAACCAGCGCCCCTATCGCCGGCTGGTGCGGCCAGGACGAAGCCGGCCGAAGAGGGACCCTCGATGTGGACCTGTTCGATGCACCCGCAAATCCGTCAACCGGCCCCGGGAGACTGCCCGATCTGCGGAATGGATCTGATCCCGGTCGCCAGGGGGACCGGCGGAATGCGAACACTGGCCGTCAGTCCCGCAGCCCGAGCGCTGATGAATGTGCAAACCGCGCCTGTGGAGCGAAGGTATGTTGCGCACTCGATTCGCATGGTAGGCAAGGTGGATTACGACGAGACGAGGCTGGGTTCCATAACCGCGTGGGTCTCCGGGCGTCTGGACCGGCTGTTCGTCGACTATACGGGAGTCACGGTCAAGAAGGGGGACCACATGGCCTCCATCTACAGCGAAGAGCTCTACACGACGCAACAAGAGTTGATCCAGGCGGTGGAGTTTTCGCGCGGTCAGGGCTCAGCGGCAGCGATCGGCGGCGCGAATATAGTCGGCGCTGCTCGGGAGAAGCTGCGACTCTTGGGGCTGACGGAAGAGCAGATCAAGGGAATCGAACAGCAGCACGAGCCGTTGACGCACCTGACCATCTATTCACCGGTGAGCGGCATCGTCATCGAGAAGCTCAAGCAGGAAGGCGATCGGGTCGAATTGGGGGATCGCATCTATACCGTTGCCGACCTGAATCTCGTCTGGGTTCATCTCGATGCCTACGAATCGGATCTCTCCTGGATTCGCTACGGTCAGGACGTGACAATCACGACCGAAGCTTACCCGGGTGAACAGTTTCATGGACGAATCGCGTTTATTCAACCGGTGCTCAATGATAAGACGCGGACGGTCAAGGTCCGAGTCAACGTATCCAATCTCGATGGCAAGCTGAAGCCGGAGATGTTTGTCCGTGCAACGGTTCGACCGAAAGTGGCCGCCGGAGGCCGGGTGATGGACCCGTCGCTGGCCGGCAAATGGATTTGCCCGATGCATCCCGAGGTCATCGAGGACGTTCCAGGGAATTGCGACCTCTGTGAAATGGCGCTCGTTCGGGCGGAATCGCTGGGTTACGTCTCGCCGGAAACCGATCGGCAGGAGCCACCACTGGTCATTCCCTATCCGGCGGTCCTGCCGACCGGTACGCGGGCGGTGGTTTACGTAGAACTGCCTGCGATCCACTCCGCCGCCGAGCCCGCGTTTCAGACACTCGCGGCAGTCGTTCAAGGGGGCACACGGGATCAGATTCGCGAGGCCCTCGCAACGTATGGGCGAATGCTCGATCGGCCCTACGACCAGCCTGGGACCGACCATGCCAGACAATTGTGGAACGGGTTTGCGAACCGGCTCGGGCAATTCGCCCTCGCCGGTCAACGGGCCAGCTCGCTCGCCGAGGCTCAGCGGGCCTTCGGTCAGATCGAAGCGGTCATGATGGAAGCCCGCGAGAAGTTCGCGCCTCAAGGCCAGCCAACGTTTGAGGGCCGCGAGATTGTGCTGGGACCACGAGCCGGCGATTTCTATCTGGTGCGGCAGGGGCTCGAAGAAGGCGAGATGGTCGTGCGGCAGGGCAACTTCAAAATCGACTCGGAAGTTCAGATTCAGGCCAGGCCCAGCATGATGACGCCCGAAGCTGGCGGTGGTGGGACGCACGACCACGGCGACGGTGCGGCGAAGGCCAGTGGTGAACAGCACGCAGGACGCCAGATGACGCTGCCTGGAGAGTTTCAGCGGCACGTCCGCGCTCTCTACGGCGCCTATGACGAGGTGACCAAGGCTGTCCAGTCGGCTGACCTGGGGCAAGTCACGGCCGCCTTCAATCGCTTGGGACAAGCACTCTCCCAAGTGGATCGTCGCGAACTGACCGGGCATCCGCGAATGGTTTGGAAGGAGCTTTCGATGCTGCTTGGCAACGATGCCGTCGAGGGTCAAGATGCCAGGCGAATGGCCGAAGCCGACCGCGTCTACCTGTTGTTGAAGCAACGCATGCGGCGCCTGCGCGAACAACTCCACATCTCGGTGGATCAGCCGCGCCAAGTCGAGCAGATCGACGCCGGCCCCGAATTCCAGGCCGAGTTGGCGAGAATGTGGGAAGAGTACCTCGCTTTGCAGGAAGCGTTGGCGGCCGACCGATTTCAGGCAGTTCAGCCGGCGCTCGTCGGACTCGCCGCGGCCGTAACAGCCGTGAATGCGCAGTCGCTCACGGATTCTTCCGCCGAAATGGCCTGGCACAAAGAGCATGCGAACTTGGAGAAAATCCTGGAGCAGCTCGGGCGGGCTCAAGACATCGAGGCGGTGCGAGAGGGTTTCCGGCCGCTTTCAGAGGAGATCGGCGTGTTGGCGAAGTCGTTCGGATTTGGCGCGACAAACCCGGCCTACGAGCTGCACTGTCCGATGGCCTTCGAAGGGCAGGGGGCGATCTGGTATCAGGCCGATGAAGATGTGCGAAATCCGTACTTCGGCTCGACCATGCTCAAATGTGCCGACCGCGTGGAAAAGGTTGCGAGATGATCGACAGAGTCATGCGCTTCTGTCTGGAAAACAAGCTCGTGGTGGCGTTGATCGTCATCGCCGTGGTGGCGTGGGGAGCGATGGTGGCCCCCTTCGATTGGAGCCTGGGCGGTCTTCCGCGCGATCCGGTGCCAACCGATGCGATTCCCGACATCGGCGAGAACCAACAGATCGTCTTCACCGAATGGATGGGACGCTCTCCGCGGGATGTGGACGACCAGATCACCTACCCCTTGACGGTCTCGCTTCTCGGTGTGCCCGGCGTGAAAACCGTCCGCAGCTACTCGTTCTTCGGTTTCTCGACAATCTATGTAATCTTCGACGAGGACGTCGAGTTCTATTGGTCGCGCACGCGGGTGCTGGAGAAGCTCAATAGCCTCCCGGCGGGCACGCTGCCCGAGGGTGTTCAGCCAACGCTGGGTCCGGATTCGACGCCGCTGGGCCAGATTTTCTGGTATACCCTGGAAGGCCGCGATCCCGATGGCGAGCCGGCTGGTGGCTGGGACCTGGACGAGTTGCGGACTGTCCAGGACTGGTACGTGCGGTACAACCTGCTCGGGGCCAAGGGGATCAGCGAAGTGGCCTCCGTGGGGGGGTTCGTGCAGGAGTACCAGATCGACGTCGACCCGGACGCGATGCGAGCCGCGCGCGTTACGCTGGACGAGGTCTTCCTGGCCGTCAAGAAGTCGAACATCGACGTTGGCGCTCGAAGCATTGAGATCAACAAGGCCGAGTACTTCATTCGCGGCCGGGGCTTCGTCGAGAACGTCGAGGACCTCGAATACAGCGTGGTGGCGGTTAACGACAATGTTCCCCTCTACATCAAGGATGTGGCCAAGGTCACGCTGGGGCCGGCCCTGCGACGCGGTGCCCTCGACAAGGGGGGAGCCGAAGCCGTTGGCGGCGTGGTCGTCGTCCGATACGGGTTCAATCCCCTCGAGGCGATCAAGAATCTCAAGCAGAAGATCGACGAATTCGCTCCCGGCCTGCCCACGAAGGCCGTCATCGACTTGCGGCAGGTGACTCGGGACGACGCCGCCAGGTACGCCGACGAGCATGCGTTTGACGCCTACGCGGGCGACGAGTTGAACAACGACGATTGGGTCAAGCACCTCCGGTCGACGCCGCGAGACGAGTGGCCAGCCTGGGTAACGACCAGCCAAGTGACCGTCGTGCCCTTCTACGACCGTACCGGGTTGATCTACGAGACCCTGGGAACTCTGAATACTGCGCTGGTCGAAGAAATCCTCGTCACCGTCATCGTCACCCTGGTGATGGTGATGCACCTGCGCAGCTCGGTCCTGATCAGTGCCCTCCTGCCGCTGGCAGTGCTGATGTGCTTCATCGCAATGAAGACGTTTGGAGTGGACGCCAATATCGTGGCTCTTTCGGGTATCGCGATCGCCATCGGCACGATGGTCGACATGGGCATCATTCTCTGCGAGAACATCCTCAAGCATTTGGAGGAAGCTCCGGAGAATGAAGACCGGCTGGAAGTCATCTTTCGCGCGTCGAGCGAAGTGGGCAGTGCTGTTCTTACCGCGGTCGCGACAACGATCATCAGCTTTCTGCCGGTGTTCACGATGATCGGCGCCGAAGGCAAGCTGTTCAAACCGCTGGCCTTCACCAAGACCTTCGCCTTGGCCGCTTCCGTGATTGTGGCCCTGACGATCATTCCGCCGCTTGCCCACGTTCTCTTCACGACGCGAGTCAAGACACGGACTCTCCGACAAGCTCTCCATGGCGGACTTGTCGTGGCAGGGATCGTGATCGCAATCCTGGTTGCCTGGTGGGCCGGGATCATCCTCGCGGCCCTTGGCGCCTACCGGCTCGTTGAGGAATCCCTTCCCGCTCGACACGGACATTGGCAAGATCGAATGCACCGCGCCGGCCTGGTGCTGGCCAATGGGGCGGCCGTCCTCCTGGTGGGCATGCTGCTGACGGAACATTGGCTTCCATTGGGGCCGGAGAAGGGGCTCCTGCGGAATTCCATTTTTGTGGCTGGGCTGATCGGCGGTCTCCTTCTCTTCTTCCAGATATTCGCCAAGTACCTTTACGAACCGATTCTGTGGTGGTGCTTGAATCACAAGGTCCTGTTCCTGATCTTGCCGGCATTGATTCTGCTCTTGGGCCTCGGTGCCTGGGTGGGACCGGCCTTCGTCTTGGGGCCCCTCCCGCAAGTCTACCAGTCGCAATCACTGGGGGAGCAGGAACAAGAAACACCGTCGTTGCTCGATCAGTTCAAGCACGATCTGGCCGGCGCCAAGTCGCGTGCATGGGAAGGAGACGTAGCCGAAGCGTCGATAGCGGCGAAGCTGAATTGGACCCTGGCCCAGAGTTGGGAGGGTTTCGGCAAGGAGTTCATGCCGCCGCTCGACGAGGGCTCCTACCTGTACATGCCGACAACGATGCCCCACGCCTCGATCGGCGAGGCGATGGACATCCTGTCTCTCCAGGACAAGCGGATCAACGCGATCCCCGAGGTGGAATTGGCCGTGGGAAAGATCGGGCGTGTGCGCAGCCCGCTTGACCCGGCGCCGATATCGATGATCGAGACGGTCATCAACTACCGGTCCGAATATATCGCCGATGAAAGTGGCCATCGCCTCCGCTTTCGCTTCGACAAGGATGGAGTCGACTGGGTGCAGAATGCGAAGGGCAATCTCCTAATGGCCAACGACGGCCAGCCGTACCGGGTCCGGGGACAGTTTATCAGGGACGACGAGGGCAACCTGATCGAAGACCCTGGCGGTGTCCCCTTCCGGCAGTGGCGCCCACCGCTCGACCCCGTGGTCAACGAGGGCCGGAGAGCCTGGAAGGGCATTGTCGAGTCCGACGACATCTGGCACGAGATCGTCGAAGCCGCCCAAGTGCCCGGCACCACCGGCGCACCTCGCCTGCAGCCGATTGCCGCGCGGATCGTGATGCTGCAAAGCGGCATGCGGGCTCCGATGGGCGTGAAGGTTCAGGGGCCGGATCTGGACACCATCGAAAAGGTGGCCCTGGAAATCGAAGGCCACTTGAAACAGGTTCCCGGTGTGGAAGCCTCGGCGGTGATTGCCGATCGGGTCGTCGGCAAGCCCTACCTGGAGATCGACTTCAAGCGGCGCGAGATCGCCCGTTACGGGTTGACGATCCGCGACGTGCAGGATGTGGTCGAGGTGGCCATCGGGGGCAGGATGATCACCACGACCGTGGAAGGCCGGGAACGGTTCCCGGTACGCGTCCGCTACCTCCGCGATCTGCGGAACCAGATCGAGACGATGAAGAAGATCCTCCTTCCAGCCAAGGGCGGCACCCAGATGCCGCTCTCTCAGGTGGCCGACATCAACTACGTCCGTGGCCCCCAGGTGATCAAGAGCGAAGACACCTTCTTGACGGCCTACGTACTGTTCGACATGAAGCCGGGCCAGGCGGAAGTGAACGTTGTCGAAAACGCCCAGCGTTACCTTGCCGAGAGGATTGATCGCGGCGAGTTCGTCTTGCCGCCGGGCGTAAGCTATTCGTTCGCGGGCAGCTACGAGAATCAAATCCGCTCGCAGAAGACCCTGAAGGTCGTGCTCCCACTGGCACTGTTCGCGATCTTCATCATCCTCTATTTGCAGTTCCGGTCCGTGATCACCACGTCGCTGGTTTTCAGCGGGATTGCCATCGCCTGGTCGGGCGGATTCATCATGTTGTGGCTCTACGGCCAACCGTGGTTCCTGGATTTCAACATCTTCGCCGCCAACATGCAGACGCTCTTCCAGATCCATCCGATCAACCTGAGCGTGGCCATCTGGGTCGGCTTCCTGGCTCTGTTCGGGATCGCGTCGGACGACGGTGTGGTGATGGCCACCTACCTCGACCAGAGCTTCCTCTTGCGACGAATCAGCACCTACGACGAAGCGCGCAAAGCGACTCTGGCTGCCGGAATCCGCCGCGTTCGCCCGTGCCTGATGACCACGGCGACCACGATTCTGGCGTTGATCCCGGTCCTTACCAGCACCGGCCGCGGGTCCGACATCATGGTCCCCATGGCGATCCCCAGTTTCGGCGGCATGGCGATCGAGATCATGACGATGCTCGTCGTTCCTGTGCTCTATTGCTCGGTCCAGGAATGGAAGCTCAGACTCGCCGGGGGCAAAAAGCGTTGATGCAAGAAAGACCTAAAAAGGAGAATCCCATGTTAAGGGCACTCTTGTTTCCACTCCTGTCAACCGGTTTGGCACTTGCGGTCGCCATCACCGGCTGTTCGCAGCGGCAGCCTGCCGAAACGTCGCAGAGCGATCCGGCGATGACCGGGCACGAAGGGCACGATCATCAGAGCGGCGGGGAGGCAAACCACGACCACTCCGGGAAGTCCCGGCACGAAGACGCCTTGGCAGCGCTGTCGCCGGCCGAGCGAGAATTGGCGGAGAAGCAGAAGCTCTGTCCGGTGAGCGGTGAGCCACTCGGGTCGATGGGCACTCCATACAAGGTCACCGTGAAGGATCGCGAGGTCTTCTTGTGCTGCGCCGGTTGTGAAAGCCAGATTAAGGAAAACCCCGACCAGTACCTGGCGAAACTCCCACGGTGAGGCGCCGGCTGTCGCCAGCGTTCGTCGCCGAGGTCAACCCGGAGCGTATCCCGGGCGATCCCCGTAGCGGCTGGGACCGCAACATGGAGACTCGCGCGGCCGATGTCTTGTCGCGAGTCCCACCGCCGTGCTGCGAAACGCGCGCCGACGGTGATGGGTGCGGCACGAAGAATGCCTTTAGAATGCGAGTCCGCCCAAGGGAGACCCAAGCCCGTGCGGCGACAGCCGTCATATTTGCCGATTATGCTTGTCTCGTGTCTCTGTTCACTCGTCACTGATCAGAGACGCTGAATGCATAAGGCGAAGTCGATCAGTGCACCTCGGTGTGTGCGAACGCGGCTTCCGCCGCCTTGGCAATTTCTACCGGCGCGGGATCGCTGATATGCGTGGCGAACGACGATGAGTGGCCGAATGGATCCCTCACAACGCCGTAGCGGTCGCCCCAAAACATGTCCTCGGCAGGCATCTGGACCGTTGCGCCGGCCTGCTGGGCGCGCTTGATCGCGGCATCGCAGTCCTCGACACTCGTCGAAGGCGCGCGGGTAGTAGACCGCGGAGTCCACGGTGAGCGGGCAGAAACAGGTGTCCAGATGGTAGTAACGCGGTTGGACCAACTCCAATGGCACCACTCGGCAGGCCAACAGTTCCCCCAGTTCCTGGCAAGCGCGAATGTCGCTGCGGATTCGGTAGCCGGCGAAGAGCGTGTCGCCGCAGAACAGTGCATCGCCCGCCCCTTCAAAACGCACCTGGGATTTCAATCGGTGAATCCGGTAACCGTGATCGGAAAACCACCGGTAATTCAGCGGCTCCTCCCCTTGTCGTTGGGGGCGCCGGAAGCGGGACAGGACGGCAAGATCGTGCCAGATAAACGCGGCATTGGCCGTAAAAACCACATCCGGCAGGCCTGCCGCAGGGCACAGGCACGAGACGACTGCCCCGCATCGCTCGAGTAGACAGCGCAAAGCATTCCACTGAAGCATGGCCCTACGCCGGTCAACCACCCGGGTTCGGCTCATCCAGGGATTGATTTCGTACTCAATCCCGAAATAGTCGGGCGGGCACATCAAGACGCGGGGTGCCCATTTCATCGCAGCGCCTGCCGGAGTATTACCTTCGGGTCGAGGGCCGCCAGTTCGTCGACCAACGCTCGCATGAACGGCGCCACGTCGGTAACGAGGCTCGTGGTTTGGAGCGAACCGCGGTCGTTGAGCTTGATCGCAGTGGAAGGATTGATGTCGACGCAGACGACTCTGACCCATGCGGGCAGCAGGTTCCCAACGGCAATCGAGTGGAGCGCCGTGGCGATCATGAAGCACAAATGCGAACGTCGCACACCGGCACGCAACGGGCAGATTTCACTCGCGGCTCCACGACGATCCCGCAATCCATCTCCTGGCCGTCAACGGGAATCCAGCTTCCCGCCAGGCGTACCTCCGTCCGCTGGTTGGTCGTGCTGTAGAATCCTTCCGGGAAAACACCATCCTGCTCGGCGGCTACAGTCTGGCAGTCGCCCGTGGCTAGCGGCATCGCTCCGTGGTCGGCGATCTGTGTGAGGATCCGGGCAAGTGTCTCGTCGGGCGCGCGAATCTCCACCAGTGCATAGCTCGAGTCGGAGTGCGTCTGGCCGATGGAGATATCCTTGATCCGGAAACCCCCGCCACCGGCGCAGATGCAGTCGAGAATCTTCGGGAGAATCAGGCTATCGATAATGTGACCGCGTACCTCGACATCCTCGAAGGCAACTCCGACTCTCTTTTCGACGCCATCTGTTCCCTGTGCCATGGAAACTTCCCAACGGGTCCTGGATATCCAATTCTCGCAGCGCAACGGCAACATGGCTGGAAGAAGCGACCGTTTCCGTCCGCTGAGCCAGCACCGCATGTTCACTGGCTGTGCAGAAAACAACAAAAGAAGGAGTAGCGATCAAGGTGGTTCTGGATGTCACCACGGCTCCCCCGAGAAAGGGAGGCAGTCTTCGTCCATACGTGGCTCGATGCTTGGATAACGCCGACATCTGCGGCAGGGACTGCGATTGCGGGGCCGTGGGCGCGACGATCGAGAGCGAACCGCCGCAGTGTCAAGGCGTGTTATGGCGGGCCGCCAATGCCACCCCCCAAGGCGAGCAGCGGTTGCTCGGACTGGACACTTTGGCCGATCCCGCGGAGTGGATGATTCAGTGCCTCCAAATGATCAAGCCTCCGGTGCGGTGAGCATCTGATATGGTAGACTGCGGGCGCCCGGCACTGCTGCCACGGGCTGAAAGATCGCCGCGCGGGCTCGCCCTGGTTTATTTAGCCAACCGATCGGCCCCCGTTTGGGTAAGCAAAAATGCGACCAAGAATTCCGGGCTGCGAGTGTCTAAATATGTTAGACGACGCCCTTCCGGCCCTGCCGCCGCGGGCTGAACACAGCGCCTCCGGTGATGCCTGAAATCGTGCAGACGACTGGCGAAACACTCCGAGCCCCGTCGCCCAGTGACGAGCAACTCGCTGCCGCCTACCAGCGGTCCGGCGAAACGAGTCTCCTGGAGGAGTTGGCCCGGCGGCACCTGCCGAAGGTCAGTTCGCTGGTCTCTCAAATCGTGCTGGAGCCCTCGGCGGCCGAGGACGTGACCCAGGAAACCTTTCTGCGGGCGTTCCGGCGGCTGGACAGCTTTCGCGGGGACTCGCAATTCGGCACCTGGTTGTATCGGGTGGCCCTGAACACGGCCTACAGCCATCAAAAACGCCGTGCCAGGTCACCGGTGGAGTACCACGGCGGCCTGCACGAGTTTGACACGGCGGGAACGTCGCCCGACGGGCGGATGCTGCGGGCGGAATTGGACAGCCAGGTCCGGGCGGCGCTGTCTGAACTCTCGCCAAAACTGAGAGCCGCCATCGTGTTGACCTCGATTCACGGCCTCAAGGCGGCGGAAGCGGCGGAGATTGAGGGCTGCACGATCGCCACGATGTACTGGCGAATCCACAAGGCCCGCAAGCTGCT
>LSQX01179496.1_pt1 | contig 42062 bp, 40 predicted proteins | sample 654561 | NCBI WGS metagenome assembly LSQX01 (sample SAMN04489861, study PRJNA283612) | anaerobic digester metagenome | isolation source: 4 biogas reactors fed with cattle manure at either 37C or 55C with and... | place: Denmark: Kongens Lyngby | collected 2014 | reverse complement strand
TGTCATTTTAAGTTGGCTAAAACAGGATGCTCATTAAGTTCCAATTGTTTAAAATGTGTCGCTGCAGTTAACGCAACTATATCTGTTGATACTACACATTGTTTAACCCCGTTTTTGTTGATATCAAAATGTTTCCATAATGAAGTTGACGAGTTTCTCTTTTCGCATCCTAATCAAACTCTTACCCCACTTCTCCTTCCCCTCTGTCATATCTTGGACTTCACGTTGTTGGGCAAGATAGGTATATGATTTCCTTTTTTGACTAAACGGACTGTTACCGATAGAGCCGTTATGTTTTTTCGATATGAGTAAATAGTTACCCAAACAATTCAAATATTGCTCTACGAACACCTCATCGTATTTACCATAATCGGAAGCTACATCTTCGTTTTTAGTTTGAGGAGCGATATGTTCCAGTTCAGGGTCGTCGATAGCGGAATACGGTAGCCAGTGATACCCGCCTTTCCCTTGAGAAAGCAAATAGTTCTCATATTTCCATAACAAAAATTTTCCAACATCATGGTTAAGCCCGCCCTGAATGGAGTTTATAAGTGCATCATCGTTCCAATATGCCCACCACCATTCACTATTACTGTCAGCACGTTTTAGTTTTTCGATGGCTGTGATAATCGGCTCAACACTATACGCGTTTTCACTGAACTCCTGATAAGCTACGCCGATTCGTGAGCGCACATCTGCTCGTGTTCCTATGAGCCTTTGACGCAGGAGAATACTTTCTAATGCGGCTACTAGCCGCAACTTGTCTTTGAGGTCAACACCAAAACGATACGCTTTTATAATAAAGGGTATCGCTATACCAATCCCACCAAGCTGGATAAGCGATGCAATCTCATAATTCTTGTTATTTACCGTAAAGAAACTAACCAAATGAGTAAAGCTGTCCTCAAGATATAATGCGAATTCTTTTGAAAACTTAATCGGTTCATCTTTGAGTTTATCACGTATTCTCTTGATGATATCGTCACGTTCGACCCATAATGAGTTATCAAACACGCGGAGGGTATATAGCAGAACATAATCTTCATCGATACTATATTCTATTTGGGTAATCGATTTGTAAATTTTCTCAAAGCGTTCTTTTAGCTCTGAAATTATTACGTCAACATCTTTTTCACCCGGTGCAATATGAACAGCAAACATAAGTTCCGCTTTGATTATCTCCAGTAATGTCGGTTTTTTGCCTCGGTTGTTTTGGAAAATAAACATCTGAATAGCTTCAGGTTCAGATTCGACAATGTGTGTCGTGCACCGAGCGTTAGAAACACAGTCAAGCAACTTTTCAAGTGTTGCATAATTTGCCTTTTTAAGTTTGTCGACAAAATAGCCATACGCTTCTTTGATACGCTCTGCAGAGGTAGTATCAGTGGGCACTGACGTCCTTATGCCATCGATAATATAATCTTTCAGCACACGTGAGTCATAATCCACCGTTTCAAAACGATATCGACTACCGCGCTTTATAATGTCCTCACGGCACTCAGTCTGATTTTCTGACAATGGTTGTAATGTTTCCAAACGCCTAAAAAGGGCTGACAAGAATATAACGATGGTTGTAAGTCTTTGCTGGCCGTCAATGATGGCGTATTGGTCATTGCTTTTATTCTCAAAAAGAAAATGGCCGAAGTAATAAGGTGTGGAACTGCCACTTTTTATTTACTGTTTCAAATCAGATAAGAATACGCTTACCTGCTTTGGAGCAACACCCTCACTATCAATCTCCCAAGAGTAGGCACGTTGATAGGATGGTACGAATATTCTGTTATTTGCAAGCATTTTACGGATTGTAGTTACAGCCTCCATTTTTATTAACCCTCCAAAGTGCTTATAATTCTTCTCCCACTCTTCAAACTAACGGTACGTTCTGTTCATTCTTCCCAGTATTGATCCATAATAAAATTATTAAGCAAGTCTTTGGTTACCCGCCAATCCGGAAGATACTTATCCATGTAATCTATAAAAACCGAATTATGTGTTTTTTCCAATAGATGCACAAGTTCATGGACTACAACATATTCAAGGCATTCTATTGGTTTTTTTGCGAGTTGCAAGTTGATCCAAATATGCTTAGTCTGAGTGTTACAAGTTCCCCATTTCGTAAGCATATTTTTTACTCTGACTGATTCAGCCTGTACACCAATAATGCCTTCCCATTTCTCAATAAACATCGGAAGCTTTTCCTTAAGCTGCTTACGGTACCATTCTATCATTACATTATCTCTCTGTTGGGTTGTACTGGTTTCCCGAACAGTTAAGATAATTTTGTTGCCTTTGATTTCCACACTGTTAATATGGTTATGCAGTATTTCCATCCTATATCGTCTTCCCCAGACATAATGGCTTTCGCCTGAAACATACTCCCGATCGGTTTGACGCTGCTGGTTTTCAAATTTTGCTATTTGCTTTTTTATCCATCCAATTTTTGTAATGGCAAAAAGCCTTATTGTTTCATCTTTAGTGCTTACAGGCGCTGATATTCGCACTTTCCCATCAGGAGGCAGTACCGATAAATGCATATTCTTAATTTTCTTCTTTTGAACTTCTATTTCAATTTCAGAAATAACAAGTTTATTTGTCATATACGTCGCCATGCTCTTTCAAAATATTAAATATTTTATCTACTGCTTCATCATCCTGGGTAGCTTCATAAATAACGCGTCTGATAACATTTTCCTTAGCCCTGTCTCCACGCCACCTATCCGGTTTCACAGCCAAAACGTTTTGATGGATTTTCATAATAAGCTCTTCATCTTTTGTAACATTATCATAAAACGCTCGTAGTGCGGGTGACTTTTTTATTTTATAGGGATATCCGGAATATTCCTCCGGTTTTTCTACTTGTCTTGTAAGTTCAACTATCTTTTCTAAATATTTTTTGTATTCAACTTTTTGATTTTTCCGTTCCTCAATAATTTTCTGAAGCAGCTCTGACATTTTTTCATAATAAAGCGGGTTTGTACTGCTTCTCTCAATTATCTTTCTACGCACATTATTTTCAACGGTTTCTGCGGCAGCTTGCTTATTCTTTTTCATACCTTCTGGTAACTCGTGGACAAATTCGACTCCTCGCTCAACGATTAACTCAATAAGTGTCATATCATCAAAGGTTGATAGCTGCTCACTTTCTCCAGCACTTATATAATTATCAATTAAATGGCGCATATCTGCTTCGTACTTCTTTAGGTCTATATAATCACCGCTGGCAAGCTTTATTTCGTCTCTAACCTTCTGGAAATGGACAACTTCTTGCTTTATTTCTGTAATCTGTGTTGCAGTGTAACCACATTCATCCAGGTCACCTATCACCTCTGTAAAGGCACGAAGTAGTGATGCAGTAAATTGATACAGAGCCAGGCGTTTGGGCTTGTTCTCTTCAAGCTCATCAACATCCCCATCATGTTCGAAGCAAAAATATTTAATATATTCCAGCGTGGATCGAGGCATTTTTACTGGTTCACACAGTGCTCTTAAGCTCTCAAGCAGCTCTTCCAGGTGCTTTTTGGCCTCTTGGACACGATTCTTAAGCAATCCGGTTACGTCTGCTACTTCAAAACCATCAAATGCTTCAGAGGTGTAATCAGCTACGGCTTTTTCCAAGCTCTTAAAAAGATCCATATAGTCTATGATATAACCATATTCCTTGTCTTCACCGTCAAGCCTGTTAACACGGCAGATAGCCTGAAATAAGCCATGATCCTGCATAGATTTATCAATGTACAGGTATGTGGCACTGGGTGCATCAAAACCGGTAAGAAGCTTATCTACGACAATTAGCAGCTTCATTTTACCAGGTTCTTTAATAAACTGCTCCTTTACTTCTTGCTCAAAGGTTTCAACATCCCTGTCATTTAGCATTTTATTATAAACGACATACTTAAATTGATTCTCTGTTTTCCTTGCCTCTCCTGTCTCTTCACCTTTGATTTCAGATATATTACCGGAATACGAGGTTACAATAGCACATTTAGTAAAACCATTATCTATGAATAATTTATAGTATTTACAGGCTTCATATATACTTGATGCGACCAGTATGGCATTACCACGGTTATCCATCAGTCTGTCTTTTGTTTCCATGTCAAAAACAATATCTGTAACAATTTTAGATAACCTTGATTCAGAACTATACACTTCCTTCAATGTGCCCCAACGCTTTTTTAGTTTTGCCTTTGCAAGATCTGTAAGGCCTTTCGTTTTTGTATCAAACCAGCGGTCTATTTTGTCTTGAGAAACCACTTCCTGTGGGATATCTCTGGCTTCATATCTTAAGTCCAGAACTACACCATCAGCTACTGCTTCAGGGTATTTATAAGTATGTATATAAGTTCCAAAAATATCTATGCTGCTTTTTATCCCACGCTTTGCCATTTCCTTTCGACTAAGCAAAGGAGTGCCCGTAAAACCTATGAATACAGCATCCGGAAGAATCTTCTTCATCGCATCATGGAGTTTTCCTGACTGTGTTCTATGACACTCATCAACGAAAATATAAAACTCTCCCTTCGGCTTGAATCCAGGTGGCAAGCTTGCCATAATCTGTTCTATGTAGCTATCGTATGCCTTTTCTTCATCACCTCTACGACCAAACTTATGAACCAGCGAACACATCACTCTTGGCAATTCAACATTTAGTCTGCCAACTAAATCATCACTGCTTTTGGTTCGATAGATTTCATCTCCAACACCATCAGCACCAAAGACCTTGTTTTCAATTTGATCATCTAACTCTTCACGGTCGGTAATAATGAGAATTCTTGATGCTGAGATATTTTCCTTAATCCATCTTGATAGCCATACCATGGTCAAGCTCTTTCCACTACCTTGGGTATGCCAGATAATACCGCCCTCTTTCGCTTTGATTCTCTGTATTGCTGCTAATACTCCAAAATATTGGTTATGGCGGCATATCTTTTTATAACCACTGTCAAAAACAATGAAGTTATAGATAATATCTATCAAACGTTCTTTCTGGCAAAGGCTGATTAAATGACGATCCATTTTATAGCTTTCTGATTCGCTCTGCGCTTGAATAAAGAGTGACAAAGCATCTGTAGCCTTTTCATCCTCTTTCCATTCGATAAAATGCTTTTCTTTTGTATCTATAACTCCAGTTCGAAGACCTTCAGTATCGTTCCCTGCCATAACCAACTGTATGGTAGAGAAGAAAGGCTTTATAAAATTATCGGTTTGATTATCCAGGCTTTGCCTGATACCCTCTGAAACAGATACAATGCTCCGTTTGAGTTCAAGTACACATACGGCAATACCATTGATATATAGAACGATATCAGGTCTTTTATTGTGTTCACCACGAACGGTAACCTCTTCCGCTACATAGAAATTGTTCTTAAGGGGCTCTTCCCAATTAATAAACTTGACGGTCTGATTGTGCATACTAACGTCTTCTTTGACAGAAGCACCATAGCGAAGGAGCGAATATACATCTTTATTGGCATAATACAGATCTGGTTTTTTGGCTGCTTCTTGCAGAGCATTTATGGCGCGGCGAATTAATTCGGGGGAATAGCCTTTAGAGGACAAGTATTGTTTTATTAGCTCTTCCTCGATATTGGGGTTATCTCGATAGTATAGATTACCAAGATAATTGTAATTCAGTTTCTCACGGAAAAGTTTCACCACCCGGTTTTGTGTAACTCTTTCTCTTTCGCCAACCCCACTCAATTTTTATACCTCCTATACCAGTCGGATTCTGCCTGTAAGAAGTTCCTGCATCATGCCTTGCTTGATGCTTTTGTACTTGTTTAGTTTTTGCTCAAGTGCTTCAATTTCTGCGTCCATGTCGGATAGGATGTTTGCAATTGCGGTTTGTTCTTCAAGGATGGGGATATACACTTCAATGGATTCAATTGTTTTTGAATTTAAGCTGGGAACCCCAGAAGCCTCATTATATAGTAACCAATCAATAGTGCAAAATAAATAGTACAAATACTTCGGGTGAACACTATCATGTATTTTTGTGTAAAAAAGGGTGTCTATTGTCCAAAAAGGTGTGTTTATATATTGTGGTTTATTAATAGTCCCTTTTCTTCCAATTAGTACCGATGGTTTATCGTAGAGAAACATATTGGTTCTGCCTATTTCTCCGCTTGTCGCTAAAATAGGATATTTACCGTTTAAATCAAGTATTTCATGCTGTGACTTTCCATGTCCGATCTCTAGAATCTCACCCAAATTAATTGTCTTCCACTCCCGACTAAACCCATCTAGTCTTTTCTTTCTTGTTAGCAACTCCTGTATTGCACCTTGCTTAATGTTTTTCTTTTTATCAATTAGCTTGTTTAGTACGTCAATAAGGTTATCTATATCGGATAAGGCTGAAGCTATCGCATGTTGTTCTGGAATTGGCGGGGTGAGTAATGACATTTTTGCAATCATGTCTTTCCGAACTGAGTCAACAGAAGATTTGGCTGTATATTTACTAACTTCATTATAAAAGTAACTACTGAAATAGAAATAAAAAAACTTACCAGTTACATTCCTAAAATTAGTCATTACATAGACCCTTTGATGAACATCAAATTTCCCATTGATATAGTGAAAAATTCTACCGGTTCCAACACCATCTCCTGCCGTTAAAACTGCTTCACAGTTGAATGAGAACGAATTAATTTTCTCAACCTGTTGCGATCTAACAAAAAAGGAATACAAACCATCAGCAATATTATCTTCCGTATTCTTTTTCCCAGTTGTTATTGATACACAATCTTCAACTTTAAGGCATTCCCAATCCTCTGGTATAACCCCTATATCCGTCTTCTTGTAGCCCTTCTTTAATTCCATGTAAACCCCATCCTTTCCAGATGAGATTTCACCTTAGCTTCATAATTGGCAACCTCTTCTTCTATTTGCGGCAGCGTTTTTTCATACCTGTCTACAAGCTCCATGATACGATTTGTTAAGTTACGGGATATGGCAGAATAGATTTCCTCAATGCCTTTATATAAGGTTTGACACCACTTCTTCTCTACCGCCAAATCCTTTATCTGTGCAATCGTAAGCTTTTCATATTTATCATATACAAGCTTATCTAATGCAAATACCGCGGCCTTAATATCGGAATTTTGTTTTGCTTCTTCCGTCATTAGCCTTTCATATTTGAGTAGTATTTTGAGCTCATCTTTAGATTCTTTATCGTTCTTTATTTCCTTTATCCGCTTTTGTAGATCCCCCTTGGCAATATTGCCTTTATCATTTATTACCTCAGCAAGTAAGCCTTCATCACCACTATGCTCCTCTTTCATCTCATCCATCATTCTGACTGTATCATCACGCTGGCTTTCAAGCTTATCGATATCAGCTTTTTCCTCAGTATAAAATTGATTAATGAGCAAACTTTTGGGGATTACTCTCCCTTCAAAAGACTTCATTTTACCGCTTATAGAGCCATCCTTCTTCTTTACCATTTCACGTTCAATATCTCTTCCAGATTTCCAACCATCAAATACAATGGCATAAACATCGTCCTGCATGGCTTCTTCCCAAAAGCTCATCAAGCACTGAAACACATCATACTTATCAATCAACGAAATTTTACTGAATTTACTTATTAAACTTTTAGCGATATCTTCAATAAAATGCTTTAGCTGGTCTCCATTTATGATATCATTGAACTTATTCCAGTTATCTTGCTTCCACTGTTCAAAAGCTTTCATAATTTTCTCTGCGTAGCCTTCAAATTCATCATTGTGGTATATAGTATTTCTAATATTTTCTTTCTCTACATTCAGTTCCAGATAACCTTCACGTGAACTCGCCTTGAAAAGCTCGGTCTTCAAAGAAGAGAACTCATTCCAGTAGGAAGATAATTCATCCAAATCTTTTTTTGGTATTCCTCCGGACAAATGGGCGGCAATATCTTGTAGATCCTCTGCCTCACTACTATCAATGTATCTGGGAATATTCAAATTATAGTCATTGCTTTCAATTTCACTGTATGGGATCATTCTCGAATATTTCGGAATTTCCTTGTATTGATTGAAGCATTCTACAATTTTTCGGATATCCTGCTCACGGAGTCTATTCTTATTGCCATCCTTTATGAACCCTTTACTTGCATCAATCATATACAAGCCTTGTCTTGCATTCGCATTTTCCTTGTCAATGACAATAATACACGCCGGTATACCCGTACCATAAAACAGGTTTGCTGGTAAACCGATAATTCCCTTAAGAATTCTTTTTTCAATGATCTCCCTTCGAATAGTTGCTTCGGCATTTCCCCTGAAAAGTACACCATGGGGAAGTATAATCGCGCCTTTGCCTATCTTTGGCTTAAGCGAATGGGTGAAATGAATCAACCAGGCATAATCTCCGTTTTTATCAGGCGGAGCTGCCTTATATTCTTTAAAGCGTTCGTCACTGCTTGTATCAATTCCATTAGCCCAGGACTTATAGGAAAAGGGAGGGTTTGCTACAGCAAAATCAAAACGTTCAAGCTTTTCGGGATTATATTTATCCTTAAACTGCGGATTGGATAGGGTATTCGCATTTGTGATTGTTCCGGTCGATTTATTATGCAAAACAAGGTTCATTTTTGCCAGACCGGCTGTTGTAGTATCATATTCCTGACCATAAATAGTAACACCGTTTGGAGCTTCATCAGCAGCCCGGATGAGCAAGGATCCAGATCCGCATGCCGGATCATAAAGGGTTTGGGAAGCCTTGGTAGCACCACTTATACCGATTACTTTAGCCATAACTCTGGAGACCTCAGCCGGTGTATAAAACTGCCCTTTACTCTTTCCGCTTTCAGAAGCAAAATTTTTCATCAAATATTCGTAAGCGTCTCCAATGATATCATCCCCGCCAGCGCGGTTCTTTCTAAAATCCAGGGATTCATTTTGGAAGATAGAAACGAGGTTGGTTAGTTTTTCAACCTTTTCCTTACCACTGCCTAGCTTTGTATCATCATCAAAATCCGCAACATCAATTATTCCGCTAAGGCCATTTGCTTGGGCTAATTTACTGATTATCTTGTTCATTTTGTCGCCGATGCCGTTCGACCCTTTGGCATCGACCATATCTTTAAAGCTTCCTCCTTCAGGAATCTCTATTTCAGCATAGCGATCTCCCATGTAGCGATCGGTAACATATTTTACGAACAACAAGGTTAATACATAATCCTTATACAAAGAGGCATCCATACCACCTCTTAACTCATCACAACTATTCCACAATGAACTATACAATTCACTCTTTTTTACTGCCATTTCATCTACCTCTCTGGTTCTATTGTTTACATATTTTATTATATCGTACTTGTTCTTAATATCAATGCTTTTACAAAATATGGTGTTTTGTTTTATGAGAACGAAAACGTTACAGGGCAACTATGCACCATAATATTCCAAAAATATCAGTGTGTTGCCTTATCCAGATATAAATGATACAATAAAAAATGGAAATTATATGGCTAAAGCTGTTCTAGCTATTGATAAAGGAGGAAACCTGCAAGAATGGATTTTTTCCAAGAGCAACGCGAACAATCCCTTATAAAAGCACGGATTGTATCTAAATATTTCTCTGCATGGGCAAATGTCATTCTTGCCACGCAGAAGAAATACCTCCATTACGCTCAGAAGATGGCGTACATCGATTTGTTTGCTGGCCCCGGAAGATATGATGACCAAAGCAAATCTACACCATTATTGGTTCTGGAAACAATTCTCTCTAGCTCTGATTTGACCAATCGTATGGTTACGTTGTTCAACGATAAAGATACAAAAAACATAGAAAGTCTGAAAACAGCTATAAGTCAACTGGATGGTATTAAAAGGCTTAAATACCCGCCTTCATTTTTCAATGAAGAAGTGGGTGATGAAATCGCTAAAATGTTTAACGGTATGCGAATAGTACCTACATTCTTTTTTGTTGACCCATGGGGATACAAAGGGCTTTCTCTAAATCTTGTTTCGTCAATTATTAAGGACTGGGGATGCGACTGCGTCTTTTTCTTCAATTACAATCGTGTCAATATGGGCGTTAATAATGATGCAATAAAGCATCATATGGCTTCATTGTTCGGTGAAGAGCATTTGAATGTCGTTCGACGTGATTGTGAAAATAAATCTCCTGAAGAACGCGAGATAATTGTAGTTCAGGCATTATGTGATGCGTTGCGGAATAATGGTAGTCAATATGTTCTGCCATTTAGGTTCAAGAACGACGAAGGCACGCGAACCAGCCATCATCTTATATTTCTTAGTAAGGGTTTCCGTGGATATGACATTATGAAAGAAATAATGTATAAAGAAAGCTCAGATAATATCGGCGGAGTTGCATCATTTGAATATAATCCACGTGATGCGCACTTCAAGCAAGGCTCATTATTCGATATGCTTTCACGTCCGCTTGATGATTTGCAGGGTATGTTATTGCAACAGTATAAAGGACACACGCTTGATTTCAATAGACTTTACGAAGAACATAGCGTTGATAAGCCATATATCAGGAAGAATTATAAAGAGGTTCTTAAAGCGATGCTTGAAGACGAAAAGATTGCGGCCATTAACTCTAAAACAGGTAAACCGCCACGCAAAGGTACTTTTTCTGATGATATGCGAATAACATTCGGAGGGTAGATATGAGAACAACAAAAATTGAGTGGACGGATAGAACGTGGAATCCAATAACAGGTTGCACGAAATTTTCCAGTGGTTGCGCTCATTGTTATGCCGAAACTATGGCAAACAGGCTTAAGGCAATGGGCGTGGCCAAGTACGCTAATGGATTTGTCCCCACAATGCACGAAGATGCGCTTAGTGAACCATTCAAATGGAAACAGCCTCATACTGTTTTCGTTTGTTCTATGGCTGACCTTTTTCACGAGTCAGTACCATTTGCATTTATCGATAGGGTTATGGATACGGTTCAGCAGACAAAGCATCACCGCTATCAAATCCTTACTAAACGGGCTGCACGAATGGCAGAGTATTTCTCTCAATCCGTTATTCCTGAAAATGTTTGGTTAGGAGTGACCGTTGAGGCAGTTGCTCAAAAATCACGCATTGATTCACTTAGAGAGTTACAAGCCCCAATTCGTTTTTTATCATGTGAACCGCTTATCGAAGATTTAGGAGAGCTTGAGCTATCAGGTATAGATTGGGTAATCGTCGGTGGGGAGAGCGGAGTTAAGGCGCGACCTATGAAACCCGAATGGGTGCGTTCAATATTGAATCAAACGAATGAACAGAACGTTGCGTTTTTCTTCAAACAGTGGGGAACGTGGGGTTCAGATGGTGTAAAGCGTAATAAAAAAGCAAATGGTAAGGCACTTGATGGTAAAATCATTCAAATGATGCCTGAACTGGCAATGAGATAAATTATATTACTTAAACGTTTGCTTTTGTTATTTTGAAGATTTGGTATAATTAGAAACATTGCATAGAAAGCACATGAGGCGAATGGCTTTCGCCATCCGCCTCATATAAAACATTGTTCAAAAGTGTATTACCCCGCGAACAATAACAGATGCATTTCGTTGTTTTCTTTTACCGGACAACTTACAAAATCGTTTAGCTCTTCGTTACCAGGGACAAGCCATGTGCGGGAAGCATCTGAGGTGCAGCTTGCACCAAAAAGCTGAATTGGTCGGCAGCATAGTCAATCTGAACCGTCGATCCGCTTTTTAATTCGCCGCGCAGATACCTCTCAGCCAGCTCGTCCTCGATATACAGCTGAATTTTCTTGCGCAACGGCCTTGCCCCAAACTTCGGGCTGTACCCCTTTTCCACCAGGGCTTCTCGCGCTGCGGCGCTGACCGTGAAACCAATTCCCTTTTCGGCAGTATTCAGCGCAACCTCTTTCAGCATCAGATCGACAATCTCGTTCAACTGTTCTTTCGTTAACACATCAAAGACAATCACCTCGTCCACCCTGTTCAGGAACTCGGGGCGGAAGGTTTCCTTCACTGCGTCCATCACCTGCTTTTCCAAAGCAGCCTGGTTTTCATTGTTGAAGCCGATGCCAAAGCTTCTGTTGCTGGTGCCCGCATTGGAGGTCATGATCAAAATGGTGTTTTCAAACCCAACCGTGCGGCCATGGCTGTCGGTAAGCCGGCCGTCCTCCATGATCTGAAGGAGCATGTTATAAACATCGGGGTGCGCTTTTTCAATTTCATCCATCAGAATGACAGAATAGGGCCTCCTGCGCACTTTCTCTGTTAATTGCCCGCCCTGATCAAAACCGATATAACCCGGAGGAGCGCCGATGAGCTTGGATACGGTGTGTTTTTCCATGTACTCGGACATATCTAGCCGGATCATCGCGTCCTCATTACCAAACAGCTCCTGAGCCACGGCCCTTGCCAGCTCTGTTTTTCCCACACCCGTGGGGCCTACAAAAATGAACGAATTAGGCTTGCGCTTTTTCCGGAAGTCGGAACGATTGCGACGAACAGCCCTGGACAGGCTTTCAATGGCCTTATGCTGGCCGACCACCCTTCTGTGCAGCCTGTCCTCGAGAACCATCAGCTTTTGTGCTTCGGCTTCGGTGATGGTCCGAACCGGAATTTTCGTCCAGGATTCGATGACAAAAGCGATGTCTTCTACCGTGACATCGGCGGTTCCACTGGTTTGCGATAGCTGGTTCACTTTCTCCTGCAGCCTGCATTCCTCTACTTTATAGTCTGCCGCTTTTCGGTAATCATCATGCTGTGCCGCCTGTTCTTTAGCCTCCTGGACCTTTTGCAGTTCCAGCTTCAGGGCTTCCAGCTCGGCCATGCCGTGATTTTGCAGGTTCACCCGGGAACCTGCCTCATCGATCACATCAATGGCCTTGTCGGGAAGATATCTGTCATGGATATACCGGGCTGACAGCTTCACAGCCGCTTCGATGACCTGGTCGGATATCCTGACCTGATGAAAATCCTCGTAATAATGTCGAATTCCCTTTAAAATCTCAATGGATTCCTCTTCAGAGGGCTCATCGACGATAACCGGTTGAAACCGCCTTTCCAGCGCGGCGTCCTTCTCAATATGCTTGCGGTATTCATCGAGGGTTGTGGCGCCGATCACCTGAACCTCACCACGGGCCAGGGCAGGCTTAAGGATGTTGGCCGCATTCATTGAACCGCCTTCAGCGTCCCCCGCTCCAACGATATTGTGCAGCTCATCGATCACCAAAATGATGTTGCCGCTCTCCTGGGCTTCTTTGATGATGGATTTCATTCTGGCCTCAAACTGGCCCCTGAATTGAGTACCAGCTACAATTGCAGCCAGATCCAGCAGATATACCTCGGTGGTGAAAAACTTTGCAGGTACCTGCCGATTGATGATTCGGACGGCCAGCCCTTCCGCAATGGCCGTTTTACCCACGCCAGGCTCACCGATCAGCACCGGGTTGTTCTTGGCGCGGCGGTTGAGGATTTGGATCACTCTTTCAATTTCACGCTGGCGGCCAATAATTTTGTCTATCTCACCTTTTTCCGCCCTGTCGGTAAGGTTTATACCATACGTATCCAAAAACTTACGCTTGGGTGCGGGTTTTCGCGCCTTCACCCTTACCCCGTCATGGCTGGTACTTTCGGTTTCCTCCTGTTTGTTTTGGTTGTTTCTTTCAGAAGCCGCCAATGAACGCAGCAATTGGGTGCCTATGTTATCTTCACCATCCGGCAGGGCTTCGTTCAGGGTGTCCATATCCACATTGTCAAACATGTTTGCCATTTGGTTGTTCAGGTTTTCAAAATCCTGCTGGGTCATGCCGGTTTGCTGGATGATCTGGTTCAGAGGCTCCATTCCCTGCTTTTGCGCGCAGGAAAGGCATAGCCCCGTTGGTTGCTGCTTGCCGTCTATGACCTTGTTTATAAAAATAACTGCAACATTCACCTTGCAGATCGAACATTTCATCATTCTTGATCACTCCGTTTCATACCCTATCATACGTTCGCTTTGTGGCTGCAGTATGAAGACACTGAAAATAAATCTAACACGAATCGGTGATTTCCCCGTGATTACAGCATAAACCGTGATATTCACCGTGCTGAAGCTCTTGCGGGTTTTCTTTCCGCCGACAAACCAAAACACTACGTACGATATTATTTTATCACATCAAGCTCGTTTTTACCAGAGGAAATTTGTCCTTCCCTAACCTTCGTGGCATATTTTTACAATTCTATTCATTACAAATACAAAAGAACACCATGTTACCAATAGCATCGTATTACAAAGTGAAACATAATCCCTCGACAGAACTGGATGAAAAGCAAAATTGATTAACAAAGCTTTTTTCTGACGGTAACGCAGTTGCCCTTTTGGCTGAAGACCATATCATCGCACAGGTTTTTCACGATTTGAAGGCCCCTGCCATTTTCGGACAGCTCGGACCAATGACAGACCTGCTTTTTCTGTGATTCCTCGAGCACCTTGAAGACATCGAAACCCTTCCCATTATCTTTTACGGTTATGCTCAGCATATCTTTGCCGCTGATGCAAACATTCATATATACCTTGTTCTGCCGAATGTTACAGCCATGTCGTATGGCATTTTGCAGCAATTCATTGAGAATGATGTGCACATCAAAGGACTGATCGGTATTCAGCCCTACCGCATTCTGAATGCCGACTAAAATCACACGCACTTCTTCACAGGCCCGATGTGTGTCATTGAGAATAAAACCGTTATATATCGTTTGTTCCTGTTGACCTTGAATTACGCTCACAAGCAAACTCCTTCTGCAAAGCTTTCAGTTACATCCGTTTACCTGGAAAGCCAGACCTGATTCGGGCAACTATGTCCTTTTACAGCTATTATATGAACCCTGCTTGATATATACCCGTATTTCCCGCTATTTTCTCAGAATTTTTCGGAATTTTTCCAATGTTTTTTTCTCCAGCCGGGATATGTACATCTGAGAGACGTTAAAATGGGTTGCTATTTCCTTCTGGGTGCGGTTCTCAAAATAGCGCAGATGGATAAAGGCCCTTTCCGCCTCGTCAAAATGCTTCAGCGATTTCTCAAGATAATCCCTGTTATTGATCCGCTCAAAGGTTTCATCGTTCTCTCCGACGGTTTCATGCAGTTCCAGATCATCTTCTTCAAAAAGGGTTTGATCGAAGGACTGCATTTTATAAACATTCCAGGATTCGATGATCTCAAGAATTGTTTCCTCGCGCATATTCAGATACTTTGCTATCTCGTCCACCCGGGGCGCCCTTCTGTCCTGCTGCATCAGGTAATCCCTTGCCTGATTCACCTTTTGATAGACCTCATAAATTCGCCTGGGAATGCGGATGACCGATGCCTTGTCCCTGAAATAGCGCTTGATCTCCCCGATGATGGTGGGGGTGGCAAAGCTGACAAACTTCACGTCGGCATCGATGTCAAAGCGTTCAACGGCATTGATCAGCGCGATACAGGCGACCTGATAGATATCATCATAATCCACGCCCCGGTTGATGAACTTCTTCGAAAGAATTTCTGCCAGATAGACATATCGGGAAACAATCTCATTGCGGATATATGGATTCCTATCAACACGGTATTTTTGAAACAGTTCAAAATCCGTACTTGCAAGCTGTTTTTCTTGCTTCTTAACCATTCATTCAGTCCCCCAGCTTTTTACCCATTGTGATGATGCAGTTTTGATCATCTGATACTTCGAATTCATCCATCAGCGTACTTATGATGGCTTTTGCAAAATCGCCCGATTCACCCTCGAAGATGTCGCGGCCATCATGGTTTTGGACGGATAGAATTGCTCTGATTCCCCAGTCATAAAGCTGGAAGGTTATATCAAAGTCTGCGCAAGCTTCGCTGCCTTGTGATATCAGCCTTGAACACACCTCTGAAACGGCTACCTTGATATCTTCGATGGTGTCTATGTCAAAGCCCATCTTTGAAGCAAGCCCGGAAACGGACAATCGAATGAACCCCAAATAGTCTGCCTTTTGAGGAAGGTGGATTTTTATCTCATCATAATTACCGTTCATACCGACTCCTCCAGAACAAAAACTTTGTCAAGGCCGGTGATTCGGAACAATTTGAGGATGTTTTCACGCAGCTGGTAAATGTACACGCTTTTTTGATGATTTTTAACCCTCTTCAAGGCACCCACCAGAATACCCAGGCCAGTGCTGTCGATATAGGAAAGACCGTCGCAATACAGGGCGATATCGTTTTCTCCGTCGCCAACGATGTCATACAGTTTTGACTTAAACTCGGGTGCTGTTGATATGTCAATTTCCCCCTGCAAAAATATCCTGACCCTTCCAGGCTCGGCATGGTTGTCCATCTCCAACTCAAACATATGCGCTCCTCCTTAACCCCATCGGGGGGGTACCTGTTCGGTTCATGCTTTACATGCTCCGTTTTGGCAGCTTCGGTTTATGTCCATTATTTTCAGCTGTTATAACAGCCAGCTGAAAAACAGGCGGCTACCTAATTCAATTTTGAAAGTAATTCCAATGCTTTATCCATCCTTTTGCTGTTCAGGACAATTCCCGCATAGATCTTTTCCCCAAAGATATTATTATCCTTTACAAAATTACTTTCGGTAATATCGATGGCATATGCCATCTGCGGGCCCATGACAGGCTCCGCGTCGATGGGTTCATCAACAATAATTGCTCCCATCACATACTCTTCCTGCGTAAACGGTAATATGTCCATATGATCTTCAAATGGCAGAAGTATGTTTTGGTGTGACATCAGATCAAAGGTATCTTGATCCATCAGCATGATGTCTATCTCTGCGGCGGTGATCATAGCCATCTGCTTCATCATAATGGCATAATTGTATTCGCCGTCATTCGGGTTGGCCGTTAGCAGATGCACCTGGGGTGCAGTGAGCTCCGGAAGTTTTTCCATTATAACCGCTTCCAACGGTTCTGACTCCTCTGCGTAGACGCTCCCCGTCAAAGCCATCGAAAAATCGGGATGAACCTGGTTCACACAGCTTCGGATGGAAAGAATAATGATAATAATCAATGCAAGGCCGCCGATGAAGAACCATTTATTGTAATGAATAAAGTTTTCCAGTTTTATAGGATCCTTTTTCAGAATTTTAGCCAGCAATGGAGGATTTTCGCGCAACTCCTTCTGCCGCTGCTCCTCCTTTTCATCCACAAACGTGATGCCCATTAAAAGGTTATATGCTTCGGTATAATCCTCGATGGTATAACCGTTTTCGTCTTCCTTTTTGATGGTGCGAAACTTTCTTGTAATGATGCCATACCGTTTTGAAATTTCATCCTTGTTGGCATCCGGATTCAAACTCATCATGGTCAGCGCTTTTTGCTGATCCATTTCGTTCATTCAATGACCCCCTTTTTCGTATAAAGCCCTCTATTCCTTCGGTTTCATTGTGGGAAACAACAGTACATCGCGAATGGAGAAGGAATCGGTGAACAGCATCACGAGGCGATCGATGCCGATGCCCAGGCCTCCGGTGGGCGGAAGGCCATGCTCGAGCGCGATGATGTAGTCGTCATCCATCATATTGGCTTCTTCATCACCCTGCTCGCGCTTTTTTACCTGGGCGAGGAAACGCTCTTTCTGATCCAGCGGGTCGTTCAGCTCGGAATAGGCATTGCCAAACTCCCGGGCTGTGATAAAAAACTCAAACCGCTCGGTCAACTCGGGCCTGTCCGGTTTTCTCTTGGCCAGCGGAGACACCTCAACGGGATAGTCCATGATAAAAGTAGGTTGAATGAGGTTCTCTTCGACAAATTCTTCAAAAAACAGGTTCAGGATCTCGCCCTTTGTTATCAGCTTACCGGTGTCCAGGCCCTTTTGCTTTGCTGCGTCGAGGGCTTCACTGTCGGAGGAGATGGCGTCAAAATCAACCCCCGCGTACTTCCGCACCGCTTCGATCATGGTCATTCTGGCCCAGGGCCGGGCCAAATTGATCTGCTGCCCCTGATATTCCAGCTGTGTGGTCCCCAAAACCTGTTCGGCCAGTGTGGTGCACAGTTCTTCCGTCAGTTCCATCAAACCCTTGTAATCGGTATAGGCCTGATATATTTCCATCATCGTAAACTCGGGGTTGTGCTTGATGCTCATGCCCTCGTTGCGGAACATGCGGCCAATTTCATAAACCTTCTCCATACCGCCCACAATCAGCCGCTTCAGGTATAGCTCGGGCGCTATGCGCAAAAACAGATCCATATCCAGCGTGTTGTGATGGGTGTTGAACGGCCTGGCGGTAGCCCCTCCATGGATGGTGTTCAGGATGGGCGTTTCCACCTCGAGAAAGCCCCTTTCATCGAGGAAACGCCTTACCCCGGAGATCATTTTACTGCGCAGAATAAAGGTTTTTCTAACCTCGGGGTTGACAATGAGATCCAGATACCTTTGACGGTAACGGGTATCGGTGTCCTTGAGCCCGTGGAACTTCTCGGGCAGCGGCCGCAGTGACTTGGACAGCAACGTGTATTTAAGAACCTTGACCGAAATTTCCCCCATATGTGTTTTAAATACGGTACCATTGATTCCGATGATATCGCCAATATCCAGCTTTTTAAACTCGGCGTAGGCTTCTTCCCCCAGATCGTTGATGCGGAAGAACAGCTGAATTTTCCCATCCCGGTCGTGAAGGTCGCAGAAGCTGGATTTTCCCATGCCTCTTTTGGCCATCAGCCTTCCAGCCAGAGAAACGCTGTTACCCTCAAGCTGCTCAAAATTTTCAATGATTTCCTGGGTTGAATGGGTCGTATCATAACGAACAATATTAAACGGATCATGCCCCTTTTGTTGCAGATCAAACAGTTTTTGCCTTCTAACCTGCAGTATCTCGTTCAGATCCTGCACTTCGTCTATATTGGGATTTACCTGCTCCGGCATAATATACCTCCTGATGCCCCTTTTGATGTATTCCCGCCAAGCCTGAGGCTTTCATGGCGGTTCTTTTGTGCTGCCGTAAACATGCATGAATACCGAAAACCAATGCCCGCATCACGGTAAATTTCCCGGCAAACACAAAAACAGCTTACATTTCCATGTAAACCGTTCTGCTATCTAAATATTATACCCCATGGATTTGCTGTAAACAATACCCGTGTTGATTTATTTATAGATTTCAAGCACCTTCAGCTTCACTGTGCCGTCGGGCACTGCGACCTCGATGGTATCGCCGGCCTTCTTTCCAATGAGTGCGCGGCCCACAGGGGAATCATTGGATATCTTCATCATGGAGGGGTCTGCCTCGGTGGAACCCACGATATGATAATCCACTTCCTCTTCAAACTCGGCATCATAAATCTTAACGCGAGTGCCAAGACGCACCGCATCAGTATCTATCTCATCTTCATCGATAATGCTGGCATATTTCAACGTGTTTTCCAGCTGAACGATCCTCACCTCGTTCTGAGCCTGTTCATTCTTTGCTTCATCATACTCGGAATTTTCAGAAATGTCCCCGAATGCCAGGGCTTGACGGATTCTCTCGGCAATTTCCTTTCTTTTTTCCCCTTTAAGCTGCTCCAGTTCCTCTTCCAGTTTTCGCAGCCCATCGTAAGTGATGAATATTTCTTTGCTACTCATACGCTGTTACTCCTTTTCTGTTTTCTCTCTGTATCCCCCTTATTGGCTTACCACGACAGTTCTATAGTTTTATGTTTTTCCAGCGGTTTTATTCTCTGTCGGATGTTCTATGTTTATATACTTTTGGTAAGTGTTTGGCAGGAGTACCTGATACTGATATTTTTCATTAAAAACCAGGAGAATGAAGCTCTCCCATTTACATTTTACAACATTATAAAGCACCCCTATCGTAAAGTCAATACACGAAACCTTCGCGGGTTGCACGCGGAATTCATTGATTACCGTTCACACTCCCCTTTAGTAAGTTCAAGCATCCTGTTTGTTCTTTGATGATGTTCTATGTTTATGGGCCTTCATGAGAAAATATGAGATTTTGGTTTCTAATTATTCAAGCTGTCTTTGATTTTCTGCGCCAGCGCAGCATGAATTCCTTCAACGCCACACAGCTGATCCACAGTAGCTTCCCTGATCTTTTTGACGGAGCCGAAATGTTTTAGAAGTGCTTTTTTCTTTTTGGGACCAATCCCTTCGATGTCATCCAAAGCAGATTTCCGCTGCTCTTTCAGCCTTTTGCTTCGGTGAAAGCCGATGGCAAACCGGTGGACTTCCTCCTGAACGGCTGCAATAAGGGGCATCAGAGAAGGTTCAAGCTTTAATTCCAGGGTGATCCTGTCGTTCACCAGCATGGAGGTCTGGTGCCTGTCATCTTTGGCCATGCCCACTACCGGCAGCTGCAGGTTCAGTTCCTTCAACACCTCCAGTGCTGCATGAACATGACCGATACCCCCGTCCACAAGAATTAAATCCGGCTTTTCGCCAAAGCTTTCATCCGCTGAAGCGTCGCTGAAACGCTTCAGCCTTCTGAACAGCACTTCCTGCATGGCAGCATAGTCATTCTGCCCATCAGTGTTCTTAATGGTAAATTTTCGATAATGGCTCTTCGCAGCCACACCATCAAGGAAAACAACCATTCCCGCAACAATCCCGTCACTTCCGGTGTTGGAGATGTCGTAGGCCTCGATTCGGTTGGGTGGCTGAGGAAATGTCAGAACCTCCTGAAGCCTTTCAAGGGCTTTTTGCATGTTTTCTCTGGCCCCCAGATAGGCGATGCGGTATTTTCCGAATTCTTCTTCGGCGTTTTTCATGGCCAGATCGATCTGGCTCTTTTTATCGCCCCGAACAGGTTGATATAAGCGGACACTCTTCCCGCGGATCTCCCGAAGCCATTGCTCCAGAATATCCTCATTGGCCGGGGCATGGGAGAGCAGAATTTCCGGAGGAATTTCCCGCCCGTTCCCATAAAACTGCGTGATAAAGGTTTCCAGAATCTCCCCGTCGTCCAGATCGTAAGTGTTCTCCAAAAGGTTGATGTTTTTTCCCATCAGCTTGCCGCCGCGAACAAACAACACGACGATCATGCTGTTGATCTTGTCACGGATGAAGGCGCACAGATCGCGATCTTCCATCTTTGTGGACAATACCAGCTGTTTGGCCGTGACATTTGCAATGCTTCTGAGTTTGTCCCTGATCGCCGCGGCTTTCTCAAATTCCATGTTCTGTGCATACTCCTGCATTTTTTCTTCTAGCTCGGTCAGGATTTCATCCTGCTTCCCCTCGAGAAACCTGCAGGCTTCCCGCACGATCTCGTTATAATCCTGTACGCTGATTTTTCCCGCGCAGGGAGCTGAGCACAGCCCAATATGATAAAAAAGGCAGGGACGCTGCGGCACTTTTTCATTGATTTGCCGATTGCAGGTGCGAATCGGGAATATTTTGCGCAATACCTCTATGGATTTTCGTACATCTGAAGGCTTTGTGTAGGCACCAAAATATTTGGAACCATCCTTTTTAATGGTGCGTATGATCTCGATTTTTGGAAAATCATCCTGGACCGTGACGCGAATATAAGGATAAGTTTTGTCATCCTTGAGCAGGATGTTGAATTTGGGTTTGTGGAGCTTGATCAGAGTATTCTCGAGGATCAGTGCTTCCGCCTCGGTTTTGGTGACAATGGTTTCGATGTGATGAATGCGGGAAATAAGGGCCCTGGTTTTGGGATCCTTTTCGTCGGTGTTTTGAAAATATTGACGAACCCGGTTTTTCAGGATCTTGGCCTTACCGACATAAATGATTCGGCCTGTTTTGTCCTTCATGAAATAAACTCCCGGAGAATCCGGGAGGTTTTTTAAAATTTCCTGCAAATGTTCCATTTGTTCAGCCATTTACCACCTGTGGGCTATTCATCGGACATGCCCCGGTTCGCAAACAATTCCAGCTCGTCCAGGGCAAGGCTTTCATCTGCGCCATCGGCGATCAGAAGCACCTTTTCACCTTTGCTGACACCTAAAGACAATATCCCCAACAAGCTTTTTGCGTTTGCTCTTCTTGCGTTCTTTTCGATCCATATATTTGATGCATATCCAGAAGCTTTCTGAATAAGCATTGCAGCCGCTTTCGATTCCAGACCGGATTCATTTTTAATAACAATTTCCCTTACGATCATTCTATTTCCCCCTGCCAACCATTGGTTCTGACGCCTCTGCGGCTTACACCGTCTGTGTACCTATTCATAGTCATACTCATTATACAATGATCATCATGGGTTTTCAAATAGAATATGAAAGTTTTCGTCATTCAGCATCAGGCTTGCTACTGTTCACAGGTAAACAAGCGCAGTCTGCTGAACGAAGGTGAAGGATCTCGCATTACTCCTGACAAGATCCTTCGCTGTGCTCAGATAAAACACATACCTCTGAAGCTGCTTATGAACTTATTAGTGGGGGGTGTGTACAGTAACTCAAGCCTTACGCGGTTTGCTTCCAAAAGAGAAATAGGCTCCACCCGCGATCAGGGTTATCCCGGCAATCAGCAAAAATACCCAATCGAAAACAGTGGATCTGCGAATATAGGAAACAATATCAACGGCATGCCATTTGATATCATTGATAAACCCAACACCTGCCGCAGCTAAACGATCAGGTAAAAACTGCAATACCTGCCCGCCCACCTGAAGTGCCGGGCTGATGAAAATGCCTGCAATAAAAAGAAACACCATAACATAAGCCATATAGGACACCAGTAGACGTGGTGAAACAGGTTCATTCGCCGCTTTACGGATTCGTTGCATCACCTTTTCTTCCAACCCGTCCAGGCTGAAATCAAAGCTCAGCATGCCGATGGTATCGAACAGGCTTTCCCATTCATTCAATTCGCGGTGGCACTGCCCGCAATCTGAAAAATGCTCTTTTAACCTTTCCTGCTTTTCAGCCGGCAGGGAATGCTCCAGATATGCGCAATACTCTTTATCTTTGGCATGCATTCCTATCCCTCCCCATAATATTCCACCATTTTCTCTTTTAACATCTTTCTGGCCCGGTAAATCCTGTTTTTAACAATACTAAGGGGAACCCCCATGCTCCGGGCAATCTCTTCATAGCTTAAGCCTGCCTGATGAAACAGCAGTAACGGTGTTTTATAGCCTGGATCCAGCTGCCTGATCTGCTCTTCTATCCATTGCTTGCGTTCCTTTTTAATCAACAGCTCGTCGGCTGATTCATCGGTGTCTTCAATGATCACCTCATCACTGGAAACCACCTGATAGTTTTTGTCTTTACGAATGGTATCTATACAGGTGTTATGGGTGATCCGTCCTATCCAGGCCGAAAATTTCATGTTGGTGTCATACAGCCTCAGCTTCTTATAAGCCTTAAAAAATACTTCCTGTGTAATATCTTCGGCGCTTTGATGATCTTTAAGGAAGCGAAGGGCAATGGAATAAACAAGCTTTTTATAGTTTGCAACCAGGTGACTGAAGCATTCAAGTTCTCCATTCAGACACCTTTCAACAATTTCCTTATCCTCCATGTATTATCCCTTCAAAACCGTTCATCGACGGTATAGCCTCCCTGCAAAACCGAGATATCTGCCTGGGAACGAACCCCCTGAAGCCCCATTTAATGAAGCTGCCTGCCCACTGTGCTTCAGTGAACCAGCATCATACAAAAGTAAATATCCCTGTTATCGTTAATACGTCCTACACTCAGAATAAGTCTGATTACCTATTTAGTCAAACTGTTTATTCTTTCTCTTTTGGGGGAAAAGCTGTATTGTAAACATTCAAAATATATTGAAAGGTTGCTGCCTGAATATGAGTAAAAAAGAGCGATTGCACTCTTTCTCCATCGAATATCCGATCCGCACTGCCGACACTTTCGTTCGCAGGTTTTTGGGATTGATGGGAAAAAGGGATGTGGATTATGGGCTTTTGCTGGTTCCCTGTAAATCCATCCACACCTTTTTCATGAAAATACCCATTGATGTCGTATACCTGGACGCGGCTATGACTATAGTTAAGATTGAAAAGAACATGATGCCCTGGAAAACCGGCAAAACCTGCAAGAACGCTTACTGCATTCTGGAGCTGCCCGCAGGTATTGCAGATCAGCTTCACCTTGCCGTGGGAAACCCTGTATGATCCTGTTGCAGGCTGGGAATAATTGTACGATCCGGTCTGGCTCTCAGTTCAAAAAAGGATCTTGTAAAGCAAAATCCTTTTTTTTTAACCAAATAACCTACCAACACCTGTTTTAATGATGGCCCTGATATTTTAAAATCGTGCCTGAAGGGCAAACTGCGATGCATTTGCCACAATTATCGCAGATGGACGTATCGATCACCGCGCACAGATTATCCATCGTGATCGCATTCAAGGGGCATTCCTTCACGCATTTTTGACAGGCGATACAGGAAACCTTGCAGTTTTTACGGGCAGCGGCACCCTTCTCGTGGTTGCTGCAAACAACTGAAACCTCGGCCTTCGCAGGAACCAGCTCGATGATGGTCTTTGGACATTCGGCAACGCATTTCCCACAGGCATTGCACTTCGATTCGATGATTCTCGCCAGGCCGTTTTCCACTTCAATCGCGCCAAAGGGACATACCTTTTTACAGCTTCCCAGGCCCACGCAGCCATAAATGCAGGCAGATGGCCCCCCGGCCATGGTAGCGGCCGATTTACAGTCGGTAATGCCGTCATAGTCAAATTTTATCAAAACCTTATCCCAGGTACCATTGCACATGACCCTGGCAACATGCTTTTCAATGGAAGACGCTTCCACACCCATGATCTCGCTAATCTGTTCGACAACAGCATTTCCGCCAACCGGGCATTTGTTGATCTCAGCCCCTGCAACGATCGCATCGGCGTACTGATCGCAGCCGCTGTACCCGCAGGCTCCACAGTTTGCGCCGGGCAAAGCGCCACGAACCGCTTCGACGCGCTCATCGGCTTCCACGGCAAACTTTTTGGACGCATAGGACAGCGCCAGGCCAAAAACCAAACCCATGCCTGATATGATGATGATTGGGATCACTATTTGCATCATAAAGTCACCTCACTCTCTGTAAAACAACCTTACCCAACAATCCGGTTTCAGCTTTCAACAATAACCAGATCAGTTATATCCACTGTTCCTTCTTCTTACCGTTTAAATCCCAAACAAACCCGTGAAACCAATAAACGCAACGGATACCAGTGCTGCCGCGATCAATGTGATGGGCAGCCCCTGGAACGCAACCGGAATATCATTGGTTTCCATTCTTTCGCGAACGCCGGAAAACAAAATCAACGCCAGTGAAAAGCCTACCGCGGCTGAAAAGCCAAAAACAACAGCCTCAAGGAAGGTATACTCCCTTTCCATGTTTAAAAGGGCAGAGCCCAGCACTGCACAGTTTGTGGTGATCAGCGGAAGATAAATCCCCAATGCTTTATACAGTACAGGCAGAAGCTTCTTCAGCACGGTTTCAACAAATTGCACCAGCGCAGCGATCACCAGGATAAATGCGATGGTTTGCATATAGACCAGGTCAAAGCGCTTTAAAAGGTATTCGTTCACCGCCCATGTGGCAGCGGAGGACAGTACCATGACAAATATGACCGCACCGCCCATGCCCAGGGCTGTTGAAGATTTTTTCGATACACCGAGGAACGGGCATATGCCCAAAAACTTGGACAAAACGAAGTTTTCAACCAAAATCGCCTGTATCGCAATTAAAATGATTTCCTTCATGCCGGATCACCTCCATCGATACCGTTGCTGCAACCTGGACAGTTCATCCCGCAGCCCGACGCAATTTCCTTGTTTTTGATCTTCAAAGAGGAAAACTTGTTCATGGCCGCAATAATAAAACCAAAGGCCAGGAAGCCTCCTGGCGGCAGGATCATCAGAACGGCTGGATCAAACAGGTTCTTTGTCAGTGTAATGCCCATCCATGTGCCTGAACCCAGGATTTCACGGATGGAGCCCATGATCAGCAGCGCAATGGTAAAGCCTGCACCCATGCCCAGGGCGTCGAGGATGGACAACCCTACAGAGTTTTTACAGGCAAACATTTCTGCCCGGGCTAATATGATACAGTTTACTACGATCAGAGGGATATAAATGCCCAGTTCCTTGTAGATATCCGGCGCAAAAGCCTGCAGCAGCATCTGGACAATCGTTGTAAACCCCGCAATAACCGTTATGAAAACCGGAATTCTAACCTTGTCCGGAACAATTTTTCGGATGAGGGATATGACGATGTTGGACCCAAGAAGCACGAAGGTGGCGGCAATACCCATACCAATCGCGTTCTTTGCCATTGTCGTCACCGCCAGCGTGGGGCATGTACCCAATACCAGCCTTAATACAGGGTTTTCCTTAAAGAAGCCGTTTGTTAAGGCCAGCAGAGATTTTGATTTTGCTTTGGCCATATCAGTCTCCCCCCTTTACAGTTTTCACAGCGTCAAGAGCTGCCTGAACACCTTTGGTAATACCGCGTGATGATATGGTCGCCCCGGAAACAGCCTGCACCTCGTTGTTGGCTTTTGGCTGTTGCTTCACGACAACCAGCGCGTTTTGCGAAATATCATTAAGGGTGATGGTACTGAGTTGACTGATAAAATCCCCGCCTGTGGCTTTTGAACCAAGGCCCGGGGTTTCATTGTTACTGCCAATGACAATGCCGGTGATGACACCTTCCATATTCACACCCACCGTCATGCTGATGGCACCGCCATACCCCTTGGAGACAACCTCAACGACATAGCCCACAGGGTCATCTCCAGCAAAACCGGTATAAATGCCCTTCACTTCCTCAGCAATACCCTTCTGCTGCGCCTGTTCAAATGTCTGTGCTTCCTTTAAGACCTGACGGCGGAATTCTTCCTGCTCGATCAGTGTGTTTTGCTGTATGGTATCGATGGTGATACTGTTAACGTAGGCCAGCGAGCCTGCAATGACAACGCAAACAATGAAAAGCACCAGGGTTGGTTTGATAATGCTATCCCACACGGCGTTCACCTCCAAAGCTGACCGGTACGGTGTAACGGTCTATCAGCGGTGTTACGACATTCATCAGGATGATGGCGAAGGAAACTCCTTCCGCATTGTTGCCATACAGGCGGAACAGCGTGGTTAAGACACCACAGCCAATGGCATAGATCACAGTTCCCTTTTGGGTGATTGGACTGGTGACATAGTCGGTAGCCATAAATACCGCGCCCAGCAAAAGCCCGCCGCCCAATACATGATACAGGGGATCCCCGGTAAACATTCCTTCCGGACCCAATACCCAGGTTAACAGCGCAACCGTTCCGGTAAAGATCACAGGGATTTTCCAGGTGATCACCTTGCGGAAAAGCAGATATGCAAAGCCCAATAAGATGGCAAAGGCCGAGGTTTCACCGATACATCCAGCGATTTTCCCCCAGAACATGTCCAAATACAAAGCTTTGGTGCCACCCTCCTTTAGAATGCCAAGAGGTGTGGCCGATGTCACCGCGTCAGTGGCCGGATCGATCCAGGCCGTCATTCTGCCGGCCCAGGCTACCACCATCATGACCCTGGCCCCCATGGCCGGGTTCATGAAGTTTTGGCCAAGCCCGCCGAAAAGCTGCTTGATCAAGGCCACCGCCAGAACCGCACCGACAATCGCCATCCAGATGGGGATGGTGGGTGGCAGGTTCAGTGCCAGTAATAAGCCGGTTACAGCAGCGCTTAAATCAGACACGGTCTGTTCTCTTTTCAACCCAAGCCGCATCAGGTATTCCGAAGCGACAGCCGCAGCCATTGTTACAACAATCACCAGCAGCGACCGCATGCCATAAAACCAAACCCCTGCTGCCGCCGCTGGCACAAGGGCAATCAGGACATCACGCATGATACTTTGTGTTGAGACATTATCCCTCAAATGAGGAGACGAGCTGACAAACAATCTGTTTTCCAAAGCCGATTCACCTCAATTCTCTCTGTTTCAGCTGAACGTTTTTCCAATTCCAATACTTGACTGTATCACCCTAAAACTATTGCAGGAAATGATTCTATTCAACACCTGGGCTCTGGGTGCATTTATGCCTTTTTAGCATTTTTGCGCACCTCATCCTTACCCATTCGGATGGACTGAACCAAATACCTTTTAGCCGGACATGCATACGAGCAGCTGCCGCATTCAATGCAGTCCAGCACGTGAAACTTGTCCAGTTCATCATATTTCCTCGCCATTACAAGCCTGTTGATATCGGAGGGTATCAGGTTCATGGGGCAAGCATCCACACACCGGCCGCAGCGGATGCAGGCCGACTCGGAAGGAAGATCCCCTTCACTTTTATCCAGCGCGAGAATGGCGTTTGTGTTTTTAATGATCGAGGTTTCCAGGGAATACTGAGCAATCCCCATCATTGGTCCGCCCATCAGGATTTTGAACGGACTGGAAGTAAAACCGCCGCAAAAATCAAAGACGTCCTTCAGCGAGGTTCCGATAGGCACGAAAACATTCTTTGGTTCCTTCACCACAGGCCCGTCTACGGTAATGCGCTTTGTAACCACTGGAAGGCCTGTCTCAACATAGGCTGCAATATAGGAAACAGTGTTTATGTTCAACACAACACAGCCAACATCGGCAGGAAGCTTTCCCCCCGGCGGAACCTTTCTTCCGGTTGTGGCGTATATCAGCGTTTTTTCAGCACCCTGTGGATATCTTGCAGGAAGAGAAATTACTGAAACTCTTTTGTCATCAACAGCTTTTTCGGTTAACAGCTGGATGGCCTTCGGTTTGTTGTCTTCAATGCCAATAATGGCCTTGGGTATACCCAGCATATCCAGTACAAGCTGAATGCCTTTGAGGATACTGTCGGGGTTTTCCATCAGCTCACGATAGTCAGAGGTAATATAGGGTTCACACTCGGCAGCATTGATGATTAGATAATCAATTTGGTTCTCTTTGGGTGGGTTCAGCTTCACATGGGTTGGAAACCCTGCGCCGCCAAGGCCAACAAGCCCAGAATTACGGATTGCTTTCAGGAAATCATCCTTCGAATGAATCACCGGCGGAACAACGCTTTCATGAACATCCTGCTTGCCGTCGGTTTCTATCTCCACAGACATCACCGGCTTACCGCTGGCATAAAGCATGGGCTCCACGCGTATAACCGTACCTGACACGCTTGAATGTACCAGTGAAGATACATAGGCTTCCGAGCTTCCGATCACCTGACCTACCTTGACCATATCACCCTTTTTCACTACGGGCGAGCAAGGGGCACCAATGTGCTGAACCATCGGAAGGATGACCCTGGACGGGATGCCGATTGTCACGGTTTCCGCTTCGGCGGTATGCTTGCGGTGTGGTGCCTGAACACCCCCGCGAAATATCCAGTTTAACATAGGTTCACCTCATTTCATCTGAAACGGTTCATTCTGTCTGTTTCTTCTCTATATGGCAATATCTGTTGGTTGTACACTGTTTTGCTTTGCTAACCCATTGCTGTCTTCAGTCTGTTTTTCACACGAAAAATGCAAAGCAAACAAAACCACTTTTCCTCATCATGATATCACAGGATAATGGTTTTGTGAATATATTTTTGTTTTTTGTATACAAAATGAAACACCGAAAGTTATTATCAACAGCTAGTTTCGCTATTTTTCCATTGCTGACAAATCCAATTCGAAGGTCGAGACAACCAGGGGCAGATCATTGATTTCCATCCCTTTAAGGCATTGAGGCAGAAATGAAATATTCAAGGCTGCGGCATTTCTGATCCGGATGGATTGAACCCTTCCCCTCTTCTGGCGGACACGCACTGCCATCCCGCCGAAGGCTTCCGGCTCACAGACCAAAACCTCTCCGGAACCATTGATTCGGAAATCTGTCTTTATGCTTCCTTTGGGAAGATCCGCAGCCATTTGATCGAGCAGATCCAAGGACAGTAAAGTATCTTTAAACATCAGCATTACACGGGCAAAACAGTCACTTCCATCTGTTCGCGGTATTACATGGTTCAGCTTAGACCACGGCAGTACCGACAGACCGCGAAGGTCTTCAGTCAAGCCTGCTGCTCTGCGCATTCGCCCGGTCATCATCCAGGCATGCTCTGTTTCAATCCTGCCCGTGCCGGAAAGCCTTTTCATGATGGAGGTTGTATTCTCCCACTGGCTTTGAATATTATTTAACTCTTCTTCCATTTCCTGTAATATTGCATTGACTGTAAAGAGTGTTTCTCTTGGAATGTCCCGGCTCAGGCCGCCAATTTCGAGGATTCCGGAAAATTGCGGGCTTGTGCATATCAGTGCCGCAGCTTCCTGATACAAGCTTGAAAGCCTGAATATTCTCGCGCTGCATGCCATCAGTCCAAGGCTTCGTGCCACATTGTTCAAGCTTTGCAGCCCGGCATGCAGAAAAGTCATTTCCATCAGGAACATCCGAAGCCATTGTGCCCGTTCAGGCACCTGCACCTCGTGAAGCTGTTCAATGGCGCGGGAAAACGCAAACGCCAGCGGAAAGCCGTTGAGTGCAGAAGTTCTTTCCAGAACCTCCAGAACGTCCTCCGGTTTTCCTCCCTTGCACAACTCCTCCAGGCCCCTGTAATTATAGCCTGTGACCAGCTTCGCGTTTTCGATCAGTTCGTCCTTCATCTCAAGCTGGAACTTGATCGGCTGGGGAAGCAATGGATGAAAAGGGCCCCACTCCATTGTTGAACAGTTGGAAAGATCCTGTGTTGTGGATTTGGGCTGGAAAGTAACCGGATATCCCTGGGCAATTTCATTTTGCATTTGAGCCCCCTGGGGAAATACCTCAGTCACCGAAGGAACAACACTGTCACAGGGAACAGTGGCTTGTATACACTCCCACCGATCTGCCTTCTCAAAGATATATTCCAAACAAACCTGTTCCTTTTCCTGCGTTGCGTCTATCATCAACAATGAATAACCCATGCATTTGAATGCAAACCATTTTCCCTGAAGCACTGAGCTTTGTTCTTCGTTCCAGCTTATACTCATTCTTCCATCCCGCCTTCTTCTTTCTCCAACCCTGCCTCAGCCGCCCTCACAACCGCTTCCAGCATTTCATGCATTCCAGGCGCGCAGCCGCGGATCCATGCATCAACCGGCAGAACTTCTTCCGCTGTATAAAGCTTGCTGGTTGAAGTGCGAAACAGGCTGCCCGAACAGGAGCAGGCGCCTGCCGCGATCACTGCCTTTGGCTGGGGGATCTGATGATAAACCTTTAATATTTCCTCACGGGATTGTTCATTGATGCATCCGGTAACCAGCAACGCATCGGCATGCTTAGGGTTTACCGTGATGGTGATGCCTTTGATTTCGGTTTCCAGTGACAGCGCCATGGAAAACTGCAGCGCACAACCTGTACACCCGCCGGCCTGTATGGGCAGCAATGAAATGGAACGGGATTTGAACCTGTCTAACCAACCCATGGTATCGCTCCTCAATTTCCCTGTTTAATCAGGATGATGTTCTTTTCAGCAAAATCAAAACAAAAAGCCTTACAGCCTCTATATCACAAAACCAGCCAGATAAAGTTCATCACCGACATCCCTCCGCCCCATATCAGGGCGTTACGGGCCACCTTTTTCCATTGGGCTTTGGAGACAAAACCGTCCAGCAATAAAAAAGCAAAGTAGCCAAACGCCGATATCGCAAAGGACACCCAAGGGTTGAAAGGTAAGAACACAGACACCAGCTTCACCCAAACACCAATTTCCACCCAGTGGGTGAGCTGCACCAGAGCAAGGCTCCAACCGCCATATGGAACAGCAAGGGGTGAATCTACAAAGCCCATGCCTTTTCCGGCGATATTGAAATCAAAAAACAGAAGGTTTCCACGGGTTAACATCACCGTTAACATGGCCAGAAAAGTGAGTGGAAGCTGCAGCAGCAACCCCTGTCCTCCGGAGTATTCAGATATGATTTTCAGGTTCAGGCTTCCAGTAACATGAAACACCGATGCCGCGCAAACAAGGCCGGAAAAACCGCAAATCAGCAACCGGACAATTCCCCTTTGGGCTGCCATGGCCGCGAAAGCTTCCCCATGGTTCCATGCGCCTGCCAGCATAAACAGCTCCATCATGACAATGGACGCGTATACCAATACCAAATGACTGCCCATCACCGTAAAATACAGCGCGCAACATGCAAACCAGCAGGAAGCAACCGAGTACCATCGGCAGAAGCAGCCCTCGTTCAGGTCTTTTTTACCTATCAGTTTGATCAACCGATAAACCGGCTGAAAAAACCAGGCCTTGTTATTCCCCGGCAATCGTGATCGGATATAATTTTCAATGATGTACAAAAAGAAAACTGTGACGATGACCAGTAAAAACCAGATTAACCCTTCAAGCATGATAATGCCACCCCCACAAGCAATGTCACTGCCGTAATCCAGGCCGCGCGTATCCATAAATGAATGCGAATGCCGGCTGGAAGCCACGAAGTCAGGGAATAATGGACGACTGTTCCTTTGTGATGATCATAGCTTTCCTTCCGGTTGCTTATCGCCGTGACAATTACCAAAGCTACCAAAACGATCAGGCTGAACCCTAAAAAGAGAATACCGCTATTCAGACCGAACAGGTGGGCAAACCCTGTCAGTTCGGTATATTCTGTGACCTGTTCAGCAGGAAGTGCCCCTGTCGCAAGCTGCTGATTGTGCAGATAACGATAAATCGTCCCTGATAAAAGGTTTATTATCGCCGTGAATGCTAAAAAGGCAGGCAGAATGAATTTGATAACCCTCGATTTCGCTTGATTTGAGCGGACAGATATTCTTTGTTCCCTGAACAGATCCAGCACCCAGCGAACAATTACAACTGTCATGAATACGAGGGCAGCTGCCGCAACAAGCATACCTACACCAAAGCCGCTCATCACCGGAAGAATAATGAAGCCCACACAAGCGCAGGTAAATGGAGGAAGTAAAAACAAAAGCGCCGCTATTGCCTTATATCTTACAAAACTTACCTCCGGGCGATTGGGCAGCTGTACTTCGGCCTGAGCTTCTTCTGCTTTTTCAGCCCAAATGCAGGTATAGAAGAATGCTAGCGTCAAAGCAGCGGCAACCATATATCCGGTGGAAAAAAATGCGCCTTCCAGGCTTGTATATGCACTGATTATCCCCCATCCTGACACAAAAAGCACCAGATGAGACACAAGCTGTTCATCTTTCCGGGCCAAACCTGCATCATATGCATTGGCGGCCATCAGCAGCGCCCCGATAAAAACAGCGGGGGCCGCCAGCTTGTGATCCAGATGAAGGAGCAATGGCCGAAATTTCAGAAGAACCGAAAAGGGTACCAGCAAAGAGAATAAAAGCATGGACAACCCCATCATGGGAACGGGCCACAGGAAGCTGCGCTGTGTCATCCATTTCTCGGGGATGAGATTACCCATGGTCAGAACGAAGATTAAAACAAGCACCGACAGCAAGCCTGCTGTTACGCTGTCCCCTGTCAGATCAGAAATGAGCGTGCCTTTGTTCAGGTGAATCAGTATCGAGGCTACCATCCATAATGACAGAACACCCTGTTGAAGAACCGGCACAAAGCTCTTCTTTTTCGGTTCACCAAAAGCTTTGCCTAATAACAGGTTTCCAAGGCAACCCCACTGCGCAAATAAATACAAGCCTGTTATACTTCTTACACAGAGCATACCGGCAAAAGCCGCCATCCAGAAGAAGATCCCGGCATATCCCGCTTTGGTTTGCCTGTTTGAACGCTTAAATAACGGATGTTTTATAATGAGGGGAACCATGATGGCAGCAATAAGGGCGCCTGCGGGAAGCAGCAGTCTTCCTTCGGCTTCTAACTGCAGGAATGTTGCCGGTTCGTCCGGTGAGATTAGAATTTCAGTCAGAATTAAGGCCAGAATTTGAACAAAGACAAGAACAGACAGGCCATAACGCTTGTCTCGGCTCGCGAGCAAAAAAAGAACGGCGGCGGTTGCCAGGGTTAACAGTTTCCAAAAGATCTGGGGAATACTCACCCAATAGTATTCTGTCGGTTGAACCAGCGGATAAAGCGAAACAAGAAAAAACAGAATACCGAATACAATGCCAAGAACCCTGTGCCCCTTCCCCGGAGAAATTAAAACCATTGCAATCATTATCAGCAAAGGACCAAACACAACCAAAGTGGATGATATTGTCATAGCCTGAATTCCTTTCAGGATGATACGATTACCTGCCCGCCAGCATTGAAATATAGAAGCAGGTTCGTTCCGCTGCTGTGAAACTTGAAACCACAACCAGTATATCTCTTTTTATGTCGATCCTCAACACAAAAAAACAAGGAACGATTTAAACCGACTTTGCCCTTATCGCCGCCGCCTGAAAAACAATCAGTCCGCAAGCCACTGCAGCATTCAGGGAATTGATTTCGCCATACATCGGTATCTTCAATAAAACATCACAGCTTTCCCTGACAAGACGGCTGATTCCCTCTCCTTCACTGCCAATAACAACAGCCAGCGCGCCCTTATAATCAAATTGGTCATATACAGTGTTTCCCTGCACATCGGTTCCGATGATCCACAGCCCGGCTTCCTTCAGCTGTTCAATCGTTCTGGTCAGGTTTGTCACCCTGGCAATGGGAATATGCTCTGCCGCCCCTGCAGCAACTTTAGCGACCACCGGTGAGAGGCTTGCCGAACGTCTTTTGGGAAGGATAATGCCATGCACTCCGGCACATTCGGCGGTTCTTATCATGGAACCCAGGTTGTTCGGATCGGTAATGCCGTCGAGGATGACGATGAAGGGCGGCTGATTCTTTTCCTTCGCCCTGTCTAGAATATCCTGCGCTTGCACATAAGCAAACGGCGCTACATCGGCAATGACACCCTGGTGATTGCGGGTCATGGACATTTGGTCAAGCCTGGTTTTCTCCAGATAGGACACCACGATATCCTGTTGTCTGGCCAGGGCAAATATCTTTGGGAGAACCGTGTCTTTCGAGTCTTTCTCCAAATAAATCCTGTTCATCGGATGGTTTGCCTTCAGTGCCTCGAGAATTGTGTTTTTTCCCTCCAGCCTGCCGATGTCCTCGTTGTCTTCCTGATGGGTATGATAAAGACTTTGCTTATCCTTTTTATCTGTCATTCTTCGTTTCTCCTTCCAGTTCGATGGCTTCAGCCGCCATGCTTAAAAGCTGAAGCAGCCGTTCGTTTCTGCCAAGCAGGTACAAATAACCAATCACGGCTTCAAAGGCGGTGGCGCGGCGGTAATCGAGAATATCGGCGTTTTTAGGTATCGTTGCAGACTTTGCGTTCCTTCCGCGCCGAAAAATCGCCATCTCTTCTTCGTTCAGCTTATCTTGAACCGCAGCGACGATTTTGCTTTGGGCGGCTGCTTTGACATAATTTGTGGCTTTCACATGCAATTTATGTGCCGATTCATTTTTTTGCACAGCCAGGCGGCTTCGGATAAACAAATCAAATACCGAATCCCCAACGAATGCCAATACCAGCGGATTCATCTGACTTATCGGCTGTACAGGGTCTTTCTTTAAAAAATCCATTGCTCCTCGGATCCTCAACGTCTGAAAACTTTTCAAGCTCAGGCACTATTTTATGATACCCCGTCAAATGCGATTAAAGTAATATAACGGGTTTTACATTTAGATTCTACAGGAAGTTTTACCATCAATCAATACAGCATGATAACTTTTCAGTTGAAGCCTGTGGTCGTCATCATCGCAACGCAACCATTCTTTGCCACGCACAACCCCTCATCATGTAATGCTCATTGCAGCTGATCCCTGAATAATGTACAAACAAATTCACCGGTTTTGTCGTAATTCTGTTTAATTTGTCACTTGTGCACAGCGGGGCAAAAATTCTATAATAGATATGTACACTGATACTTTTTAACATACTTTTACCTCCTTTCTTTTATTGTTATAAAAGAATTTCTAATGCGCGGAGCACAATGCTCCGATTTTTTTTGCGCAGAACCCATTCTTGAGTTATTCGTTGATCTATAGTATATTTTTATAGTAACTTACTGCTGCAAAACATAAAATAAAGACAAGAATTTGATGTTTTGCAGCTGTGAGTATCGCTATTAGGGTGTGGGCGAAGCCCACTTTAGTATAAGAAAAAGTTTAAATGGTATTTTTAACGTGCCTGCTCTGTTGGGTTTCAACCGATGCAGGCTTCATGATGATAAAGGGATAGAGATGAAAAAAACAAATGCCGTTGAAATGAAGAAAATCATGGTGAAGGACACTGCCCTTTTCTTACCCGCGAAAATTATCGAAGGCCTGATAGGGCTTGTGACCATCACCTTATACACGAAGTTTTTTGTTCCCGAGATATATGGCTATTACGGGTTTATCACCACCACCGTCAACATTATGTCTTTTCTGCTTTTGGGTTGGTTGATCCAATCCGTTTACCGATATGTAAACTCCTTTGATGGCGGTAAAAAGCAGGTTCTGTTCTATTCCACCTCTTTCACTTTATGGTGTTCAATCAACGGGATTATTCTGATACTTGGACTACTGGGTGTTTTCTTTATCGGCAAAGGGAATGAACCCTGGGTAACACAGTTGTATGTTCTTAGTTTGCTGATGTTCATCACTTACAACACCATGCAGATTTTTACCTCTTTGCTTTCAGCCACCAGAAGAACAAAGCTGCTGCTGTTCACCTCTATTTTTTCTGTTGCGGCCAAGCTCTTGTTCACCGTTTTTTTTGTGTATCAATACAAAACAAATACTTTTACCCCTGCCGCCGCAGTGCTGAGCAATGTCCTTGTTGATACATTCATCATTGTGCTGATCGGGTTCCGCCTGAAAATAACTCGCTACATTCGCTTTTCATTTTTCTCGTCGAAGGTACTGAAGAAATTTTTTGCCTACGGAATGCCATTGGTGTTGGTGAACATTACCAACAGCCTTTTAAGCCTGTCAGACAGATATGTGATTACCTCTTTTGCCGGGGCCGAGCAGTTGGGGGTTTATCATGCGAACTACACCATTTCCTCCACCCTTTTTACGCTGATTCTTTCGGCTGTGATGCGCGGTGTTTTCCCCGTTATTCTTCGCAATTGGCGTCAAAACACAAAGGAACAGACCGAGCATCTGTTATCCCAGGCTGTCCGGTATTATTTGATGATATCGCTTCCCGCTTTATTTGGTTTAAGCATGCTGTCCAAAACTGTATCCTCGCTGTTCCTGGATCCGGCCTATTTTGAAGATGGTTTTGTGATCATCTGGGTTGCGGCGGGTATGTTTTTCTTTGGATTGGCCGAGTACAGCAATAAAGCCTGGGAGTTGAACCAAAAAACAAGACCGCTTTTCTTTAACTCCTTGATTAGTTCACTGGTAAATGTGTTGATAAACCTTCTGCTGGTACCGGTTTATGGCTATCGGATTGCGGCCATCAGCACCGCGCTTGCATACTTCTTATACCTGATGCTTTCCCTTTTGAGAGGCAGGAAAATCTTAAAAATCAATTTCAATGTGATAAGCGTTGCAAAAATTTTGTTCAGCTGCATCCTGATGAGTGTGGTCGTAACCCTGCTGCTTCGCAGCTTCACTGCATCGGTTCCAGTACTTGTGTTGATAGTCCTCACTGGTTGTGCGGTCTATTTTGCCAGCCTTTTTGTGTTGAAAGAGCTCCAATCCGAAATCAATGCTTTCATGAACTGGCTAAAGAAGAAAGGGACATAGGGGACAGGTCCTCTATGTTCTCGTGCTTACTGGGATAAGTATTCCGCGGAACGCTGCGGCGGGATACGATCACCTATGTCCTCGTGCTTACTGGGACAAGGTACCTGTCCCCTCTGTCCCGTCGCCCTCTGTCCCGATTGCAAACTCGCGTTTTGAATACCGTGTTTTTCCAGAGGCTGAGGGGGGAATACTGTCAACATATTCTACACGGATGTTTACTTTTCCCATTGTACTTTGAATGGCATCAATGTACCGATCCATCTCCGCTTGCTGAAAACCACTGCTTTTAACAACTTTCAACGTAATGCTTTCCCTTGAATGCTGAATGATTTGAAACTGCTGAATGCTGGGGTAACTGCGCGCAAGGTTGGCAAAATAAACCCCATGAACATAACTGCCGTTTTCAGCGATAAAGATATCGTCTTCACGGCCTTCGATTTTGTCCAGAATGGGAAGGGTTCTTCCGCAGGTGCATTTTTCTTCGGACAGGGCCGCAATGTCGCCAATTTGATATCGCAGCCTGGGCATTGAGAAATTGTTCAAATCGGTAATCACAACAAGCCCGCTTTTTCCTGGTTCAACGGGTTTTTTCGTCGCGATGTCGACAATTTCAACAATCATATTTTCACTGGAAACATGCATCCTGCCCTGGGGACATTCATAGGCGATAATTCCGGCATCTCTGGCTCCGTATTCATTGATCACCTTACTTGCGAAAGCCTTTTCAATGACGACCCTCTGATAGTCATGCAGGGTCTCTGAGGTTGAGATGATCGCCCTGGGAGGATGTTTGATTTTGATATTATTCTGAAGAATATGCTGCGCAAACAGATACAAGGCCGAAGCATAACCATAGAAATATTTCGGCCTGGTCCTGTTCAAAACACCAACATACTGCTGCAGCGCTTCAGGGCTTAAATTGTATGCTGAAACAAATATGGTGTTTTTCAATATACGCTCTTTCATATGGTAGAGAAGCTTTTTATGCTGGCTCATCTCCAGTGGGTTTCCCCAAACCATCAGGCATCTGTCACCAATGTTAATATCCCACCAGGAAAGTGCCCTCCACCTAACCGACTCGGAGCTTTCAGCCGTTGGCCTGTCAATATAAAACCTGACCGGCTGGCCTGTAGATCCGCCCGAGCGATTGGGGATCAGCTTAGACCTGTCCGCAATTGAACTTATCAGCTGTTCCTGGTTATCATTCACAACCTGCTTGGTCAGCACCGGAAACTGTGCTAAAGCTTCCATCGGATCCTTTTCAATCAGCGGTATCAGGTTTTGAAAACCTTGGTATGCCGGTACATGCTGAACACAGTGGAGTAACAATTTCCCCAACTTCTCCTTTTGAAGCTGAACCAACTGTTCCTGTGGAAGGTATTGCGTTTTTTCAAAATGGCTGATATAGCTTAAGGTTTGATTTCCTTTGACCAGACGCAAAACCGGGAACAGAATTTTTCTGATTGCCAATGCTATAAAATCCATAAAGCCCTCTCCCCTGAACAACAGATAACGCAGCTGTTTATGCGAGCATTAATTTTTCAAGCAATAATGGCTCGATGTATGCACCGTCTTTATAAGCCCGCATGTTTCCGCCTGAAATCTCATCTATAAGAACGATCTGCCGATCTTCTCCAACACGGCCAAACTCAAGCTTAATATCATAAAGCTCAATACCCTTATTAGCCAGTTCCTCTTGTACAACAAAAGAGATCTTTCTGGTTAGATCCTTAAGAGTTTCATATTCACCTTTTGACAGTATTCCCAGCATTTCAAGAGCATCTTCGCTGATAGTGGGATCCTGGCGGGCATCATCTTTAAGGGTTACCTCCACGAATGCATCCAATGGCTGGCCTTCTTTGGCATAAAGACCATAACGGCGTAGGAAGCTTCCAACGGCCCTGAAGCGGCAAATCACTTCCAAGCCTTTACCAAATGCGGTAGCAGGTTTTACTGTCATGGTAGCAGCTTCAATATCTGCACTGATGTAATGTGTGGGAATGCCTTTTTCCTTTAGTTTTTCAAAAAATAATTTTGTCAGTTTCAACCCTGCTCTCCCGGCACCTTCGATTGTAAGCCCGATGGTATTCGCCCCTGGATCAAACACACCGTTTTCACCGGTTACATCATCTTTAAACTTGAGTAAATAGTTTCCATTCTCTAAATCATATACATCTTTGGTTTTGCCCGTATAGACTATTTTCATCTTTCATTTCTCCTCAAAAAAATTGATTATATGACTTTTTACTGCAAGCACTCGCATATTATCGTATGCTGCATACGGAATGCGGTATCCCAATACGATTTCAGCATACCACTTCACCCACATTCATTTCTGTAAAAAATCAGCAAACAGTCATGTAACATTAAAAAAATATTACATTATGAGCGGTTTGTCAATGATTTATTCAAGCCTGTTCCTCTGAAGAAATGGCTGTGCCACCTGGCAGTTGGACGTTTCGAGATTGCTGTAAAAATGTCCTGTTTAAAACATTTATGCTTTGAAGACTGAAAGGGTAAAATTTGATCGATGTAAAGGGTGTAACTTTTTTTGGGGTCTCGGTCAGTTCCCATGACGCATGTACCCACTTCATGGGAGGGTGTCAAACCCCCGTCCCCCCGACACTATTGGAGGGTGTCAAACCCCCGTCCCCACGACAACTGACACATCATATATATGTATCTACCTTTTTACCAAAGTGACCTTCGAAGAACTTGTTCATCTTATCCATAAAATAATCTGGTTTTTGGGCTTCGCCTTTCGTTACGGTTGTGGTTTTTCCACCCGAAGCGTAAGTCCTGCCACATTCGGGACAGGTGTCGATAAAGACTTGTACTGATTGGGAAACCACTCTTCTGCTGTCTCTTGACGCACTGGCGTGTTCGCTGGAAACATGCTCCTGCTCATGGGAAGAGACCGCCGAAAAGGATGCTTCGGGTGAAACATTGGTTGGGGTTTTAAACGATACACCGGGATCATCTGACCCGTCCACATACTTCCTGCTGGCACAGGTTTGACATTCCGATATTCCATTCGATTTTTGGAGATTAGCCAGTTTAAGCATTTTATCTATCTCAGAAGGATCCTTCTCCGCAGCAGAATTGACAGGTTCACGTGGTGAACCTGTTTGTCCGCTGTTGTTCATATACAGCGAGTAATAGTTTATGTTTCGTCCCTGAGAGCCTTGAATAAACATAATATTCACTCCCGAAAAAGCTCATATGTATATTTACCCGTTTTGAGATAAAAAAACCGGTTATAATTCACCGATTTTTTGTATTGTAAGCAGTAGCCATTAACATCTAAGTGTAATGGGATTGTCCGAAGATGCATGGTATTAACTTAGCTTTTTTTGCTCATCTGGACGTTGAGTTTTTTAACTTTATTCTTCCAAAAAAGATATTGGACAATCCACACGATAATAAAAATGGCAACGAAGATTCCAAAATAGACCAAAAAGCCGACCAATGAATGCTCCATCCAGTTTGCAATATAAGCGACGGGCATCATTACGAAAGCCATAACCAGGAAGTAGATGCATGTTTGCTTGGCAATGCTCCATTTATCAATTTCCCAAATCACTGAAGACGCTGAAAACGATGACCCCAACAGACCGCTTAGTAGTGTTTGAAGAATGACTGCATTGATTTCACTCCCCATTGTGTCAGCCAACTCTGGTATGCAAGGCGAATAATACCCTTGCCCCAAACTAATCGAAATGATGATCGTAACAATGTACCCCATTGCTATACCAAGGGGAAAGCCTAAAAGTCCCCGTAAAACTGCTTGTTTTTTCATTTCATTCACCTCATATCCCTAATACCTGTTTAATTTTGGCAACATAGCGCCTTGAAACATAAGTAACCTTACCATTGGTCAACTTCACACAAATTGTTCCCACAAGGCTAAGGTCAAAGCTTTTAACTTTTCTGAGATTGATAATCTCTGAATTGGAAATACGAACGAAACATTTTTTATCAAGCCGCTCTTCCAATTCGTAAAGTCGTAGCCGGAGTGAGTACTCGCTGTGATCGGTTATTGCAAAAACCTTTCCAGTAGCAGCGTAAACCTGGATGACGTCGGCTTGATCCAGTATTTCAAGCGTATCATCACGAAATCCACAGAGCATTTGTGGTGTTTCCTCAGATAGCTTTTTAACAATTTCATGAATTTCTTCTGTCATTTTATCCGCCAAAATAAGGATCTTGGGCTCTGCATATAAGCTATCCAGCTTTATTTCAATTTGCATTAATTCACCTCCTACGACTATATTGTATGAGATATGAAATGTTGCTTCCATTGATTATCAACAGGCGGTCGTTTTTAGAGCACAGGTGGTAAGGGACAAACAGGTCCTTGTCCCACCCTGGCTTAAATAATTTGTTATATTAACTGTTCTATGTTATGTTTTAGCTGACATTTAGCATTTGTGCTTTATGTTGATTTTATCACAAGAAAGGAGTATATGATGCAGATATCTGCCATATCGTACAAACTAAATGGGTAAGAGTACTATAAAAAATTATAATGATTATGACGTTAACTCAG
>LSQX01242798.1_pt1 | contig 42074 bp, 38 predicted proteins | sample 654561 | NCBI WGS metagenome assembly LSQX01 (sample SAMN04489861, study PRJNA283612) | anaerobic digester metagenome | isolation source: 4 biogas reactors fed with cattle manure at either 37C or 55C with and... | place: Denmark: Kongens Lyngby | collected 2014 | reverse complement strand
GCAGCCTATTCCTACATGGCCTTGGTGCCGATCATCCAACCCTTTGCGATTAAGCTTGTCACGACCAAGAAGGAAAGAAAAATCAAGATGCCCTACAATCCGAAGGAAGTTTCGCAAACCGCGAAAATCATCTTTCCGATCGCAGTCACCATCATCGCCGGCCTGATTGCTCCCCAGTCCCTTGCCCTTGTCGGATTCCTGATGTTCGGAAACCTCATCCGCGAATGCGGCGTCCTGGAGGGGCTCGCGGAGACTGCACGGACCGCCCTGGTGAACATCGTCACCTTATTGCTCGGAATCTCAATTGCTTTCAAAATGAAAGCCGCTGAATTCCTGACCTGGCAGACACTGATGATCATGGGGCTCGGCCTCGGCGCTTTCGTCTTTGATACGATCGGGGGCGTGCTCTTCGCTAAGACAATTAATCTCTTTACGAAAAAGAAAATCAATCCGATGGTCGGAGCGGCGGGCATCTCCGCCTTCCCGATGTCCGCGCGGGTCGTGCAGAAAATGGGGCTTGAGGCGGATCCTGAAAACCATCTCCTGATGCATGCCGTTTCCGCAAATGTCTCCGGGCAAATCGCTTCCGTCCTCGCGGGCGGCGTGATTCTGTCGCTCTTCATGTTTTAAGGAGGATGCCAATGTATCTAGCAATAAAAGAAAGTCTTGACATTGCCTGGCAGGGAATTCTGGCCGTCTTTCTCGGCATCGCCGTGATTTACCTTACAATTCTGATTCTGACTTCCATTCGGAAAAGGAAGAAATGACTGAAGCATGGACGCAACCATGCTTTTTTCTATTAACCCCTACGAAAAAACCTCCCAAAGCATTTGTTGCTTTGGGAGGTTCGCTTATTGCGCTTTATTTATACTCTTGGATTTGCATAAAGAAATCATAGGTATTTTCGAGAATTGTGGGAAGATAATATGTCGAGCCGATTTCTTCAATCAAAGCGTAGAGGCTCTGGTATGCTTCGGAAGCGGGATCAAGCACGTCATTGAGTTGGTCCGTCAAACCATCGACAAGGCCTGCTCTATTAGCAACGAATCTGCTTTCGGAAATGATGAAGGGCATGTCAATCAGTTCGAGGAACCATTCTTGGTATCGCGCTTCGGCAGCTTCCAGGGATTCTGCTGCTTCTACCAAAGCAATGAATTCTTCGGTATGCTCCATAACTGCTTCATAATAATCATCATTTTCAGAAATATAGTTATACCAAGACATCGTTGCTTCCATTAAAAACACGGCAAAAGCAATGTATTCGCTGAAAAGGACCTTAGCTTCGTCTTCTTCATACAAATCTTCAAGTTCCGCAATCGCGGCATAATATGCTGCCTCCTGATCAGCGATTGTCTCCGCGGTCTTGATTGCGTTGAGCGCGCTCGCATAAGCGACTTCCATGGCAGAGAGGGATTCCGCCGTTGCCATGATGCAAAGCTCAAAGTACTTTTCTTCAAGGAGGAGTGAGTAATTCCAACCACTTTCCTTAAGGTAATCGGTCGGAAGCAGGGAAGATGCATCAATAAATATCCAGTATGCCTCATCCAAGTTCCAAAGCTTGTTAGCTTCCTCCAAATCGGCTAAAAAGTTTTCATAAAGAGTGTCCAACTCCCCGATTTTTTCATCAATCACGACTGCCTTATAATAATCATATTTTTCTTTGCCGAGCGCATCGTAATCCTCTCTGAGACCTCCAATCACCTCCGCTTTGAATTCCTCGAGGATGCCTTCCAATTTTAATGGATTGGTCGCGTCTGCGATTTCATCTAATACACCATCATATTCGTCCGAGTATGCATCCCTAAAATTAGTAGCAATTCCATAGAAAAACTCAGTGGCTTCGTAGCTGGCGTAATTTTTTGCTTCACTCAGGATTTCAGAGTTATACACCAGATCAAGCGCCATCAGTTCTTCCCTATAGTTTGCTGGTATTGCTTCCAATTCTTCCGCATCAACGCTTTCCCGAGCTTGCCTGAGGTAATTGTCACGAATATTCTTGAAACCCGGATTTTCAAAATAGTATATGTAATCCAGGAATTCATCATAAATGTCATAGATTTGTTCGATGCTATCCGCACGCGCTTCCTCAAGGGCTTGTTTTTCAGGATCAATCACAAATGCCTCTTCAAGACTTGCCCGATATTCATTATACAGCGCGAAGAATTCCAAAGCGGTTGCTGAGGCAAATTCTTCAAGGGCATCTTCCAAAATACTTTCCATTTCCGCAACGCTCTCATCCGTCGCCACTGCTTTGTTTTGTTCAATGAAATATTTAAGCATCGAAATTTTATTATATTTGTATTCTTTGAAATCATCGAATTCAAAGTCAAGATCGACATTAATCATCTCATTATATAAATCAATAAATTCCCAGATGTCGGTCACTTCTTCCAACCTGGCAAACAATAAATCATAGTATTCATCGAAAGCGGAAAGCATATCGTCAGCGATCATTTCTCTATATGTATCTATAATTTTTTTCATGACGACAACGGCATTTTCGATGGGAATGTCCACTTCGGTCGTTCCGACATCAGCTATGTAAATAACATATCTTTCCCTTATGTATTCATCCCCCGGGTAGCAATGGATTTCCAGAACCAATTTTTTCGCATCCAAATCAACTTCTACGATTCCGTAGAAAAATGCGGTGTCAGCGTAATCGTTCCCGGTGAGGTCAACGATAGTTTCACTTTCAATATGGGACATGTAAATGCCTTCTTCGTTTTTGTAGAAATCGCGTTCGCTTAAGGCGTCGGTGTTAATTTTGAAGGCAAAGCTTAGGATATTGTCCAGTTCTTTCGCGGGAAAAATGTCAAAGAAAAAATTGAGAGTCTCAACATCCGCAATTAATAAATAAGCGTTGCTCTCATCAACGGAGATATAGACATTTTCGCCATCGGGATTTTCCAAGTTATAATTAATCAAATTCCCATCAGTCATTTTTTTATTCAATATGCTTTCCTTTTCATCAACCACCCCCTCCACTTCTCTAGTATAATAAATCTTGAGTGTGTGGTTATCGCCCATGAAAGCTTTCAGAAAGGCTCCCAATTCGCTAAGTTCCATTTCCCATTTGGCATAGAGCACCAGGTCCGAACTCACCACGTCATAGGACTTGACCCGATGTCCCTCTTCGTCGAACCAACCGACGAAAGAGTGCCCTTCCCTAACCGGAATCGGCAGGGGCACAGGATCTCCCTCTTGTATTTCAACTTCTTCATTGCCGTCCGGAAGCGTCCCGCCGTTTAAGACATACTGAACCGTATGGGTTTCCTTTTCCACGACTTCTCCCCTTGCTTTGACGTCAGTTTTTTGGCCGTTTATTACCCAAAATCCGTCTTCGCTGATTTCTACCGTGGGCGCATTGCCGTCGATTCCGTCTTCGCCCTTCAAATCATCCAGCGAAATCAGATCGGTCCACTTGTCCTCCGATTTGTATTTCCATTGGATGTGATTGTCATGCACGCGAAACTCCGGTTCCTGGGCTTTTTCGGTGCATCCCACAAATATCAAAGACAACAACAGTACAAAAATAAAACTGACAAATTTCCTCATAAACTCTCCCAATGATAATTTGCTTTACGCAAATACATTATACCATTTTTTGACACATAATTAATAAAAAAATAAAATGAAGACCAAAAAGCCCCTCAACGCAGAGGGGCTTGATTGCCAAGGAAAAAACTGCTATGGCTTATAACTCATGAGAAGAGCGAAATGATCAGGAACAGTTCCGCAAACAGCGTCGCCACCAAACTCACGACCGTGATTTGGGTGTTGATGCTGGGACCAGCTGTATCCTTGAAAGGATCGCCCACGGTGTCGCCGACGACTCCGGCCTTATGGGCTTCGCTGCCCTTCCCGCCGCAGTTTCCGGCTTCGATGTATTTCTTGGAATTGTCCCAGAGGCCGCCGCTGTTGCTCATGAAGAGCGATATCAGGAGTCCGCTTACGATGTTCCCGGCAAGGAAACCGCCGATTGCGGTGACTCCGCCGACGAAGCCGACGACGAGCGTGATGGCTATCGCGAAGAGGCCTGCGGGAAGCAGTTCGCGGAGCGCGCCTGTGGTCGCAATCATGATGCATTTATCGTATTCGGGCTCGACGCCTTCTTTACCTTCTTTCAGTCCCGGAATCTCTTCGAACTGACGGTGGATTTCTTCAACCATCCGCTGAGCGTTCCTGTCAACCCCGAGCATGAGCAGGGCGCTGAAGACTGCGGGAACCGCTGCGCCGACAATCATGCCGAAGAAAACGATCGGATTCATGATGTCAAAGTGTTGGATGATTATAGCGCCGGCCGAATCGTTTACCTCAATTACAAAAGCAAAGAGAAGGGAGATGACCGTAAGTCCCGCGGCACCGATCGAAAAGCCCTTGGTGACGGCTTTGACTGTGTTTCCGGCGGAGTCCAGTTTGTCGGTCGTCTCAATCACATCTTCGCCCAGGCCGCCCATTTCCGCAAGCCCCCTGGCATTGTCCACTATCGGGCCGTAAGCATCGTTGCTCACAATCATGCCGACGATCGAAAGCATGCCCACAGCCGCCATCGCAACCCCGAACATGCCGGCTTCCACCTCAAGCCCGCTGGCCGTTCCGAGCGGCTTGCAGAGCATGAATGCGGCGAGCGCGGAAATCGCAATCCCGATCATTGCCGGAAGCACGCTCAGGAAACCATAACTGACACCGGAGAGAATCGTGAATGCGGGCCCGGATTTGCTCGCTTTCGCGACCATCCGCACGGGCTTTCTTAAGTCGTTCGTGAAGTAATCAGTCGTGAGGCCGATGATGACGCCAACGAGGAGACCGACGACCGAGGCGCCCCAAACGCGCCATTCAAATTCCAAGAAGAAAGTCGCAACCGCTGTCAGGACAGCAAAAAGCCCGGTCGTGAGATAGGTACCGATGTTCAGGGCTCTGGTCGGGTTCCCATCCCTGCCCATGCGCGCGAACATCACGCCGAGCATCGAAGAAAGGAGTCCCAAAGCGACGTAGACGAAGACCATTTCCAAAAAGGCGCTTTCGCCCAGTTTGCTGCCGAGGGAAGCCGCCATGACCAGGGCAGCAGCAATCGAAGCGACGTTGGAGTCGAAAAGGTCAGCCCCCATTCCGGCAACGTCCCCGACATTGTCACCGACATTGTCGGCGATGACCGCGGGATTGCGCGGATCGTCTTCCGGAATTCCCAGCTCGACCTTACCGACAAGGTCGGCGCTGATGTCCGCGGTCTTGGTATAGATGCCGCCCCCAGCTTTCGCGAACAAAGCCCAGCCCGAAGCACCGAAGCTGAAGCCGATGAGGGCAGAATAGTCCTTTGTGAGATAACCGATGACGAGCGTGAGCAGCGCGATCCCGAAAAGGCTCGAACCGACGACGGCCATACCCATCACGGCTCCGCCCCTGAAGCCCGCCAGGAAGCTCTTGCTGATGCCGGATTTTGCGGCTTCGGCAGTCTTTTGGTTGGCGATGGTCGCCACCATGATGCCGATTTTGCCGGCCGCGGCACTAAAAATCATGCCGAAAATGAAAGCAGCGGTCATGACCACGTGATTGAGAAGCTTCTCGCCTTCCGACCAAAGCGGTTTCGGCAGGAAAACAAAAATCAAGACCGCGCCCGCTCCGGCAACTTTCAAAAGGGACATGTATTCTTTCTTTAAGAAAGCATTGGCTCCCTGTTTGATCAATTTTCCGATGTGAGCGATTTTTTTGTTTTTGGCAGGCTGCTTTTTTACCCAGAGGTAAAGCCAAAAAGCAAAAACAAACGAAAGCACGGCAACAAAAACAGTGGCAAGGATGATTACAAGCGTTTTCAAATCCATTTAATTCATCTCCTTCGCAAATTAACTAACTTCGACCATTTTATTACATTTTCTTCCTTTTTACAATCACATTTTTCAGTTTTCCGCCAATCATTTCCTTTCCGTGAGGAAAAGGGCGGCGCTTCCCTCAAGATTTCTTTGGAAAATGATGCCGGAATCCAGGTGCTTGCTCACGTTCTGCCTGCTCATCTTTAGGCTTGCAGCGATCTTTGTACAAAAGCCGCGCTCCCAGAAACAACTGACAAGTTCTTCTTTTTCCCTGGCATAAAGGGCTTCCAGATCAATCAGTTTGCATTCCGAAAGTTTTGGAAGCATGAATTCCGGAAAGGGACGCTTGTTTTCCAATAGGATTTCGAAAAACTTTTCTTTGAGCCTCAAAGCTTTGAGCAGATTCTTCTCTTCGCCGTATTCCGAAAACTCCATTGCGTTCTTTTTATACAGGGGAAAATAGATTTCCGAAAACAAGCGGACCAAGTTCCCACCAAGCGATTGCCTCCTTTCCAAATGCTCGCTCGCCAGAAGTATCGCATTCAGATATTTGTCGGTTTTCCTGAAGGAGACGTAAACAGCGCCCGCATCCTTCGCCCGGGCCAGGGCAAGCGCCCGCTCCGCATGGAAATACGCCGGGCCTTCAAATGTTTCCGAACTGATCTGGTAATGCTTCCCTTCCCCCAAGCCGATTCTTACCGAAAGCGGAAAAAGCAGCATTTTTAACTGCCTGTAATACAAATAAGCCGCCGCCCCCTCAACAAACACCCCCTGGATTTCTTCCTTCCGGAATGAAGGAGGGCTTTTCAGGGATTTTTTGAAAACCCGGTTGAGATAGGAAAAAGCGGCTTCAAACAATTCCTTCAAGTCCGGCTGCCATTTTTTATCCACGTCCCCTTTCACTTCTCCGAGCATAATCGTATAATTCATGTCGCACCTCAGATTTATTTTTTCTCAAGGCGATAAAAATATACGAAAGCGAAGATGCCGAAAAAAAAGCCCTTTCGGGCATCATTTCCTTCTGATGTTTACCAATAGGACGGAAAGCGCATAAAAGAAAAGCAAGAACGCGAATACGCTGAAAAACCAGACCCCCACCTCGTCCTCGCCGCTTTGATACAGGGGATACCAAAAAAAAATGGCTGTGAGCGTGAAAACCACGCTGAGGATGAAGGCCAGGATTCCGGCGAGAGGATCGGTATTGATGAAGGCGTTCCCACCGCTATTCCGGGGTTTTCCGGAACTTCCCGCAAGCGCAACCAAACCGTGAATGAAGAGAACGATGCCTGCCAGGAAAAATATTCCCGAAATGACCCACAAGACAATCGCTTCGGCTAGATGGGATGCATCCTTTAATTTCAAAAAATAGATTAAAACCGCGCTTCCGACAAAGAGCAAGCTGGAAAGGACGGCGGCGAGACCATTATTTCTATCTCCGTCGCCCTGATAATCATTGAATCCCATAAAATGCATGAGCGCTTCAAACGCTCTTTCCTCCTCATTTTTTTCACCAGTTGTTTTATTTCGGTTAAGACCAAAGAAATGTTAGGTGCTGATAGTGAATAATCTTCGTCATAAATATTTTATCTTTCGATTAATAAAAAGTCAACATCGGCAGGAAATAATGCAAATCACATTTGCATTTCTTGAATGCCTTAAGAAAATATGATTGCTATTCATAGTGCAAAAAAACTATCTTATAATCCTTGAAAATGTTAGTGCGAGGATATAAGATATTCTTTTCCTTGCTAGGTTGGGCTATGCCACGGCACCGGTGTCGGATATGAAACATTGTTATTGATGCATTATCATTGTATTCGATTTATAAAAATTAAACGCCTGGTTTGGTTAAAAAACTATTGCATTCTTTTTGTTTTGTGATATAATATATAGTGCGTGAAATGCGGCTATGGCGGAATTGGTAGACGCGCTACTTTGAGGGGGTAGTATCAGCAATTGATGTGTGAGTTCAAATCTCACTAGCCGCACCATTTTTTTTGAAATTAATGATGAGTATTTTGGTAGTTTTACCAAAATACTTTTTTTCTTTTTATTAACCTAGCATGATTTATTAGCAAAGAGGGAGTAATGAAAAGCCTTATTTCGAAAGTATTTTGGACCAGAATCCGAAATTCATCGGCTTCGGTAATTACATCACGATGTTCACCGATAAAAAATTCCAGACATCCCTGATCAACACCTTGATTCTGGTGGGCCTCGTTCTCATCTTTCAGGTGGGCATTGCCTTGATACTCGCTTTGGACCAATGAACTCCTGCCCTACATGGGCTCCTACCTTCCCGATGAGATCATGACCGCCCACATCCTCTACAGAAAACTCGACGACCGTTTTCCGGCCTCGATTTTCAAGAAAGTCATTCATGACCTCCTGCGGAAAGAACTCGGCTTCAAGGGGCTCGTCATTTCCGACTGCTTGGAAATGGATGCCCTGACCAGGGCCTATTCTTTAGCGGGAGCCGTCATCTTTGCCGTTCAGGCAAGCTGCGACATCCTCACCGTGAGCCATTCCTTCGGCCGCCAACTCATTGTCAGGAATTCCCTCCTTGATGCGGCGAAGAACGATGCGGCATTTCTTCATTCCGTGGACGAAGCGGTCGAAAGAATCCTCAAATACAAAGAAAAATACTGCCGGAAAATGAAGCCGGAAATCGACTCCGAGAAAAACCGGGAGATAGCGGAAGCGGCAAGCCTTGCCAGCATCACCATCGCCTCGGGTGAGCCCTTCCGAATCGACGAAAACACCGTCGCCGTCGGCGTCACCAATTATGTGAGTTCGATAGCCGAAGACAAGAACGTGGAGGATTTGGACATAGCGGAAATCTTGGGCGAAGAATTCAAGATTCCCCACCTTTCCATTGACAACAAAAACTTCAACGTCAACGATGTCCAGGAATTCGCAAAGGGAAAGAAAGTGGTGCTTGCCCTTTCGGATTCCCACCTCACGCTCGTGCAGAGGGTCCTCTACTCCAATCTCTTGCAGTCGGGGGCCAGGGTGATGCTGATATCGCTCAGAACGCCCTATGACGTCCTGGGGCAAGCCCTGCCGGAATGCCACATCTGCATCTATGAATACACCCGCCAGTCGGTCAAAGCCCTGCTCAAAGTCCTCCGGGGCGCAAAGGCGGAAGGAAAGCTGCCCGTGAAGCTCGGAACGAGCCCCGACCAAAGCGAACTGAAGAATTATCTGGTTGAACGGATTGTAAAATTCATTGAACAGAATTGCGCAAAACCGCTCACGCTTGATGTCCTGGCGAACGAATTCTATCTCTCGCCGGGTTATCTCTGCCGGCTCTTCAAACAAAAAGTCGGCATCAACTTCATTGATTACCTGAACACCGTGAGAATCGCCAGAGCGAAACATCTTCTGCTCACAACCAACCTCAGGATTTATGAAGTCGGGAATCTCTGCGGATATGCGGACCTGAACTATTTTACAAAAGTCTTCAAAAAAGCCACCGGAGTGACACCCTCCTATTTTCGGAACAATTCCGGTTACTATGATTGATAAAGAAAGGCGAAGCCGTTTTCCGGCTCCGCCTTTTTATATTATCGGGGCATCACACTGCATGATCCAATTTGATTTTCATCAATTTCGTCTCAAGTTCAAAGATGGCTTTTTCGCTTTCTCGGACTTTTACAGAGTGGCCAAGCAAAGAATAAGCATCGCGTTTGAACTTGGAAAGTTTAATTTTCCAATTCAAATCCTTTATTTTTGCTTGATAATTGTTCATGAGCCGCTCCTTTCTGTTCATCCTCTATTTATATAACAATCAAATGTCGCTTTTTTTCGAATCATCTTATATTTTTTTTGGAAGCATCAATAATATAAGCAAAGGAGGTTCGGAAATGGCAATCAGTTACAAAGGCGCGATCAGTTTCGGCCTGATCTACATCCCGATCGCTTTATACACTTCCGTGAAAAGCGGCGGCATCAGGTTTAATCTTGTTGAAAGGAACACGTTAAGCCGCGTCAAATACAAAAAAACCTGCGTCGATTGCGAGGGCAGGGAAGTGGAACAGAGCGACATCGTAAAAGGGTATGAGTATGAAAAGGGGAAATATGTGATCTTCACTCCGGAGGATTTCGAAAAACTCAAGTCAAAAAAAAGACAAAACCATCATAATCAAACAGTTCGTGAAACTTGACGACATCGACCCCCTCTATTACGACCGCGCTTATTACGTGGTTCCGGAAAAAGGGGCGGAACGGGCTTTTGAGCTTCTGAAACGAGCGATGGAAAAGGAAAAGAAATGCGGGATAGCGAAAACGGTGCTCGGGACCAAAGAAACTTTGATCGCCATCCGCGTCAAAGAAGGAAAGATGTACCTCAACACGCTCCACTTCCATGAAGAATTGCTTCCCTATCCCTATCCCGAGGCTGAGATGCATTTGGAAAAACAGGAACTCGAGCTTGCCGTCACGCTCCTGAACGCTCTCACCAAACCCTTCAAGATCGAAGAATACAGGGATGAGTACCGGGAAAAAATCGAAGCCGCGATCAGAGCCAAAATCACCGGAAAGGAAGTCTTTGTCCGCGAGGAAGGCGAATTCAATCCGGCTTTGGATCTGATGACGGCCCTCCGGGAAAGCCTGAAGGAAGTCGCCCCCGAAGTCCATGCTTGATTTCGATGCCAGAAACTTTTCCCCAATGCTCTTCTGGGAAAGCGAAGAAGTTTTTGACAGCGCCGATCATTTATACGAATTAAAATTCGACGGCATCCGCTCCCTTGCTTATCTCGACGATGGAACCGATCTCGTCAACAAACGCGGAAAACTCCTGAACGCAACCTATCCGGAACTTGCGGATTTGCATTCATCTGCAAAGGAAAAGGTTCTGCTCGATGGGGAAATTCTCTTGGTGAAGGACGGAAAACCGGATTTTTATGCGCTCCAGAAGAGAGCCATGATGACGGACCCCCTGAAAATAAAAATCCAAGCGGAAATGAACCCCGTTGTGTATGTTGCCTTTGATTTGCTATATTTAAAGGACGGATTCATAATTGACAAACCTTTGATCGAAAGAAAGAAACTGCTTGAACAATTCGTGAAAGAAAGCAAACAGCTCGCAATCTCCAAATACATCGAAAACAGGGGCAAGGAACTGTTCCAAGCCGCGAAGAAAATGAATCTCGAAGGCATCGTCGCAAAAGAAAAGAACAGTCCCTACTACCCAGGAAAGAGGAGTTCCGTCTGGCTGAAAATGAAGGTCTATAAGGAAGAGGACTTGGTCATTCTGGGATATGTTCCGAAGGAGCACACAATTGATTTGGTTCTGGGACGCTACCAAGAGGGAAAGTTTGAAAAAGCAGGAACGGTCGTGACCGGAAAATTCAAAGACAAAATAGTGAGGTTTTCGGAAAAGCACCCGGCGGAGCCCCATTTTCCGGAACCTAAAAACGCAATCTGGATGCTACCGAAACTTGTAGGAAGGGTCCGCTACATGATGAAAACGAAAACGGGCGGCCTGAGGCAACCCGTTTTCATGGGACTAAGGGATGATAAATTTGTGGATGATTTATCATAAAGGATGTTTCATCCTTTATAAGCAAGTCTCCTTTTTACAAACACCTGATCCAAATGATAGATCAGCAAAATCAGCACAATTGCCAATGAAGAAATGATGATGAACTGGGGAACCCCGGTAATCGTGAAGGGTATGTCCGAATCAAAGAATAGATAATCAAAATTTTTATTGAAAAGAACTTTCTGCAAAACTTCCGCATTGAACACCACGATTAAAAGACCGATGAAAACCTGGTGGATGTTCCTGTAATGGAGGACATGGGTTCTGGTCAAAAGCAACACCGCGGGGATGACGACGATCACGTAATGGCTCATGATGCTGTCCAGGATCGAAAAAGTGAGATATCTGTCGGTGAAGATTCCGTCCGGAATCAAGAAAGTGAAAATCCCCCCGATCAAACCGGTCACCACGAAGAAATCCCTGCCCCGTCTCACATTAAAAATGATGGAAAGGGACAGAAAAATAGTGTTGATGTTGCAAAGATAGAAGGGCCAGAAATGTTCAATCAAAGACGTGCTTCCGTCATAACCGATGATTCTTCTGAGAAAATAAATGGGCAAACAAACAAAAGCAATGATTTTCATTTTTCCGAGAATGTATTTTTCGCTCTTGTTTCGGAAACAGTAACAGAATAAAACTATGGATGCAATCACAAAAAAGATCGATAAGAGATGGGTGAGGCCGTAACTATAATCGCCGTGTTCAAAACCTTCTTTAAAAAATTTGCTGATAAAATCCATTTTTCTTCTTCTTTCTTCTCCTCTACCAATATTATAACACCTTTCGTAGAAACAGTAAACATAAAAAAGGAGAGTCGGGCTCTCCTTTGAATGCATGGTTCGCAGTTGAATCCATGGCGTTCTCCATTTTTAAAAGCCACCGTTTGCGGTGGCTTTTTCATCAATACATGCCTTGCGGAATGGCAGGTGTGTCTTCTTTTTCTTTGATTTCCGCAACCGCGACTTCGGTGGTGATGAGGAGTGCCGAAATCGAAGCGGCGTTCAGAATGGCGCTGCGGGTGACCTTCGTCGGATCGACGATGCCGGCTTCGTACATGTTGACCCATTTTCCGGTTTTCGCGTCGAAACCGACATTGACTTCTTCCGCAAATTGTTTTTCCACAATCTCGTCCGGATCGAAGCCTGCGTTTTCCGCAATCTGATAAATCGGCGCGGTCAGGCTTTCAAGGACGACATTGATTCCTTTCTGGATGTCGACGACATCGGATTTCAAGACGGGTTTCAATTCCTTATAGATTTCCACAAGGATCGCGCCCCCGCCCAGGACGATGCCTTCCTCAACAGCAGCTTTGGTCGCGTTCAGAGCGTCCTCAATCCGCAGTTTCTTTTCTTTCAGTTCGGATTCGGTCATCGCTCCGACTTTTACAATCGCCACGCCGCTCGTCAGTTTAGCCAACCGCTCGCTATAGCGTTTCCTGTCATATTCGCCGGTGGCGTTTTCGATGTGTCTGCGAATTTCCGCGATTCTTGCCTTGATGTCCTCCTGTTTGCCTTCGCCGCCGATGATCGTCGTCGCGTCCTTCGTCACGACAATCTTCTTCGCGACTCCGAGGTCATCAATCGTCATCTCCTGCAGATCCATGTTCAGATCCTTCGCGTAGAATTTCGCGCCGGTGAGAATGGCGATGTCGGTCAGGATGTCTTTCTGGTTCTCGCCGAAGCCCGGAGCTTTGGTCGCAACAACGTTGAAGGTTCCGCGGAGTTTGTTGACAATCAAGGTGCTCACGACTTCGGTTTCAAAGTCGTCCGCGATAATCAGGAGCGGCTTGTTGGATTTCAATACCTGTTCCAACACCGGCAGGATGTCTTTTACATTATTAATCTTCTGGTCAGTGACCAAAACCAGGGCATTTTCCAACACGGCTTCCATTTTTTCGCGGTTTGTCACCATGTAGGGGGAAACATAGCCCTTGTCATACTGCAACCCTTCCACAACCTCCAAATATGTGTCGAAACCTTGGGATTCGTCGACGCTGATGACTCCCTCGCGTCCGACCTTATCCATCGCCTCGGCGATGATTTCGCCGATTTCCGCACTTCCCGAGGAAATCGTGGCCACGCTCGCGATGTCGGAATTGGTTTCGATTTTCCGGGATTTCTCCAGTAATTTCTTGGCAACTTCTTTCGCCGCCCGTTCAATGCCCTCGCGCATCAGAACCGGATTGGCGCCTTTTTCGATGTTGTCCATCCCTTTGTGGATCATCGAATGCGCAAGCACGGCTGCCGTGGTCGTTCCGTCGCCCGCGTCCTCGTTGGTTTTGTTGGCGACTTCATAGACCAACTGCGCTCCCATGTTTTGGTAGGGATCTTTCAGCTCGATTTCCTTGGCGATGGTAACGCCGTCATTGGTGATCAAAGGCGAGCCATAGCTTTTATCCAAGACAACGTTTCTTCCCTTCGGGCCGAGAGTGATCTTGACCGCGTTGCAGAGAATGTCAACGCCCTTCAATACGGAATCACGCGCATCTTTTGAAAATTTTAGTTCCTTAGCCATAATCTTCTCCTCCTTACTCCACGATGGCAAGAATATCTTTTTCCGCGATGATCAGATATTCTTCTTCATTGATTTTGATTTCCGTCGTCGAATACTTTTTGTAAACGACTTTGTCGCCGACTTTCACTGTCAGGGGCTTGAGTTCGCCGTCGACATAGGTTCCTTCACCGACGGCAGCAACTTCCGCAATATTCGGCTGCTCTTTCGCGTCGCCGGTCAGGATGATGCCGCTCTCGGTTTTCTTTTCAACTTTTTCTTTTTTTAGAATGACGTTGTCATGCAATGGTTTCAACATCATAGCCATACCTCCTATTATTCGATTGTGATGTATTTTTTCTTCTCAGCCTTGCTTTCCGCAGGAAGCAACACTGTCAGAATACCGTTGTTGTATTTGGCGGAAATGTCGTCTTCGCTCACATCCCCGACATAATAGGAACGGGAAATCTCTCCGAAATAGCGTTCGGAACGGATGATTGTCTCGTCATCGCCCTGCTCATCGCGGGCATGCTCACGTCTGGCGGAGATGGTGAGATAACCGTTATCCAAATTGATTTTTATGTCTTCCTTACTGAAACCGGGCAGTTCAACCTCGATCTGATAGTTATCCCCCACCTTTCTGATGTCCGTTCTCATCAGATCCCTGCGCGGGAACGTCGGAAAGTCAAAGAAATCATCAAACAGACTGTCGAAGAAGTTTTTCCTTCTTTTGATAATTTTCATTTTTACCTCCTTTTATAATTTTATTCCGTAATAATTATATGTCGTATTAGCACTTTTATTACCTAAGTGCTAATAATATTATATCATGAAAATTAGCAATGTCAAGTGGTGATTGCTAATTTTTTTAAAAAAATAAAGTTTTTCCGATAAAAAGAGCCGGAATTCCACCAACTCTCAACAATATTATAGCACATCGGGACGAAAATAAAAGCATTTTGCTTTCCGGGCTTCTTTATTATCTTACAGTTTTTCCCGCGATTTATATGCCAAAATTTCAATTTCTTGGAAATTACCGAACCCGTAAATTCGCTCCTCCTCGCTTCTTTTCAATTGCGGGGTTTTGTTCTCGAAGGAGGAAAAAAACGATGGGAAAGGATTTTTAGAGCCGATTATCCGAAAATAAAAGAAAAAAGCATCCCTGGGGATGCAAATCCATTAAGCCAGCAACATTTTCAACATCCAGATGTTTTTCTGCAGCCAGGCTCTGATGCCGGTGAAGATGTCGGCGGACACGTCGTCCCCGGCCCCTTCCGCCAGTTCCAGGCCTTCGCCGAATTCCTTGTCCAACTGTTCGAAATCGGCGAGGATCGCTGCAATCATCCCATCCGTCGTTTCGTTCCCGGTGGCTTCCTTCAGAGTCGCAAGCTCCAGGAATTCTTTCAATGTCCCGGCGGGAACTTCATTCAGCATCAATACTCTTTCCGCAAGTTCGTCAAAATGTTCTGTCACTTCGTCATAGTATTCCTCAAATTTTTCGTGAAGATTGAAAAAGTGACGCCCTTTCACCAACCAGTGATAGTTGTGCAGTTTCATATAAAGCAATCCAAAATTCGCCACTTGTTTGTTTAAAAACGCAATCAAGTCCTTGTTCATAAAACCTCCTGTTTTTGTTTATTGTTTACGCTTATATTATAATCTATTCCTTTTTTTTCCGCAACCGATTTACATAAAGCACCGTGAATGCAAATAAATTGAACGAAAATAAAGTCTAATATATAATGAAATTGATCCTTAAGGAACAGGAGGTTTCAATGCTTTTTAAAAAATACGATCCACTCAAGAAGAAAGTCTTCCGGGTCCTCGGCCAGGAAGGAAAGATTGTGAATAAAGATTACGAGCCGGCATGGAGCGACGAAGAACTGCTCGCCATTTACCGGCAGATGGCACTCGGGAGGATTGCGGACATAAAAGCGATCCAATTCCAGCGCCAGGGGCGCATGCTCACCTTTGTTCCGAATCAGGGCCAGGAAGCTGCCCAAATCGGACCGATGCTCGCCCTAAAGAAAACAGATTGGCTGGTGCCCGGTTTCCGCGAGTTCAATGCCCTGCTTGCCCACGGGCTTGATTTGGAAACCGCCTACCTCTATTGGTACGGGAATGAAATGGGAAGCAAATATCCCGAAAACGTGCGGGCGCTCCCCGTCAACATCATCATCGGCACGCAGATCAACCATGCCGTCGGGCTCGCCTATGCGCGCAGGCTTAAAAACACCGACGAGGTCGTCATCACTTTCATCGGTGACGGCGGCACCAGCCACGGCGAATTCCACGAAGGCATGAATTTCGGAGCCGTGCTCGACGCGCCCCTGATTGCCGTCATCCAAAACAACCAGTGGGCGATCTCAACCCCGAGGGCAAAAGCGACCAAATCCGAAACCCTTGCGCAGAAAGCCATCGCCTACGGCATCCCCGGCATCCAAGTTGACGGAAACGACCTCTTCGCGATGCATGCGGCGACCAAAGAAGCCGCGGAAAGGGCGAGAAGGGGCGAGGGACCGACTTTGATCGAAGCTCTCACCTACAGGCTCGGAGCCCACACCACTTCGGATAACCCCGACCTTTACAGGTCTGAGGAAGAAACCGCCGAATGGCTTGAACGCGATCCTTTGAAACGTTTCCGGATTTACCTGACCGAAAAAGGTCTCTGGGACGACGATAGGGAAGAAAAACTGCAGGCAGAACTGAACGACCAAGTCCTTGAAGCCTTCAAGAAAGTCGAAGCCAGGGGCTCGGTCGCGCCGGAAGACATCTTCCGCTACACCTACGAGAAAATGACACCGGAGCTGGAAAAACAACTCCGGAGTCTCAGAGAATACTTGGCAAGGGAGGCGCAATGATGGCATTGATGAATTTGCTGGAAGCGATCAACCACACGCTTGACCAACAGCTCACCCTGAATGATGACGTTGTTCTCTTCGGGGAAGACGTGGGGTTGGCGGGGGGCGTCTTCAGGACGACCGCAGACCTTCAGAAAAAGCACGGCGAAAAGCGCGTGTTCGACACCCCGATTTCGGAAGCCGCAATCATCGGCTCAGCGATCGGCATGGCCGTGGGCGGTCTCCGGCCGGTCGCGGAAATCCAGTTCTCCGGTTTCCTATTCCCCGGATACAACGAACTCGTGACGCACGCGGCGCGCATGCGGAACCGTTCCCGGGGCCGCTGGTTCCTCCCCATGGTCGTGCGCATGCCCTACGGGGGCGGCGTCCGCGCCCTGGAACACTATTCGGAAAGCCTGGAAACGCTGATCGCGCACACTCCCGGCCTGAAACTCGTCATCCCTTCCACTCCCTACGACGCGAAGGGTCTCCTCACCGCGGCGATCAAGGACAATGATCCCGTCGTCTTTATGGAACCGAAAAGAATTTACCGCGCCTTCAGGCAGGAAGTTCCGGAAGAGGAATATGAAATCCCCCTGGGGAAGGCCAGAATCGTCCGCCCCGGAAGCAGAATCACCGTCGTCGCTTGGGGAGCGATGGTCCGCGAAACCGAAAACGCGCTCAAGCTCCTGGGCGATGCGGATGCGGAACTGATTGATTTAAGGACGATTGCGCCCTTCGATAAAGAAACAATCATCGATTCCGTCAAAAAAACCGGCAGGATTCTCATCGTCCACGAAGCCGTGAAATCCTTCGGCCCCGCGGCGGAGATCATCGCGAGCGTGAACGAGGAAGTATTCTATCATCTTGAGGTTCCGCCCGCCCGCCTCACCGGTTTCGACATCACCGTCCCCCTGGCGCGCGGCGAGCACTACCACATGGTGGATCCGAAACGGATTGCCCGGGAAATCAAAAGAATGCTCAGTCTCAAAGCATAAGGAGGTCAGAATGTACGATTTTAAATTCGCCGACATCGGCGAAGGCATCCATGAGGGAAGGATCCTGAAATGGCTGAAAAACGAAGGTGAAGCCGTTTCCGAAGGCGAAACCTTGGTCATCATAGAAACGGATAAGGTGAACGCGGAAATACCCGCCCCCGTATCCGGGACATTAACCAAGCAGGGAGCGAAGGAGGGCGAGTCCATCCTCGTCGGAAACACCCTGGTTCTGATTGACGACGGCAAGGGCGAAGCTCCTGCGGAAACAAAGAAAGATGCAGGCGTCATCGGCGAAATCGAAGTCTCCGATGCGGTGATCGAACCGGTCCGGGATCATGAAACCCGGGAAACTCCCAAAAGAACGCTCGCCACGCCCGTAGCGCGGATGCTGGCGAAGGAACTCGGCATCGACATCTCCCATGTCCGGGGTTCGGGCGAACACGGGCGCGTTCTGAAAGAGGATATATTGAAACTGAGGGCGGAATCCGAACAAAAAACGGAAGCAGCCGGCGGAGAAAAGAGGGTGCCGATTTCCAGCACCAGGAAGGCGATTGTAAAAGCGATGGCGACATCGAAGGCCGCCATTCCCCACACAGTCCTGATGGACGAAGCGAACGTAGGAGCGCTCGTGGAGTTCAGGAAGCGGACAAAGGGGATAGCGGAAGCGAAGGGCATCAAGCTCACCTACATGGCCTTCATCATGAAAGCGGCGCTCCTTGCGATCAAAAAATACCCGATCTTCAATGCGAGCTTCGACCAGGAAGCCGAAGAAATAGTTTATAAGGATTCCGTCAATCTCGGCATCGCCGTGGATACGGAAGAGGGTCTGGTCGTCCCCAACATCAAAAACGCCGAAAACAAGAGCGTTTTTGAGTTGGCAAAAGCATTGCAGGAATTGGCGGAAGCGGCAAGGAACAGGACGCTTAAACTTTCCCAAATCCAAAACGGAACCTTCACGATCACCAATTTCGGCGCTTTTGACTCGCTCTTCGGAACCCCGATTATCAAGCATCCGGAAGTGGCAATCCTGGGCGTCGGAAAAATCCATAAGAAGCCGATTGTCCTTGACGACGAAATCAAAATCGGAGAAATTCTCCCCCTGTCGCTTGCGGTCGACCACCGCATCATCGACGGGGCCGATGCCGGACGTTTCCTGATCAGAATCAAAGAATACCTTGAGAACCCGACGCTTCTCTTGCTGAGTTAGGAGGAACAATGAAATACGACATCATCATCATCGGAGCGGGTCCGGGCGGTTACGTCGCGGCAATCAAAGCCGCGCAACTCGGCGCGAAGGTCGCGCTTGTTGAAAAGGAAGCCCTGGGCGGAGTCTGCCTGAACATCGGCTGCATTCCGACCAAGGCCCTGATCAAGAGCGCCAAAATCCGGCGCCTACTCGACAATTCGGAAAAATACGGTATAGAAATTGGTAAAGAAAGCGTCAAAACGGACTGGGAGAAAGTGATCAAAAGAAAGGACGAAATCGTCCAAAAACTCACTGCCGGCGTCGGCATGCTTTTGAAGAAAAACGGCGTTGACGTCATCCTAGGGGAAGCGAAATTTCTGAGCAACCGAGAAGTGGAAGTGAACGGAATAGTCCTTCAAGGCGAGAATCTCATCCTTGCCATGGGCGCATCCCCGATCCTTCCCCCCATACCAGGGATGAAGGAAGCGCTTGAAAGGGGAGCGCTTGTGACCAGCAAAGAACTGCTTTCCGTCAGGGAAATCCCGAAAAGTTTGGTCATCATCGGCGGAGGCGTCATCGGCGTTGAATACGCGACGATTTTCGGAAGTTTCGGAACTGAAGTCACGATCATCGAAAAACTGGACAACATCCTTGCCAACATCGACGACGACGCCCGCGCCCTGCTTCTTAGGACGTTGAAACGGAACAATATCAGAATCGAGACCGGAGCGACGGTCACTGCGCTCAACGGGAATGAAGTGAGCTACGAAAAGGACGGAAACGCCCATACGGCAACCGGCGAAAAAATTCTCCTCAGCGTCGGCATGCGCCCAAACACTGCCGGCCTGGAAGCTTTGGGCATAAACATCGAAAGGGGCGCGGTCGTAACCGATGAAAGAATGCGGACAAACCTTCCCAATGTCTATGCCATCGGCGACCTGAACGGCAAACTGATGCTCGCCCACGTTGCTTCCCGGGAAGCGATCGTTGCCGTCGAAAACATCATGGGCAAGGACAGCAAAATCGACTATGACAGGATGCCCGCCGGAATTTACGGTTTTCCGGAAGTGGCGATGATGGGCCTGACCGAAAGGGAAGCAAAAGAACGGGGCTTGGACTATCGCGTCGGAAAATTCCCCTTCTCCGCCCTCGGAAAAGCCCTGGCTGACGGCGAAAGCGAAGGTTTCGTAAAGATCATTGCGGACAATGAATACGGCGAAATCCTCGGCGTGCACATCGTCGCGGAAAACGCCATGGAAATGATCAGCGAAGGCACGATTACAGCGGAACTAGAGGGAACCGTGAACGAGATGGCGAAAACTGTCCACCCCCATCCTTCGCTGTCCGAAGCCTTCATGGAAGCGGCGATGGCGCTCATCCACAAAGCGATCCACATCCTATAAAAAAACCAAGGTTTGATTGCCTTGGCTTTTTCTTTATTTATAGTTCCCGAACAGGGCATCCAAAATTTCTTTGGCCGTTCTTTCGTCCGTGAGCGTCAGTTTGCGCTCCACTTCCTTTTCCAAAAACCTAACGCCGGTCAAAGCGGCTTTTAATTCTCTGTTAAAAGCATCGGAAAGGAGCTCAGAATGAAAATCATGAATCCTGCCCGCTTTGACACAGATCCTGGCTTCGGGTCTTTCCAGCGCAAACTCCGGCGATTCTCCGAAATTCCAATCCCAGCTTTTGTACTTATCTTCTTTCAGCTTCTGCACGGCCTGCAAATCTTCGTCCCGCAAATGGATGATGTTCGAGCCCGTCTTCCGAACGATGGCTTCCGTCAGGGCAAGAATCAAATCCGACATTCCAAAATCTTCGGGAAGATAATCCTTCAAATTGGTGACGGCGCTCGGCTGCGAGCGCACGGCGACCGAATTCATTTCCCAATTGATTTTCAAATAGCGCCCAAGCCTTTCCAAATCCGCATCAAAGAGCAGGGTTCCGTGGTGGAGCATTTTCTGACCGCGGAAGCTTTGCGCGTTCCCAGAAATTTTTTTGTTTCCGATTTTGATGTCGCTTTTTTCGGAAAACTCCGCGGGAATCCCGAGTTTGTTTAAAACGCCGATCACAGGTTCCGTAAATTTCCTGTAATTGTTGAGGTTTTCTTTCGAATAGGGTGCAAGATAAGTGAAATTCAGATTCCCGAGGTCATGGTAGACGCTTCCGCCCCCCGAGATTCTCCTCACGACCGGAATCCCATCCTTTTCCGCCTCCCGCAAATCCACTTCCAAAAAAACATTTTGGTTCCTGCCGACGATTACGGAGGGCAGATTCCGCCACAAATAAAAAACCTCTCCTTCTCCCTGCCAATGGAGGAGCATGTATTCTTCCAGAGCGAGATTGAAATACGGATCAGTGGAATGATTGACGAAAGTTTTCATAATTTTCTCCCGTCAATAGTTTATAACAGGCTTCCGAAAAGCGCAATTATTCTGCTTTCCGTATTGAAAATTTACCGCAAACAATGTACAATGATATATGGATATTCATAAAGGAGAGGTAAAATGAATATTTTGTTTTTTTTGACTCCCAAGGAAAAGGTCGCCTATATTTATGACAACTACACGATCCGACAGACCTTGGAAAAGATGGAGTACCACCGCTATTCTTCGATTCCGATTATCAATAAAGAGGGCAAATACGTTGGCACAATCAGCGAAGGCGATCTCCTATGGTACATCAAAAACCAACACAATCTCGATTTTAAAAAAGCGGAAGACATCCCGATTACGGAAGTCCCGCGAAAACACGATAATTACGGAATTTATGTGAATACCAAAATCGACGATCTCATCATTGCATCCACGCAGCAAAACTTCATTCCCGTTCTGGACGACCGCGACACTTTCATCGGCATCGTCACAAGAAAGGACATCATTCAATATTTATTAAAAAAAATTGACCACCCCTTTTGACTATACATAATTGCGTATTTATGTATGACCGCGCGGTGGTCTTTTTTATTTTTTGAATTCACGCAAAGCAAGCTCCGCTTCCCTTTCTTCCAGGATCTTTCCAAACGAAAGGCCGTGAAGGTCGCAATCACCGCCAGAATGTCGGCCGCAGGTTCAGCATAATAAACTCCCGCGATTCCGAAGAAGATCGGAAAAATCAAAGTGAAGGGGACGAGAAGGATGACTTTTCTCAGGAGTGCCAGAAGCAAGGAAATCAGGGATTGCCTCAGGACCATGAAAATGTTCTGGCAGGCCATTTGGATGCCGAAGATGGCCATTCCCAGGAAGAATATCCGGAAATAAGCAGGCGCAATTTCCAGAAGCTCCGGGTCCTGATTGAATATAATCGCAAAGATTTTGGGAAACATATCAACATATAAAAACCAAGGGAATATAATAGGCAAATCTTGATCAAAAACCAGGCCGCTTCGCGGACCCTGTCAATTCTGCTGGAACCGTAATTGTATGAAATAAAGGGCGCAGCCCCTTGCACAAAAACCGATAAGGGGAGGACAATCACCGTCACGGAAAGCATGATCGAGATCAAATTGATGTAGAGCGTGTAATTTTCGCCGGAATATTTTCCGATTTGGTTTTTAAAAACGATTTGAACCAAACTTCCGGTCGCATTCATGATGAAGGAGGAAACACCGAGCGCCATGATTGCGACAACGGTTCGCTTGCGGAAGCGGAATTTCCGAAAACCGAAGCGGAGGGGTTTTTTCCCAGAAAGAAAGGCCAAAGCGAAAACGGCGGACGCCGCCTGCGAAACTGCGGAAGCAAGCGCAGCCCCTTTCACGCCCAGCCCCAGGGCATAGATGAACACGGGATTAAGAACGATGTTTAATAAGGCTCCCAGAGAAACGGAAAGCATCGCTATTTTCGATAATCCCTGCGCCGTGATGAAGGCGGTCATGCCGATGGATATCATTACAAAAACCGTTCCCAGGGCATAATAATCAAGGTAGTCCTTCGCATAGCCCATGGCCTCTGCTTCCGCTCCGAATAAACGCAATAATTCCGCATCAAAAGCAAGCGTCACCAGAGTGAGAAAGATCCCCGCGGCGACCAACAGGACGAAACTGTTCATCATCGTCTGCCGGGCCTCTTCTTTCTTTCCTTCCCCGAGCAGAATCGAAGCAATCGGTGCGCCCCCGCTTCCGAAAAGCGCGGCGGAAGCCGAAACGATCATAATGATCGGAATAGCAATCCCGAGGCCGGCAAGGGCTTCTCTCCCGACTTCCGGCATATTGCCGACATAAATTCTGTCAACGATGTTATAAAGAACATTGATTATTTGGCTCACAACCAAGGGCAGAGCCAATTTAAAATCGTGCTTCCGATTCTTCCTTCTTGAAACAATTTTTCCTTGTCCAAAATCATCTATCCCTTGCTTCTTCTTATTTTCTTGCAAATAAGGAATTAATATTCCTTTTCAATCATCATAACGAAAGAAAGAGATATAATGTAGAGATGACTGAAAACAAAATTTTCCAACCCATGATTGAACGCTTCCTGAACAGAGCGATTGATGAATTCCTCTCCGATCCGGACAAAACCCTGGCAAAACTGGAAGAAATGAATGTCTTTGAGGGAATCGCGGAAATCCGCTCCAATCCCGGCCTGATCAAAACCATATACAAATGGCTTGCACAGGCGGAGAGAAAAACGAGCATCCGCATCCTCCTGCATCTTTACCGCTCTCTAAACAAAAAACCAAAGATCCTTCATTTTGATTTCATAAAAAAGCCCCTCGGTTTGAAAGAGTTGGGGATTTTGTTTGCAAAGACAAATCTCCTCTATGCCTGCTTTTTCCTGAAAGAAGAAAACATTCCCCTCCTTCGTTTCCTCGGAGAGGCTGACGCGCTCTTCTTTCTCTTTTTGGAAGAGGAGAATTTGGGGCGGGAGGCGAGGGAAATTATCACCCGCAGCGGAAATCTCTTTCCGATTTTTCCCGCAATCTCATTCAAAGAAGCCAAAGGCCTGCTCTGCGGCGCCCAAATTCACCTTAACAACCGCAATCTTCCGTATTATGCCAACGAAGGCTTTCTTACGGAAATAAAGGCGGCAGATCCGACTTTTCTGGTCTACATCCGTGAAGAAAAACTGAATCCGAAGAACAGAAGGCAGTATGGGGATTTCTTGAAAAAATACCGTTTCCGTCACTTTCCCCTCATTGATTTCCACTGGGACCAAAGAAAGCTCCTTGAAAAATTGGCGAAAATGATTTAATGGACCTCAGCCAGATCAACATGGCGCCTCCCAGAAGCTAAAGCTTCTTCCCGCTGAAATGCTTTCAATATCTGCCTCTTTCAAAATGCCTTCCTTCCGAAATGCCCGAAATCGCTTTTTCGGGTTTTCTTTTGGGCGCGATTTTCAATACCGCTGCCCAATGCTTTCATTTTTCCCCCTTTTGACTTTATAAAAAAGGACCGTGTTGGTCCTTCATTCTGCCGGATTTTGTACAAGACCCATGAAGAGGGGAATTCCGAAAGCGTCTTTGATGATATAAATGAAGGGACGGTCCAACCTAAAGTTGACGCTCTCCACGGCGGATTCTTTTATGATCACTCCCGTGACCGCAGCCGCTTTCACGCCTTCCTCGCTGAATTCGATCCCGGCGTTCTGCTTGACTTCGGAAACAAAGAGGCCTTTGCCCCTGCTCATAAGTTCCAGGGAGTTGCTGCCGGAGTTAAATACTTCTTCGACCCCCAGCTTGTTCAGGGCTTCGTTCAGTTGGAATTCTGAGAAATATTTGAATTTCGGAACCGAAAAATCGATTTTCTGGGTTGATTTGTCCGCGGGATCCAATGCGGAGATCAAGACTTCCGGCGTCAGGAGGTTGTAAACATCCACGCCCTCATCGGGAAGAATGTATGTGACAGAGGCATTGTTTTCAAAATAGTCTTCCGCCACACCATAACCAACGTAGCGTTTATATTTGCCGTCGACCGAATGCCGCATGTACTGCACGCTGACGGCACCTTTTTCCGAATGGAAATCTCCTGCCTGTGTTCTGTCCTTTTCAAAAGCCGTTTTCCATTTGTTATGGAAATAGATGGTGTTGAGAAGCAAAATGACGGTATTGGCATCAACGGCAAATTTATCCCGGGTGAGTTCCAAAAAATTCTCGGTATAATGATTGATCCAATCAATGATGTTCTGATGGCCTTCGGAATCAAAGAGCGTCTGATAGCTTTCCGCATAATAATCCTCGGCCAAAATCCGTAAATACTCTTCCTCTATCGGGTAATTCTTTTTGAACCAAATCGAATTGGCGAGTCTGAGAGTGCCGTTTTTGTTTTTGTAGAAGTTGTTTTCATAGACGGTTTTCATGGCGGCTCTGCTTTCTTCGCGTTCCATTCCAAGCAGACCCTCCAGTTCTTGCCTGGCCTCTTCATCGGATACCCCCTCCAGGAGCATGGCCAGAGCCATGTATAGGCTCAAAGGAGAGTATACATGGTTCTTCCCCCTTTCCTCAAAGATATTCGGGACGGTCTGGACGGCAAAAGTTTTCAAAGCCGCAACCACATCATCCGATACCGGATTCGTTTCGGCTTTTAGATTTGGATAGGTGACATGGTTCAGGGTTTTGAAATTTTCCGTTTCTTTGAAAGCAATCGGTTTGGTTCCTTCGGTGCAGCCGGAAAGTATGAATATTCCGAACGCAAGTAACACGATCGCAAAAAGTTTCAGAAATCGTTCCATAAATTACCTCCTATCAATATAACCACCGAAAACCGTTTTAATTTGAAATTATTTTCCCAACAATAAGGGAGAACCCGGATCATGTTTTTTTATATTGCTTAAAACAGCTTTCGGATTGTAATTCGCATAGCAATAAAGGCAGCTGTGCAAACAGGTATTGTACGCGCCGATGTCAACGCTTGAGGCGCAGCCGCATTCCTTTCTTTGGTTTTTATCCTTTGGAAAAGCAAGCTCTTTCCCGGAAATCCTCGCGATCAATTCCCCGTCGATGCATTTTGCTTTCGGAATCGAAAAACGGCTGAAATCATGGGGCTCGGAACAGCATTCCAGCCTGAGGCCATATTTCCCAGCGATTTTGCTTAAAGAGGCCGCGATTTCTTCGGATTCGGAAACAGTGATTTCTTTTAATCCCAAAGACCCGGCGTTCCTCTGGGTGTTCCTGTACATGTCAAGAAAACTGATGACGCATTTTTCAGCATGATTGGCGAGTCTTTCAGAAAACTTTTCGAACATCCGAAAATGGAAATCCTGAGTGTATTTTTTGCTGACCAGGATCGGATCATACCTCCATACAATCCTTTCCTTCCCGATTTTTCTTGACAAGTCGATGAAGCATTCCAAAAGCTTTTCTTTCTCCGGCAAACGCGGTTCCGCATCGTTTCCGTAGGGCGTCAGCGTGAATTGGAAATAATAATCATAACCGGCAAGTTCGTCAATTCTCTCAATGAATTTTTCCGGGTTTTTTGTCCAAAAAACGAAGCAAGTCACGTCTTCTTTTCGGAGGCTCACTCTTTTAATTTGCCTGGGATTGAAGGGATTTTTTACATAAAGATAACCCGCACGCAAACGGGAGTAAAACCACTCCGAAAAGAATGCCGGGATGTCGGTTCTGCGGCTTGCGGAAACGATCAAAACACTCACCTTTTCTATGGATAGACAAATTTCATCCGCGCCCTAGAGCGCAGATTTTTCATCTATTATTTCCTCTTTCCAATAATTTTGAATCTTTTTGAAAATCTATAGGCAAACATAACAGCGGGCACGATTCCGAAAACAAGAACGATTCCGGAAACTAGAAAAATAATTGTTTTTGAAGAATCATCTTCTTCCTCGTCCCCAGGTTCTTTAGGCTCTTCAGGATCAGTCGATTCCTCTGGATCAGTCGGTTCCTCTGGATCGGTCGGTTCCTCGGGATCGGTCGGTTCCTCTGGATCTGTAGGTTCCTCTGGATCTGTAGGTTCCTCAGGATCGGTCGGCTCTTCAGGTTCTTGATAGTCGAGATATTCAATCAGTATCTCTTCAATTTCTACAACCGCACTGCTTTCGCACCGCACCTGAATGAAGGAATCCGCAGTTCCGACATCAGGTTCAATGACGATTTCCCCGGGGTTCAATTCATTAAGAGATTTTTCAAAAACTTTGGAAGCGCCGCCGTGGATGGAATTGTTTTGGGTTGTTGTGTTGTTGTCCACGTAGATTTGGAATTTTTTGCTGAGACTTCCTGAAACCGAAACAATTTTTATCACAATCCGGTAAGTTTTGGAAAGATTGAGAATCCCTCCGGGAGTGTAATCAGGCGCTGAATTATTGCTCGAAAGGGCGCCAATCGTAAACCTTCCCCCTTCGAGGATTATGTGCCCGCCTTCAAACCTGATTGTTCCGCCCTTTTTTATGTACATCGGCCTGCTTTCATCGGTGGGAAGAGCTTTATATGCGGCGGTTAAGAAATTATCCGTGGTTGCTTCCGAAAAATCGTCCCAGAAAATGACCCAAGGACGCTCAGGATCGAAGGGATTGGAAGAACCCGGATCGCTTGGATCATCAGGATCAGTCGTTTCTTCCGGATCAGGGCTAGTTGAATTCCCGCCGATTGAAACAATCTTCGAAGAATAGGACATAATCTCATTCTTCAATGCTTGGTTGACAGCATAAGAAGCATCGTCCGCCGGGCTGAAGGTCCAGGAAAAATCTCCGCCGTTCATGCGTCCGGCATTTTCCAGCACGATTTCCGGGACGTCTTGGGGATTATCGATTGCATCCTCGCTTACGGCCAAATCCCTGTTCCTGTCGAAATTATTGTAAATGTGGTCGCCTTGAAATGTTTTGTAAGTTGCTGGCACTGTTTCGTTTCTTGTAGAAGCGAGATAAGCGTCGAAATGTATGGGGTCTCCAGGCAGGGTTCCATCGTCGGAATTGGCATAGACGAGCCTGGCGGCTCCCTCAATGTGATTATTATATGCTTTAATGATTCCCCCGTTTTCCCCGGAAAAAGTCCCGTCTCCCTGAGCGTCAGTTCCCTGTCGGGAAGAAAGCATCGGGTATTTTGCATTCCTGAAATAATTGCTCTCCACAAACGCGCTCGCGCCCGTGGTCACGCCGACCCCGTACTTGGAAATCCCGTCAAAATAATTGTTATAGATGTGGATCGAACCACGCCTGATGCGCGGATGCCTGGAATCGGAGTGATCGAACCAATTGTGATGGTAGGTCACGAAGAAATCTGCGGTCTCTCCCAAACCGCACAGTGACGCCTTGCCGGAATCCCAAAAATGATTGTAGGCGACGCTTATGTGGGTCGAAGCCTCTTTGATATCAAGGGAACCGTCACCTTTTGCTTGGTCGGAATCGCTTCCGGGCTTTCCATAGAAGAAATCATTGTGATGGACCCAGATGTTGCAATTATTCGAGTCGATGGAAACCGCATCATCAGGAAACATGGCAAACCCCAGATTTCTGATTTCCACATTCCCGGCCCGCCTGAGCAAAATCCCCCAACCGTAGGCATAGGCGTCCTCACCGATGCCTTCGATTGTGAGGTTCATTTCCTGATAATCTTCGCTTCCTTTGACTTCTATGTAGCCGTTGCTGTTAATTTGTCCGGCCATGTCCTGTTCTGTGACTTGGCCGATGATTCTAATCACAAGGGGCGTTTTGTCATGGCCCTTCTCTCTTAATTTGAGAATGTTGGCGATGCCCACTCCCACTTCCGTCCTGCCCTTTTCGTCTTTTACAACCTCCAATTCAACCGTGCTTGCGTTTCCGGGATAAAGATAAATGACTTGGGCGCCATCTTTCAAGCTCCCGTCATCGTTATAAGCTCCGGAACCGGTTCCGAATTCCGATTCAGACGAAAAAGCGAAACCCGATCTGTCGTGCGCTTTTACAACCACCTCATTCGAAACCTCACTGAGAATCCCTTCATCAAGCACGGCTTCGACTTTCATGACATAGTTTCCTTCAGGAAGCCCGACGGCATCGGCTCGCCAATGGTTTTCGTATTCCCTGATTAATTCCGAATCGATTTGTTCGTATTCGGAATCTGGCGCTTGCGCTCTTTTTACATATACATTAAAAACTCTGGTTTCGTCGCAGGACCATTCAAGATAGGCAGTCTCATACCAACCCCCGCTTTTAGTTATCGATAGTTGTGGTTCGCTTGCTTTCACGCTCAAACTCCAGAAAAATGCAGAGATTGCGAGCGCAAGAACAATCAATATTCTTCGTCCCATAAAAACCTCTTCCCTTACAGCATTCACTGATTCTTTTCCAAATACGAAATCAATTCATCATCGTTCGTTATCGTGTACAGAATACCATCTTCGTCAGTGTAGACATCGGTCCACATCCCGTTTTCCAGAATGACGATTGCTTCCCCGTAGGGTTCCGGATAGGGACTTGTTTCCTTAATCAATTTCTTGGGAACAATCACTTTCTTGTTGTCCATTTTTTCCACCTCAAAATATATTTTCCTTTAACAATCTTTCCAACACTTTCGCTTCCCTGTAGACAAAGGAAAGGTCGAATTCTTCCGCAATCTTCAGATTTACCCGGTAAGCCTCTTCGGGCGACGCATATTCCAAGCGATAGTCCCAAGTGATTTCATAATCGTCCAAATCCTGCGGGGAGATGCCCTCACCCGCTTCCGCAAAATAATAATAAGAAACATGATCGAAGATTTGCTTGTCATCGTAGATGCATCTTCTGATTTCCCTTACCTTTCCGAAAGCCCTGATTGAGGCAGGAAGGAGAGAGAGCCCCGTTTCTTCCTTGGTTTCCCGGAGCAGCGCGGAAACATGCGTCTCTCCTTCATTGATTCCGCCGCCGGGGAACTTATAAAAACCGTATTTTTCGCTTTTTACAAGCGCCAAGCGGCCGTCCGCGGGAATGATCGCCCGCACAGCTTCCCGAAAGATTCTTGAGTTTGTTTCAGAGTAATTCTTCCGGTCCAGTTCAAACAATAGCATCATGGCATTATCCTCTTATTTTTATTTTATTATAGAAGGGCAGGAAATGCAATGCATTTTCTTTTCCCAAATCTTCCCAATCAATGATTGTTCAGGAAATAATTCAAAATTCTTTTCAGATCCCGCTTGTTTCGCGTGACAGGTTTGACGGTTTCGTTTCCAAAAAAAATCTCAAAAACATACCATTTGTTTCTCAGGCTTTTGCATTCATATTTCCTTAATTCCGAAAGTTTATATCTTTTTGTCTTAAAAATGGCGGTGAAGATGAATTCCGTTTTCGTCACGCGGATGCGGTAATTCCTTCCGAACAGGTACATCAACAGAAACCAGAAACCGATGATGAAAAACAAGCAAACGGGAAGAATCATTATTTTCAGTTTGGGCATTGCCAGAAACAATGCGAGAAAGATGGCAGAAAGCAGGTGGCAGGAAACCGCCCAATAGAGGAATTGCCCCGCTTCTTTTTTTACATCGTACTGAAAAAGGATTCTTTCGCCCTTCATTTAACTCCCCTCCCCAAACAGTCCTATCTTTTTCTGGATTTGCATCCCAAAATGATTTATAATAATAAAAGGTGATGTTATGGAAATGCGTTTGTTTAGATTGGGAAAACTCTCCGCCGGCTTCATGATCGGGATGTTGGTGGCGAAAGCGTTCAGCCTTCCCTATTTTTATACCGCGGGCGTGATTACCGTCCTTTCTTTGGAGCCGACGCGCAAGGCATTGATCGAAAGCGGCTCGGTGAGGATACTTGATTCGCTTTTGGCCCTGGGTCTTGCAAGCCTCCTCTTCCATTTCTTCGGTTTTGCTGTCTGGGTGCTGTTCGCCTTTGTCGCGCTCTTCATTCCCCTGAGCTTTATTTTGAAACTTGACAAAGGAATCGTCGTCTCCCTAGTCCTGGTCTCGCAAATCTATCTCGAAACCGATATAAAAAATTCATTGAACGCTCTGTACATCCTTGCGATCGGCGTCGGCGTCGCTTTGATACTGAATTTGTACATGCCGAGGAACAGGCAGATCCAAGCAGAAATCGCGGCAATTGATTCCCTCATCAATGGCCTGATTCAGGACATCGCCCACAAACGGCAGGTTTCCTTTTCCGAAATCGACGGGCTCTTGGCAAAAACCTACAAAAATATCCAAGTCGAATTGGAAAACCTCAACTTCGACCTGACCACCAAGCGCTTGAAATATGTGGAAATGCGCATGGAACAGGTCAGCATTTTGAAAAGAATCGAACAGATATTGAGCGAAGTCGAAGAAATCAAAGAAAAGGAAATCATCTTAAATTTTTTAAAAGAATTCCAAAACAGAATCGGAGAAAAAAATTACGCTTCCGAACTTGCGCTCCGTTTGCAGGAATTATTTTCCCAATTCCGGGAAATCCCGCTTCCGGAAAACAGGAGAATGTTCGAAAATCGGGCAAAGCTCTACTATGTGCTGCTGGAAATCGACCAGTTTTTGAATCTGAAACTTGCCTACCACATGAACTACAGCTTAAGCAATTAGCTGCCGATGATTTTTGTATAAAACTTTCTCGTCCTCGGCCCGTCGAATTCGCAAAAATACACGCCCTGCCAAGTCCCTAATTTGAGTCTTCCGTCCTCGATGATCAACGTGCAGGAAGAACCGACGAGGGAAGCTTTCACATGGGCATGCGAATTCCCCTCAAGATGCCGATAATCTCTGCTCTTCGGAACGAGCTTCCTCAATATTTCTAAGAAATCAATGACGACATCCGGATCCGCATTTTCGTTGATCGTTATCCCCGCCGTCGTGTGGGGAACGAAAACGACAGCGGTTCCGTTTTTTATGTTGCTTCTTCTCACATCTTCCCGGATGATGGCGGTGATGTCAATCAGTTGGTCTTCCCGATCTGTTCTGATGATGTGTTCCATGTGAACCTCCTTGTCTACTCCTCTAAGAAATCGTGCTTACATAATTTTACCACAAGAGAACCAAAAATGAAACATGTCGAAATTTTTCCGGTGTAAAAAAAGCATCCAAATCAGAAGGATGCTTTTTGATTCAGCGAATTTTAATGTTTTGGATGAACAGGGTTTCGATTTGGGGGAGCCCTTGGTAGAACCAAGATCCGACTTCTGAACCGATGCTAACATACCTGAGCGTTTCCGGAACATTTTGGGTGCTGTCCCTATTGTATGAAATAGTCCTGCGTAATTCGTTGAATTTTCAATGCTTAAGCTTGAAATTGTATGACCCTTGCCATCAAGTATTCCTTCAAAAGGTACAAAATTGCCGTAGCGGATTTCGTTCAATTCAAATGCATTGGTAATTTTTTGATTACGACTCCCGTAAACCTTTGTTTCGAAAATATTACACGAACATCCTCCCCAAAGATTGCATCGTCCAAGGAAAATTCAACCAATCCGGATATTTCCTTTTTTTACAAGCACTCACAAAAAAAGCAAGGGTAGCCTTGCTTTTTCATTCGATACTTATTTTAAAAACAATCGGTTTTTCAAAATCTTGCCCAGGCATTATTTTCAGGGCCTCATGGCCGTGATGGAAGCGGACTTCTTCTCCTGTTTCCAACAATTTGACGCTGAGGATTTCGGAAAAGATTCCGGAGCTTTCTTTGGTTGCCTTTCTCAGAGTTCTGATTTTGAAGCTCTCTGCGCCCCGCGGATTCAAAACGAGGACGTAAACGGCGCCGTTGTTCGCGGTGAAGCGGAAATCCCTGTTCGTGTAGCGGATTGCCTTTTCGCTCCACATCCCTTCGGCGATTTCCGTCGGCCCTTCTCCGAAGACCAGGAAGGGTTTGGCTCCATAGATCGCTTCCCCGTTCGCCTTGAGCCAGGCGCCGACTTCACTCAGGGCCTTTATTTCGTAATCCGGAATCGTTCCGTCCGCTTTCGGGCAGATGTTCAGGAGGAGGTTGCCGTTTTTGCTGACGACGTCAATGAGGAGCGTGAGCAACTCCTCGACGCTTTTATAATCCAAATCCTGCGTGTAAGCCCAGGAGTTGTTGGCGATTGAGGTTTCCGTCTGCCACGGAAAATGCCTGAGTTCTCTGAAACCGCCCCTTTCGATATGGATAACTCCCGTCCCATATCCGAACGCGTCGTGCTTGTAACAGATGACCGCGTCATGGTTGCAATGGACGGCATGATTATAATAATAAGCGGCGGCTTTCTTCAGAAAGGGTTTGAAAGAGCGGTGCTGGACCCACCAATCGAAATAAAGAATTTCCGGGCTGAACCTGTCGATGATTTCTGTCACCCGCTCCAGCCAATCCTCAAGAAATTCCCGGCTCGGTTCCGGAGCGCTTGTAAAGTCAAAATGATCCCGTTCCGGTTCCGAAGGCCAATAGAAATCGCCCTTTTTTAAGTCTTCCCCGATGTCGCTTGCGAATTTCCTGCCGTTATAAAAGAAAAACCAGTGCTCTGCCCTGTGGCTGGAGGCGCCAAATTTCAAACCCGCTTTTCTGCACTCCTCCCTGATCTCGAAAAGGAGGTCGCGCTTCGGGCCCATTTTTTTGGCGTTCCATTCCGAAATTGCGCTTTCATACATCTGGAAACCGTCATGGTGCTCCGCGACCTGAACCAGATACCTGGCTCCGGAGTCTTTTATGAGCTCCGCCCAGACCTCAGGGTCAAATTTTTCGGCTTTGAAAAGCGGAATGAAATCCTTGTATCCGAAGTTTTTATGTTCCCCGTATGTTTTCAGATGGTGGAAATATTCCTCAGAGCCTTCGATGTACATGTTGCGGGGATACCATTCGTTTTTGAAAGCGGGAACTGAGTAAACGCCCCAGTGGATGAAAATCCCGAATTTGTCTTTTTGGAACCATTTCGGAATCTCCTTTTTCTGAAGCGATCCCCAATCGTCCGTGAAAGGTCCCCGGCTAATCATTTCCTCGATTTCTCTGATCCTTTTTGCCATCAGACTTCTATCTCCGTCCGGTAAATGATGTTTTCCACAGAAGTGCCGATGAAAATGCGGTATTGTCCCTTTTTCACCGCGAAGCGCTTCACCTCTTCGTCATAGCGGCTGAAAGCATCCTCATCCAAAATGATGCTTGCCTGCTTTTCTTCGCCTCGCTTTAGAAAGATTTTTTTATAGGCCTTCAGAACCCGTGGCTCACCCTCCTCGCTTTGCACATAAACCTGAACGGTTTCCGCGGCGTCAAAGCTTCCGATGTTTTTGATATTGAAACGGAAACGGAAAAGGTTTCCTTCTTTTTCATGGGTAAAACCGCTAAAGGAAAATTCGGAATAGCTCAGGCCGTGCCCGAAGGAAAATAGTGGCTTAACTTTGTTTTTCAGGAAATGGCGGTAGCCGACCAGCTCTTCTTCCCGATACAGGACCCGCTTTCCGCCAGGAAATTCCCCGATTGCGTGTGAGGAATAATCCTCAAGAGCATGCGCAAAGGTCTGGGCGAGTTTTCCGGAAGGGGAGGCATTCCCGAAAATCACATCCGCAAGGGCGTTTCCGGTTTCCATGCCGAGATAGCCCGACCAAAGAATTGCCTTGGCTCTGCCATGCCATGCGGACATGTCGACCGCAGAGCCCGAAAGGATGTGGATCACCGCGTTCGGGTTCGCTTTCAGAACTTCCGAAATCAGCTCGTCCTGCCCGTAGGGAAGGCGCATGTCCTTCCTGTCCGCGCCCTCAACATCGTGCTCCCTGTTCAAACCGGCAAAGACGAGCACGTGTTCGTAGTCTTTTGCTAGGGCCACGGCTTCTTCCAAATACTCCCTTTGCTTTGCTTTAATCTCTTCGTTAAGCCTGTTTTCCATTTCCGTTCTTTCCTCAAGGCTGAGTTCCTGCCAATGCCTTGCCGATGTCTCTTTTTCCGGAACATAATAACCCCTAGCGTACCTGATTTCCAGATCGCCCAGCCTATTCCTTATTCCCAAGAGCGGCGGGATTTCATAGAGCGCCTTTATTTCAGCGCTCCCGCCCTTGTGAGCATGGAGCCTCGTGGCGTTGTCGCCGATGACGAGGAGTTTTTTCAGGTTTTTGCTTAGCGGGAGGACGCCTTCGTTTTTCAAGAGCACGATGGACTCCAGGGCAATTTCGTAAGCCCCCGCGCGGTGCTCCCGATCATTGTAGGCGCCCTTTTTCCGGTTTTCCGTATCCCCCAGCTTCTTGATCGCGAACATCGTTCTCAGGATGTTCCTGACTTTTTCATCAATGTGCGTTTCCGAAATCTCTCCCTTTTTTATTTTTTCCAACAGTGGCATGGCGAAGTGGTAGTTCTCAAAACCGCTCGTGACCGACATTTCGACGTCAAGCGCGGCTTCCGCTGCCTCTTTGCTATCATGGACCGCGCCCCAGTCGGAAACGGTCAGGTATTTAAAACCCCATTCCTTTCTCAGGATTTCGTTCAAAAGCCACTTGCCGTGGGAACAGTACTCACCGTTCAGTTTGTTATAGGCGGTCATCACGGCAAGGATGCCGGCTTTCGTGGCAACGTCCCGGAAGGCCTTGAAATAGATTTCATGCAGTGTTTTTTCGGAAACGATTGCATCGACATGCAAACGGTTCGTCTCCTGGTTGTTTGCCACGAAGTGTTTTGCGCAGGCGGCGACGTCGGACTCCTGAATCCCCTTCACCATTTCTGCCGCGAGCGAGCCCGCAAGCTGGGGATCTTCCGAAAGATATTCGAAGTTCCTCCCGCAGAGCGGACTTCTGATGATGTTGATGCTCGGAGCGAGGATGACGTCCTTGCCGCGAGCACGGGCTTCCCTGCCCAGGATTTGCCCGTATTTATGAGCCAAGGAGGGGTTCCACGTGCAAGCAATGGCGCTCCCGCCGGGAAGATAAGTCCCGCGGTCATCCCCGCGGTTTAAGGGAATCCATTTGTCATTCTGGAACTCTTCGCGCACGCCCATGGGGCCGTCCGAAAAATACAGGGGCTTGATGCCGAGCCGCTCGACACCCGCGGTCCGGAAAAGGCCGCTCCCATGGATCATGCCGATTTTTTCTTCCAAAGTCAGTTCTTTCAAAATGGCTTCTATTTTTTTCTCAATCATTACCATGCTCCTCATAATTCGGTTCTTCCAATAAGATCAGAGAATCGACGAAGATTCCCTTCGTCCCCCTGCCCTTCGAAAAGAGCCCGAAGAGCGTTCCCGTGAAGGGGGAGGAGGAAACCTCGGTCGCCAAGATTTCGGTCCTCATCCTTGAGATGATCTTCGTTTTGTTTCCTTCTTTGATTCCAAAATAATAGTGGTCTTCATCGCCCCTCAGCACCAGCGAGATTCGCTCCGTTTGCTCAAGGGCATGGGTTTCACGCTGCACGATGTCATAGCATTGTTTTTTGATCAGAATTTTGCCGTTTTCTATGAGCATCGTGGCATGATGGGTGCCCCCGTTCAAAACAGCGATGCCGTTGGCGCCGCTCGAAACCGCGAGGTCGAGCGTTGCGGTGAACGAAAATCGGTATTCTTCCTGCCGATGCAGAAGCAGGCTGGTCGCGCCGCCCTCGCCGATGTCGGCTGCGAATGCTTTCAGAACCAAACCCCCGGGAGTTAACTCGGTGAAATCCGAATAATCAATCCGAACGGAGCACCATTCAGGGGGAATGGTTTTTAGTTTCCGCCACTCATAATTCCTGCAGTTTCTCCGGATTTGTTTTGCGGGCATGGGTTCGTGGGGACGGATCTCTCTTCTCAAATCGGGCCAAAAACCATCCCATGAAAATTGCTTCGCGAACACTTCCCGGCCAAGATTGTGGCGGAGGAGCGACCTGGGGCGCACTCCCAAAAGGAAGACATGCCACTCGCCCGAATCCGTCCTGACAAAATCCGCATGGCCGATGTTCTGGAAGGGGGGGTTCGCATAATCGCGGTGGGAGAGGAGCGGATTCTTCTCATAGGGAGCGAAGGGCCCCCAAACTGAATCGGAGACAAAGATCGTCACCATGTGCCCTTCATTTTCTCATATGTCCCTCCTTTTGTCTATTTTCAAAAGCGTAAAACGCTTTCCAAATACCCAAAAAAATATATTAAGAAATCGTGCACGTGCACACATTTTCTTAAGATATTTTTGTTTGCGTTTTGGGGGGTTAAGCCTTCGTTTCGACAGGGAACTGGAGGTGGCGCACATGAACCCTGTTAGTGGTGATGTTGAGAATTTCCGCGGGCCTGCTGTTGTAAAGGAGGAAATCGCGCACGATCTGAAGCGATCTGCTCCCCTGTTTGTAGGGCTGCTGCGTGATAGTCGCCAGAATCTTCCCTTCCGCAAGCCCCTTCCGCACTGCTTGCGTTTCGTCGACCGTGATGACTTTGATGTCCGATTTCATCTCTTCGATTGCTTTTAGTCCGCCGGAAATACCGGCAGCCGCGTAGTAGATCAAATCGAATTCATTGCTTTTGATGATTTCCTTGGTGAGCTGATAGCTGACTTCCTCATCGTCCTGGTTCTCGAATGTTTTCACCAGTTTCCCCCGGCTTCTGAAAGTCCGTTTGAAACCCTCGATGCGCTCGACATGGCCCCTGATTTTATAGGAGCCGACGATGATAGCGACATTCCCGCCCTCCGGAAGGGCGATGTTGGCGATGTCGCCGGAAAGCTGTCCGCTGTTGAAATAATCGCAGCCGACGAATGCAAGTTTCTCGATGTCAATGTCATTGTTCATCGTCACGATCGGGATTTTAATTTTGCTTAAGGTTTCGATGATCCTTTCTGTGTTGAAGGGGTTGATGATCAGGGCGTGGATTTTTTCCTTCATGATGCTTTCAATTGCCTCAATCTGCTTTTCTTCGTCGTAGCCCTTGAAATTCCTGATAATCAAATGAATGTTGCTATGCTTTTGGGTTTCATATACCAAACCCTCTAACACATAATCAAAAAATTCGTTCCCGATGTTGTTGATGACGACGCCGACGCGGTAAGTCTTCTTGGAATTGACCAGACCCTGGGCGTAGCGGTTGGATTGATAATTATATTTTTTGATGATCGCTTCGATTTTTCTTCTGTTTTCATCGCTCACGCCCCCGCGGTTGTGGAGCACGCGGTCCACGGTTCCCCTGGAAACATTGGCCAGTTCTGCAATTTTCTTGATTGTAATTGACATGTTCATCTTCCTTATCTATTCTCTAATCATTTCAAAGAACGGTTCTATGTTTTTATATAATCTGAGATAGTTCCGGTATTTTTTTTCATATATTCGGACATTTTCCGCGATGGGCAGGAATTCCTTTTCCACCCGCACCAAGTCGGCACAGGCTTCCTGGACATCGGGGAAGAGCCCGTCCCCAACCATCGCCATTATCGCGGCGCCGAAGGAAGACCCTTCCGTTATCGCCGGCCTCTGGACGGCAATGTTGAAGACGTCAGCAACCATCTGGCACCAATGGTCGTTCTTCGCTCCCCCGCCCGTGATCCTGATCTGTTTGGATTCAATGTTGAGGTTTTTAATTGCCTCATAGCAGTGGCGGAGCGAAAAAGTGACCCCTTCCACAACCGCCCGGCTGAAATGCTCGGGCCCATGGGTTGCGCAGAAACCGCTGAAGGTCCCTTTCGCCAGCGGATTGTTGACCGGTGACCTTTCCCCGAATATGTAGGGGAGATAATAAAGCGTGTCGTCACTTTCTGTTTTTATGAGATCGGAAAAGATCTCATCATAACTTTTCTCGGGACGGAAACTCTCCTTCCACCATTTGAGCGAACCCGCGGCGGCGAGCGTCACGCCCATCAGATGGTATTTCCCGTTCGCATGGGCGAAGGAATGGAGGAAACTCTTTCTGTCCGCGGCGTACGCGTCGGTCGCGACGAAAACGACACCGCTGGTCCCGAGGGAAATGTTTATGTCACCCCCACTCACCGTTCCCGTGCCGACGGCGCCGATCGCCTGGTCCCCGCCTCCGACAATGACTTTCACAGGTTGTGGGATGCCCAGTTTACCGCGGACTTTTTCCGTAAGCATGCCCGCTACTTCTTTGCTTTCCAAAACCTTGGGAAGCATCCCGGAATCAATTCCCAGAAAATCCAGCATCTTCCGGCTGTAGGTTTTGTTTTTCACGTCAAAGAGCAGGGAGCCAGAGATGTCGGAGACATCGCTCACGAAATTCCCGGTGAAACGGTATGCCAGATAATCCTTTGGAAGCATGATCTTCCTGATTTTTCGGTAATTTTCGGGTTCATTGTTCTTTACCCAGAGAATTTTCGGTGCGGTGAAACCCGTGAGGGCGATATTGCCCGTCTCCTCGAGCAGGTTTTCGATGCCGATTTCCCTGTTCAGAGAGTCGGTTTCCGAAATCGTCCGCTGGTCGTTCCACAGGAGCGCCGGTCTGATGATCCGGTCCGCTTCATCGAGGATGACCAGGCCGTGCATCTGGCCGGAAAAACTGAGGGCTTTGATTTCCGTTTCATGGCCGGCAATGCATTTTCTTATGGCTCTGAGTGCGCTTTCGTACCAGTCGCCCGGGTTTTGTTCGGTCCAAAGCGGGCGCGGCGTCAGGAGCTTATAGGTTTCGGTTACGGAATTAAGCAAATTCCCCCTTCCGTCTACCAACAGCACTTTGACGCCCGTCGTGCCCAAATCAATGCCAATATACATAAGCTGCTTCCTTTACTTAATTTTATGAAAACAGAATCTGATTGATGATGCTTTCCAAATATTCTTGGCGGCCGCTTTCTACCTCTGGTTCGCCTGCTTTCAGCGCGTATTCATATAGTTCTTCCAAGGTCACTTCCTGGTTGGCGATATTTTTGCCGATGCCCCGGTTGTAAGAATCATATCTTTTTTGTACAAATTCATCGAGCCTTCCGTCCTCAATGAGGGCGATGGCTTTTCTCAATCCGAGCGCATAGGTGTCCATGCCCATGATGTAGGCAAGCACAAGATCCTCAACCGTGTTCGAGGGCCTCCTCGTCTTTGCATCGAAATTGATGCCCCCGTTTTTGAAACCGCCGGCTTTCAGGATTTCATACATCGCAAGCGTCGCGCAATAAACATTTTTCGGAAAATGGTCGGTGTCCCAACCGAGCTGGGGATCACCTTCGTTGGCGTCGATTGAACCAAACATGCCTTCGATCGCGGCCGTTCTCAGTTCGTGCTGGAATGTATGCCCGGCAAGCGTCGCATGATTCGCCTCAACATTTATCTTGAAATCCTCATGCAGATTATGCTTTCTCAAGAACCCGATTGCCGTCGCCGTGTCAAAATCATATTGATGTTTGGTGGGTTCCATGGGCTTCGGTTCGATCAGGAAATCGCCTTTGAAGCCCTGCTTGCGTCCGTAATCCCTGGACAATTTCAAAAAATAAGCGAAATTGTCCAGTTCTTTCTTCATGTCGGTGTTGAGCAGAGTTTCATACCCTTCTCTTCCTCCCCAGAAAACAAAGCCCGTGCCGCGGAGCCGGATTGTCGCATCAATCGTCTTCTTCACCTTGGCCGCGGCGATGGCATAGACGTCGGCATTGGGGGAGGTCGCGGCACCGTTCATGAATTTCTTGTCAGCGAAATTGTTCGCCGTTGCCCAGAGCAGCTTCTTACCGTGCTTCGCTTGCAATCCCTCGAGGTAATCAATCATCTGATCGAAGAGCGCGAAAGTCTCTTCCAGATCCTTCCCCGGGGGAGCGATGTCAACGTCATGGAAGCAATAGTAATCAATCCCCAGGATGTCCATGAGTTCAAATCCGAAATCGGCCTTTGCTTTGTATGTTTCCAAAGGATCGGATTTTTGAAAGCTTTTATCCGCGGTCGCATTCCCGAACATGTCCGTCCCTTCCGCGCAAAGCGTGTGCCAATAACTCATGGCGAATTTCAGATGGTCTTTCATCTTCTTTCCGAAAATCACTTCTTCCGGATTGTAGTGTTTGAAACTGAACTTCTCCTTGTTTTTGCTGCCCCTGTACTCAATTTTTCCGATTTTCCGCAAGTCATCAATCTTCATACCATACTCTCCGTTCTATTATCGTGCTCGTGCACGGATGGCGATATGAAATTAAGCCAGGCAAGAATGATGCCCCGCAAGCTAATCGTGCTCGTGCACACCATTATAATATCACTAGGGATTTTCCTTGTCAATAGGAAAGTAAAACGTTTTCGTAATTTTCGTAAATTCTTTTTATAATCATTATTTGTTATTGGGGACAGTTCTCAATAGATAAAATTTTGTTAATAATCATAAAACTCTACATATGTTCCAAATAAAAAAGCAAGCCGGGCTTGCTTTACATGAATTCATTGAATAACGCAAATATCGAAGCGTAGTTTACAAAAACGAGGGAAAGAATCGCTATCAGAAAACTGAGAAGCGTACCGACCAGATACCTTTCCGCAACCCTTCGTTCAGCTAGTTGTTTGAAAAGTGCGATTGTTTTGGCGATGAAAACTAAGGCGATCGCGGTGTACAAACCCATGATCCCCAGAGTGAGGATCAGAAGCCTTTCCAGTTTACCGATGAGAACTGCAGTGTCTTCTTCCTCGGCGCTTTTTTCCGAGAACATAACAAAGAAATGCTTGATGAAAACGGATGCGGGCGACAGGACGACCACATAGGCAAGCAGAATTCTCAGGAAATAATCGACGCTCAGGGGCGCAAGCGCACCGGCAAGCGCTTCATAGAGAATTTCTCCCAGTCGGCTGGAATCCGAAGGGCTGATGCTTTCGGTCAGCATGAAGACGGGCAAAACATGGAGCGCTTGGCCAATGACAAAACCTACGAAACGTACCTTTCCGGATGGAAATTTCTTTTCAAGAGTGCGTCTTCCCAAATTGATCAAACCGTGGCTGACAAAGAAAAGAATCGGGAAAATGATAATGATTATTATGTCTCCGATGAGGAGAGTTGCAAGCATCATAGTGGAGGCGTAAATCAGGTCACTATAAAAAAGAAATCTATTGTGCTCCTGCTTCTTTTTTTTCGAAGGAACGGGGTTGAAAAGCAAAGTCGCCGAGGAAATGGGCAATCAAAAAGATGATGAAAAACGGCATGGTATCCTATCCTTTCTAGTTTTAAATATAACCCTATTTTACAAAATTTTTATGAACTGTCAACTCGCCCACAATATTAAAAGGATATCCTGAAGATATCCTTAATCAAAAATGTCCATCCGCCCGACATTTGCATCCTTTAAAGTGAAGCCCAGCATTTCCGCCATCGCCACGCCGAATTGCGGGACGAGATATTCCTTCTCCTCAAGGCCGATTTTTTTGACCCTGTAACCCCAAACGATTCCGTAAATATGCCTGGAGCTGTCAAGTATCGTATCGTGCTGTCCGCGCACGGCATAGTTTCCAGAGGGGTTTTCCCTGCCGTGGAAATGATATCTTTCGCTCGGAATCACCAGCAAATCCACATTCGCGCCCCGCCAATATC
>LSQX01011444.1_pt1 | contig 42089 bp, 40 predicted proteins | sample 654561 | NCBI WGS metagenome assembly LSQX01 (sample SAMN04489861, study PRJNA283612) | anaerobic digester metagenome | isolation source: 4 biogas reactors fed with cattle manure at either 37C or 55C with and... | place: Denmark: Kongens Lyngby | collected 2014 | reverse complement strand
AGCGCATGGACATCAACGGCGAGCCCATCAACCCCGCCGCCCGCGACTACCCCAATGACTTCATCCAGACCGGCATCTCGGCCATCGACGGCCTCAACCCGCTCGTGCGTGGCCAGAAGCTGCCTATCTTCTCGGGTGCCGGTCTTCCGCACAACGAGCTTGCCGCGCAGATCGCCCGTCAGGCGGCGGTGCTCAATCGGAGCGACGACCCCACCAAGGTGGGAGAGAAGCTCGAAGGAGAGTTCGCAGTCGTGTTCGCCGCGATGGGCATCACCTTCGCCGACGCGGACTTCTTCATGACCGAGTTCCGGAACACCGCCGCTATCGAGCGTGCGGTGCTCTTCCTGAACCTGGCCGACGACCCTGCTGTCGAGCGCATCAACACGCCACGGATGGCGCTTACCTGCGCCGAGTATCTGGCGTACACGTGTGATATGCACGTGCTGGTCATCCTCACGGACATGACGTACTACTGTGAGGCGCTCCGTGAGGTCTCGGCCGCGCGCAAGGAGGTCCCTGGTCGTCGAGGCTACCCCGGCTACCTTTACACCGACCTTGCGACCATCTACGAGCGTGCCGGACGTATCCAGGGAGCGAAGGGGTCGATCACCCAGGTGCCGATCCTCTCGATGCCCGACGATGACAAGACGCATCCGATCCCGGACCTCACAGGCTACATCACCGAGGGACAGATCATCCTGAGCAGGACGCTTCACAGGAAAGGAATATATCCTCCCGTTGACGTCATGCCCTCGCTTTCCAGGCTCAAAGATAAGGGTATCGGAAAAGGGAAAACCAGGGAGGACCACGCTGACCTCATGAACCAGCTTTTTGCAGCCTACGCAAGGGGCAAAGAAGCGAAGGAACTTGCGGTTATTCTGGGCGAGGGAGCTCTTACAGAAGAAGACAAAGCATTTGCAAATTTCTCCGACATGTTCGAAGACCAGTATGTCCGACAGGGTGAATACCAGAACAGAACGTACGAAGAAACCCTTGAACTCGGCTGGGATCTTCTCGCCGCCATTCCCGTAAAGGAATTGAAGCGAGTTCGGGATGCCTACATCGAGAAGTATCTCTCGCCGAGGCTGAAAACAGGGGAAAGGGCCGAAGCAGTCCCTGGGAAAGTGTAAGGGAGCCTTGTAATGGGCCGCTTAAACGTAAACCCCAACAGGATGGAGCTTTCACGGCTGAAAAAACGGCTTGTAGTAGCGAAGCGAGGCCATAAGCTCCTTAAAGATAAGCAGGACGCCCTTATCAAGGCGTTTCTTGAACGTGCCCGGGAAGGAAAGGTTCTCAGGGAAGAACTCGAGAGCGAACTTGCTGAATGTTACAAGAGCTTTCTTCTTGCCCGAGCCCAGACTCTGCCGGCAATGCTCGAGCAGGCGCTGATGATATCAGGAGCGAAATGCGATCTGCATGTCGGGCAGCAGAATGTCATGAGCGTTCTGGTTCCGGTCTATACGGTGGAGCAGGGCGGATCCCCTGTAAATTACGGACTTGCCACTTCCCTTGGGAGCCTTGATGTTGCGCTGGAACGTTTTGCTGCACTCATCCCCCGCTTGATTGCCCTTGCGGCTAAGGAAAAGGCAATTAACCTTATGGCGATCGAAATTGAAAAAACCCGCCGGAGGGTAAATGCACTGGAACACGTCCTGATTCCGAGTTTCGTGGAAACGATCCGCTACATTACGATGAAGCTCGATGAACAGGAAAGGTCTACGCTGAGCCGATTGATGAAAATCAAGGAAATCGTTCGTTCCCATTGACAGAAAAAGAAAAAGGGGGATCCCTATCGGATCCCCCTTTTTTTCTCATTTATGCCGGTTTCTGGTAAAGAAACGCCCCGGCGGAGTCGAACCCTATTTTTCTATACTCGAAAATCTGCTCTGTTGAACCGACAAGAAGAAAACCTCCCGGTCTGAGAGCCTTGAAAAACTTGTGATAAAGGATAGTCTTTGTCTCTGCAGAAAAATAAATAACCACGTTTCGACAGAGGATGAGGTCGAAGTCGTCCGCAAAAGTGTCCTCGATGAGGTTCAGTCGCTGAAAATTGACCCTTCCCTTCACTTCTTGCGTTACGGAAAAGGTTTCTCCCCCGTCCTGTGATGTGAAATATCTGGATGCAAGCTCCTGTGGAACGTTGATTATCTGGCGTTTGAGATAGGTTCCCTTTTTTGCTATGGAAATCGCGCCCTGATCAATATCGCTTGCAAGTACCGAAGATTGTGAGGTCAGTTTTGCCTCGAGAGAGACAATGGCGAGCGAGTAAGGTTCTTCTCCTGTGGCGCAGCCGGCGCTCCATATTTTAAGCTGCTTCTTTCCCCTGGACTGGATTAATCTCGGAATGACTGTTTCCTGCAATTCGGTCCATTTGGCCGGATTGCGGAAAAACTCAGAAACGTTGATAGTGAGATAATCAAGGAATTCCCTCAGCTTCTGGTCGTTTTCTTTGATCGTCCTGTAGTAGAGGTCGTATTCCTTTATATTCCAGCGCTGCATCAGCATGTGGACTCTCCTGTGGATCTGGTTTTTATAGGAGTTCAGATCGAGTCCTGTCAGTTTTTTGACATTCGCCTTGAAAAAATCATATTCAGGTGAGTCATAGCTTGATTTTTCGATCATTGAGGAAATCCTTCTCCTTTAGATGGTGAAAAATGGTATAGGGGTATTTTATACTAAACTACCAGGAAGATATACTTCCGTAAACAATACGGTGGTATAATTTTTTGCGGGAGTATTCTAGGTGGCCGCTCTTTTCCGAGAGAGGAAAGTCCGGGCTCCAAAGNNAAAGTCCGAGCTCCACAGGGCAGGACGCTGGGTAACGCCCAGTTGGTGCAAACCAAAGGAAAGTGCCACAGAAACAAACCGCCCGAAAGGGTAAGGGTGAAAAGGTGGGGTAAGAGCCCACCGGGTGAAGAGTGATTTTCACGCCAGGCAAACCCCGTCCGGAGCAAGGCCGAATAGGGGGGGATGACGTTGCCCGCCGACCCCCGGGTACGGTCGCGTAAAGAACGCCGCGAGGCGGTCTTAAGATAAATGGTCACCCTGAGACAGAACCCGGCTTATTGAATGCTCCCAATTCTCCTAACTCAAATAGGTCTTTTGGCTCATATTTATCGTTATTTTGAGAGCCAAAAGGCCTATTTGTTTTTTGGTGATGATGATAGGGTGGGAGCAAGTGGGGGAATATGTCGGAAAGTGGGAGGAAGTTCCATGCTGGTGGGAACATACGAGCACAAAATCGATTCCAAGGCGCGGATCGTTCTTCCTTCGAAATTCAGGGAAGAGCTCGGAGACTGTGTTGTTTCCACCATTGGCATTGATAACTGTGTTTCTCTCTATTCCAGGACGGGATGGGAGAAAGTCATGACGAAACTTCAGGATCTCCCCTTTTCCAAGAGCAAAACACGGGGACTTCTCCGGATTATGCTTGCAAGTGCTCACGAACTGCCCATAGACTCAGCTGGAAGGATTCTTCTTCCTCCGGTGCTTCGGCAGCATGGAGACCTTTCTCAGGATGTAGTCTTTGTCGGCGTGAACGACCACGTCGAGTTGTGGGACCGGGAGAAGTGGAATGAGTATCGCGAAGTGGTGTCCAGAGATCTTTCCGACATTGCCGAGGGAGTTGACGGATTTTGACGGAACATATCCCCGTTCTCATTACTGAGATTCTGTCTTTTTTAAAGTCTCGCCGGGGAATAAAGAAAGTCCTCGACTGTACTCTTGGTCTTGGCGGGTACGCTGAGGCAGTTCTTGAAACATTTTCCGAAGCGCAGGTCTGGGGACTCGATCAGGATGAAGAAGCCATTAGAATTGCTTCAGACAGGCTCGACTCATTCGGGAACAGATTTCACCCTCTCCACGGAAACTTTTCGGATGCGGCTTCCCTGGCAGGAAATGCCGGACCCTTTGATGCAGTTCTCTTCGACCTCGGGGTGTCGAACCTTCAAATTTCTGAAGGACAAAGAGGTTTTTCGTTTCAGACGGATGGACCGCTTGATATGAGAATGAACAAACGTTCCTCTCTCACAGCGGAATTCATCGTGAACAACTGGACAGAAAAGGAACTTTCTGAAACTTTCTGGAGGTATGGAGAAGAGCGTTTTTCACGACAGATTGCCAGAGGCATTGTCAGATACAGAGAAAACACAGCAAAAATAGAAACTACAGGAAACCTGGTTTCACTTATAAGAGAAATACTGCCCGCACCTGTACAAAGAAAAATGGGCGGCCACCCGGCGAGAAGAGTATTTCAGGCTCTCAGGATCGCAGTAAATGATGAGCTTGCGGTTCTTGAACAGGGATTGTCAGATTCTATCGAACTGTGCTGCCCGGGAGGTTCTGTTGCGGTAGTGAGCTACCATTCCCTTGAAGACCGTATCGTAAAACATTTTTTTAGGGAACTTCAGAATAAAGGCCTGGGTAATTGTATGACGAAGCGCCCGCTTCTTCCTTCAGACGAGGAAATCGAAAGAAACTACAAGGCAAGAAGCGCTAAACTGCGGCTCTTCGTAGTTGACGAGCCGGGAAAGGAGGTTGAAAAGAAATGGTGAGCCAGAGAAACACACAAACCGTTCCCGATTTTGCCTTAAGACAAATCTGTCCTTATCTTATTTTTTGCTCTCTTGTCATTTTCAGTTCCTTCATGGGACTCGGCGTGCTTCGCCTGTACAGTTTCCGCCTTGAATGCAAACTGAACAACATCAATTCCCAGATTGAGTCTTTCCAGGCGCAGCAAATTTCCCTTAAACAGAATCTTTCTGCACTTCTTTCACCCGGGAGAGTTTACGGTTATTCAAAAAAACAGCTCGGAATGACTTTCGCCTCCAACGTCAAAACCTTGCGTCTGGATAGTCCGCTCCTTGCAGATTCCAGTACCGCATTAGAAAATGAAGGAGCTGGAACAGCAAAGGAAAGTGAAGGATGGTTCTACTTCTTCCTTGAAAAGGCGATGGCAGGAGACTGATAGCAATGTGATTCATCTCGGAGGGACTGAGCATGTTCAAGCGCTTTGGTGGTTCCCACTGGTTTCTGGTTTTTCTTTTTTTTGGCCTTCTCTTCTGGAGAGTAGCTTCCCTCCAGCTTGTTCCTGATCCCCGCGTGGAAAAACAATCACGGAGGCAATATTGGAGTCGTGTTCCCGTGAGCACCAACAGGGGTTTCATATATGACATCAACGGAAATGCTCTCGCACTTTCAATTCCTTCCGCAAGTTTCTTTCTTGATCCTGCCTTTTGGAATCCCACCGACAGTCCAAAACTTCAGGGTATCCTGTCTGAAAGTATAGTAACAACCATTTCTTCCAAAATGCCGGGCAGGTTTTTCTGGCTTGCCAGAAAAGTTGACGAAGAAACAGCAAAGAAAATCCGTGCCCTGAATCTCAAGGGAATATATGAAATAAACGAAAAGAAAAGACTCTATCCGAACAAATCCCTTCTTGCCCATGTTCTGGGGTTTTGTGATGTTGATGATAAAGGGCTTTCCGGTATTGAAATGGTGTGGGATAAAGTTCTTTTCTCACCTCCTGGAATGAAAGTTCTTGCGAAAGAATCATCAGGACGGACTCTGGATATCAGCCGACACTCCAATGACGGTATTCCTTCAGGAGCAGGATCCGTCAAGCTTTCCGTCGATTCAAGAATCCAGTTCATCGTTGAGAAACGCCTGGACGAAGGCATTGCCGAACAGGGTGCAAAGTGGGGGAGCATAGTCTGTATTGAACCTCAAACAGGAGCTATCGTCGCAATGGCAAGCTGGCCATCTTTCGACCCAAATGTACGGGAAAACCTTACAAATCTGAAGCGAATTGCAAATAACTCCACAGGACGGACATACGAGCCTGGATCCACCTTCAAGCCGATAGTTCTGGGAATAGCTCTGGACAAAGGTTCTGTCGCCGCATCAGAATCATTCAACTGCCCGTACAGAATCAAGGTTGCCGATGGACACATTTCAGAAGCGAGCAACAGAAGTTACGGACGGCTCTCCGTTCCAAACATTCTCATAAAATCCTCAAATACAGGCATGGCGCAGATTGGCATGCGGGTTAAGCCATTTGACATGTACCATGGTGTTAGGGAGTGGGGGTTCAGCAAACCCCTTGGTGTCGAACTGAATGGTGTTGAAGACGGTCTTCTCGCTACGCCTGAACAGTGGAGGGGTGTTGTTCCTTCGAATATTGCCATCGGCCAGGGCCTTGCGGTCACGCCTCTTCATCTGACTGCCGCCATGGCTGCAATTGCAAACGGAGGTTTTCTCCTCCGTCCTTTCATTGTCTCTGAAGTTCGTGATTTTGCAGGGCAGATTATTTACAGTGGAGAGCGCCAGCTTGTTCGGGAAGTTCTCTCTCCAAAAACCGCATCCTGGCTATCTTCCCTTATGCAGGAAGCTGTTAAAAAAGGGACAGGGAAGCTGGCAGGTCTTCCTTACGTGTCCATCGCGGGGAAAACAGGTACTGCCCAGGTGGCCGAAAAAGGAGAGTATAAAAAAGGGAAATGGGTCTCGTCCTTTGCCGGATTCTGGCCTGCAGAAAACCCGGAATATGTCATGCTCGTGGTCATCGGGGAACCATCAAAAGGGAAATACTACGGCGGTGATGTTGCCGCCCCGGTATTCCGCCGGATAGTGGAGGACATGTTCCAGACCGGTCTATTTGCTAACAGCGGATGGGGAGGAAAATGATATGCCGTTATTGACCAAGGTTATGGATGAATTCGAAAAAAACTTTGGTGCATCTCCGGTTGTTCGGAATCTTCCTGAGAACCCGCTATTTCTGGAAAAGGTCACGGGAGACAGCAGAGAAGTTCTTCCAGGTTCTGTTTTTTGCTGTGTCAGGGGAGAAAAGAGGGACGGCCTGGATTTTGCGGCTGCCGCGATGGAGAAGGGGGCCTGCGCTTTTCTGACTGACAGGGAGATTGCTCTTCCTATTCCCCAGCTTCTGACGAGCGATGTTCGAAGGGATATGGGCAGACTAGCCTCGATCGTGTACGGCTCGCCCTCCATGAAGATAAAAATGTTCGCCGTTACTGGAACGAACGGAAAAAGCACCACTACGTGGATGATACGGCATATCCTTCAGTACGCCGGGATAAGGACCGGTCTCTTCGGAACCATTGTCTACAATGACGGGGCAGTAGAGAGAGATGCCGGAAGAACAACCCCGGAAAGCTATGAAATACAGCGTTCACTGGCATCCATGGTAGAAAACGGATGCGGAGCCTGTGTCATGGAAGCATCATCCCACGGTCTATCCCTCGGACGGCTTGAAGGCTGCTGTTTTGATGGCGCAATTTTTACGAACCTCAGTAATGAACACCTGGATTATCACAAAACGCTGGAAGAATATTTTCACGCGAAAACCCGCCTCTTTTCCACCTACATGAAAGACGGCTGGCACGGAGCTTCCAACATGGATGACCTCCACGGAAGGTTGCTTTTATCACATTTTTCAGGCAGCCTTATTCCTTTCGGCATCGGAGGAAATAATTCAGAAGGCGTCATGGGCAACATTCTTTCCGCAGCGCCTTCAGGAAACGAATTTTCTGTCAGTCTGCCAGGCAGGGGAAAGAAACTGCGGATTTTTCTTCCTCTTCCGGGACGCTTCAATGTGTATAATGCTCTGGGTTCGATCGCTCTTCTTCATTCGCTTGTGGAGGATCCCGAAAAGATTGCCGGCGCGCTCAGAACCATGCCCCAGGTTCCCGGAAGGCTGGAACGGTATTATCTTTCAAACGGGGCTTGCGTGATTATTGACTTCGCCCATACGCCGGCAGCCCTGGGCAACGTTCTGTCCGAGCTTCGAAATATGTGCACCGGAAAGCTCTGCGCTGTTTTCGGTCATGGTGGTGAACGATTTCAGCCGAACCGCCATTCCCTGGGTCTCACCGCCGCCGGGTATTGCGACAAAGTCGTCGTCACCATGGACAACCCGAGAGGTGAGGACCCGGTCAAAATCGCGGATCAGATTTTCGAAGGCATCAGTGCTTCCGAAAAGAAACCGGAAACAGAAATTATCATCGACAGAAAGTCAGCAATCAGAAAAGCTCTTGACTGGGCACGTGATGGGGACGTTGTTGCAGTAACCGGAAAGGGACCTGAGAAATATCTTATCATAGGAAATCAGACCATCCCCTATTCCGACAGGGAAACTGTCCTGGACTGGGCGCAGGAAAGAGGATTGACATGGAAATGAACACATTCTCATTTATCGCTGAACTCGCAGGGTGCAAGCTTCGGGGCCCGGACGGAGTCTTCTCCGGCAGACTTCTCGCCGACAGCAGGCTGGTCCGGAAAGGGGACGCCTTTGTGGCTTTCCGGGGAGAAAACACTGACGGACACGAGTTTATTTCCGATGCAATTGCCCACGGGGCATCCCTCATCATCAGTGAGGATGAACGGGACATTCCTTTATCAGTCGCATCGGTGCGGGTCAGCGACACATACAAAGCCCTTCCCGCCATGGCGGAAAAACGGCTTGCCCTTCACGGGAAAAATCTGCCCGTCATTGCAATTACCGGGAGTGTGGGCAAAACAACCACACGAGACTATCTTGTCAGATGCCTGAAGACCTCTCTCAGGGTCCATTCGGCGGAACACAGCTACAACACACTCATCGGGTGCGCCATGACTATTCTCTCCCTTCCGGAAGATGCCGAGGTTCTCGTGCTCGAAATGGGCACCAACCACCCCGGAGAAATAGCAGAAATGGTACGCTTCTTTCCCCCGACCATTTCCGTAATCACGGAAGTGGCTCCGGCCCATCTTGAGGGTTTCGGCTCAGTGGAGGGAGTACTCGATGCAAAAATGGAAATCGCGGGATCGCGTGCTCTCCAGTCTTTTTTCTTCAACGGTGACAACCCTCTTCTGAACGGGGCCGCTTCAAGGCTTCCGTCAGGAGTTGCCAGGCTCTCAGCAGGAAGGGGGGAGTGTGACTACCGCATTCTCACTCCGGTTTTCACCATCGAAAAAGGGGTACCTGAACTGACCTTTTCACTTGCGACTCCAAGAGATGTCATCGTCATAAAAGCCCGGGCTTTCGGAAAGCACGCTGCCTATCCCCTGGCGTTCGCCGTCGCTATAAGTACCTGCCTCGGCGTTCCCGCGGAGCAAGCGGTGTCGGCTCTCAAAGAAGCCCATTCCCTTGAAGGCAGGGGACTCATCAGAATCCTCGATTCAGGTGCCTGCCTCATCGACGATTCCTATAATGCAAATCCCGCTTCCATGTCAGCAGTGCTGCAGGCAACTGCCGACATGGGGAAACACCGTAAATTTGCAGTCGTCGGCGAAATGCTTGAACTCGGGGAGAGAGGCGATGATTTCCACCGGGATCTGCTGCCTCTTTTCCGCTGTTTCGACACAGTCTGGCTTGTGGGAAAAACCTGGGAAAGAATTGCCCCTTTCACCGGGCAGGAACAATCAAACCTTATCCTCTGGAGCGACGGTCTCCGTATGCTGGGAGACTGCCTCGGGAAGGAACTGAGGGAAGGCGACGCAATCGTAATCAAGGGATCCCACGGCAACAGGCTCGACAGGCTTGTGGACATTCTCTGCGGAGAGGCATCATCATGAAGTTTATTTTTATCTTTTCAATGATAACGATTCTCGAAATTTACCTTCAATCCAGGTGGATTCACACCCTGAACAGCCGGCAGGTCACCCTCGCCCAGAAGGCGTACGGCATCCAGAGCCACATAGAAACCAAGTCATCAACTCCTTCCATGGGGGGTATCGTTTTCATCCCCGCAGCTCTTGCATCCATTCCCCTGGCCGGATGGTTTTCAGACGCTGTTCCGGGAGAACTGGTCCTTTTCTGGTTTTTCCCCGTTCTTTCCGCAGCAGTGGGATTTGCGGACGACTGGATAAAATTTCACAAAAAGTCAAGTGAAGGATTTCCGAGCCTGTTCAAACTCGCCGTCCAGATTCTGATGGTTTTCCCGTGGGTACTATGGATTGCCCTTTCCAGGGGGATAAGCCTCTGGCCGGGAATCGCCCTTTCTCCATGGCTAGCCGTTCCTCTTGCGGCCTTCCTGGCTATAGGGATGCTCAACGCTGTCAATGTGACCGACGGCCTTGACGGCCTAGCGGCCGGAGCATGCGTCATTTCCATGGCGGGGGCTCTCCTCTGGCTTCCCCTCCGGGGTTCCGCATTGTATGGTGCGGCTGCCGGGCTTGCCCTCTGTGCCGGTTTCCTATGGCACAACGCCAATCCGGCAAAAGTATTCATGGGGGATGTGGGATCCCACTTTATCGCAGGCCTCATCGTCAGCACGGCCATTCACGGCGACTGCCTTTTGGCCCTCATCCCTCTCGGATTTATCTACGGACTTGAAATACTCTCAGTCTCCGCCCAGCTGACGGCTATTTACGGATTCAAAAAAAAAGTTTTCCTCATGAGCCCCGCACACCACCATTTTGAACTGCTTGGCTGGAGCGAAAACCATATCGTCATGAGGTTCTGGCTGATTCACGGTGCCGGACTGACCATTACGGCAATCCTTATTTCTTCATATTTCGGGAACTGACGTTCCCCGGTCTTTAGAGGTGTAAAGCCATGGGACCTGCAAATGATCTTAAGGGAAAAAGAATCACAATCATAGGATCCGGAGTCAGCGGCAAAGGTTTGGCCACTCTTGCCGCCGGGCTTGGTGCGTCAGTTTTTGTCACGGAAAGGAAACACCTGGATGAAGAGGCGCGGACTCTCTTCAGGGAAAATGACATTGCATGGGAGGAGGACGGTCATTCAGACCGGGCCTGTGATGCCGACCTGGTTGTGGCAGGTTCGGGCATACCTCCATCAGCTCCCGTGGTTGTCCAGGCCCGTAAAATGGGAATACCGGTAACGGGAGAACTCGACTTTCTTGCTCCATTCCTCCGGGGGAAAGTGATAGGAGTAACGGGAAGCAACGGGAAAAGCACCACGACGTCCCTCCTGGGACATATGCTCACCCGAAAAGGGTATGCTGTTTCTGTCGCCGGGAACATCGGCACATCTCTCGCAGACTCAGCTCTCAGAGAGTGGGATTATATCGTGGTGGAACTGAGCAGTTTCCAGCTTTTTTGGAACAGCTCCCTCTCCTGCAGCGTTGCAGTCGTAACAAACCTGGCTCCGGACCACATTGACTGGCATGGAAGCTACGAGGAATATGTCCGGGCAAAGGGCAGGATCATCGCCACACAGAAAGAGAGCGGGATGGCAATTATCCAGGAAAGAGACCGGACTGCCCTCGGCGCCACCCTTTCGGATGAGCGTCTCGTGTGCTTCTCCTGGAAAAACGAATTTTCCGGCCGGTGCGAAAAGGCAATACTTGCCGACGAAAACAGCCGGTCCGTGTATATCCGAAACGGGAAAAGTGAAGAAATACTTTTCGGGTTTGATGATCTTCCCATCATCGGAAGACACAACATCGAAAACGGCTCGATGGCGGCGGGTGTTCTTCATCTGCTCGGAGAAAAGAGCGGTATACCCTCACTTTTCCGGGGATTCACCGGGCTGCCCCACAGATGCGAAAAGGTCGCGGAAATCGGCGGCATTCTCTTTATTGACGACTCCAAGGGAACGAACGTGGCTTCCACCTGTACCGCTCTGACCTCCATTGACGGGCCAAAGGCAATCATCCTGGGGGGGCAGGGAAAAGGCGAAGATTACGCACCCCTGGCAGAAACGGTTCGGAAAGAAGCGGTCGCGGCAGTGGTAATGGGGGAGGAACGAGAAAAAATCGTTTCCGCTCTCAAACTGGAAGGATATGAAGCTATCATTGAAGCAAACGGAATGGAAGATGCCGTAAGGAAGGCAGCGTCAGCCCTGCATGGGAAAGGAGTCGTGCTTCTTTCTCCTGCATGCACAAGCTGGGACATGTACCCGAATTACAAAAAACGCGGAGAACACTTCAAAAGCGTTGTGCTGGCCATGGAGAAGCGCAAATGAAAGAGAACGCAGTGGGTCTCAGGCAATCTTCTGACAAACGGTACCCGGTAGATCCTTTTCTCTGGATCATACCGCTGGTGCTGGCTATTTTCGGCATACTCATGATCTTTTCACTGACATCCCACACCTCCCTTGAAGAGTACGGCTCTCCATTCGCTCTTGGGATGAAGCAGTTGGAATGGCTTCTGGTCGGCATTTCAGGCATGCTGGTAATGTACATGATACCTCTCTCTTTCTGGGAAAAATACAGCGGGGCAATCTGGCTCGTTTCCCTTTGCCTTCTTGTCCTCACCCTCATTCCGGGCATTGGCATTAAAGCAGGTGGAGCGCGACGTTGGATAGGTTTCGGAGGACTGCGATTCCAGCCCATAGAGTTTCTGAACCTTGCCCTTACAGTGCACCTTTCCAGACTGCTGAACACATCAGAAAAACGGGGCCTTTCCGCATTCGTTACCATCACTGTTCCGGTCCTTCTCTTTTCAGTTCTCCCTCTCCTCTTCCAGCCAAATATGGGAGGAACTATCCTCATTTTTGGACTAGCCATGGCAATACATGTCCAAAGCCGCGGCTGGAGCTGGCCTTTCATCGCAGGCGCAGCAGGATTCCCGTTTTTTTTCATGTTCATCATCAGGGAAGGATACCGCCTCAGGAGGTACATCGCTTTCCTTGATCCCTGGGAGCAGCCTTTGGACAGCGGATTCCAAGTTATTCAGGGACTCGTGGCCTTCGCTAACGGGGGGCTCTTCGGTGTGGGCGTGGGGAAAGGGCTGCAAAAGCTGAATTACCTTCCCGCCGCACATACAGACTATATTTTTGCCACTATCGGAGAGGAATTCGGTTTTATCGGAACATTCTTCATCCTCTTTTTCTTTTTGCTGTGGACAATTCGGGCCTGTTCTGCCTACAAATTCGCCGACGGCTTCCGTGCCACGCTCACATGGGCTCTTACTGTTTCGGTGCTCATTCCTTTGTTTATAAACCTTGGCGGGGTTCTTAAGTTAATGCCTCTTACAGGAATACCGCTTCCTTTCATCAGTTATGGAGGAAGTTCCCTTCTCTTTATGTGGGCTAAAATCGGTCTCCTGATGAGAGTGGGCAAGGAGGTTTCTCTGCCATGACCAGATTATGCATAGTCGCCGGAGGAACGGGAGGTCATATCTTCCCGGCTGTCTCCTTTGCCGAATGGGTCATGTCATCTGAAAGGGACGTTTCTCTTTCTTTCGTCTGCGGCTCGCGCCCACTTGAAAAAGAAATATACGCTTCCCAGGGAATTGTTCCTCTTCGTCTTCCTCTTTCCGGATCCCCTTTCGGTACAGCTGGGATAGGCTCCCGAATCGCACGATGGAAAGAAATGTTTTCCTCTTTTTTTATCTTCAGGGATTCTTTACGAAAGGAGGAATACGATTGCTGTCTCCTTTTCGGCGGATACGTCTCCTTTATGCCGCTCATCGCATGCCATCTCCGGGGAATTCCGGTAATTGTCCATGAGCAGAATGCGGTGGCCGGAAAAGTTTCCCGTCTTGCTGCCCGCCTGGGAAAAACAATAGCCACAGGCTGGTCTGAATGTCTTCCTTTTTCACCCGGCAGTTTTGTTCCTACAGGAGTTCCGGTGCGGTCCTTTTCTCCAAGGAAAAGAGAGGAAGCATGGGAAAAGCTTGGAACGGGGCAAAAATTGCCGGAAAACAAAATAATCGGGGTTCTGGGCGGTTCACTTATGAGCGAACGACTGATACAATTATTGAGTTGTGTAATCAGAGACAAGGTATTACAAAAATATACATTTCTATTGCTTGGAGCGTCACAAAAGGTTCAATCCGGTCTTTTTTCCGGTGATTCCCCGGAAAACATATTTTTTGTGAAGAAACAATGGGACATGTCCGATTTTTATTCCGTCATTGACGGAGCCGTAGCTCGGGGAGGAGCATCGACACTTTCCGAGCTGATGCTTTGGGGAATTCCTGCAGTCATTGTTCCCTGGAAGCAGGCAGCGGATAACCATCAGGAAAATAATGCCAGGTGTTTTGAAAAAAATGCCTTCGGTGAAGTTTGGAGAGAAGATGAACCTCTGGAATTCTTTAAAGAAAAGATACTGCGCATCCTTCGAAAGGCACAGAATGTCAGGAAAGAATTTTCGGAGGGAGATGAGTCTGAACGTTTATGGCGGCTGATCTCGTCCAGTATTGGAAGGGAGATTACGAATTTTGGATAATTACATCGCAAGCTTGAAGGGTATACGACGGATTCATCTTATGGGCATCGGTGGCGCAGGGATGAGCGGTCTGGCTCTTCTTCTCGCTGAACTTGGCTACGAGGTGAGCGGCTGCGACATGAGCCACACCTCTTACGTCGATAAGGTACTCAAGGAAGAAATCGCCGTTGTTCTGGGTCATGGAAGGGGGCACATGGATAAATTCCTTCCGGAGCTTCTCGTCTATAGCAGTGCGATTCCTGAAGAAAACGAAGAAATTGCTGCAGCCAGAGAACTGGGAATTGCTGTGGCAAAAAGGGGAGAGGTGCTGAGCTGGATTTTCGATTCACGGTTCGGCATAGGAGTTGCCGGAACTCACGGCAAAACAACAACGTCCTCAATGATTGCCCTTATTCTGGAACAGGCTGGACTTCACCCGACCCTCGCCATAGGGGGAGAACTCTGCGACATCGGCGTGAACGCAAAGCTTGGTGACGGACCATACATGGTTGCCGAACTTGACGAGAGTGACGGATCATTCGAAAAATTCCACCCCAACATTGCAGTAGTGACGAACGCTGACTGGGACCATGTCAATCATTATCCCACTTTCGAAAGTGTTCTTGAGGCTTTCACCCGATTCACGTCAAACCCAAAGGACGGAGGCCTGCTCGTTCTCTGCGGAGAAGACACCGGTCTCGGGAAAATAATGGAAGCGGGACCTCTCCCCAGGGAAGCGGTAACCTATGGCTGGGGTTTGGGATGGACTTGGGGCGCCTTCAATGTTCAGCATAACCACGGAGGAGGAGTAAGTTTCTCCATTTCCCACAACGGAGAGCATATTGATGACATGGAGCTCTCGGTTTCGGGGGACCACAATATTCTCAATGCCCTGGCAGCCTGTGCCGTAGCGACTACACTCGGAATACCCTTTAACATGATCAAGAAGACCCTGAGAGAATTCAAGGGAGCAAAAAGACGTCTCCAGCACCTGGGACAGATTAACGGCATTGAAGTCTATGACGATTATGGGCATCACCCGAGGGAAATCGCGGCGACTCTGAGCGCCATCGGGAAGATGTTTCCTGAAAAGCGGCTTCTGGTTGCCTTTCAGCCACACAGATTTACACGTACACTGGCACTTTACAAAGATTTCGCATCTGTTCTTTCCACAGCCAACACGGTTTTTCTGCTTCCCGTCTATCAGGCCGACGAGGAACCCATAGAGGGGGTCTCCTCGGCTTTAATCGATACAATTCTAAACAATGCAGGATCTGCAAAAAGCATCATGTGCGACTCCCTGGAAGAAGCGGCTTCAAAGCTTGAAAAACAGTGCATTCCAGGAGACATCGTCCTGACTATCGGAGCCGGTGATATTTCTAATGTAGGAGAAATGTTCATGGAAAAAGCCAGAGTGGAGGTAGTCCACGCCTGACAGGCATGGAGAACGCTGCCGGGTTTTTTTCCTGCAGTTGAGTATTTCCTCGTCTTCAGGGATAGCAATTCCATGAGAAAATTCATTTTTTTTCTTCTTTTGTTTTCCCTGTTTCTTGGCGCAGCCTTCTCCTACGAAGGATACACTCAATTTCTGAGTTTTGCCGGCGTAACGGTGGAGTCGGTGGACTCTGAAGCCGAAAGACTGTTTTGGAAACACATCGGGTCTGCTGAGTTGCGTTACTGGCCGGTATTTCTTTTCAAGTCGGCAGATCTGAAGAAAAACATAGAAACGGAGTCACCGCTCTCTTTTTCTTTTCGACGCGAAAATCTGGCGGATTTTTATATCCGGCTCGAATCTTTACAACCTTGGATTGTTCTGCGATGGAAAGAGAAAAATTTTTATCTAAACCGTGACGGACGTATCTGGGACGCTGATCATCCTCTTAATTCCAAGCTTTCGGGAATCAGCCCTCCTTCAACTCCGCCTTTTCTTCTTTCAGACGCTCTCCCCTCACCTGCAGGAATCCAGGGGGAGAAGATCGTGGTGACGAACAGCGTTCTTCCTGTCGCTTTTTTTTCTGAATGGGTCAGTGGTCTTGAAACAAGCGGCTGGATGCCTCATACTCAAGAGGTGGAAATTTCCAGGCGGGAAGGGAGTTACCTTCTCCGTTTGAATCTGAAAATCAGAAACAGGACCGCGCGCATTCTTATCAGGGGTGACCAGGCACGGTGGAAAGAAATATCCTCCGCCGTCTCTCAGATTCTTCACCAGTTACAATTTTCAGGTGGAGACCTTATAATAGATACCACTTACACCGACAGAATCATTGTCCGTAATGTGGCCGGCGGCGGTCAGGAAGGGAGCGGGAGATAAGTGTACAAAGAGCCGGAAATTCTCGTCGGGCTGGATCTCGGCACGAGCAAAATCGCCGTTGTTGTGGCGGAAAGAGATTCCCGTTTCCAGGAAGCTCAGATAATCGGTGTCGGATTCGCTCCGTCTCAGGGAATACGAAAAGGCCTGATCATAAATCTCGAGCAGGCGGTCCGCTCAGTACGCCAAGCGGTAAAGGACGCAGAAAATATGGTCGGTTTTGAAATTTCGGAGGCAACCGTATCATTCAGTGGAATTGATGTCGCCTCCGTCACATCCCGAGGGATGGTCTCCCTTGGAAGAACCCCCCGCCAGGTGTCAATTTCGGACGTAGAAAGAGTCATCGAAGCGGCTCAAAGCGAACTTTCCATTCCTTCCAACCGTGTCACTCTTCATACCATTCCGGTAAAATACTCCATTGATGGCAATTCCGGAATTGATGACCCTCTTGGAATGACTGGCATACGACTAGAAATGGAGCTTCAGTCTGTTATTATACCCACCACTGTGGTCCAGAATATCATCAACTGTGTTGAAACCGCAGGTGTGGAAGTGAACGGACTGGTCATTAAATCTCTCGCAAGCGCCCTCGGCGCACTTACAGATGAAGAGACAAGAGCCGGAGTCATCTCTCTCTGTATCGGGGGAGGAACTACAGGAGTAGCTCTCTACACGGACGGACGCCCTGTCAAATTGTCCATAATCCCCATTGGAGGGGACCATATAACGAACGATCTCGCCTATGTAATGAAAATACCCATAAGCAAGGCAGAAGAGATTAAAAAGATGGTGTCCCTCTCTCCTGACGAAGAAGAAGAGCAGGAACTTGATGTTGATGTCCGTGGAAGAACCAAAACTTTTAACGTCCATGAAGCCTCTGAAGTTGTCAACTGCAGGCTTGAGGAACTCTTCGGAGAGCATGTTCTGCATCAGCTTTCAGAATATACGCTTCATATGTTTCCGGCAGGTGTCGTTCTTTCGGGTGGAGTTGCGAAAACACCTGGAATTGAATTCTTTGCCTCAGAGCTTCTGAACCTTCCCGTCCGCATCGCGGAACCCCTTGACATGTACCAGATGCCTCCGGGAAGAAATGACTGCGAATATACCACTGCCGCAGGAATAGTGCGGTATATGACCAGCAAGGAAAGAAATCCATACCGTTTCATAGAAACGCCCGTTTCCCAGCTTCGCTCCGGTTCCGCTGTCAATGTACCGGGCCTTTCCGGAGCAAAATCTCCCAGGAAACAGGGTAATTCCCAGGGAGAGGGGTTACGCGGTTTCATGGAATACCTTAAAAAATCCGTCAAGGAGCTTTTCTAGAGCCGCATTCCGCAATTGGGGAGGATAAGATAATGGAGCACGTATTTCAGGTTAATGACACTCCGAGGCCCCACCGTGAGGAAATCAAGGTTATAGGCGTCGGCGGCGGCGGCGGGAACGCCTTAAACCATATTATCCGGAGCGGAGTGTCAGGAGTCCACTTTATATCCGCCAATACAGATGTGGGAGCCCTGCAGCTCTCGCAAGCCACCACAAAGATTACTCTGGGAGAAAAACTGACCAAGGGACTAGGAGCAGGTTCAGATCCTGAAGTGGGGATGAACAGCGCAAAAGAATCGGTTGACAAGATAAGGGAAGTTGTCACCGGCGCAGACATGGTCTTTCTCACAGCGGGCATGGGTGGAGGCACCGGCACCGGCGCATCACCCATCATTGCGGAAATTGCAAAGGAAGCCGGAGCCCTTGTTGTTGCGGTTGTAACCTTTCCTTTTTCTTTTGAGATGAACCGGAGAAGGAAACAGGCAATGGCAGGGATCACCACACTCAAGGAGAAAGTGGATGCCCTGCTTGTTGTAGAGAACGACCGCCTTCTTGAGCTCACGGACGAAAAAACAAAACATGCCGACGCCTATCGACTTGCCGACGAAGTTCTCCGCCAGGCAGTTCAGGGAGTAACAGACCTTATTCTGAAGCCGAGCCTGATCAATGTTGATTTCGCTGATGTGAGAACCGTCATGCAGAACGCCGGATCAGCCATAATGGGAATCGGCACCGGAGAAGGGGAGAATCGCGCCGAAACAGCTGCAAAGACGGCTATCAAATCGCCACTCATGTCGATTCCCATGAAAGGTGCAAAGGGAATCCTCTTCAATATAACCGGAGGATCTGATCTTGGTATTCACGAAATACGGAAGGCAGCACAGATTATTACCGAAACAGCAGATGAAGATGCAATTGTTATATGGGGACACACCGTTTCTGAGGAAATGTCTGACAAAATACAGATAACAGTGATCGCAACCGGGTTTTCTTCGGAAAAGGAAAAGAAAACGGTCACGAATTTTCCAAAGTCCGCACCGAAGGCAAAAACAGCCGGAGTGGTGCTGGAAGAAACGGAAGTGCTTCCGGCTCAGGACGAAGACCTTTTTACAATGAGCGGCGTACCGAAGAATCCTTACGATATTCCGTCGATTCTTCGCAAAAGCCAAAAGAACGGGAAATAGTCTTATTTCCAGTATTATCCTTTCAATAGATTCCTATGACCGGTATTTTCTCTTCGGTCAAATTCGCTGAAGGCAGGAGTCTTGAAAAGGATTCCTGCTTTTTGTTGCAGTGCTTTTGCTTTTTGAGAAAGGAAATTATTGTGTTTTTTGTTTCAGCCGCTCTACAGGCAAAGGAGGGAATTGAATGTCCACGAGAGAGAGCAGAAGGCTCAAAGAAAAACGCTCCATGATCCCTTTCGGGGATATAATGCTTCCGGTTATCGGCCTAGTGGCTGTCGGCCTTCTGATAGTCGGTGTGAAGCTTTTTTTCCTTTCGGGGCCGAAAACTCAGGGGTATTATCCAATTTCTCCATCGGTGCCCGCACAGGAGTCACAACAAAACCCCCAACGGGGAAACACCGTGGCGGAGGCGCCTCATCAGCCGCCTGAAAAGAAGACTGTTCTGGCTGCTCCAGTCGGTTCCAAACATCCGTCTGCTGCCCCTCTTTCGTCTCCAGCCGGGACAAAAGAATCTCCGGTGGCGTCACCACCTCCACCTGCGGCCAGGCCCACGAAAAAGAATCCACCGGCGCCACCTGCCAAACCCGCTCAGCAGCCTGTACCCCAGCTTCCTGCACCTGCTGCAGCCAGCAGCAGATGGGGTGTTCAGATCGGCTCATTCACCGCAAAGGACGGGGCAGAAACAGTGAGACAGCAAGCTGCGAAAGCTGGTTATTCTTCTGTTGTCACGTCAGCTCTCGTCAGCGGCAAAAGATATTTCAGAGTCACTGTACCAGCCGGGAACGATAGGAAACAAGCGGATAACCTGGCCGAAAGATTGAAAAAATCAGGCTTCCCCGTCTTTGTAGTCGGTATGCGATAACCCTGATTTCAATAAGGAGCGAAATTTAAATTGGCTGGTTTCGTTGAAGCCCTAACCCCGAGGGAAAAAGCCCTCTTTCATGCAGCTTCCGTCCTCCGGTTTCCCTGGGAGGCTGAACAAATTTCAGTACCTTCAGACGGAGCATGTTCCGGGAGGACGCTTCTCCCCGTAGCTGCCAGTGAGAACTATCCGCCCTTTCAGAGAAGCACCAGGGATGGTTTTGCAGTTCTCAGTTCAGATTGTCTCGGTTCTGCTCCGGGTAATCCCGCATTTTTGACCCTTGCGGGAGAAATTCCCATGGGGTCGACTCCCTCTTTCTCCATAAAAAGAGGGGAGTGCGCTCTCATTCACACTGGCGGGATTCTGCCTGAAGGGGCGGACGCAGTGGTCATGATGGAAGATGCCGAAAGCGCAGGGAACTGGATCGAAGTAAAGAAAGCAGTCCAGAAGGCGGAAAATACGGTTCAGCCGGGAGAAGAATTTGCCAGTGGGGACACTCTTCTGAAGGCGGGGCGGAAGGTTGGTTTCCGGACTGCAGGACTTTTTGCCATGGCAGGAATACGACAGGCTCGAGTTGCCCGGTTGACGGTGGGTGTTATCAGCACCGGGGATGAAATAGCTTCTCCTGACACAGCCCAACTTCCGCCAGGAAAAGTCCGGGACGTCAATGCTTCTATGCTCGGAAGCCTCCTCGAAGGTGAAGGCTATTCAGTAAGACAATACGGGATAGCGGATGATACGGAAAATTCCCTCTCTGCATTTCTCCAGAGGGCTCTCAGAGAATGCGATGTTGCAGTAATTAGCGGTGGCTCATCGGTCAGCATGCGGGATCACTGTTCGTCGATCCTTGAAGGCCTTCCCTCTCCGGGACTTCTGGTGAGGGGGATTCTCATGTCTCCAGGCAAACCAACGCTGATCGCAGGAATGGCGAATGAAAAAAAACTTGTTATGGGACTGCCGGGACACCCTTTTTCCTGTTTCATATCCGCCTACACGGTCCTTCTTCCCCTTCTGCACGCCCTTATATGGGGGGAAGTGCTGGGACCGTGGAAATCGCTCCGTGTCCCGGTGGAACAAGTGGTATTCGGCCACACCGGAATAGAAGAATTTATCCCCTGTGTTCTGAGAAACGGCATAGCACTTCCGTTCCCTGTGAAATCCTCTTTTTCCAAAGCTCTCGCGGAGGCGGATGGACTTTTCCGGATTCCGTCTTCCCAGGAAACCCTCAGACCGGGCGAGGAGGCGGAAATATGGCTCTGGTAGAAAAAGAATCTACGCACATACCCCTTTCGAAAGCATGGGATATCCTCCGGAGAAGATGCAGCCGTCTTCCTTCCGAAGAACTGTATGTTTCTGAATCCCTGGGACGGATCCTCGCTGAAGATGTAGTATCCAGGAGAAATGTTCCCCACTACAATGCCTCGGCAATGGACGGCTATGCTCTCTCAGCACAACTTACTGCAGGAGCCGCTCCTTCCTCACCTGTAATTTTCCCTGCAGGGGAGTTCGAGTGGGTGAATACTGGAGGAGATATTTCCCCCAGGTTCGACAGCGTTGTGATGGTCGAAGACACTTCCCTGGACCGGGAAAAGAAAGAACTTTCCGTGGTTGCCTCCCTCGTGGCGGGGGAAAATATCCGTCCTCTCGGGGAGGATGTTTTTCTCGGACAGGTAATCGCCAGGGAAGGGGACACAGTGACTCCTGCGCTCTGTTCTCTTCTGGCCGCTGCAGGAGTGGAAATGATAAAGGCACTGTCTCTCCCGAAAACGCTCTACATTCCTACAGGAGACGAAATCATCCCCCTTGAAGACTGGCTCGGACTTGAATCACCGCCGCCGGGCAAGGTGGGTGAAAGCAATTCTCTCCTTGTTAAGGGTTATTTCAGAATCTGGGGTTTTCCTGTGGAAATCGGTCCCTGTCTGCCGGACAATCCTGAGACTCTAAGGAACTTCATCGGCAATAACAGGAACAAGTACGACATCATCCTCATTGGAGCCGGTTCTGCAAAGGGGGAGAGGGATTACACCTTTTCCGTGCTGGAGGAGCTGGGAGAACCTCTCTTCAGGTGGCTTCTCATGAAACCGGGACGGCCTGCGTCAGCTGCTGACCTTGGAGGATGCTATGCAGTCAACCTGCCGGGTTTCCCCATGTCCAACGCTGTCATTCTCTGGTCCGTAGTTTTCCCACTCTTACAGCTTCTGCACCGCGGATGTTTCGAGAATAGTACAATTCTTTCCAGGGCAATCGGCTCCTCTGGAAACGAGGACGTTACCCTGTTGTCCTCCTACTCTTCATCCTACGGAAAAGAAGAATGGGTCAGGCTAAAATGCGTTGAAATCGGAGGAGAGAAAAAAGCATTCGTGCTTCCCTCCGGGGCAAGCGCGCTATGGTCCCTTTCGGAAACTGACGGATTATCCCTTCTTCCCCTGGAAACAGCGGAGCGAACAAAGGGAGCTGCTGTTAATCTCTGGCTTCTCAGGGACATCGACTGGAAAAGGAGAATCCTTTTTCAGGGCTCAAACGACCCTGCCTTTGAACGAATCGCCACCTTCGTCAAAAAGAAGGGCGGAGAGGTAATCTTTCGATCTGTGGGCAGCCTCGGAGGCCTTGCCGCCCTCTCAAGGGGAGAATGCCATATTGCCGCATGCCACCTGCTTGACATTGAGACGGGGGGTTACAACACCTCCTACATTGAAAAAATGTTCGGCCAGGAAGTGGATTCACTTGTACGGCATCAAGTCTTCTTCCGTCAGCAGGGCATTATGGTTCAAAAAGGTAATCCCAAGGGAATTCGTACAGTATCCGATCTTCAAAGAAAAGACGTTGCTATAGTAAACCGGCAGCCCGGCGCGGGCACCAGAGTACTTCTGGATTACCTGTTCTCCAGGGAGAATATCAACCCCACGGACGTGAGAGGCTACGAAAACTGCAGCACAACCCATTTCGATGCGGGCAACAGGGTCCTCAGGGGATTTGCAGATGCGGCAGCCGGGATCAAATCTGTTGCCGACGCTCTCGGACTGGACTTTTTCCCACTTGCGGAAGAACCATACGAGCTCCTGTATTTGCGCAGCATGGAGAATCATCCTGGAATTGCCGCTTTGCTGGAATCTCTATCGGACAGAGAATGGAGAAACATGGTCGAACGCATGGGAGGTTACAGATGGCCGGAATAATGCAGGATTCCTATGGGCGTGTGCTGAATTATGTACGTATTTCAGTGACAGATCGATGTAATTTTCGTTGTGTCTACTGTATGCCTGCTGACGGTATCGATTGGATTCCTCATGAGAAAATTCTTTCCTACGAGGATATGTTCTTTTTGTGCCGCGTTCTCACTGATCTCGGTGTCAGGAAAATCCGTTTCACCGGTGGAGAACCCTTCGTCAGAAAAGGTTTCGTGCCGTTTCTTGAATCCCTGAGGGAAGCTCATCCCCATCTCAGGATTGCGGTCACCACAAACGGATCGCTGCTTGAAAATTGGGCGGAAAGAATCGCACGGCTCGGTCTCGACTCACTGAACGTGAGTCTGGATACTCTGAATTCTGAAAAGTTTACCGAGATTACGCGAACGGGCGACCTTGAGAAAGTAATCCGGGGAATTGATGCTATCCGGGAAGCCAAAAATGTTCCCCTTAAGCTGAATACGGTGGCCATGAGGCATTGTAACTTTGATGAAATTCCGGCACTGGTCAGGTTTGCTGCCGGAAAACAGGCGACACTCAGATTCATTGAGTTCATGCCCCTGGACAAGGACGTCTGGTCACAATCGCAGTTTATCCCTGCTGAGGAAATTCTCTCTAACCTCCCTGATCCCTCTCTCTGGCGACGCTGCACGTCAGAAGACAACTTTTCTGAAGTCTGCGGACCGTCAAGGTATTTCCAGAACAGTTCAACAGGACAGCAGGTGGGCATCATCTCTGCAGTATCCGATCATTTCTGCCACCTCTGCAACCGCCTCAGGGTTACTTCTCTCGGCGTCATTCGTCCATGTCTTTTCGGCAACTATGGCGTCTCCCTTATCGAATCAATCCGAAGAAAAGACGCTGAAGCAGTAAGAAGAGGAATTCTGGAAGCCGTTTCGAAAAAACCTCGAAGAGGAGAGACGGGCATTCCGTCGGATGATAGCGGCAAATCTCTTCGCGAAGAACGGCACATGTCCCAGATTGGAGGATAAAGTCATGGCGAATTACAGAGATTCAGAACAGGAACAGGAATCTTTTTCCCATCTCGACGGCGAGGGCCGGCCGAGAATGGTTGATGTAAGCGGAAAAGAGGTTACGTTCAGGACGGCGTTGGCTGAAGGATGGATTCTTCTTGACCATGCGGTATGTGAACAGCTGGCAGCAGAAGGTTATTCAAGAAAAGGGGATGTTCTGAAAATAGCGGAAACTGCCGGAATAATGGCAGTCAAAAAAACGCCTGAGCTGATACCCCTCTGCCACGGTATCCGGATAGAAAGTGCCGAAGTACAATGCATTTTCTCGGAAGAAACAGGACGTATCCATGTTTCCTGTTCCGTTGGGGCAAGAGATGTTACCGGGGTTGAGATGGAGGCACTCACCGGCGTGTCGGTAGCTGCTCTCACGGTGTATGATATGTGCAAGGGAATTTCTAAGAACATGATTATCGAGGGTATTCGACTTGTAAAAAAAACAGGCGGAAAGAGCGGCTCCTACATGGCTGAGGAGATGAACGGGCATGCGGCTTCTTGAAATACTTGAAAAAGAACGGGGAAAATTATATGTTCACACTCTCTGCTATACTGGCCTGAATGCAGCGGGAAAGACATCTTTCAACGGTTCTGAAAAAGAATTGTTCCTGCTCCCTCCTGGTGGTGCCCAATCGCTTCCAGAGGATGCTGCAGGGTTCATTCTTTCTGTCACCGATTTTCCAGAGGACTTTTTCTTTTCTGCAGGTGAGGCGCTTTTTAGGACTGTTCGCTCCTCAAGTCCTTTTCCAAAACTTCAGGTTGAAAAAGGCGGTTTCTTGACGGTGTCGGCCCATACGGAATTGCTCCGGCCTCTGAAAACTGGAGTTCTGACCGTGAGCGACAAGTGCAGCAGGGGTGAAAGGGATGACACTTCCGGACCTGCTCTTGCTGACAGGGCACGGGGGATCGGTTCCGACATCGCTGCTACAGCCGTGGTCCCCGATGACCCTGAACGGATAGTGCATATCCTGGAAGAATGGAGCGACGGGAAAGACCTTCACCTGATCCTCTGCACAGGAGGCACAGGTTTTTCTCCCAGAGATGTCACCCCTGAAGCCCTCGACACTGTCTCAGAAAAAAAAGCTCCTGGAATCGGTGAAGCAATGCGCCAGGCCTCCCTCAAAATTACTCCTAAAGCAATGTTGAGCAGGGGAAACTCCGTTATCAGAGGCGGAACACTGATCATTTCCCTTCCCGGAAGCGCAAAGGCCGCCCTGGAATGTTTCGATGCGATCTCCCCGGCACTGCGGCACGGCATAGAGATACTCCGCGGATGGGATGGAGAGTGCGGCTCTCCCTAGTTAGAAAATGTGCCCCTTCCGGTTTCCGGAAGAAGGGAAACGGAGGTAGTTTTATTGGACAGTGATTTCCAGGGCGTGAAAAAGTGCGTCATTCTCACCGGAATGTCGGGGGCAGGAAAATCGACTGCTCTGAAAGTTCTTGAAGACCAGGGAATGTTCGCCATCGACAACATTCCTCCCGCTCTGCTTTCCCAGCTCATGACATTACTTGAAAAACACAGGGCAGCCGTGAGAAACGGTGTTGCCGCAGTGGTGGACGTACGGGGCGACACACTTTTGGATGATTTTCCGACAGCGGTCTCTGCTTTAAAAACCCAGATTGCCCAGGTGAGCGTTCTTTTTCTTGATGCCTCAGACAAGGCTCTTCTATCCCGTTTTGAAACCACGCGAAGGCGACATCCTCTTCACGATGAGGGGACGTTTCTCGATGGTATTTCCAGAGAACGGAGTCGATTAAAGCCAATTCTTGAACTATCTGACATAATCCTCGACACATCAGGGCTCTCCCTTCCGCAAATCAGAAAGAAGCTTCTTTCCGAGCTTTGCGGCCCTTCTTCCCAGGATTTTCTCATTTTCACCTCCTTTGGTTTCAAATACGGTCCTCCGGCAGACTGCGACTTTCTTTTTGATGTACGTTTTCTTTCCAATCCTTACTATATTCCGGAACTTCAGAGTCTTTCGGGAAAGGAAAGAAAAGTACAGGAGCACATCTGGAATACAGCAGAGGCAAAAGGGTTCTGGGAGAAACTGGTATCCTTTCTGGAACATGTCATTCCCTTGTACCAGGGCACTGGCAAATCACACCTCCACATTGGGATCGGCTGTACCGGAGGACGGCACCGTTCAGTCGCAGTGGCTGAAAGACTTGTTTCCCATTTTCAGTCGTCCGGCGGAATGTGCTCTCTCAGGCACAGGGACATAGAGAGAGAACAGGGCTGGTGATCATGGACAGCATTCTGGCCTATTTCCTTGGTTTTTTAACCGCGCTTATCATGGCCATTCTGCTTCGATTCAAAGATAGGTCTGAAAATTCCTCCTTTTTTGGTTCCTCCAGGAAACAAAAGGCCGCTATTTCCCGGGCAGTCGAGTACAGATTGTCGATGGGGCCCTACGTAGTTGCACTCGGAGGAGGAACTGGTCTCTCCACACTCCTTCGCGGCCTAAAGAGCTTCACTCGAAATATTGTCGCTGTTGTTACAGTTACCGACGAAGGAGGCAGTTCCGGCAGACTTCGTGAAGAATGGGGAGTCCTCCCCCCAGGAGATGTACGAAACTGTATCGTAGCCCTCGCGGAAAACGACAGCTCTCTGAGAAGGCTTCTCGATTTCCGTTTTGACAGGGGGGGACTTGCAGGTCACAGCCTGGGAAATCTTATGCTTCTCGCCATTTCGGAGCAGTTCGGCGATTTCCGGCGCGCCGTTGAGGAGATGAACAATCTTCTCGCCATCAGGGGACGGGTGCTCCCGGTAACAACGGAAGCTGTCTCCCTTGTTGCGGAAACCATCGGCGGGGAAAGAATAAAAGGAGAACTTGCTGTTTCTGAACATGGCAGCAAAATCAAAAGGATCTGGCTCGAACCTCTGGACGCAAGGCCGGTCAGTGACGTTCTTCATGCCATCGACGAGGCTGAGATACTTGTTCTCGGCCCAGGAAGCCTTTTTACCAGCGTCATTCCGAACCTCCTTATTTCAAGAGTGGCGGAAAGGCTCAAAAATACGGCCGTCCCCAAGGTGTACATCTGCAACCTCATGACGCAGCCGGGCGAAACAGAAGGATTCTCACTGGCGGATCATGTCCGTTGGATTGCCTCTGCAATGGGCATGCCCCCGGACTATGTCATAGCCAATGCCGGGGAAATCCCTGCCCACCTCATTGAAAAATATGGAAATGAGGGGGCCGTCCCTCTGCTGGCAACAGACAGGGACAAAGCGGAACTTGATGAAATGGGATGTATCCTTCTCGAAGGAAATTTCACCCAAATCATTGAAGGCTCCCTTCTTCGGCATGACGGGCAGGCACTCTCCCATTTTTTGATTCGTCTTTGCCGTGAACTGAAAGAGGATTGATTCCCTTGGCTTACACAGATTTCTGTAAGACACTTTCTTCGTTTATGTGGGACGAATGGCTGACAGTGCCTCCCAAAGGCAGGGGAGAGGCGGTCCAGGAAATCCGGGGGATTTTCCAGGGGATGAGTACTGCTGAAAAGTCTGAAGAACGCCTGCTGCTGTCCAGCAGCAGGCTGTGGATTTTCCGCCGGCTGACAAAACTCTGGGGAGAAGCGGCCCTGTCTGCCATCCATGATTTTCCTTCTCTACTGAGTATTCCGAGATCACTGAAGGGAAAGGTTTTTATTTGCCTTCCCGAGACTCTTTTTTTTCTTCTTGAAACCAATGCAGAAGAATCTTTCCATTTTGAAAGGAAACGCCCGGACTGGCTTTTTGGTTTATGGGGAAGCTGCGGATCACTGTATATCCCCCGGAGTGGCTATTATCTCAGTTTACGTATTCCCTCCAAGGAAACGGAGCACACTGCAGCCTCCATGCTGAGGAAAAGAGGCTTTTCCTTTGGTCGGAGATACGTACAGGGCAGACACGAAATTACCCTCCGCAATCAGGAGGAAATCGTAACCCTTCTTGCCAGGTTCGGTCTCGCAAAAACATCTCTCCGCATGGAGGAGAAGGCTATCGTTCGGTCAATGAGAAACAGGGCGAACATGCTTGTGAACTGTGACTCTTCAAATATCCGCAAATCCCTTGATGCCGCAACAAAACAGCTCGCACTCGCAAGAGCCGTTATTTCTGCTCCGGGCTTCGGCTCATTGCCAGAGGTTCTAAAAAACCTTGCAATTTCACGGGTTGCCAATCCAAGTATTACCCTGGAAGAGCTCGGCAGAATACAGTCCCCCCCAACAAGTAAAAGTACGGTACAATATCGATGGAAAAAGCTTGAACAGATCATGGGTTTAGCCCCAGTCAGCGGTAAAAGGCAGTAGATTCCGGAAGGAGGAAGATATTCAATGAAACTGCGCCTTTTTTCCCGTCAGGATGTAGCGGGCAAAAAAGTATTGCTCCGGGTCGATTTCAATGTTCCTCTCAAGAATGGCGAAGTTGGAGATCTTACGCGAATCTCTGCCCACAGGGACACTATTTCGGCATTGCTCGACTCGGGAGCGAAGGTTGCACTCATTTCCCATCTTGGTAGACCGAAAGGAAAGACAGTGCCGGAGATGTCCCTCTCCCAGGTGGTCAACGCTGCCGAAAATGTTTTCGGTCATCCGGTTTCTTTCTGCGGCGAATGCATCGGCCCTGAAGTTGAAAAGGCTCTTTCCTCGCTTCAACCCGGTTCCCTCCTTCTGCTTGAAAACCTCCGATTCCATCCCGAAGAACAGGAGAATGACAGTCAATTCGCCAAGTCACTGGCGGCACCCTTCGATGTATTCGTCATGGACGCTTTCAGCGCCGCTCACAGGGCTGACGCTTCGACAAGCGCTGTCATGAATAACCTCCCGTCCTTCTCCGGCTTTCTCCTTGAAAGAGAAGTCAACATGCTTTCCGCAGTGAGCGAGAACCCTGTCAAACCTTTTGTTCTCATTCTCGGCGGAGCGAAAGTATCTGACAAAATCGGGGTTGTGGAGCATCTCATGGACAAGGCGACTTCGATCCTCATCGGGGGAGGCATGGCTTTTACGTTTCTGAAAGCACGGGGAGCCAACATCGGAAAATCTCTTTTCGAGGCGGAAAAGGCGGATTTTGCAAGGGAAATGATGGACAGGGCTGCTGAAAAAGGAGTTGAGATACTGCTTCCTGTCGATGTGGTTGCCGCTTCTGGTCTCGATGTCAGCCATGGAGAGCGGATTGTACCCGCGGAGGATGTTCCGGAGGAGCTCATGGGGCTTGACATCGGGCCAAAAACAGCTGAAATTTTTGCGTCAAAAACTGCCGGAGCCAAAACCGTTCTCTGGAATGGCCCTATGGGAGTTTTCGAGAACAAGCTATTCGCAGCTGGGACAAAAAAAGTCGCCGAGGGAGTCGCCAGGTGCACGAAAAACGGTGGAGTAACTGTAGAGGGCGGAGGTGACACAGCCGCTGCCGCAAAGAAACTCGGGTTTGACCAGGATGTTTCCCATGTATCCACCGGCGGGGGAGCGAGCCTCGAATTCTGCGAAGGCAGGGAGCTTCCTGGAATAATGCCCCTGCTGGCAGAAAAATAAGAGATCAATCATCAAGAGGAGACTGCACATGAAAAAAATATACCTTTACGGAAACTGGAAAATGAATATGCTTCCGGAAGAAGGAGCGGATTTTTGCCGCTCCCTGAAAAAAAACATCACCGGAAGTATCTACGGAAGTGACCGTGTGCACATCTGTATCTTTCCTCCCTTTCTCTCCATACCGGCGGTCCTGGAGTCCCTTCCGGAGAACGTAGTATCTGCAGGAGCTCAGGACGGTTTTTTTGAGGACAGGGGAGCGTTCACCGGAGCGGTGTCAATGGATATGGTGATGTCCGCCGGCTGTACCCATGTCCTGGTTGGTCATAGTGAAAGACGTCACATATTTGGAGATACTGATGAAATCGTCGCCAGGAAATTGAAGAAAGCACTCGACATCGGTCTGAAAGCGGTGCTCTGCTTTGGTGAAATTCTGGAAGAACGGGAAAGCGGAAGGACAATACCGGTAGTGCAGGGACAGCTCCGGTCAGCCTTTGAAGCCGTGCCCGGAGAAAAGGCCGACAATCTCATTCTGGCCTACGAACCTGTCTGGGCCATAGGGACTGGTAGAAATGCACGGGCCGAGGATGCTCAGGAAGTGTGTTCCTTCGCGGCAAAGATGAGCGCAGAATGGTTCGGCAAAACGGGAATACCAGTGCTGTACGGAGGGAGCGTCAAGGATTCCAACGCAGGAGAACTCCTTTCCCAGACTGATATTCACGGAGCCCTTGTAGGCGGAGCTTCACTGAAAGTGGACGCTTTTCTTTCCATTTACGAGACCTACAGGAAACTGTCGTCAGAATAACGAGTTGCCCCAGCACGAGAAACATAACGTAACATAAGATATATTATAGGACACATTACTCATCAAAAAAAAACAGCCGCCGTAAAAAGCGGCTGTTTTTCTTTTCAGTCCTCATAGGTGAAATGAAACGTCGGTGCGTCGCCCCAGAGCTTTTCCAGCTTGTAATGATCTCTTCCAGACTTGCTGAACACATGAACAACCACTTCGCCCGCATCTATTAGACGCCATTGGGAACTGTCGTATCCTTCAACCGAGGGCTGAAGCCCTTTTATATGCAGTGCCTCAAGTGCTGCATCTCTAAGGGTGCTCATGTGAACATCCGAATTCGCCGTTACGAGAACGAAGGTATCCGAAATAGTCGATGATCCCTCCAAATCCATGGCAACAATATCAAGTCCCCTCTTGTCTGCAAGAGCGTTAAACAGGTACTCGAAATCCCTGAGACGGTTTTCCTTTTTCAATCCTTCACCTTCTTCTTCTATTTGTATATAAATTACCTGGATGTAATCCTATTGACGGACGAGCCCGCCAAGTCTTTTCAAAACTCTTTCCCTGTCTTTACCAATAATAATTGTAACATGGGGAACTGAATTACTTTTCGTTATAACCTTCTTGTCAACCCCAGCGATTTCTCCGAGAGCCCTGGCGGTCTTCTGCACCGCCTCAGAACCTTTTTCGGGAACCTGTATGCTTGTCGTGTGATAATCGAAGTGCTTGGCATTCCCTATATGGGCAACGTCGATGCCGATTTTCTGCAGAGCCGTCGCAGTCTCCTTGCCAAGGCCCGAAGCTCCTGCTCCATTGAGTACAGAAACGGGAGTGGTTACCGAACCCACCAGTGATTCAAGATCAAGGTCCGCATTCTGGTCTGCTGCCTCATACTTTCCGGACGCGTGATCTCCTGAAACAGGGCCTTCCGTTTTTTCTGGAATTCCCGTAAGCATGGCGGAAGCTTCTGTCGTATCACCTATCCAGTAACTGAGGTTCGAAATGTAGGCTGCCTTGCCGGGAAGGGTAAAGAAATGCAGATGATCTCCGGAAAGGTCTGCAAGGTAAGAAACAAGCTGGAGTGCTTGGGCCGGTGTCATGTCGGAGTTCACCATTTCAATGGCTTTCTGGGCCAGTTCCGGAATCCTGGGTATCATGACAGGTGTCTGAACCTTTTTCAGGACGGCCTTAAGGAATACCTGCTGCCTTTTTACCCTGCCGATGTCCCCCATAGCATCATGCCGGAAACGGACGTAATGAAGAGCGTTTTTCCCGTCAAGCTTCTGAAAGCCCTTGGGGATGTTAATGAACAGTTTGCCGGCGTAATCGTTGTAGACCATTCGACGTTCAACGTCGACCTCTACTCCTCCGATGAGATCAATTATGGAGGGAAAGGAATCATAGTTTACAAGTACATAGTAGTTCACTGGAAGACCCAGAAAGTTGATTACCGTTTCCCGAAGCTTCTCAACGCCGCCGTAAGCATAAGCATGGTTGATCTTGTCCCATCCCTTGCCTGGAATCTGCACACGGGTATCCCTTGGGATCGACATAACCCTGACTATTTTATTGTCAATGTCAATAGTGGCGAAGGCAATGGCATCAGCCCTTCTTCCTCCATCAACATCGTCAATCCCGACGAGAAGGATGTTTGCCGTTCCTGAAGATTCTGTGAAAGAGATAGATTCCTTGATGGTCTGCGGTTTTGGATCGACGAAAGTCCGAACGCGCATGGCCGCGCCCGCAAAAGCAGAGGATACGGCTAATAGGAGTATGGCGGCAATTTTTACTATTTTCATGGGTTCAAAACCTCCAGCCTTTTCACGTAGAGCCCTTTTTTGTAAATATATTGCTCCACCGCCTCGGGAAGAAGGTATTTAATGCTTCTCCCCTCTTCAATTCTCTGGCGAATTTCCGTGCTGGAAATGGAAAGAAGCGGAATTTCCAGAGGGATAATAGCATTCCTCATTTCCTCCGGCAGAGATTCGAGCTTTTGAGGGACATATCCGGGCCTGTTGACAGCTACAATCCTGCAGAGTCCGGGAAGAGCCTCGTGCTCTTTCCATGTTGTAATTCCCAGGACGGCATCCAGCCCTGTTATAAAGTAAAACACGACCTTCTCCGGAGCATACCAGTGTCTCATCTCACGCAGGGTATCCACCGTGTGACTCGGTTCCTTGCGGTCAATCTCTATTCTTGAAGGTGTAAACCTGCAATTACCCAGCGTTGTCAGAAGGGTCATCACGTACCTGTCTTCGGGAGAAGCCGTCTTTCGCTCCTTTTTATGGGCAGGATCCCCGGCGGGTATAAAAATTACCTCGTCCAGATTAAGAGCGGTTCTGCTTTCTTCGGCGGCAAGAAGATGACCGAAATGAATCGGGTCAAACGTTCCTCCCATGATCCCAATTTTTCTCACTGCCTTCGGGATTCTTCCCTGCATGGCTGGCATCCTCCCTTAGGTTGCCGCTACTCCATAACCCTGTCAGGTTCAAAATCGAATTCCAAGTCTCCTATATACACTTTATCACCTTTTAGGGCACCGTTTTCCTCGAGGAGTTCTTCGATCCTGAATTTCCTGACGAGCCTGGCAAATTTCAATATGGCATCTTCATGCTCAAAATCATAACGCAACAGGATTTTCTCCAGTCCCTCGTGAACTACTCTGAACCCCGCGCCATCCTGAAGCCTGATAACAGTGACAGGTTCCCTTCTTCTATGTCTTGAGGGGAGCTGTTCAGCCTGGGTTACCAGCCTGGTTTCTCCTGTCGGACGGGGATTCTCCCGCGCTAAGGTTACGATGGCAGGTATTATTTCACCTATGCCCTCTCCCGACACAGCGCTGGCAGTGAAATACGGAATGCCTTCCTTCTTCATGAAGGATCTCACTTCACAGTCAACTGCTGCAGTGCCGGGAAGATCAATTTTGTTCCCGATGACAATGCACGGGCGAGACAGGAGATCATCCCGTTCTTCGCCCGGAAGGCGGTCTCCGGCCATGGCATTGTAGGCACGGAATTCTTCCCTGACTATTCTCCACTGCTGAAGAACTTCATCAGTCGATCCTGAACCGAGATCAAGAACATGGACAATAAACCTCGTTCTCTCGATGTGCCTGAGAAAATAAACCCCGAGGCCCTTATTCTCGTGAGCTCCCTCAATGAGCCCCGGGACATCGGCAATCACGATTTTCTGGTCGTCCACTGAAAGTACTCCGAGATTCGGGGAAAGAGTTGTGAACGGATAGCCGGCTATCTTAGGTTTTGCTGTGGATATTGCCGCCAGAAGACTTGATTTCCCAGCGTTTGGAAACCCCACAAGCCCAACATCGGCAATAAGCTTCAGTTCGAGGAGCAGCCGCTTCTCTTCTCCTTCGTCCCCTTTTTCGGCGAAACGTGGCGTCTTTCTCACTGAGTTGGCAAAATGGGCGTTTCCCCGCCCCGGTCTTCCTCCCCTGGCTATGACGACCCGCTCTCCCGGTTCGACCAGGTCGGCAAGTATTTCCCCCGTGTCGTCATCATAGACAATGGTCCCGCATGGAACAGTAACTACTCTGTCTTCCCCTGCCGCTCCGGATTTCAGACTTCCCCTTCCGGGCTGGCCGTGGCCGGCTTTGAATTTCTTCTCATATTCAAAGTCAGCAAGTGTCAGGGTACCGGGCGCAGCCTCAAAAATTACATCTCCGCCCTTTCCTCCGTCTGCGCCGTCAGGCCCACCCTTCGGAATGAATTTTTCTCTCCGGAAGCTCAGGCATCCATTGCCGCCCCGGCCTCCAGAAACTTCAATTTTAACAAAATCAACAAATTTCATATCATCACCGGGAAATTCCCTTTTCCTTCTCTTTTTACTCAAAAAAAGAAAAGGGCCTAGGAAATCTTCCCGTACTCCTGGAAACTGAGAGAGTCTCCCGGCCGAACGGAAAGAAGCGAAGGCCCTTTTATTGCTCTTTGTCTTCCGGTATTCAAAAGGCGGGCCTATTCGGCCAGTTCAAGCACGACGGAAACGAACTTCCGGCTTCCCTTCGTCTCAAAGTTGACAACACCCGCACTTGTGGCGAAAAGAGTGTCATCCTTACCGATCCCCACATTTTTGCCGGGGTGAATTTTGGTCCCTCTCTGCCGTACAATAATATTTCCAGCCAGGACTGCCTGCCCTGCGTATTTTTTAATTCCGAGGCGTTTGCCTTCGCTGTCTCTTCCGTTAGTACTGCTTCCCTGGCCCTTTTTATGGGCAAAGAATTGCAGGTCAAAAATCCAGTTCATTTACATGCACCTCCAAAATTCGGACATGCTCGGGGTAACTCCGAGCAATTTCTTTGAGTGAACCTATTATAGTATCCGCAAGGACATCTCCTGCCAACGCACTGGACTTGCTCCAATCAAGGGACATTCTTGTTTTATTTCTGTCAATCGCGGACCGGATACAATCTTCCTTCAACACTTCTGAAAAACCATAAAAGAGCGCCTGAACAAGAGCGGAAACGCCTGCACACACCACGTCGGAACCTCTTTCAGAAAACCCCGTATGCCCAGAGACCACCAAAGCAACTTTCCTGCCGTCCTTCAGGCCGACGGAGATTTCCGTCATTTTCAGACTCCCGGGTTAATGGCGTCGATGCGAATCTCAGTAAAGTGTTGTCTATGCCCTCTCATGCGACGGTAATTTTTCTTGCTTTTGAATTTAAACACGAGGATCTTCTGGGACTTCCCGTTAGTGACTACAGACGCCTTAACGGATGCTCCCTGGACATAGGGCGTTCCGACCGAGATTCCTTCGTCCCGTCCTACGAAAAGCACTTTGTCGAGAAGAACTGATTCCCCCTCCTCCACACCCAGAGATTCAACCTTCAGCAGGTCTCCCTCCTGAATTCGGTACTGCTTGCCGCCTGTTTCAACGATAGCGTACATTCTTTTCCTCCTCCCGCCGGGGGTTCAGGCACCTTGTGGGGTTTGAAACCTGCCCCGTGCGATATAAACATCGAACCGTAGCATTATACGAATTTCTTCAGTGAATGTCAATTTTTCCAGTCATCCGGAATTCGGGCGTCATGCCTTCCCAAGAGCAGTTTTTTCGCATGTTCGAGAGCCTCGGGAAGCCGTGAATCACCTGAGAGCATCCTGGCTATTTCGGCTGTCCGCTCGTCTTCACCGAGCATGATCGCCTCCACGGATTCTCCTTTTTTTGATACCAGGTAATGGTGTTCAGCCAATGCCGCAATCGTCGCCTCGTGAGTGACAAGAATCACCTGGCATTTCCGCGAGAGTTCCAGCAGTTTGTAGCCTGCAAGAACGGCAGCCCTTCCGCCCAATCCGGCTTCAACTTCGTCAAAAACAAGTGTCGGGGGGAGAGAAGCCTCAGGAAGAGCGAGTTGAAGGGCAAGAAGAATTCTGCTCAACTCGCCGCCTGATGCAGTTTTGTTCACAGGTGTTTCACTTCTCCCTCCTGCTGAAAGAGTAAAAGAGACTTCGTCGGCTCCCGTACTTCTGATTTTCTCGAGCTCCGAAAGGCGAACTGCAAACCGGCAATCATTCATAGCCAGATCGGAAAGATGACGGTTCACCTCCGCTTCAAGTTTCACAGCGTTTTCAGCCCGAAGGGACCGGAGTTCTGCTGCCAGCCTGGCCACCTCTTTTCTTAGCAATCGTCCTTTTTCTGACAGTTCAGAGGAAAGTCGAACCTGTTCCCGCATCCACTCTGAAGCTCTCTTCGCCTCTTCACACCAGTCCAAAAAATCCTCAAGAGCAACCGTTCCTGCCGTTCTTTTGAGTTTCCTTAAAAGACCGGTTTTTTTTTCCAGGAGATCTCTTTCTCTTTCCATTTCATCGAGGGAATGACCGCCAGTCTTCATGACAGCCTCTCTGACGAAAACCTGCAGCTTTTCAAGCCCTTCATTGAAAAGTTTCGCAAGCTCACCGTCCCTGTCATCGAGATTCCGCAGTAGTTCGAGACCGCTCGCTTCGATAGAATCAAGCAGTCCATGACCCACTGAACCTCCCGTCATCCTCAGGAGGCTCTCCTTTGCCCTTTTCAGAGTTTCCAGGCGAAGAGAGAGGTTCTGTCCCTCCGTTTCCCATGCAGCTTCGCATCCTGGAGACAGTTTTAGTCCCCTGGCAGCTGAAAGAATGGCCTCACTATCCTGAAAACGTTTGCTCAGTTCCTGTTCCCGTATCTTTGCTGCCCGTAGGGACCGGTCACACTCCACTGCACCGGAAAAGGTGTGAAAAAGAGTTTCTTTCAGCACTGAGGCTTCCGTTCCCCCGCAAAAGTCAAGAAGCTCCATTTGCCGCTTCGGATCAAGAAGTTCGAGCTGGGCAAACTGGCTTTGTATGCGCATCTCTTCATTCATCACCAGGGAAAAAGTTGAAAGCGGTACGGCTCTGTCCTGAAAGTACGTCCTGTTCCTTCCATTCCTGGAAAAAGTTCTCCTGGCAAAAAGGACCGCACCATCGTCCTCTCCGGTGAAACCGGCACCTGATCTTTCAGAAGAAATACCCGACAGGACTGCCTCAACCGCACCCTCTTCTTCCCCTGAACGGAGAAAGGCCACCTGTGTCCTCTTCCCGCCGAGTAGTTCAAGAGACCGAACAAGGCTGCTTTTTCCAGCACCGCTTTCTCCCGTAATGACAGTCAGTCCTTTTTCAAACCTGAGGGTTGCCGCGGAGACTCCCCCGACGTTGCGAATGGTTACTTCCTCGATCATCGGAGTCACTCCTGTTCGAAGGAGACAATTCCCTTCCCCCACTGAAGTTTCTCCTGGAGAAGATCGAAATAGTTTCTCCAGGGAAGCGCTATCACGTTAACGGCCTTTTCCCTGTTCAGGGAGATGCGTATGCTGTCTCCGGGAAGAATCTCATAGCCGAGCTGTCCGTCCTGGGTAAGAAGCAGATCCCTGTGGTTGCCCTTTGGCGTAAGAGTAATGACATCATCTTCACCAGCGAGGACTGGGCGGGTGTAGAGTGTATGGGCGCAAATAGGGACAATAATCATGCAGGGGATATGAGGAGGAACTATCGGTCCTCCCGCTGATAAGGCATACGCGGTGGAACCGGTGGGAGTAGAAACAATAATGCCGTCAGCGGGCAAAGTGTTCAGCACCTTGTCACCAAGACTTACCTCAATGTGCATCACACGGGCCAGCGCTCCTTTCGCCAGAACAAGATCATTCAATGCAAAAAGAGTGTGGGTATTTTTCCCCTCCCTGAGTATTTGACCTTCGAGGACTCTGTGAGACAGAAGAGAATATTCGCCCCTCAGAATAGCCTCAAGATCCTTTTCAGCCTCCTCTGCTTTGCCCGAGGCAAGGAATCCGAGATGCCCGAGGTTGATGCCATAGAGTGAGACGGCTGCTCCCAGAACATATCTCGCTGCCCTGAGAAACGTTCCATCTCCTCCTATGACCACTGCTATGGATACGGACCGTCTCCATTCCTCGTCATCTACTCCCTGGATACCCAGGACAGACGCTTCGTGAGGGGGAAAAAGGAAGCAAACACCGGATGATTTTCCCCATTCAATGAGTAACCTGGCCATTGCGAGCGCTCCCGTTTTTCGTGTGTTGACGAGCATTCCTATGCGGGGATCCCCCATGGGCTATCCTTCCTTCCGGAAAAAATGATGGGCTTCTTCCACTGTTTCTTCTGGCGAAAGAGGTCCGGCAAGACTGCGGTTCCTTACCCCGTGGAGAAGAAACTCTATATTTCCCATGGGACCGGTAATAGGAGAAAATGTTAGCCCGGCCGGGAAAAAATCACCAGTCCCTTCACAAAAAACCAGAATCTCTTTCAGGACCGAGATGTGATCTTCTTTCGATCTAACCACTCCTCCCTTTCCAACCCGCCCCTTTCCTACTTCGAACTGGGGTTTCACAAGGAGAATGGCCTGACCTTCAGAGGACAATATCAGACGTATAGCCGGAATAAGCAGTTTGAGAGAGATGAAGGAAGCATCCGTGACGATGAGCTCAGGTACTTCGCAGAAATGAGCCGGTGTGAGCGTTCTCCCATTGGTTCTCTCCATCACCTTGACTCTTGGGTCGTTCCGTAGAGACCATGCGAGTTGCCCATATCCCACATCCACAGCGTAAACTTTTCGCGCCCCTCTTTCGAGAAGAACTTGCGTGAATCCGCCGGTGGATGATCCGATATCCACGCATGCCGAACCTTGAGGCGAAATCCCGAAGGATTCGAGGCCTTTGAGTAATTTATGTGCTCCCCTGCTTACCCATTTTTCCTCATTATCACGAACCTCAATTTGCGCCTCCGGTGAAACCTGAAATCCGGATTTGTCAATCCTTGAGCCGTCTACGAAGATTTTGCCAGCCAGAAGGAGGGCCTGAGCTTTTGCTCTCGACTCGACGAGACCTTTAGATACGAGCAGCCTGTCGATACGATCTTTTTTGGAACTGAACAAACATATTCACCACTTTCCCGGGAGTCAGTCCACAATACTCCTCCTGCTCCCGTATTTTGCCCTGAGGAACAAAAAGGTCCGGTATCGCCAGCAACGAAACTGAAGCCGCGTTCTCTTTCGAGAGAGTGTTGGCGAAAGCAGCAACTGCCTCACCTGCACCTCCTGCGGCATAGCCGTCCTCGGCCACAACAGCAAATGAGTGAGAGGTCAGAATCCCTTTCAGTTCAGCCTCGGGAAATGGCTTGAGGCATCTGAGGTCCACGACAGAGGGAAGATGTGAAATTCCCAGGCTCCGTGCGGTTTCTCTCGCTCTGAGCATGAGTTCCACAGTTTTCCCGTAGCCGATGAGCACCCATTCACTTCCTGATTCGATAATCTCAGGCTTCAGAATAGAAGCAGGAGGGGTGGCAAAAATCGAGCCGTCCGTTTTGAGACAGGGTGCAGCAGTCCCTCTAGGAAAACGTATCATTACCGGTCCGTTGTGTTCTCCGGCAAAGAGGAAAAGGTCCCGAAGCGACTTTTCATCCCTGGGGGCCACCATGCAAAGGTTCGGAATAGGACGGGACCACGGAATATCAAGAAGCCCCTGGTGGGTCTCTCCGTCCTCACCGACAAGTCCTGCCCTGTCGACGGCAAAGATGACAGGGAGGTTCTGCATGCACACGTCGTGTACCATCTGGTCCATGGCTCTCTGGAGAAACGTGGAATAGATGAAGACCACAGGTTTCAGTCCTCCGGCCGCCATACCTGCGGCCATGGTCACCATGTGTCCTTCCGCAATTCCTACGTCGAAAAAACGGTCGGGAAAACGGGAAGCAAAGTCATCCAGACGGCTTCCGCACTTCATTGCCGCTGTAAGACACACTACGCGTCCGTCTTTTTCCGCCATATCAAGGACAATGTCAGCCGCCGCCTCGCTCCACGATCTTGCATTCGGGTCAACAGCTTCTTTCGGGCGGGCAGGAGAAATACCGTGAAATGCTGTAGGATCATTCTCTGCCTTTTCGTTTCCCTTTCCTTTCACCGTCACCACATGAAGAAGCACCGGCCGGTCATATTTTTTCGCCAGATCGAATGCATTTTCAAGCTCTTCTGTATTGTGGCCGTCAAAGGGTCCCCAATAGTTTATATCCATTTCGTCGAAAATATTAACAGGCTTGACGATGGTCTTGATGTGGTCCTTCATTTTACCGAGCACATTCTCCAGAGCCTGACCACGAGGAAGGGAGGAGCAGGAGTCTTTTATTGCTTTCTTGAGCCAGTTGTAGGCTGTGCTGGAACTCAATCGGGCAAGATGAGTGGCTATTCCCCCTACCCTTGGACTGATGGACATGGTATTGTCATTGAGCACGTAAATGACCTTCGTCTGCGATTCTCTGGTATAGTTCAGCGCCTCGAAGGCAAGGCCGTTCAGCAGAGAAGCATCTCCAATGACAGCCACCACGTGGTGTTTCTTCCCGAGAACGTCACGAGCCTTGGCATATCCAAGGGCTGCAGAGAGAGACGTGCTGCTGTGCCCCGCATCAAAATGGTCGAAGGGACTTTCCTTCCTTCTGGGGAATCCACTGATCCCTCCCCATTGACGAAGGGTGTGAAACCTGTCCAGCCTGCCGGTGAGAATTTTGTATGCGTAGGCTTGGTGTCCCACGTCAAAGAGAATCCGGTCTTCCTCGGGATCAAAGGACCTGAGGAGGGCGAGCACAAGCTCTACCGCACCAAGGGAAGAAGCAAGGTGTCCACCGTTTTTCATCACAACGGATGTGATTTTCTCCCTGATTTCGCCGGCAAGGATATTCATATCCTCCCTAGAGATGGTTCTAAGCTGGGAATAGTCCTTGAGACTTTCAAGAAGGGACATATCACTTCGTCCGTTCACAAAGATATTCAGAGAGATCCGAGAAAAAAGACGTTTCACCCCGGACACCTTCAAGAGCAGCAACTGCCAGGGCGCTTTCCTCACCCGCAATCACCCGTGCCCTTTCCAGCCCATAGGCCGCGACAAAGGTCCGTTTATTCTGCGATTCGTCCTTTCCCGGGGTTTTTCCAAGTTCATCCGCAGTCGAAATAACGTCAAGAATATCATCCACAATCTGGAAAGCAATCCCCAGATGGTCCCCATAAGTTCCCAGGGCTTTCAGGGATTCTTCATCGGCTCCGGCCAGGATCGCCCCCGAAAGGATAGAGGAACGGAGCAATACAGCTGTCTTCTGACGGGTAACCTTCCAGGGAAAATCAGGAGACTCTTCCATGCTCTGATCGTCAATGTCGAGAACCTGCCCCCCGCAGATGCCCGACGGACCGAGAGCGTTGGCCAGTACAAGCATGGCATTGCAGATCCTGTCGGAGGGTAGACCAAGGCCGGGGAGGATGGAAAGGGGGTATTCAAAGGCCCAGGCCATGAGGGCATCTCCCGCGAGTATTGCCAGTGCGTCGCCGAAAAGGACATGATTGGTCGGTTTGCCTCTCCTTAGGATGTCATCGTCCATAGCAGGGAGGTCATCATGAATCAGCGAAGCGGTGTGGATCATTTCGAGTGCAAGCGCCAGAGGAATTACTTTTTCCCTTTCGAGACCGAAGATCTCTCCTGCCTTAAGGCAGAGAACCGGTCTGAGGCGCTTTCCTCCAGCCTTTAGAGAATAGGCCATTGAAGCAAGGAGCCGAGGAGGAACATGCGGCATCGTGCTGGCACACAGGGTCTCAAGGCTCTTCTCGACGAACATTCTGCGCTGATCATACTGAAGCTTGAATTCCCCGCCTGTCATTGGCCATTCTCCTCGATTTTCCCTTTCACATCGGAAAAGGGTATTTCCCTCTCGTCGGAAGAAAGGAGGAGAATCCGCTGCTTCGCCTCCCTGAGGTATGTCTGGCATTCCCTGATACTGGCCACTCCCTGTTCAAACAGCGAAAGAGCTTCTTCAAGAGGAAGAGCTTCCTTTTCAAGGCGACCGACCAGTGTTTCTATTTCGATCATTTTTTCACTGAATTTCATACGTACGCTCCTCCTTGAAGGATGATCCGGAAAAAAGTGGAACAACGAGCCTGTTTGCGAAGTAAACTCCGCTCGTTTACAGTATATCGTTACTGGGAGAAAAGCAAAAGAAGCTTCCCGCTGAGTTCAATACAAAAACAGCTGAGATGCGGTGATTATTGTTATTTTGCCCCACGCCATCCTGTCGGGGCTTTTTTTCTTTCGTATCTGGATTTTTCTGCGGAAAAGCATTTGCTCCCCGCCCCCCTCTGTGCTAGAATTCTTCCGTTTGGTCGAATCCTAATCGAACTATATCGCAACAAGGGGGCGAAATCATGGCCAGAGTATGTGAATGCTGCGGACGCGGCCCCGCAACGGGAAACGCCGTAAGCCATTCCAACCGCCACACCCGCAGA
>LSQX01271137.1_pt1 | contig 42093 bp, 29 predicted proteins | sample 654561 | NCBI WGS metagenome assembly LSQX01 (sample SAMN04489861, study PRJNA283612) | anaerobic digester metagenome | isolation source: 4 biogas reactors fed with cattle manure at either 37C or 55C with and... | place: Denmark: Kongens Lyngby | collected 2014 | reverse complement strand
CAATTACCATGGAAGGGAGAGGGGATCGCCGACCCATCATCAAAAAAAGACTGGAATCATGAGAGACAAAACCGGCCGGCCAGCACGCCATCGCACAACGCGGCGCTCGATCTTTGAATCGCTCGAGCCCCGGATGGTCCTCAGTGGCGGCTCCTTTGCCGGCGGCGCCGAATGGGCGGATTCTGCCTTGATGGCAGCCGACGCGGCCCTCCTCTCCACTTCCATCGCGGCGAGCCATCCGGCGGGCCAGACCACCGGTCTGCCGGAGCGGTTCGCCTCGGCCGAGGATTTGGAGCAGTATCTGATCGACGACGCGCTGGACCGCTGGAAGCTCCTGTTCGGCAAGCCGGTCCCGATGAACGTGTTTCTCCAGCCGCTTCAGGTCGATTTGGCGGGGGCCGAAGGCGGCTTTGACGGCCATTCGGAGACGAACGTTCAGGTTGCGGGCGCTGACGAACCCGACCGTGTGGAGACCGATGGCCGTTACCTCTATTCGCTGGCAAGGCACGAGCTGACGATCCTCGACATTGGGCAGCAGGCCGAACCGGCCCTGGTCGCACGGCTGGCGATGACCGGCGATTCCCAAGGAATGCTCTTAAGCGGCGATCGCCTGACCGTGTTCAGCAGCTTCACCGGTCTTGAACAGCGGTCCGCGATCACGATCATCGACGTTTCCGACCCCACCGGGCCGTCGATCCTGGAGCGAACGCTGGTCGATGGCAAGTACAGCGGCGCTCGGGCGGTCGGAGATCAGGTTTTCTTAGTGCTCCGCGACGATTTCTTCTTGCCGCCGCCAATGGCCAAGGTTGACCAGTCGCTCTGGGACGTGGACGCCGGCGTCTCGGCGCCATTTCTGGAAGGCTGGTTGCGTGGTGGTTCGGAGCCAATCTATGAAACGCGGGAAGAATATCTCGCCCGCATCGAGGACCAGGTGCTCCAGCTGGTCATGCCGGCGAGCGCGACTTTCCAGGGCTCCGGGGAACCGATCGATTCAGGCTGGCTGCTCGACCCGTCCGACGTCTACCGCCCGGAGAGCGAGGGTGAAACCGTACTTGCCTCGGTGGTCGTGTTCAACCCCGCCGGCGATCAGGCGGGACCGGCCGGCGCGGTTGCCGCCGCGGTCTCGGGCGCCGCCACCGAGATGCATTTGTCCAGCGAGGGCTTGTTCGTGCTCAATTCGCGGGTCAACCGCTGGTCGGAGACCTTTGGCGGGGCGACCTACCTGAACTTTGCCGACGAAACCTCGATCTTGAAGTTTACCCTCGACGCCCAGACGGACGGCCTCGATCTGTCGGCAAAGGGAAGCGTCCCCGGCCGCCTGCTCGACCAGTTCTCCTTCGATGTCGAGGGGGGACTGCTCCGCGTGGCAACAACCTCGGGCGACCAGACGGATGCGGAAAACAACCTGTTCGTCCTCGAGCAGAGCGGCGACACCTTCCAGCAGGTCGGCCAGATTGTGGGTATCGCGCCGGGCGAGCAAATCTACGCCGCCAGGTTTCTCGGCGAGCGAGCCTACCTCGTCACATTCCAGAACACCGATCCGCTGCTGGCCATCGACTTGAGCAATCCGGCGGAGCCCAGAATCGCCGGCGAGTTGGAGATTCCGGGATTCTCCAACTACCTACAGTCGATCGGCGGCGGTTATCTCCTCGGGCTCGGGCGCATGGCCGATCCGGCGACGGGGCAGTTCGCCGAACCGCAGATTTCACTGTTCGACGTGTCCGACATCGGCAATCCAGAGCGGGTGGACGCCGCCACGATCCCGACGAGCCGTGCCGGCGGATTGAACCTGTTCGCAGATCACCACCGCGTCGCGTATTTTTCCGAGGATGGCGTGCTCACGGTGGTCGCGCCGGTTGCAGAGCAGACGGGTGAAAGCGCGCTCTGGGTCTACAAAATCGATACCGCGGCCTCCGGCGCCGAGGGCGATCGTGCGATCACGCATCTGGCGACGATCGAGCACGACGCGGACTTCGGCTGGTTCGGCTCGCGCGTCAGCCGGGCGGTCCGCCTCGGCGAGCGGCTCGTGGTCGTCTCCGACGACATGGTCAGCGTGCACGATCTCTTGTCGCCCCAGGCGGCCCTGGCGAGTGTCGATCACGGTTCGACCTGGTTGGAGCGGGTCGCGTATAAAGAAGTCAGCAATCTAGCGCCCTCGGAGGGCGATCGCCTGTTCTGCCTGGAGGCGAGCACCACCGGACTTCTGACCTTCGACGCCCAGTTCGAACGAACTGCCGAGAGCGAAGCGACGCTCACGCTCTACGACGCCCAGATGCGGGAACTGGCGGTCTCCGTGAACAATTATCCCTGGGCGGAGGCGAGGCTCGACTGGCGGGCGGAAGCCGGCCAGAGGTTTTACCTGAAGGTCTCCGGCACGGCCAGCCAGGTCGATCTGCGGATTGTCAACGCAGTGAGCTTCTCCGGCGAATTCGCCGATTCCATGCTCACGATCACCTGCCCAACGCCGGACTGCGCGATCGAATATGAGGTCTACTGGTATGCCGCCGGGGGCAACCCCTGGGAAGACGGCTGGAGAACTTGTGCCTTCACCAGGCGGCAGAGCCTCTCGATCGCCGGCGTCCATTACGACCTGGGGATGAACACCCCCCGCGTGGTTATCGACGGTCACGGCTCCAACACGCTCGTGGTCGATGTCTCCTGGATTGCCTTGGGCAAGGCGGACCGGGGCGATATCATCGCCGATCTGGGTGACGGGTGGGGAACGATCTACTCAACCGGTCCCGCGTTCGGCTGGCGGGCCGACGGCGCGGAGATTCCCTTCGAAATGACCGTGCGCGGATTCCGCGAGATCACCGTCAACAACGGGGACGTGGCCAAACTCCGCGGCTCGCAGGGGGACGACACGTTCACCTCCCGGCCCGGCAACGCCGTGATGGAGACCCCGAAAGGAACGGTCACCGTCAACGATTTCCCCGAGGTGCACGGTTACTCGTCGCCGGGGCAAGACGACGTGGCCGTGTTTTATGACACGCCGGGTGACGATTTCTTCCTGGCGACGCCCGAATATGCCAAGATGTTTGGCGAGGGCTACTTCGCGCGCGCCAAGGGCTTCCGCTACACGCACGCCTATTCGACGTCGGGCGGGATCGACGAGGCCAAGCTGAAAGACTCGCCGGATGACGATCGCTTCATCGCCACGCCCGAGGCCGCGCGGCTCCGCGGGAGCGACTACAACAACCGGGCGAAGTTCTTCCGTTATGTGCACGCCTACGCCAGCGGTGGCACGGACGAGGCCCGGTTCGTCGATTCGCCCGAGGCCGATGCGTTCGTCGCCACGGCCCAGTACGCGAAGTTGCAGGGCAGCGGTTTCGCCAATCGGGCCAAGTTCTTCGACACGGTCCATCTCCGCGCCGGAAACGGCGCTGACAGCGCCGTGCTTCGCGACGCGGTCTTGACCACGCCCGGCGACGGCCAAATGGAGGAGAACAAGCTGCTGGCGGCCGCCTGGCTGTACGGGCTGGAGCGCTGCCAGTTGCGCGGCGATGCGCTCGATGAGCGGCCCGATGCCGAGACCGTCGACCAACTGCTGGCCTACTGGATCGCCTCGGACCTCTAATCCAGTTGTCAGGCGGGGGTGCCCCGGCGGACCGAATCGCACATCGTCAGCAGCTGTTCGACCGCCGTGCGGATCTCTTCTTCCGGCCTGCCTTCCGTCACCGCTGTTTCGACCTCGCCCGCATAGGGCCGAAGCGGAGCTGGGGAACCAGGAGAACGTTGGCATTCCGGGCAGGTCGAGGAGCCGGTCTGCAAGAAAGTCGGGATTGAATCGTCCCTGCCGATTATGCAGGGCGTGTAATCCGCAAAGGCGAAAGAACCGGTCGGGCAGATCTCGGACAATGGCGAAAACGGGCTGTCTGGTAAAGAATTACCTGCCGAGCCGTCGATAGCAGTCGCTAGATTGGCACCAGAATACGCATCTCTGCCAATCTGCCCAGACTGTGGGGCAGGAAGGCTGTTTCCTCCCGAGTGTGTTTGTCGCAACGCGAATGGAACGCGAGCGACCCGTCGGGGACCCGCCTGCTCGATGTAGAAAGTGTTCCACTTGGTTCTTCCTTTCAAGGAGTGTCTCCCATGAAGCGTCGTGTCCTCCTCCCGGCGTTGGCTGCGAGTGCTGTGGTTCTCGCAGTCGCCGCGGCGAACGCTCAGGCTGGCTGTTGCGATCCCGCCGCCTGTGCGCCGGCTGCCTGTGTTGCCGCCTGCGAGCCCTGTGGCGATGTGTGCGGCGCGCCGCGTTGCGGCCTGCTCGATCGCCTCAAGGCACGCTGCGCGGCTCGTCGAGCCTGCTGCGCGCCGGCCACTTGCGCTCCGGCTGCCTGCGAGCCGGCTTGCGCTCCGGCCGCTTGCGAGGTCGCCTGTGAGCCCGCTTGCGACGCCGGCTGCGCGCCCCGCTGCGGCCTGTTTGCCCGGCTGCGCGCTCGTCTTGCCGCGGGAGCCTGCTGCCAGTCCGCCTGCGCCCCGGCTTGCGAGCCGGCCTGCGCCCCGGTTGCCTGCGAGCCGGCTTGTGCCCCGGTTGCCTGCGAGCCGTGCTGCGCTCCGCGTTGCGGCCTGATCGACCGCCTGAAGGCCCGTTGCGCTGCCCGCAAGGCCTGCTCCGCACCGGTCTGCTGCGAGCCCACCGCTTGCGACGCCGCCTGCGGCTGCTAAGCGCGTTTCCGGTTGCCCATTGGCCGGATCGGCCGAATGCGAATAAACCTCGGCCCGCCTGTCTTTCAACAGGCGGGCCGAACCGTTTCTTGCCGGCCGGCAAGCCGCCGAAGTCCGTCTTTAGCGCCGGCAGGCGACCAGACCGGGGATCTTGGGCGTTTGCGATTCTGCCTTCCGGTACCCTCGCCCCCGACCATGACTGGTCCGGATTATGGGCAACCCTGGCAAGATGTGCAGGCGTTCCGGAAACCTTTCGCAGACTGCCCCATTGCTCGCCGATATTATCTCACGACTCGCCTCGGGGGGGTTAAGGAGGACTTCCCGCTGCGCGTTCTGTTCTTCCTCCGCTCCGGACGGATCCAACCAGCGAGGCACTAACGATGGCTCGACGACTCGCCGCGATCGTCTTCCTGGCGGTCTGCTTCATGTCCGTTTCTAGCGTCCACGCGCAATTTGGGTGGATCAACCGCGCCTGCGATTCGGTGGTCACGGATTTCAAACGCAACAACTGCTTTCCAGAACCGTTTCTCGCTCCGGATCGTGCAGCCGTGCGGATTCCGTTCCATATCATGGTCCAGAATGGCTGGCGGCTCGAGAACACCCTCGGGGACCATTACTTCAACGAAGTGACCGGCCAATTGACCAATGCCGGCGAAAACAAGATCTACTGGATTCTCAACCAGGCGCCCAAGCAGCATCGCACGATCTTCGTTCAGAAGACGAAGTCCGACGCGGTCAACCAGCAGCGGATCGAGCTGGTTCAGGCCCTGGCCATCGCCTACGCCCCGGAAGGAACGATTCCGCGCGTGGAAGCCACCAAGGAAGTGCTCGTCGCCTGGCCGGCCGACCGCGTCGATCAGATCAGCCGTGCTTTCCAGGAGTCTGCGCCGGACCCGAGGCTACCGGCCGTCACCACGGCGAAGTCCAGCGGCAGCGGAATGTGATGCGGCTTGCGCTCCCGGCCGGCCAGCACCTCCAGACGCCCTCGTAGGACGGGTCTCCAGGCCCGTCGCGGCGACGAATAGTCTGCCCTCGGTGGGGCGGCGCTGCCGCTTCTGTTCCGTCAAACACTCCGGATCCGAAAGCGGCGAGCCGCTGCTTCAGGCCAGCCCGCAGTTGGTCCGCACCACCCTATGGGCCGCTGTATCGCTCGATGTAATTGCGCACCCGCAGTTTCCTGGCCGTATTGTCGCTGCTCATGTAGCGGACCGTGCCGAATACGGGCCGCTCCGGCCCCCAGGGGCGATCGTAGCGCCCCAGCACCCAGAATATTCCGCTGTAGGAGTTCGGATCGTTCCCGTCAAGCGCATATTGGTTGTTCAGCCGGATCATCACATCCAGCGCTTCGCGCCAGCTTGGGCTCCACTCCAGAATCTTCTTCCCCCAGAGCATCCGCAAGTAGTTGTGGATTCGCCCCTCGGCAACCAACTGCCCCTGGGCGGCATTCCAGAGCCGGTCGTGGCTGGCCGCGTCGCGGAACACTTCAAAGTCGTATTCGTGCTCGCGCCGGTCGCTTGCGTGCCGCTCGAGCGTCGCCCGAGCCCAGTCCGGCAGCGAGTCCGGCTGATCGTAGTCGGGCCGCTGGGCGGACATGTTCAGGCCCACCTCGCGCCAGGTCACCAATTCGTCGAGAAAGCTCTCCGCCGACTCGCCCATCCCCCACCAACCCTGGCGGCTTCCCGTCGCCTTATCCCCCAGGGCGTCGGGCGACCAGTCTTCTCGCCGGGCCAGTTCAGCAAAAACCTCGTGAACGGAAATGTGGCCGTGGTGCAGATAGGGCGCAAGCCCGCTGCCCACGTCCTGCTCCGGCTGGTTTCTCTCCGTCGCGTAGCCGGCCAACCGCGCGTCGAGGAACCGCCGGAGAGCACGCTCCGCCGCAGGGGCGCCGCCGCGCAATTCGACCGGTTGAATGCTGCGATCCGGGCAATGCTTGCTCACTTCGGCCATGGTCCGGCCGATCTGCTCCGGGCGATCGACAAGCCAGCCCTTGACCTGCCTGGTGCAAAAATCCTTGCAAGGCGGAATCCGCGGAGGCAGTTTCGGTCTGGCCGAGGGGGCATCGGCCAGGTGATCGGCGAGACTCCGCTGCAAGAACCGCCGGAACGCATGGGCCGTGGAATAGGCCTTGTCGCTCGCCGCCAAAGGCAGCAGCCCGCAACTGTCGACTGACTCGACCCGTACCGCGATCTTTGCGGCGGTCTCGGCAAGGCGGTCGGCAGCCTCGCGGATCGGGTTCCAGTCGGCCACCACCAGGCAGGCTTGCCCGGCAAGATCGGCCAGCCCGCGGCCGAGGGCCGCCGAACTGGCCGCGACGAGCGGCCGGTAGGCGATCTGCCCGCGGGCCAGCCGGTCGGCATTGTCCTCCATCCCGCCGAGCAGGAAGGCCGCATGGCGGGGATTCATCCACCGCTCATCGCAGGCAAATGTCTCGACCACCGCCAGCGGCTTCCGCAAGTGTTCGGCCCACGCGATCGCCCGATCCAGCGCGTAGTTCCACCGGGGCCGCCTTGCCGCCGACATCCAGTAAAGCACCCAGTCGGCCTCGGGGCGGACCTGGCCGCGATTGACCGGCCGGATGCGAATCTGCGGGACTGTCTCTTTCATCGTGCACCGCCGCGTGGGACCCGAATCGCCAGGCGAAGCCTGCTGTGGCTGAGCGGCGATTGCCGCCCAGCGCGGCTGGCAGGGGGGATGCATTCCGCTCGACGCGGATCGGCCGGGCCGGAGGATTTCGGGCCCCGCTGGAACCGCAACCTGGCGGTTTGTCTCGACCGGCCGCGCCCTGTTCGCGCCGCACGGGATGGATTATCCTCGGGAGACGCACTCTCGACAATCCGTTCGCCGAGGAGGATCAGCCATGCCAGGCCGGTTGCGCACCTGTTTTCTGTTGGCGCTCGCTCTGGTCTCCACCGGAGCCGCCCGAGCTGACCAGATCGTTCTGAAGATCGAGGGCGCCCCGGCCGATGGCCTGGCCGTGGCCCCGCTGGACCTGACCGCGGCCGCGCGGTGGTGCGGCATCCCCGCCACCGCCCCGGCGGGGATCACGGCCGTCGATGCGGATGGCCGAGCGGTTCCCATGCAGTTCGTGCCCGACGCCGATTTCGACGCCAACGAGCGGATTTCGGGAACGGCCGTCCTCCGCCTCCCGCCCGGCTCCGATGGCAGCGTCCGGCTGGTCTTTGGCGCGGAGGCGAGAAAGGAAGCCGAAGGGGCAACCGTCGTGTCCACCCCGTTTTACCAGGTCGCTCACACCCCGGAAAAGCAGGGCGGCCTGCCCTCGAAGATCACGTTCCCCAAAACAGGCAAGGTGTTCGAATCGCTGCGTTGGTACGACCGGGCCTATCATCGCGAACGGGGGGCGTTCCGGCTGGCCGACGATCCGGAGCCAGACATCGCGACGATCTCCGCCGGCCCGTTGTGCACGGTCGTCCGCGTGTCGGGCCGATTCATGCGGGGCGCCGGCCAGCCCGACTCTCGGCCCGACGCGGTCTACCAATGGTTCTATTTCCACGATTCTCCCCTGGTCTTCGTGACGGCCCGCCAGCGGCAGCAACAGCCCTTTGCCTGGAATGAATGGCACTTCCTGGAACTGAACTACCCGGACGAAGCGTTTTCCCGCTTCGCCGGCGCCCGACCGGAGGCCACGGGGGAGCTTTCCGGCTCCAAGAAGAGCACGAGTTTCGCCGATTGGGGAGCCCTTGTCGACGGCGAAAATGCCATCGGCATGTTCCGCGCCGAACGCATCCTGGTCTACGACGGTCGCGGGGGGCACGGGACCTACCTGCACGCCCTGGGCAATGCGGCCTGGTCGAGCTTTGGCGGCACGCGTCGAGACCTCTCCGCCTGGCTCTGGATCGGCAGCGACAAACTCCCGCTGGAGGCGATTCGTTCCGCCGCCGAAGCGGCGCCGACCGACGCGCGGGCAACGGTTTCCGTCGGCCGGGTCGAGCGGCGGCTCGCCGAGCTGCGCGATCGACTGGCAACGCTCGACGGCCAGCCGCGCCGCCAGGCGTGGTGGCGGTTGGCCGCCGCCGAGCAGCTTCAGGCTCGCGGGCGGTTTCAAGACGCCCTCGACGCGGCCGATGGCCGCCTGCCGGCCAATTGGGTATCGCTCGTCTCGGGCGATCTGGGCCTAGCGCTGGAGCGGACCGGCGACGGGATGCGGCTGATCCAGGTGGCCGACCTCGACCGCCAGCGCCAACTGCTCGCCTCCAAACCGCTGCCGCTCTTCCGCGCGGTTCTCCGCCAGGTTGACAGCCGGGAGGAGGTGGAACTGTCGGCCGAATCGGGGTGGAAACAGACCGAGAGCCAGACCACGAGCGGGGGAGGGCTCCGCCTCCAGTGGCGGGAGCCGGCCGACGAGCGGCTCTGCGGGCTGACGGTCGTAGTCGAAGCCGTCCCCGACGAGCAAAAGCACCGCGTGAACTGGTCGCTGAAGCTCGACGGCCTGCCCGCGGCGTGGGGGACCTGGACGGTGGCGTTCCCCCAGGTGGCCCTGGCCGAACCGGGCCCGGATGCCGAGGTCTTCTTCCCGCGCGGCGCCGGCGAAGTGGCCCACGGGGCCTGGTCCCGAGCGTTTGAGTTTTCGGGCACCTATCCGAGCGGCTGGACAACGATGCCCTACCTGGCCGTTTACGACGCAGAGAAGAGCAGCGGTGTGTACGTGGCGATTCATGATCCGGGGGGCAGCACCAAGGACGTCCGCGCGGCCAGCCGGCCGGCCGATCGCGCGATCGATCTCTGTTTCACGCATCCGGCGAGCGGCATGGGCCGACCGTCGGCCGGTTTTCAGCTCGAGGGCGGCGTCTGGCAGCTCCTCCGCGGCGATTGGTACGACGCGGCCCTGATCTACCGCGACTGGGTCCGCCAGCACGCCCGGTGGCATCCCAAGCTCGGCGCCGAGGGCCGCGGCGACACGCCGCGCTGGATGCGCGAGCTCTCCTGCTGGGTGATGACCGGCGGGGGGCCGGACGAAGTCGTTCCGGCGGTCCGGGAGTTTCAGTCGGCGCTGGGCCTGCCGGTCGGCCTGCACTGGTACAGTTGGCACCAGATCCCTTTTGACAACGATTATCCCCACTATTTTCCAACCAAGGAGGGTTTTGCCCGGGGCGTGGCCGAGCTGAAATCGGCAAACGTCTACGTCATGCCGTATATCAACGGCCGCCTGTGGGACACGCGCGACCGGGGAATCGAGGATTACCAGTTCAGCGCGATCGCCAAGGCCGCGGCCACCAAGGACGACCTTGGCGAGCCCTACACGGAGATGTACGCCAGCAAGGAGAAAGACGACAGCCGCGTCGCCCTGGCGGTGATGTGCCCGGCGACCGAGCTTTGGAAGTCGAAGGTCGGCGAGATCGTCTTGCGACTGATGAACGAGTGCGGGGTCGACGGCGTATATATCGACCAGGTGGCCGCGGCCAGGCCGTTGCTCTGCTTCGACGCCTCGCACGGCCACCCGCTGGGCGGCGGCGATTGGTGGACCGAGAGCTATTGGGAGATGCTCGCGCGGATTCGCCGCCAGATGCCCGAGGGTCGGATGTTGACCACCGAGTGCAATGCCGAGGCCTACACGCAATGTTTCGACGGCTATCTCACCTGGCACTGGCAATACGACGGCCAGGTGCCGGCCTTCCCTGCCGTTTACGGGGGGGCGATCCAGATGTTCGGCCGGGCGTACCGCGGCGGGCCGACGAAGGACCTCGCGCTGCGGATGAAGGCCGGCCAGCAGCTTGTCTACGGCGAGCAAATCGGCTGGTGCAGCCCGAACGTAGCGCGGGAAGCGGACAACATGGCGTTCCTCCGCCAGGTGGTGCACCTCCGCGCCCGGATAGTCGACTATTTTGTGACCGGCGAGATGGCCCGGCCGCCGGTCCTGCCGGACCTGCCCGCAGTGACCGCCGACTGGCAGTGGAGCGGCGTCTGGCCCGTCACAACGCGGGCGGTCCTCGCCGGCGCTTGGCGCCTGCCGCGAGAGAATCGCGCGGTGCTGCTGTTTGCCAACGCGAGCGACAAACCGGTCGCCTCCCGACTCGATTTCGCCGCCGAGGCAGTCGGCCTGCCCAGTGCCCAGCTATCGATCCGGCGGATCACGGCCGACGGCGCTGAACCGGCCTTCGTTTCCCCGCCGGCGTTCACCAGAACACTGGAGTTTCCAGCCAAATCGGCCTGGGCCTGGGAGATCACGGCGAAGTGAGTTGAGAGGGGCCCTGGCCTTCGAGGGCTTCACCAGGAAACGGGAGTTGAATAGGATTCGGTTGGATGGGCTCCTTCAGCACCCGGCGGTTCGCCGCTGGCCGAGTGCCGCGGGGGATCTCCGCATGGCTCCCACGAGGGATTGCAATCCGTCACTCAGCCCTCGACATTCCCCCACGACCATTGTGAGGCAGCGCGATGTTTCACCCCCGCCGAGGCCGAGAGCCGTCCACGCGCCGGTTCTCGGGCCTGCTGGCTCGATCGTTTTTGTACGGGTTGTTTCTATCGGCCGCCGTGCGGGGCGGCTGGGCGCAGGCGGAACAAGACGCCCGTGCGGTCGGCGCTCGCCCGCCGGCGGGCATCGAGGACCTCAAAGCCCTTGAGGCACGGATTCAGACCACGGTCAGCAAAGTGGCCGCGTGCGTTGTGGGCGTCTCCGGCGGCAGCGGCGTGGTGGTGAGCGACGACGGTCACGTGCTCACCGTGGCCCACGTTTCCGAGCGGGCGGGGCGGAGCGTGGCCGTCACCTTTCCCGATGGTCGGCGCGTCCGCGCGGTGACGCTGGGCAACGACCACGGCGTCGATGCCGGGCTGGTCAAGATCGTCGAGGAAGGCCCCTGGCCCCACGTGGAGATGGGCCGGTCGGGCGACCTCGAACCCGGCCAGTGGTGCCTGACACTCGGATACCCTGTCTCGTTTGAGCGGGGTAAACCGCCCGTGCTGCGGATCGGCCGGGTACTGCGGAGCGGGCCGACGATCATCATGGCCGACAGCAAGATCATGGGCGGCGACTCCGGCGGCCCCCTGTTTGACCTCGACGGGCGGGTGATCGGAATCGGGAGCCGTTGCGACGACCGGGTGATCTTGAACGTCCACGTGCCGATCGACTGCTTTCGCAACCAATGGGAACGCCTCGTCAAGGGAGAAGACTTCAACAGTCTCCGCCGGGCCGTCGCATTCCTGGGGGTCGCCCCGGCCGAGGACCCCGAGGACCAGCGGATCGGGACCGTCTTTCCAAATTCGCCGGCCGCAGAGGCCGGCATCAAGCCGGGCGACACAGTCCTCCGCTTTGACGGCCAACCGATCAGCCGCTACGACGATCTCCCGCCGCTGGTCCAACGGAAATCGCCGGGCAACCGCGTAGAAATCGAACTCCGCCGCGGCGACGAGGTCTTCAAGGTCGAGGCCGAATTGGCGGGCGTTTCAGGATGAAGACCTGTTTCACAATCGGCGGAAAGGCTTCCCACGGCCGCCAGCGGACCCCCAGCGGCCGATGGTCTTCAACGCGGTTTCTGAGAATCGCGAACCACCCCAGGAATCGCCGCCGGGAATCATCACCCACCAGGTCGATCCGCATGAAAACACACATCGTGCGTCTTGTTTGCCTGCTCTGCTGCGCTGCGGCCGGATGCGGATCCGGCCGGGCAGCCGAATCGGTCGCCGATCCGCCGGCCGGTCCGCGACGTTCCGCGGCCGAAGTGGAAGCCGGCCCCCGCGCCGCGCGGCGGCCCTGGCAGAGTTGGAACGGTCTGACGACGAACGACACCAGCGTCAAGGCGGCGTTCGCCCAGGCGGCGCGGCCGGCCGCCGCGGCCACCGTGCGGATTCTCGCCGACGGCAAGCCCGCCGCGCTGGGCACGGTCGTCGACGCTGGCGGACACGTGGTCACCAAGGCGAGTCTCCTCGAGGGAGAGCTCACCTGCCGCATCGCCGACGGGCGGGAGGTCGAGGCGAGAATCGTCGGCAGCAACGAAGACTACGACATCGCCCTGCTGAAGATCGCCGCGGCCGGGTTGACGCCGGTCATCTGGCGATCGGCCCCCGCGCCGCCGGGCATTTTCGTGGCCGCCGTCGAACCCGGAGACGGGCTGCTGGGGATCGGCGTTGTCAGCGCCGAACCGCGGAAGATCCGCGGATCGACCCGCCCGCAAAACAGACGCGGCTGGCTGGGGATCGGACTCGGGGACCATCCGGCCGGATTGGGAATCACCAGCGTCGCCGGCGGCAGTCCCGCGGAGAAGGCCGGCCTGGAGGTCGGCGATCGGGTGGAAAGCATCAACGGGCGGGCGATGGCGTCGGCCGACGAGGTCGTGCAGACCGTTGGCGGGCACGCACCCGGCGAACGCCTCCGGATGGTTGTCGAACGCGGCGGCGAGGAACGGGAAATCGAGGCCGTGCTGGGCAAACCCGAACCCCGCCGCGAGCCGCAAGACCATTGGGGCGGCGGGCCGTTCAGCGAGCGGCGCTGGGGATTCCCCCTGGCGCTGCCCCACGATGTGGTGATTCACCCCAAGGATTGCGGCGGCCCGTTGATCGACACCGACGGCAACGCCGTGGGGATCAACATCGCCCGGGCGCTGCGGGTCGCCAGCTACGCGATCCCGGCCGACGCCGTGCAAACGGTGATCGCCGAATGGCTGGGCAGACGCGGCAAATCGGCATGGGCGCCACGCCGCCGATGAGCTATTTCTTCTTGCGGCGGACCTTGTAGTTGCCGCGGCTTTCGTCATACTCCAGCTCGATGAAGTTCTTTTTCTTCAGCTCCTCGAGCAGGTCGGAGAAACTGCCATACCCGTAATATCCCTCGTTGAACCCCGGATAAACGCGGCGGATCGCCTGCTTGAGCGTGGAACCCCACAAGGGCACGTAGTCTTGCTCGGCGGAGGGGAGGACCTCGAGGACTCTGTCGATCGCCTCCTGCTTCTTGTCCTCCGGTTTGCGGCCCTTCTTCGGCGTGGTTTGCGTCTGCATCGCCGCGCGGATCAGGTCGTCGTAATAGATGAATTCGTCGCAGGCGGAGATGAGTAGATCGGAGGTCGAACTCTTCACGCCGCACCCGAGGACGCGGCGGTTGTTTTCCTTAAGCTTGGAGACAAGCGGCGAAAAATCGCTGTCGCCGGAGACCAGGGCGAAGGTGTCGATGTGCTGTTTTGAATAGCAGAGGTCGAGGGCGTCGACGACCATGCGGATGTCGGCGCTGTTCTTGCCGCTCATCTTGGTCTGGGGGATGTCGATCATCTCGACGCCCTGCGCGTGGAATTCGCGGACCGCATCCTGGTAGTGGCTCCAGTCGCAATAGGCCCGCTTGTAGACCGTGCGGCCTTTCTCCAGCAGGCGTTTGAGCACCAACTGGATCTGGAATTGGCCAGCCTTCATCTGCCGAACGCCGATGGCCAGATTCTCGAAGTCCACAAACACGGCGATGAGCGGTTCTTCAGACATGTTCTATGCGACCTTAAGCCTGTTCGATTGTGGGCGACCGATTGCCCGGACGACTCGTGAGCCGATCGTTGACCCGAAGCGTAAGCGCGGCGAACCCGAGTTGGCCTCGCTGACGCCTCGGGCTGAAAGTCTAGGCCTCGCTGACGCTTCGAGTTGCGGTAGCGGCGCGCAGTCGCCAGAAACCCCGGCTCAGGAATGATCCAGAATAGTGTAGCGTGCTCGCCATCCGGCGGCAACGCGGTTCGCGCCGAACCGTTGGCATCCGCCGCAGCGCGCCGGCGTGAAAAACCTGCCGTCCGATGCGGGTTGCTGTCCCGTCCGTCCGACGCGGGCTAAACTAAAGATGGTGCGGTCGACGAGCGATCGACTCGTCTGAAAACTCGACATCCCGACTCGCTTTTTGTCTCTTCCATGGCCGAGTGGTACTACAGAATCGCCGGGCAGGTCGTTGGGCCGCTTGCAGCCGAGCAGTTAAAAGCGCTGGCCGCCGGCGGCCGCCTTGCGCCGAATGACCCGGTCGCGCAGTCGCCGGCAGGGCCTTGGGTGCCGGCTTCTCGCGTGAAGGCCCTGTTTGCCGTCGCCGAGATCGATGAGCCGGCCGAGCCGGGCCCCTGCCAGGCCAGGCAGGAGCGGTCCACGGCCCCGCCGCCGGCGGCCAAGAGTCCCCCTTCCGGCCGCGTCGCAGAGCCGCCGATCCAGCAGCCGCCGGTCGTCGTGTCCGGCCCCGTCCCGCCGAGAGTCGGACCCGCCGCCGGCGAGGATGTCCCGGCTGGCTTCGCCATCGAAGCGGAACAGGTCGGGGCGATTTCTCCTCTGCACCCGAGGGGCAGAAGGCAGCGCCAGCCGCTGACCAAAGCGCAGAAGAACGCCCGGCTCGTCAAATTGCTCTCGGTGGCCTTTGTCCTCGGCGCGGCGGTCCTTGTCAGCATTCCCTACCTGCGGACTGCGGTCCGTCCCCAGCCCGAAGCCGCCGCTGCCCCCGAACCGGTGTTCCGCGACCTCGACCTCGACGCTTGGGCCGCCGACCTGGACCATGCGCTGCGCGTGCCGCCCGACGCTGCCGCAGATCGCCGCCGGCAGGCCAAGACGCCCGCGGCCGGATCGCCGGTCGCGGGACAGCCAACGGTCGCGGCCGAGGACGCGGTCGAGGTCAAGCCCGTCCGCGTATCATTAGACCGGCCGAAAATGGCCGGCTCTTCCGGCAAGATGGCCCGGCCGGTGAATCGCCTTCTCGTCGTCGAATTGGAGCTTCGCCTGAAGGGCTCGGCTACGCCGGTCCGGTTTCACGGTTTCAGCAGTTTTGGCCGGGAGATCACCATGACGGACGAGCGCGGCACGGCTTATGAACTCCGCACTCCGGAGAGCTTTCGCAATATGTTCGTTGAAGGCCAATGCCGAGAACCGGTGTTTTTGTCGGCCGATGAGCCGGCTCGCGACGCGGTGATCTTCGCCTGGCCGGAGACGAGCGCCCCCGCGCTGCCCTCCTCGAGCGATGGAGTCTTGCGCCTGCGATTGCCGAAGACGGCTTTTGGCGGCCGAGGCCAGTTGCGATTCGAGATCCCGTTGGCGGAGATCGAGGTCACCCGCGAAGCAGAGAGGGCGGCGGTCCCCGAAAGCGGCGCGGACAGTGCCCCACTCCCCGCTCGTGAGAAGGGAACCAGTCCAGCCAACGTTGAACCGGTTGACGACGGCGGGCCGATCCCGATTCCGGGGCTCGGACGGGGGAGGCGATGAAGGCACTCGTTACCGGCGCCGGGGGATTTCTCGGGCTGTACATCGTCGAACGACTCGTCGCGCGGGGCGACCAGGTGCGGGCATTCTGCCGCGGCGCCTACCGCCGCCTGGAGCAACTCGGCGTCGAAACGGTCCGCGGCGACGTCCGCCGGCGGGGCGATCTGATCGCCGCGTGCCGCGGGGTCGATGTCGTCTTCCACACCGCCGCGATCGCCGGGATTGGCGGCCGCTGGCAAGACTTCTACCAGACAAACGTCGTCGGCACGCGGAACGTGATCGAGGGATGCCGCCAGCAGGGCGTCGGCAGGCTGATTTACACGAGCAGCCCCAGCGTCACCTTCGACGCCGCCGATCAGACCGGCGTGGACGAGCGGGCGCCCTACGCCCAGCGGTTTCTCGCCCACTATCCGCGCAGCAAGGCGATCGCCGAACGGGAAGTGCTCGCCGCCGACGGCCGCGGCCTGCTCTGCTGCGCGATCCGACCGCACCTGATCTGGGGCCCGCGGGATCGGCATCTGATTCCACGTCTCCTCGCCCGGGCGAAAGCCGGGCGGCTGCGCCGCGTCGGCGCGGGCAAGAACCTCATCGACATGACGTACGTTGAAAATGCCGCCGACGCGCACCTGCTGGCCGCCGACGCGCTCGGTCCCGGTTCGCCGGCGGCGGGCCGCGCCTATTTCCTCAGCCAGGGCGAGCCGGTCAATTGCTGGCAGTGGATCGATGAAATCCTCGCCTTGGCCGGACTGCCTGCGGTCCGCAGGTCGATCTCCGCCGCCGCCGCCTATCGCCTCGGCTGGGCGTTCGAAGCCGCCTATCGGGCACTCCGGCTGCGAGCAGAACCCCCCATGACCCGCTTCTTGGCGCTCCAGTTGTCCACCAGCCACTACTTCGATATCCGCCGGGCAAGAGAAGACCTCGGTTATCAGCCGCGGATCTCGACGGAAGACGGGATGCGCCGCCTGGCGGACCAGCTCTCTTGAGAGACGGGATCCGCTCGGCGTGCCGGCGGAGTGTATCCCGTCGCCGACCACTCCCGCAGCGCGGGCTTTATTCCGTTTCCGGCTGCCCCTGGCGGACCGGGACCGCCCGGACAATCTGCTCGTCGTAGCTCGTGGACACTTCGCAGCCCGGAGGAACAACGAGGAATCGCTCCTCGTCCCAGCGGCCCTCGACCAGGTCGACAATCAGGGCCAGGTCGCCGGCCAATTTCTCGTACTTCCAGCCGCGCTCGTCGGCCTGGCGAATCGTCTCCCGTTCGAACCGGTCGTCCGGCTCGATCCCCATCTCGATGAACGCCAGCTTGCCGTAGTTGCGGGTCATGTCGCAGAGCTGCTCGTAGAGAAACTTGGCGTTGTCCTCGCCGTATTTCTCGACCAGTTGGTCGTAGGTCTGGTCCATTCCACTCCGCGCCTGGATGGAGAGGGGGCCGAGCTGCTCGAGCGACTGGCCCCGCTCGATCCAGCCGCTGGTCTTGAAATAGACGCCCGGATTGGCCTGGAAATAGTCGAGGTACCGCTCCTTGCTGCCCAGAAAGAGGGTGATGCAGTCGTGCGCCCGGGGAACCACCAGCGGCACGCACCGGGCGCGGAGTCCGACCAGCCCGTTGCTACAGAGGGCGTATCCCATCAGCAGTGCGTCGAAGTCCCCCCCGTCAGCCGCCTCGACCGCCTCCCTCAGCCGCGCATGCATGCCCGCCTGCCCGATGTCGTGAAGCCCCTTGGGCAGGAACTCCACGTCCACGCGGTGGGGCGACCGGGCGACTGCCCAGCAGAATTCGCGGCAGAGAATCTCGCAGGCAATCAGTTTCAGTCGCATGGATCGGGCAAGGAAATGTGAATCCGAGAAACCTTGGGCGTGTGCTCGCCGGCGGAATTGCCATCGGCGGCTGGAGCCATGGGCATTGTACCCGCGACCGAGAGGCGGTCGTCGGGTCCCCCTTGGCACGGCGCAAAAAAATAACCCTGGAGGTCGCTCTTGGGGGGGGGAGAGAACGAGCGACCCACCAGGGTCTCGCAAGGGGTTGCGAAGGGGAATTTTATTCTATTCGCGCATCCGCCCTGAATCGCTCAAGGCGCAAGCCATTGGCAAAGAAAATCGAAATTCAGTCAACAACCTGAATAGAGACGGAATCGCCCGAAGGCGATCTGCCGGGAGGGATGTGTTCCGTAAGGCGGGATCAGCGGCACGTTTCCGCGCCGCCTCTGGCCCCCTCTCCATTCCTCGAACACACTCTAGTATACACAACAGGACGCTCCGCGCCAAATCCAATGCAGCGGATTTTCCAGAGTTTTTTCCCTCACTCGCGCGGATCGCCCGCGGGCTGCCCGTACCTGCCCGCCTCCAGGGCCGTCTCGAACAACGCAATCACGTTCTCCGCAGGCACTTGGGCCTGGATGTTGTGGACAGAGGCGAAAACGTAGCCGCCGCCCGGCGACAGGAACTCGACGTGTCGCCGAACCTCTTCGGCCACGTCGTCGGGCGTGCCAAAGGGCAGCACTGCCTGGCAATCGCACGCCCCCCCCCAGAACACGAGCCGCTTGCCGAACTGCTCCTTGAGCTTTTTCGGTTCCATCCCCTTGGCCGTGGTTTGCACGGGGTTGAGAATGTCAACGCCCATCTCGATCAGACTGGGGATGAAGTCGAAGATCGCCCCGTCATTGTGCATGAAAACCTTCATCCGCGTATTGGAGTGGATCCAGTCGAGCCCCCGTTTGTAGTAGGGCATGACGAGGTCGCGAAACATCTTGACCGAAAGAAACGGCCCGTTCTGGGTCCCCAGATCATCATTGAACTGGAGAATCGGGACCCGGTCTCCCACCGCGTCCGTGAAGCGGCGGAGATTCTCCAGCCAGGCATCCACGAGTCGTTCGTAGAGCGACTCGACATAATCGGGCTCGCAGGCCAAGGTCATCATCCAACTGGAGAAGTCGCCGGTACCCAGCCCGAAAAATAGCTCGTAAGGGGGGCCCATCGCCGCAACAGTCGCCTTGTCGGTGTTCTGCCAGGCCGCTTCGGCCTGGGCGTGGAAGTGGTCGCATTCTTCCGCCGACAGAAGCGGAATCTTCAAGCCCGCCGGATCGGCGCGCGCGGCGCCGGGGAATGTTCCCAACCGGTCGAAGTAGAGACCGCCCTTGGGCATTTTTGCAATCGCCGCGCCACCAGCGTCGTAGAGGACGAGATTGCCCAACCGGTCGCTGCTCGGATTAAACCCGCCCGGCACCTCGACAGGCGTGCCGTCCGGAAGGGTCCATGGTTTCCAGCCCTCGTTGCGGATGCCGAAGGCCACGGCCGGCCGGTTGAGTCCCACGCAGTCCGCGCCGAATCGGTCGAGAATCGGCTGTTCGATATCCGCCAGCATCTGGTAAACGTCATAGACGCGCGTCGGGGTCGAAAGTCCGAGCCGCCGCTTGAGGAGGTGGTAGGTCGAGGCCGCGATTCCCGTCTGGCGCGTTGCCCCAACGTCGATCGGCAGTCGATCCGCCTCCTGGTGATTTATCGCCAGGAGGACGCGCTCGCGGGAGTTCATGGCGAGAGTTTCTTTCCAACCGCTCGGATGAACTCGGGCGAGGTACCACAGCAGCCGCCGATGAAGCTCGCGCCGGCCGCGACCAGGTCGGGCACCTGGCTGGCGAATCCTTCCGGGGTCTGGCGGTAGACAGTCCGGCCATCGATGATTTCCGGCAGGCCCGCGTTGGCCTTGATCCAGATCGGCCGCGCCGCGGCCGCGCAAAGCCGCCGACAGATGCTGACAAACCCCTCAATCCCTTGGCCGCAATTCGAGCCGATGCAGTCGGCGCCCGCCTCGACGAGCACCCGGGCGGCTTCTTCCGGCGTGGTGCCCATCATCGTCCGGTCGCGCTCGCGGCCGGAGTCGAAAACCATGCACGCCACCACCTCCAGGCCGGTCTGCTTGGCGGCCTCGACGGCCAGCCTGGCCTCGGCCGTGTCCGACATGGTCTCAATCACCAGAGCGTCGGCCCCGCCGTCGGCCAGCGCGCGGGCCTGCTCGGCAAACCCCTCGCGGAGCGTTTCGGGGGGCACGTCGCCCATCATCAGCATCACCCCCGCCGGGCCGATCGACCCGAAGACCTTGGCCCGCGCGCCGGCCGCGCGGCGCGAAATCTCGGCCCCGAGCCGGTTGATTTCGCCGGCCCGATCGGCCAACCCGTAGCGATTCAGCGCGAAACGGGTGCCGCCGAACGTGTTGGTGATGATCACGCGACTGCCCGCCTCGACGTACGCTTGAGCCACCTCTTCCACGCGCTCCGGATGGCTGAGATTCCAGGCGTCCGGGCACGTGCCCGGCTCCAGACCCCGGGCCTGCATCTGTGTCCCCCATGCCCCGTCGGTCAAAACCGGAGCATCGGCAAGCAACGCGCGAAGCACTCCGCCCATCGATCCCTCCCTCTGATGTTTTGTTGAGAAGCCTTGCACGGCCGTGGACGATCTCGCCCGCCGCCACGGCGCCGACGCCTTTCAGGCATAAAACTCGCGGACGCGCATGATCGCTTCAAAGCCGCCCCGTTGGATGCAATCCTCCAGGCACTGCATCGCCGGGTGATCGGCCGGCAGGATCTCGTACTTGCGGCGCACCGAGCCGATGATCATGTCGAGCCCGAGAGGCATCGCCCTGGTCAGCAGGGCGCTTTCCAGGGAGCTTTTTACGGGCAGGCCGCCGGCCGTCTTCGCCGGGAGCATGACGGTGAAGTTGCTCAGCCCGACGGACATGTGGACTCCGGCCAGGTCGGGATCGTTGTGGATCATCTCCATCGCCGCCAAGAGCCGCGCGAGGTTGCCGTCGGCGTCCGTGCCGATCGGCGCGATCCCGGGGTCGATGATCAGGTCGTCGTTCTGGAGATTCCGCCCTTCGCTCCTGGCCTGGGCGACCAGGTCCAGCGCCGCTCGGTAGGTCTCCGTCGCGGTCCGGCATGCGCACGAGCGGCCGTCGGCGACCTGCTCGGAAACGAGCAGGATCGGCTTGAATCGCCGGACGGCAAGCAGGTCGAGCATACGGCAGCGGAGGGCGGAAACGGAGTTCAGAATCGGGCTCTTTCCGCCGGCGCGCTGTTCCTCGTAGGCCTCCAAACCGGCCCTGGCGATTTCCGGGTCGGGAGTGTCGATCGAAAGCGGCTTCGACGTCACCTGCTGGAGCCTGCGGACCATCTCGGCCATGAACTCCGGCTCGCGAGCGCCGACATTCACGTCGATGTACGCCGCGCCCTGCTCGGCCTGGAAGCGGGCCAACTCGAGAATCCCGTCGATGTCGTTTGCGTCGAACAGTCTCTTCGTCGAGGGGACGGAGTCGTTGATGCTTTCGCCGATGATCGTCAAACCTTCGATTGCCATCGATATCCTCGCCTTTGGCCCCGTGGGGCGCCGCGCGAAACAGAAGGAACGGACTTGCGCCGCCGGCCGCCTCGCCGATTCGGCGCCGCCGGAGTGCACCGGGACAGGTCGGCGAGCGCCTAGCCGACAAGGTTCCGCGCCAGCGAGACCGCCGCGCTGGCGTTGTCGCTATACCCGTCGGCCCCGATCTCGTCGGCGTACTGCTGGGTGATCGGGGCGCCGCCGATGATCACCTTGGTGTTGCCGCGGATGCCCGCCGTCTCGAGCGCGGCGATCACGGCCTTCATTTGGGTCATCGTCGTCGTCAGGAGTGCGGAGAGCGCGACGATCGTCCCCTCCTTCTCCTGCGCCACCTCGACAAAACGTTGGGGGGGCACGTCGACCCCCAGGTCGACCACCTGGAACCCGCCACCTTCGAGCATCGACGCGACGAGGTTCTTGCCGATGTCGTGCAAGTCGCCTTGAACCGTTCCAATCACGACCCGTCCGGCGGCTTTGGCCCCGGCCTCGGCAAGCCTCGGCGTGAGAATTTGCAGGGCAACCTTCATCGCTCGAGCCGCAATCAGCAGTTCGGGCACGAAGTACTCGTTGCACTCAAAACGCTTTCCCACTTCGTCCATTGCCGGAATCATCTGCTTTCCCAGCAAATCGGTGGGGGCCACACCCGCCTCAAGCGCGGCTTTGGTGACTTCCTCCGCCAGCGCTGCATTTCCCGTCAGAATCGCTTCATACAGTTGTGCGGGGTCAGACATGGAAACCTCCAGGAACGAAGTTGTCGGCCACGAAAACCTCTATCGTAACGACCACCCTTGGTGGATGCCAGCCCACCGACCGGGTCGCCGTACGCCGGGGGGATGGCCGCTGCCCCGCCGTTCTCCGGCGGCTCGCCGATGGGCACTATTTGACAAGCCGTCGGCTGATTTCTAAGCTCAAACCAACTGGCAACCGTTTCCAACACGGCGGGGGCCGAGGGGGCAGTCCCCGTCAGCGATTCGGCGGGCGGCTGGTGGTTCCTGCCGGACTCCTACAGAGAGAAAGGCTTTCGATGAATACCAGGACCGATCCGTGTTCGCGACGGGGATTCCTCCAGGCCGCCGGCGCGGCGACGGCGCTGACGACTGCCGGGGTGCTGGCCGTCCCTCCGGCGCTGGGTGGCGACTCGCCGAAAAAGCCCCGTTTCCAGCTTGGACTGGCCTCCTACAGCACCCGCAAGTTCACGCTCGAAGAAACCATCGCAATGGCCAAACGGCTGGAACTGGACAAGCTCTGCCTGAAGTCGGTTCATCTGCCGATGGAGGCGACGGCCGACGAGTGCCGGGCAGCGGCGGAAAAGGCGGCGGCGGCGGGTTTGGACCTGTACGGTTGCGGCGTCGTGACGATGTCCAACGAGGCCCACGTCCATCAGGCCTTCAACTATGCCAAGGCCGCTGGAATGAAGGTGATTGTCGGTGTGCCCCACCCCAACGTGCTCCCCCTGGTCGAGCAAATGGTCAAACAGTACGACATCAAGGTCGCAATCCACAACCACGGGCCCGGCGACAAAATGTATCCCACCCCTGAGTCGGCGATCGAACGGATCAAGAGTCTCGACAAGAGGATCGGCCTCTGCATCGATATCGGCCACACGGCGCGGATCGGCGCCGACCCGATCGAGGATGTCGTGCGGTTCGCCGACCGCCTGCACGACTTGCACATCAAGGATGTGTCGGCCGCCGCGGCCAGCGGCCAAACGCTTGAGATCGGCCGCGGCGTGATCGACATGCCGGCGTTTCTCAAGGCCCTCATCCAGATCGGCTACGCGGGCGTCGCCGCGCTGGAGTACGAGAAAGATGCTGCCGATCCGCTGCCCGGCATGGCCGAGTCGGTCGGCTTTGTCCGCGGGGTGCTGGCCACCCTTTGACCGATCGACGGCAACCTCACTAAAGGTTCCCCCGCCTACGTACATTACCCACTTGCGCAATCACTAGTCCCTTCGGTCCGAAGGCTGGATCGAGGGTGCTTGCACTGCAAGTACATTGCTGCTATCCTGCCGTGGTATGCGTCCAGGTAGAGGGTCGCTGCGCGCCCAGGGCGGCGGTTTGCCGGCCCCAGGATGGGCTTCCAGGGAGAATCGCAATGCTCGTCCTATCCCGGAAGGTTGGAGAGCGAATTCTCGTCGGCGACGAGATCACGATCACCGTCGTGCGAATGGCGCAGGGCGTTGTTCGGATCGGTGTCGAGGCTCCGGCGGAGATGGCGATCGTGCGCGAAGAGATCAAGGAGCAGGCAAGCGTCAAGAAGTCGGTGCGGCCCGCCGCGCCGATCAAGCCCAAGTGATCCTCCGCGTTTCGGCGCGCTAGCGGCGGGCGGGTGCGGCGCGGCCCGCGGTGCGGCCGCGTTTGAGCAGATAGGGAACGTCGATTTCCTGCGGGCCGCGAGCGCCTTCGAGCGTCCCATGTCGCTTGACCCATGAGTCGAGGAATCGGAGCTTTTCGGCGACCGACGGCTCGCCGGGCGACTTGGCCCCCGGCGCACGGCCCCAGATTACCCGACTGCCGCCGTGCGTGTAGAGCTCATAGACGTAGTCGGGGCGGCGTTCGCTGTCGGACCTGCGGAGCGGGACGATGCGGTCCAGCCGGAACGCGGCCCAGCGCTCGCCCAGCGCGGCGGCGATCGCGGCCCCGTCGGCCACCCGCAGGTCGCCCCACCGCGTTCCCGGAGGTCCCACGGGCATTGTCTCGATGTTAACCAGGCGGGGGAAGCGGATCGCCCGGTTCAAGGCGAAATCGCCGTCCGGTAGCCGGTTGCCCTCGACGTCCACCGGAATCAGCCGGCCCGGGGCCTCGACCATGCAGACCGGCCGGCGGTATTCGAGTTCGACCGCAAGGCCGGCCGGGTGCCGCTTGCTCACCCGCCGCACGTCGGCGACCCACGGATGCAGCGAGAACGCGGCGGCGATCCGCTCGGTCAACTCCGGGTCCATGATCGACAAGCGCGACTCGAGGCTCGCGTTGTGGAAGACCTCGCGGCGGATGTCGTCGGAGCGGATCCAATCGACCTCGTTGGAGACGACGATGTCCTCCGGGGCCAGCCAATAGGAGTCCGAGGCGAGCACGTCGGCGCCGACTTTCTGCCAACTCCACCACCACGCGCCGGCAAACAGGCCGGCGATCACGGCGGCCAGGGCCGGCGCTCGGGCCGGTCCGGCCAGCAGGCGGATGCCGCGGGCGAGCGGCTCGGGAATCAGGGAGAAGTTCGACGCTCGCTTCCTCGAACTCATCTGGCTGAGACCTCTCCTTGAATCGGGTCGATGAGAATCGTCTCCAAGTGCGGGCGCGAGGGGATCGCTTGCGGGAAGTCGCGCCGCCGGATCATCCGCCGCAATCCGCATCTCCGGCCGGAACGCCAGCCCCAAAACCACGCGCGCAGCCCGAGCACCGGCACTGTCTCTATATCGGCCCTTGGCCGCCGGCGGGCTGAGCGTGCTCGGCGGGCGGCGGGATATGCCGGATGATCGGCTCGCGACGAAAAGCGGATTCCCGCGGCACGGGCGGCTACCAGATTTCCAGCTCGAGTTCCAGGTCCACGCCGAGCCGATCGCTGACCTGGCCGCGGACCAGGTCGATCAGTCGCAGGACGTCGTTGGCGGTGCACTCCGGCTCGGCAACAATGAAATTCGCGTGGCGATCGCTGACGATCGCGCCGCCAATCCGCGTCCCCTTCAATCCGGCCTGTTCGATCAGCTCGCCCGCCCGCATCCCCCGCGGATTCTTGAACACGCAGCCGGCGCACTGGTGCCCCATGGGCTGGGCCGCCTTGCGCAGAATCCACTGCTTCTGGAGCCGCCTGGAGAGCTCCTGCGGATCATCCTGCTCCAACTCGAGGGTGGCTTGGAGAATCACCAGGTCGTCGAGGCTGCTGCGCCGGTATTCGAAATGCAGGTCGTCACGGTCGCGCTGGCAGATCTCGCCGGCTACCGTGATCACCGTCGCGTTGGTCGTCCACTGTCCAATGTTGGTGCTCTGGGTGCCGGCATTTCCATGCAGAGCGCCGCCGAGCGTGCCGGGGATCGCGACCAGCCCCTCCAGCCCGGCAAGTCCCCTGTGCACCGCCGTGGTGACCACCCGACCGGTCTTGGCTCCGCCACCGGCAACGATCCGCGGCGGCTCGACACGGATTCTTTCGAACTCCAGAGCGCTGAGCCGGATGACGACGCCGGGCACCCCCGCGTCGGCCACCAGGAGGTTCGACCCCCCGCCGAGCATCCGCACCGGAACTTGGTGTTCGGCGCAGCGGCGGACGACCGCAACAAGTTGATCGGTCGTCTCTGGCTCGGCGAAATACTCGGCCGGACCTCCCAACTGAAACCAGGTGTGCATCGCCAGTGGTTCATCCCGCCGGACGATCTTTTCGAAGCCGCTCAAAAAGTTCATAACCCGTCGTTCCTATGTTGCCGGCTCCCAGGGTCACCAGGACATCGCCCGGCCGCAGCCTGTGGGCAAGGTGCTCCGCGCACCTGTCCGCCCCGTGAATCGGCGGGACTTCCGCCCCCAGGGCGCGGACGGATCGGGCCAGGTCGGCCGCCGTCACTTCGCCGTTGGCCGGCAGTGGCTCCCGAGCGCGAAAAATCTCCGTGATCAGGGTAACATCCGCATTTTGCAGGCTGACTGCCGTTTCGTCCAGCGTCCGAGCCGTCCGGCTCGCCTGGTGGGGCTCAAACAGGCAGAATACCCGCCGGTCGGGAAACGCCTCGCGCACGGCCCGGAGCGCCGCGGCGATCTCGGTCGGATGGTGGGCATAGTCGTCGACCCACGTGACACCTCCGGCCTGGCCGACCATCTCCAGTCGCCGTCTCAGCCCGGGCCAGTGCGAAAGCGCGTCGGCGATCTGCTCCGCGTTGGCGCCGTTTTGCAGCCCCACCGCCGCGGCGGCCAGCGCGTTGAGCACGTTGTGCCGTCCCAGGACCTTCAGGTCGACGCGGCACAAGGGCCGGCCGGCGCGCTCGACGGTAAACCCGTAGCGGCCGAGCCGGTTGCCGAGCCGGGTCGCCCGCCAATCGGCCCCTTCCTCCCATCCGAACGTCTCCCAGCGGCAGGCCGCGCTGGCGGCCGCCACCCGGCTCCGCCGGCAGGCGTGGGGGACCAACAGCCGGCCTTCGGCGCGCACGGACCGGGCGAACAGCCCGAAGGCGTGCTCCAACCGGCCGATCGTCGGATAGCAGTCGAAATGGTCGTGTTCGATCCCCAGCAGCACCGCCTCGCGTGGACGCAAGTGCAGAAAATTCGCCCGGTATTCGCAGGCCTCGACGACCATCGCCGGCCCGCGCCCCAGGTGGCTGCCGCCCCGCCCGACGCGATCGCCGCCGACCGGTTCCGCGCCGAAAACCACCGTCGGGTCGGCGCCGGCCGTGCGGAGAATCGCCCCGATCATCGCGCTGACCGTCGACTTGCCGTGGGTCCCGGCCACGGCGATCGTCTGGCGAGCGTCGGCAAGCAGCCCCAACGCCTGGAAGTAGCGGAGCGTGGGGATCTTTCGTTGACCCGCCCGCTGCAACTCCGGATTGCCGGGACCGATCGCGTCGCTGAAGATCACCAGGCCAACCGTTTCCGCGACGTTGTCGGCCGCGTGGTTGGCGAACAGCCGCACGCCGCGGTCTCGCAAATCCGCCACCGATTCGGCGCGCGGATCGGACCCGCTCAAGCTCCAGCCAATCTCGAGCAGCACGCGCGCAAGCGAGCGCATGCCAGCGCCGGCGATTCCGGCCAGGTGGGCTCGTCCGGGCCGCCAGAGATCGGGCTGCTCGACGTGGCGGCAACTCGATGATCTTGGCTGTGGCATTCCCTGTTCCATCAAGGAGTCTCTCGGCGCCACTCGGCCGCGGGCGGCTCCGCGGGGAAACATCAGCTCCGCCGAGTGTTTCCCGTTCATACCGCAGTTTGCCGTCGGCGTCAATCGATCCTCGCAAGATCGATCGGTCGCCCGAATCGCCAACGTTGACACCGGACTGCGAAGGGGAACACAATCGGGGCCGGAATCGCTGGCCGGGATTGCCCAGGCCCGGCGGCGGAGGGCGTTCTCGGAAGGCATCCGCGCGCCCCGCGAGCGAGAACCGGACGCCCCTCTGCGATTGCGCCCGGGGTTGGGGCGGTTGCCCATCAACTTAGAAAGATGAGGCGAATTTGATCGCGTTTCTCATCATGGCCGTGGTGGTTTCTCTCTCCGGCGCGCTTGCCCCCGGGCCAATCACCGCGGCGGTGTTCGCCGCCGGGACGCGATCGCGCCACGCCGGGGCATTGACCGCGCTGGGGCACGCGGTGATCGAGTTTCCGCTGATCGTGTTGATCGTGGCCGGACTGGGGGCCGTTTTCAGCCAGCCGTTGGTCAGGTTGGCCATCGGAGGAGTTGGCGGGCTGTTCCTCGCGCTGATCGGGGCTCAGCTGATGCTCACCGCACGGACTGCCACGGCGGCAGCCGCCGCAGGCGGCGCAAGGGGGCCGTTTCTGACCGGCGTAGTACTGACGGCGGCCAATCCCTATTTCCTCATCTGGTGGGCCACGGTGGGGCTGGCGCTGGCGACGCGGGCGGTTCAGTTCGGCATCCTCGGCTTCGTGCTGTTTGGAGTTGTCCACTGGCTCTGCGACCTTGTCTGGCTCGAAGCCCTCTCGCTGGCCAGCCACAAAGGCACGGAGCTCCTCGGCGGCCGCCTCCAGCAGATTGTGCTCTTCGGCTGCGGCCTGATGCTCCTCGGTTTCGGCGGAGCGTTCTTGTTCGACGTCGCCTCAAGCCTGCCGTAGGGTGGTCCAGAGCGAACCAACACCAGACGGATTGCCCGACGACCAAGGTCTCCCAAGGCAAGAAAGCCGGCACCGCCGAACGGCCAGCGGCGGCCCACCGCGATCGCTCCTCACCCTGCCTCGCGCCACAGCCGGGGCAATAACCGTTCATTCCCCGTTCGCCTTGCCAGTGGCGCTTCTGGTGGGGCGGCGCTGGCGCATTGGCCGCGCAACGTCGTCGGGCTCAAGGCGGCGGAAGCGGTCCTTTCCACCATCTCGGTCCTGGCCGCTTGCACCACCCTACCGCGAGCTCAGCGAATCGGTCTCGGCCGACTTCTGCTGCTCCTCGGCTGCCTTGGCCGCCACGGTAGCCGCCTGGATCGCGGCCTGAATCTCCATCGGGCTGAAATAGGGACGGCGGACACCGGTGGCGAACCGCAGTTCTTTGGCCGCCAGTTCCTGCCAGCTCATGTCGTTGCCCAGATGCCAGGCGGCCGCCTGGGCGACGCGCTGGGGCAGTCTCTGGTAGCCGAGCATTTTGCAGAGTTCGTGGACTTCCTTCTTTTCCGTCACCTGGCCGATCGGCTTGATCTGGTAGGGTACCGCCGCACGGGGTTCGCTCTTGCCGTGCTCCAGGCAGACGGTCGTGATCTGGAGCTTGCCGACGCCCTCGGCCGGCACGTTCATGAAACCACCGCCGTAGCCGCCCATGCCGCCGCCGCCGTAGCCGCCCATGCCGCCGCCGAAGCTCTGGGTCCCGCCACCGTAACTGCTGCCGCTGCCGTAGCTGCTGCCGCCGCCCAAGCCGCCGCCCATCCCGCCCAGCCCGCCGCCCATCCCACCCAGCCCGCCACCCAGGCCTTGCTTCAGGATCGGCACGCCCGCGAATGCCTCGGGCAACTTGACGGTCAACGGTTGATCGGTCTTGTTTTCGATCAACACGCGGCAGAGGGTCGAGTCCTTGGGGATCAACTTCACATCGATCTGTTCTTGCTCAATGGCTGAGAACAACTCAACGGGCGCGGCGCCGGCCGGCGCGGGATTGCCGGCCATCAAGGGGGCGCAAATGACACATGCGGCAAGCAGCAAGGCCGCGCAGACAGTGCGTGAACCAAAGGTCATGACGAGGACCCTCCGCGGGAAAGACGGGCAATTCGTTTGTTTTCGGACGAGGCACGAGACGATCTTCAGACTCGGGCGACGCCGCACGCAATCGGTGAACAACACCTCAGAAACCGTCCCCTGACAGCTCCCGATCGGCATCGGATGCGCACCGGCCTCCGCCTCTTTTCATGGTAATCGACGCTTTCACAATGTCCACAGATTTGACTCGGGCGGCAGAAAATGGGCGCGACCCCCCCTCTTCCGGGTGTAATGCATGGATCAACGGTGCCGGAGGCCCGAAAAGGGGCTGAAATGCCCGGCGAGCGGCCAATCCGCCCCTTCGCCTCACCTCTGTGGTATGGTTGACAGTGCAAGAAGCGACGCTGTAAACTGCGTAGTTTCACGCATCCTCACAGATTCTCCCAAGCACGGTCGGCGTCAGCGCCAGGCGCCGCCGGCCCTGATCACGGCCACAGAGTCAACCCCGCACATGCGACCGCGGCGGCTGCAACCGAGCAACTCGAACAGGCGGGCGGTCACGGAACGCAACGATTTTTCTCGAACCAGCGAAAAAGGGTGAAGAATGAACAGTCTTGGAGTCTGGGACGTTGCCAGGCGTCGAATCGGACCAGCCCTGGTGGCCGCCATCGTCGGGCTGTCCGCCACGCCCGTCTGGGCGGCGGACGGCACGGGCAGTGAAAGCGGGCCATTTCGGTTCAAGGTCTTCTGGGCATTGGCGCTGGCCGGCTCGATCGCCGGCCTGGTGTATGCCTGGAAGTTCTTCAAGGAAATGAAAACGGCCGACGAAGGCACCGACGAAATGAAGGAGATCGCCGGGCACGTCCGCGAGGGCGCGTTCGCCTACCTGAAGCAGCAGTACAAAGTGGTCGCCATGTTCTTTGTGGTGATCGTGATCTTGCTCTCGCTGATGGCCTTCGTTTGGGAGGTGCAAAGCCACTGGGTTCCGTTCGCCTTCCTCACCGGCGGGTTCTTCTCCGGCCTGGCGGGCTTCTTCGGCATGAACACGGCCACGCTGGCCAGCAACCGGACCGCGGCCGGCGCCCGCAAGTCGCTCAACCAAGGCCTCCAGGTGGCGTTCCGCTCCGGGGCGGTGATGGGCCTGACGGTGGTGGGTCTGGGCCTGTTGGACATCACCCTCTGGTTCCTCGTCTTGCGTTGGATCTTCCACCTCGATCTGATTGAAGTCACCGTGACGATGCTCTGCTTCGGGATGGGGGCCAGCAGCCAGGCGCTGTTCGCCCGCGTCGGCGGGGGCATTTTCACCAAGGCGGCCGACGTCGGCGCCGACCTGGTGGGCAAGGTGGAAGCCGGCATTCCGGAAGACGACAAGCGCAATCCGGCGACGATCGCCGACAACGTCGGCGACAACGTCGGCGACGTGGCCGGCATGGGCGCCGACCTGTACGAATCCTATTGCGGTTCGATCCTCGCCACGGCGGCCCTGGGCGTCGCGGCGTTCGCCAGCGGCGAGCTTGTCCCCGAGGGGAAAACGATCCTCGAAATGCAGCTTTCCGCCCTGTTCCTGCCGTTGGTTCTCTCAGGCGTGGGCATTGCGCTTTCGATCTTCGGAATCTACATGGTCAAAACCGAAGAGCAAGCCGACCAGGGCACGCTCCTGAAGGCCCTCGCCCGCGGCGTCAACATCTCCAGCATCGGGATCGCAATCGCCGCGTTTGTCTTCGCCTATTGGCTCCTCGGCTCCGCCTTCGGCGCGGTTGCCTGGAGCGTGGTCGTCGGCCTGGGCGCAGGTTGGCTGATCGGCAAATGGACCGAATACGCAACGAGCGACGAATACGCGCCCACGCGGAAGCTCGCCGATCAGGCGCTGACCGGCCCGGCCACCGTGATCATCGCCGGAATCGCCGACGGCATGAAGAGTGTCTGGGCGCCGGTGATCGTCGTCGGTGTGGCGACCCTGCTGTCCTTCGGGTTCGCGGCCCACTGGCAGTTTGCAGACGCCAACTACTTCGCGATGGGACTCTACGGCGTCGGCATCGCCGCCGTGGGCATGCTGAGCACGCTGGGGATCACGCTGGCCACCGACGCCTACGGCCCGATCGCCGACAACGCCGGAGGAAACGCCGAGATGGCGGGCCTGGAGCCGACGGTGCGGAAGCGGACCGACGCGCTTGACAGCCTCGGCAACACGACGGCCGCCACCGGCAAGGGATTTGCCATCGGCTCGGCCGCCTTGACGGCGTTGGCGCTTCTGGCGGCCTACGTGGAAGAAGTCCGCGTCGGCTACGATCGCTGGGGCAATTCGGCGATCGCCGCCGTTGCCGACGACGTGGAAGTCGGCAAGTACTACAAGATCAACGAACAGTTCCTCGGCAAGGTCGAAGAGAAGGGCGGCAAGAAAGTGCTCGCCGGCTACCTGGCGATGCCTACCGATCTCAGCAACCGCAAGGTCCACAAGGCCTGGAGCGACATCAAGACCGGCAACGGCCCGGCGCTGATTCCCGATGCGGTCGCCAAGGAAGTCACCGAGGCCGTCGACGGTCAAAAAATCACCGAGTACCAGTTCACCGAGACCAGCGCGGCGATCGTGCCCGTTGCCCACGCCACGATGCTGGACTGGATGAACTTCTACTCGATCCACCTGATGAATCCCAAGGTCCTGGTCGGCGCGTTCCTCGGCGCGATGGCGGCGTTCGTCTTCTGCGCGTTGACGATGAAAGCCGTCGGCCGAGCCGCGTTCGGCATGGTCGAGGAGGTCCGCCGCCAGTTCAAAGAGAAGCCGGGCATCATGGAAGGCACCGAGAAGCCCGACTATGCCGAGCCGGTGCGGATCAGCACCGTGGCCGCCCAGCGGGAGATGATCTTCCCGTCGGTGCTCGGCCTGCTCACGCCGATCGTGATCGGCCTGCTGTTGGGCGTGGCCGGCGTGATGGGCCTCTTGGTCGGCGCGCTGACCTGCGGCTTCTGCATGGCCGTCTTCATGGCCAACGCCGGCGGCACCTGGGACAATGCCAAGAAGTACATTGAGTCCGGCGCGCACGGCGGCAAGGGCACGCCCGCCCACAAGGCCGCCGTCGTCGGCGACACCGTCGGCGACCCCTTCAAGGACACCAGCGGCCCCAGCCTGAACATCCTCATCAAGCTGATGAGCATGGTCAGCGTCGTCGCCGCGGGCCTGATCGTCCGCTACAGCCTGGTCGGACTGGGCCTCTTCTAACCTGCTGGCCGGGACTGTGCCGATTCTCCGTCCTTTGGAGTGCAGCCGATTCATCGCCGCTTTCCCTTGACCGCCGGTCGTCCGTTCTCCCGGACGGATCGGAGTCAAGGCGGTGATGAATTGCCGCACTCCAAAGGGCGGAAAGCGGCGATGAGCTGCCGCACTCCAAAGCGTCCCGGTCAGTGCTGTCGCCAGCTCGCGGGCTCGAGTGGAAACGCCTCCACGCCCCGCTCGCGGAGCCGATCGACAAACGACTCCGGGCCGTGGGTGCAAAACACCTTCTTCGCGCCTACCCGCTCCACCGCCTCGAACAATTCGTCGTAGTCGGCGTGGTCGGACAGCGGCAGCGCGTGGTCCACCCGGAGCCGCTGCCGGGCGTCCTTGTCGATCGCCCAGCCGGTCAAGGCGATCCGCACGGCCGGCCCCGGCACGGCGGCGGCCCGGCCCGGCGGAACGACGAGGACCTCGCCCGGCTCCACGTCGCCGCCGTAACGGCGATAGCTGCCCAGGGCGACACCGAATCGCTCATAGACAGCGCTGATCCGGAAAGCCTCCGCGTGCTGGACGACCGCGAAGCCGGCATCGGTCAACAGGCGCGTCGCCTCCTGCGACTTGCCGAGGGCATAGGCGCAGACGACTGGAACGGCCCCCTGGCGGATCGTCCGCTCGACGAGTTCGAGGAACTCCTCGACGACGAGCTGGCGGTCGGGCAGGCGGTACTCCGGCCGCCCGTAGGTGCACTCCAGAATGAACACTTCGGCCCGCGGCAATTCGGCCCCCTCCACGGTCCGCGAGGTGCGCAGCTTGAAGTCGCCCGAGTAGAGCAGCGACTCGCCGCCGTCCTCGGCCAGCAGCATCGCCGAGCCGAGACAGTGGCCGGCCGGGTAGGTCGTCAACCGCACGCCTCCCCAACGGACCGGCTCACGATAAGGCAACTCGCGGGTCGGCCGCGGGCCGAGGCGGAGGTGGTAGAGGGCCGCCGTGGCCGGCGTGCAGAGCGCGTACTGGTGCCGCGCCATGTGGTCGGCATGCGCATGGGAGAGGAACCCCCGCGGCTGCCGGCGGCGGAAGTCGATCGCCAGGTCGGGCCGGGTCAGCTTCAGGCCGTTGTCCCAGTGAAACATGGCCGCTCGTCGTTGTCCAGTTACCGGTGACGGATGATAGCCGCGTGGGTTTGCCCCGCGATGGCGGCGCCACCAGCCGCGGCGCTCCCTCTCACTCCGGCGGCTGCCCGTGACGGAGCCCTTCGTTCACACATTCCATTCCGCGTCCGCCTCGGCTCGCCGCCGCCCGGCAATGCTCCCGCAGGCGTAAGTTGCCAGCAGGTAGACGGCCAGCACGGTTGCCGACCAGGCGCCCGCCCGGTGGCGGATCGGCGCCATGCCCCAGGGCAGGGGCCGGTCCGCGCCCGCGGCAAAGGCAAACGCCGTGATCGCGCCATACGCGGCGGACGCCGCCGCGAAAACGACGGCGACAGACCAGATGGCCGCCCAGTGCCGCACGGTCAGCATCCACAGGACGAAGACCGTCTGAAGGGCCGCCACGCCGAGCACCAGGCGGGTCCAGCCGGCGATCGGATCGTCGGCCAGGTGGGCCAAGGCCGGCGCGGCACTGTAAGCCGTTGCCGCGAGCAGGCCCGCGGCCAGTCCCCAGGGAGGTCTCTCGCCGCGATCCGGCACGATCGTGCTGCCGGTTGACTGCGATCCTTCCGACCGGGGAAGCGGCGGGGGGACCGCTGCCGGCGGCGGAGCCGCGTCGCTGACCCAGATCGAATCCGTCTCGGCCGTCGTGGCGCCATCAGCCGGCGACGTCTCCGCGCCGGCGTCCGCCGCCGGCTCAAGTTCGCCTTCGCGCGGCCCCGCCGCCGGCACGCGAACCGGCGCGTGGCAGACCGGGCAAAGCATGTCGCGGCCGGCCATCGCGCCAACCGCCTTCAGACGGTGGCCTTCCGGGCATAGAAATCGAATCGCCATCGCATGGAGCCTGAGACTTCAGACGCCTCCCATCGCCCGACCGGGCTTCGAGCTGCCCCGCGCATCTATAGCTTAACCGTCCGCCCCCTCGCCGGCAATTCCGGCCCGCGGTCGCCTTCGCGCAGCACCGCTCTCCGAGCATTGCCGTGTTGCCGGTCTCGTCCGAAGTGGCCTGCGGAAGTGCCGGCAGGACGGAGACAAAGTCGGAAGGGAAACACGTCAAGCTGTCTGCGTAGTTGTGGTTTGCCGGGGCATTGCCTCGCTGGGCGCCGGCGCGAACGTCGCCGGCTCGATCAGACGGAGACCTTCTCTTGCTCAGTTGCGGGCGGAGCGGCCGGCGGCGTGCAAGAGCCGTCAGAACGCTCGAGCCGGCCCCCGCGTAATTTCCCCAACTTGCGCCGGTAGACAACCACTCCCCAATGCGTGGTGAAGTAGCTCGCCACGCCCAGAACCGTGGCCACGACCAGGCTGCCCAACCAGAGCGGCAACAGGCCATGCCAGGTGGTTGTCCACCAGGCGCGGACCATCGCCAGCCAGCCCCCCGTGGCGTTGGCGAAGCCGGCGAAATCCGGCGGAGGCACCCGGCTGCCGACAATCCACCGGCCCACGTAGTAGTTCGGCAAGTAGATGGGCGCAAATGTCACCGGGTTGGAAACCCACACAACCGGGATGCCCACGACCCGGTTTGCGTCCAGCAGCCAGGCAAGGGCAACGACCAGCGCCATCTGGAAGCCGACCGTCGGCGTCCAGGCGATGAAAACGCCGATCGCCATGCCCAGCGCAATCCGATGTGGCGTGTCATCCGCATGCAGCACGCGGTGAACAAGAAAGTCCCTCGTTGTGCGGATATACCGATTGTCCATGAGCGGCATTCCCAAGACCGCACCACCTCCTCGGTGGCGAAGATGCCCTTGGCGGGCAATTGTTGATATCCCGAAACGCGCCTGCGGAAGACCGTCCAGCTTGTTTCAAGAGCCGCGCTTCCCGCGCCATTCGGTCGCCGAGTCTGCGCGAAATCGGGACAGTCCCCGTGGACTGTCTTCGGCCAGCGGGCCATTACTACCTTTATCTTATACCTTATACATCGGCCAACGGCGAGCATGCAACCCGAGTTTCTCCGACGCCGGCGCGGGTCGCGGGCGGCGCGCGGTGTTCCCAAGCTGGAGCTTGGGAACCAGGCGGGGAGGGCTCGGGCCGCGGACGGCGCCGCGCCGGTTTGCACCGCCGGCCGGCCCGTTGTATGATGCGGGGCGATTTGAATCTGGAATCCGATCCGACAGAAGCTCGATCATGTCTTGTTGCCAGGTGGGCAGGCCCGCGCCGGATTTTGCTCTCGATTGCATCGGTTCAGACACCGCGCCGCACCGCGTCGCCCTGGGCGACTATGCGGGCCGCTGGCTGGTGCTGGTCTTCTATCCGCGGGATTTCTCGTTCATCTGCCCCACGGAGCTGACCTCGTTCAGCGCGCAGATCGAGGACTTCAAGACGCGGGATTGCGAACTGCTCGGCGTCAGCGTCGACTCGCTCCAGTCGCACCAGCAGTGGCTGTCGGCCCCTCCCAGCCAGGGCGGGCTCGGCCCGCTGCGGTACCCACTGGCGGCGGACTCGGACGGAGCAGTCGCCCGAGCGTACGGCGTCTGGTCCGAGGAGAAACAAGTCTCCATGCGGGGGCTGTTCCTCGTCGATCCGGCGGGCGTTCTGCAATACATGGTCGTGCACAACCTGAGTGTCGGGCGCAGGCCGGACGTTGTCTTGCGGGTTCTCGACGCTTTGCGAACCGGTGGACTCTGCCCGTCCGGCTGGACATCGGCGGACGGCACCCTCGATCCAGAGAGGGCCCTTCAGGCGGGCCGCGTGCTCGGCCGCTACCAGATCCGCGAGCGGCTCGGCTCCGGGACGTTCGGCAGCGTGTTCGCCGCCTGGGACCTGCGGCTGTCGCGGATGGTCGCCCTGAAGATCCTCAAACGCAAGATCTTCGAGTCGCGCGAGATCGTCCTTGCCGAAGCCCGGGCGGCCGCCGCACTCTCGAGCCCCTATGTGTGCACGATCTACACGGTCGACGAGGAAGACGGGCTGCCGCTGATCGCCATGGAGTATCTCGACGGCCCGGCGCTGTCGACGGTCATCGAGCAGGGGCTCGACCGGCCGGCCGCGCTGCGGATCGCGATCCAGATCGCAAGGGGCCTTGCCGCCGCTCACCAGGAGGGAGTCGTCCATGGCGACCTCAAGCCGGCCAACGTGATTCTCACGGCCAAGGGGGTCGCCAAGATCGTCGACTTCGGCCTTGCGCGGCCCGCCAATGCGGCGCGCGAGGCGCCGATCCCGGACGTGCCCGATGCGACGTCGCAGATCGCCGGCCGCATGGTGGAGACGGTCGAATACGCCAGCCCCCTTCCCAACGCGTTGGACAGCGGTCCGCGACAGCGGGCGGCGATTCAGGGCACGCCCGCCTACATGGCTCCGGAACAGGCCCGGGCAGCGCCGGCGACGTTGGCCAGCGACGTATTCTCCTTTGCCCTGATCCTCTACGAGATGCTCACCGGGCGGCCGGCGCACCCCGACCGGCCGATCCTGGAGACGCTGCTGGCCGTTCAGAGCCAAGACCTCGGCCCGCAGCTGGCCGCTCAAGTCGAGCCGCCCTATCGCGAGCTGTTCGCGTCGATGCTGGCGCACGACGCCGCTGTGCGGCCCGCGATCGGCGAGGTGCTCGAGCAGCTGGTGGACTTCGCCGGTCAATCGTCCCCGCCGGCCTAAACGGTTTGTCCGCGTCCGCTGATCCTTTTCCGAGAGGAAACCTTCCATGGCAAGCCCGAGCGCCGCGTTCACCTGGCTCGATTGGACGGTCCTCTTCGGCTATTTCGTGGGCATCACCGCGTTCGGCCTCTGGATGGCGCGCAAGATCGCCTCCAGCGGCAGCTACTTCTTGGGCGACCGCCGGTTGCCCTGGTGGGTGATGGTCGGCCAGGCGTTCGGCACCGGTACGCACGCGGAGAATCCGGTGGCGCAGGCGGGGGCGACGTTCGACAAGGGCTTCGCCACGATCTGGTACCAGTGGAAGAACATGCTGATCACCCCCTTCTACTGGCTGATGGCCCCCTGGTACCGCCGCTGCGAGCGGACCACGATCGGCGAGCTGGTCAGCGACCGCTACGGCCGCTCGCTGGGCTTCATCTACACGGTTTTCGCCATGTGCTTTTTCGTCTTCAGCCAGGGGGCGATGCTCAAGGGGGCCGGCAAGGTGGTTTCCGTGGCCACCGGGGGCGAAATCATCTCTCCCAACGGGGTCGTGATCGCGATGACCGCGGCCTTCCTGCTCTACGGTTTCTTCGGCGGGCTGATTGCATCCGCTTATACCGACTTCGTCCAGGGCTTCCTGATCATCCTCATGTCGTTCATGTTGATCCCCGCCGGACTGGCCGCCGTGGGCGGGTTTGCGGGGATGCGAGAGAACCTCGATCCGAGTTTCTTCGAGCTCTACAGCCGCGTCAGCGGCATCGACGGATTCACGATCGCGATCCTCACCTTGAACGGCCTGGTGGGCATCACCGCCCAACCGCACATCCTCTCGATGAACGCTTCCGGGCGGAGCGAACGGGCAGGGCGCGTCGGCCAGACCTACGGCAACATGGTGAAACGGTTCTGCACGATCGGCTGGGCCTTCACCGGCCTGATCGTCGCCGCGATGGTTCTCGAGCGGGGCGACGCCCTGGCGGACAAGGAAAACGCCTTCGGCTATGCCAGCCTCCACCTGCTGGCGCCCGGACTGACCGGCCTGATGGTCGCCTGCGTGCTGGCCGCCAACATGTCGACCTGCTCGAACTTCATGGTCAACTCCGGGGCGCTGTTCACCCGGAATCTCTACCAGGAGTATCTCCGGCCCCAGGCTACCGACCGCGAGGCGCTGCTGGTCGGCCGGATTTCGGGTCTTACGCTGACGATGCTGGGGGTGCTGTTCGCCCTGTCCGTCGGCCAGGTCCTCGACGCCTTCCTTTTCACCGAGACCCTGCCCGCCTTCTTCGGCATCATGATCCTGGGAGGAATCCTCTGGCGGCGAGCCAATCGCTGGGGCGCGTGGGCGGGGGTGCTGGTTTCGATGTTCGTCTACTATGCCGCCAACTACCAGGCGGCCGGCGCGCTGAAGCTGGTCTACAAGTGGGAGCCGGAGCCTTTCGCCTGGTCGATGCTGACCGGCTTCGGAGCGTTCATCCTGGCAAGCCTGGTCACCCGAGCGGAGCCGGCCGAGCGGATCGAGCGGTTCTTCGACAACATGCGCCGCTCGACCGACCTGGAGGGCCTGCCCGAGGGCCAGCCCAAACCCCTGGCCGCCCAGCGCGGCCAGGACCTGCTGCTGCTGGACCTGACCGGCTGGCTCACGCGCCAGCGGTGGCGCCGCTTCTTCCACCGCTACCGCGAAGACCTCGTGGGATTTCTGCTGGCGTGGGCGACGGTCGCCCTGCTGGTCGGCCTGGCGTGGGGATTGATGCAGATTGGCAAGCCGTAGGCCCTGGGCTCGGCGAGCATCCGCCCGGCAAACAGCGGAGTCCTGGCCAGTTCGTCAGGCGCGCTTGACAAGGCGCGTCCGCTCGGCCAGGATGGCAACCACCGACCCGTCGCCGTGGGCCGCGAGGCGCGCACGGCGAGAATTAGAACTCTGTCAACGACCACCAGTCTCGGGGCCTTTCTCATGAGCGATCTGGCACGTTGGATGAGCGGTCTACTGGCGGCAGCGATCGCGGCCGGACAAGCGTATGCAGCCGATCCGGCGCCGCTGCGGGTGATGAGTTTCAACCTCCGTTACGGCACCGCAGCGGACGGCGAGAACGATTGGGACAAACGTAAGGATCTGCTCGTGGAGACGGTCCGCCGCTTCGATCCCGATTTGCTGGGTACGCAGGAGACGCTGGAATTCCAGGCGGATTTCCTGGCCGCGCAGTTGCCGGGCTATGCGCGTTTCGGCGCGGGCCGCGACGACGGCCGGCGCGCGGGTGAGCAGATGACCATCTTCTTCCGGAGCGACCGGTTCGAGAAGCTGGCGGCGGGCCATTACTGGTTGAGCGAGGCCCCCGACCGGCCCGGCGTCAAGGGCTGGGACGCCGCGTGTCCCCGGATGGTGACCTGGGCGAAACTCCGCGACCGCCGAAACGATCGCGACTTCCTCTGGCTGAACACGCATTGGGACCACCGGGGCCGCCAGGCCCGGCTCGAATCGCCGAAGGTCATGCGGCGGTGGCTGGCCGAGCAGCGGCCGCGCTTGCCGCTGGTCGTCACCGGCGACTTCAACAGCCAAGAAGACTCCCCCCAATACCGGACCCTGCTGGGCGAGGCGGGCGGCCAGCCGAAACTGATCGACACGTACCGCAAACTCCACCCCGAGCGACAGCCCGACGAAGCGACTTTCCACGCCTTCAGCGGCAAGCGGGAGGGTAGCCGAATTGACTGGATCCTGGTCTCGCCCGAGTTCGCGCCCGCCGAGGCGGCCATCGACCGCTTCCACAAGGACAATCGCTATCCGTCGGATCATTTCCCGGTCACTGCCGTGCTGTGGTGAGCCGGACGAGCGGTGGCCGTGACGGCCCGCGCCATGGCGGGTACGACCACGGCCAGAGAGCAGCGGCCGCACGCATGATCCGATCCCGCCGCGGCTCGGCGGTCGCCGGGGATTGGCTATCGGTCGACACTCCCGCCGGTTGCCCCGCGATTGGCCCGGCTCCAGGTCTTCATCATGAAGAACGAGGCGGCGGCGGCCACAACGCTGAGCACGGTCGCCGGCACGGTCTGCCCGTAGATCCAGTAGCCGGTGGCCAGCAGTGCGGCGTACACCGCCACGCAGCCGATCGCCGAGCAGAGGATGCCTAGGGGCACGTTCCACCCCTGTCCCGGCGGCTCGAGCGGGACTCCCTCCGCGGCAGCCCGCTGGAGCACGGCCCGCCAGCCCGGTCCGCCGGGGCGGATTGCCCGGTAGAAGCTCCGCAGCTTCGCCTCGTCGGTAGGCCGAGTGGCGAACGTCACCGCCAGCCAGCAGGCGGTCGTCAGCCCGACGCCGATGGTCATCTTCTGCCAGGGCAGGAGGCTCGCCGGGCCCCAGACTTCCAGGCCGATGGCGACGACGAAGGAGACGATCATCGCGGCGATTTCGCTGAACGAGTTGATCCGCCACCAGAACCAGCGGAGGAGGAACAGCAGCCCGGTCCCCGCGCCGATCTGGAGGATGATCTGGAATGCCTGCAAGGCATTGCTCAGCCACAGTCCCAGGGCGCAGCCCGCCACCATGATCACCAGCGTCGAGAGCCGTCCGACAAACACCTGTTCGCGCTGGCTGGCCTCGGGCCGCACGAACCGCGTGTAGAAATCGTTGACGACGTAGGACGAGCCCCAATTGAGGTGCGTCGAGAGGGTCGACATGAAGGCCGCCATCAGCGAGGCCAGGACCAGCCCCTGCAAGCCGTTTGGCAGGAGGGACATCATGGCGGGGTAGGCCAGGTCGTGCTTGACCACGCTCGCGTCGATCTTGGGAAACGCGGTCCGGAGCGACTCCAGATCGGGGAAGACGACGAGCGACACCAGCGCGACGAGAATCCACGGCCAGGGGCGCAAGGCGTAATGGCCGATGTTGAACAGCAGCGTTGCCCCGGTTGCATGGGTTTCGTTCTTGGCGGCCAGCATCCGCTGGGCGATATATCCCCCCCCGCCCGGCTCCGAGCCGGGATACCAGACGCTCCACCACTGGACCACGAGGGGAATGATGAACACCGGCAGCAGCGTTTCGGGGTCGCGCCAGTCGGGGAACATCGAGAGCTTCGGCTGCACCGCGGGGTGCGCCAACAAGCCGCTGAGCCCGCCGACTCCGTCGAGATTCAACACGTAGACGGCGGCCCAGATCGACCCGCCCATGGCCACGGCGAACATGAGAAAATCCGTCCAGAGGACCGCGCTCAATCCGCCCAACATGCTGAAGACCACGGTGACTCCGCCGGCGACGACGACGGTCTCCAGCGGGTTCGTGCCGAGCATCGCGCCGGCCACCTTGATCACCGCCAGGGTCGCCGAGCCCATCACCACGATGTTGAACACCAGTCCCAGGTAGAGGGCGCGGAACCCGCGCAAGAAAGCCGCCGGCTTGCCGCTGTAGCGGAGTTCGTAGAACTCGATGTCGGTCATCACACCGCTCCGCCGCCAGAGCCGCGCGTAGATGAAGACGGTCGTCATCCCGGTCAGCAGGAACGCCCACCAGACCCAGTTTCCCGCCACGCCGTGCTGGCGGACGATGTCCGTGACGAAGTTCGGAGTGCCGGCCGAAAACGTCGTGGCGACCATCGAGATGCCCAGCAGCCACCAGGGCATTTCACGCCCCGAGAGGAAGAATTCGGCCGAGCCCCGCCCGGCGCGCCTCGATGTCGCCAGCCCAATCCCGAGGGCGAGCCCCATAAACACGACAACAATCGACCAGTCGAGCCAGTTCAATGCCATGGTTGCTGTTCCTTTGTTGGCCTCGGCCCTATTCCCGCGTCATGCCGACCACGACCAGTCCCAGCACGCCCGAGGAGATCCCCAACCACAGCACGCGGTTCCCGGTGCCGGCGGGAATCAGCAAATCGGTGCCCGCGCTGGGCAGGAGCAGGGACGTCGCCACCGGATAGAGCACTGCGGCCAGCAATCCGCCGAGCGCGCCGGCAATCGCCGCCGCGGCAATCTTGCGGACATGTCTGCGTGGAATTCCCAACGCCAGGCCGACGCCCAGGCCCAGCAGCCCGAGCATCACCACCTGGAGCTTGACGTTGTCCGCCAGATCGCCGAGCGGCCCTCGATAGACAAGGCCGCCGGCCAGGCCGGCGGCAAACCCGCCCACCGCCCCCACGGGGATGGCGACCAGCAGCGGCACCAGCGAACGCCGCGCGATCGCCTCGCCCAG